>Ga0160436_1000341_pt1 | contig 19837 bp, 20 predicted proteins | sample HID1973M_E0MG_FD_108264 | JGI IMG/M metagenome (GOLD analysis project Ga0160436, IMG submission 108264) | Enriched mosquito-associated microbial communities from UW Madison campus, WI, USA - HID1973M_E0 MG | ecosystem: Host-associated > Arthropoda: Insects > Digestive system > Unclassified ...
AAACGTTTCTTTTCGCGCGGCCTCCATCGGGTCGGGGTGTAACATGAACCGATGACTAAAAAGACCAGCAAAGGCAGCGCGAAATCCTCGTCCCGCAAGGGTCCGCCCAGTTCGCGCGGGGGCAGCGGCGCGGGCCGCGACACTGGCAAGAGCAAGCGTCCGCCGTGGATGCCGGACCTGCCCGCGCCACCACCGCGCAGTCGCTCGGGTGGGGCAGCCACCGCGTCGCCTCGCCCGTCGCGTCCGGCCGGTGCACCGCAGGGCGGTGGCTTCCATGATCCACATGCCGCACGCGAAGCCGCGCGCTACGCCGACCCCATCCCCAGCCGTGAGGCCATCCTGGGTCTGCTCGAAGCCGCAGGCGGCCCGCAGACTGCCGAGGAGATCGCCGGCCACCTGGGCCTGCATGCGCCCGACCGCGCCGACGCGTTGGGCAAGCGCCTGGCCGCCATGCTGCGCGAGGGCCAGGTGGTGCAGAACCGCCGCGGCGGCTTTGCCCCGGTGCAGCACACCGACCTGATTGCCGGCATCGTCATCGCCAATCCCGATGGCTTCGGCTTCCTGCGTCCGGATGCGGGCGGCGATGACCTGTTCCTGCCACCGTTTGAAATGCGCAAGGCTATGCATGGCGACCGGGTGCTGGCCAACGTCACCGGCATCGACCGCCGTGGCCGCCGTGAGGGCAGCATCGCGCGGGTGTTGGAGCGCCGCCTGACCCGTTTGATTGGGCGCTTCGCTTTCGAGGCGGGCATTGCCTATGTGGTGCCGGACGACAAGCGCATCCAGCGCAACGTGCAGATTCCGCCGGACGCCACCCTGGGTGCGCGCGACGGCCAACTGGTGGTGTGCGAACTGACCCAGGCCCCGGACGCGCGCCGCCCGCCGATTGGCCGGGTGCTGACCGTGCTGGGCGACAAGCTGACCCCGTCGCTGGTGGTGGAGGCGGCCATCCACGGCCACGACCTGCCGCACGAGTTCCCGCCCGAGGTGCTGGCCGAAGCCACCGCTGTGCCGCTGGTGGTGGAAGAGAGCATGATCGACGGCCGCGTCGATCTGCGCGCGGTGCCGTTGGTGACCATCGACGGCGAGGACGCCAAGGATTTTGACGACGCCGTCTTCTGCGAAGCCAACAAGCAAGGCTTCCGCCTGGTGGTGGCCATTGCCGACGTCTCGCACTACGTGCGCCCGGGCACGCCGCTGGATGACGAGGCGCAGAAGCGCGCCACCTCGGTGTACTTCCCCGGCTTCGTCGTGCCGATGCTGCCGGAGACCCTGTCCAACGGCATCTGTTCGCTCAATCCCAAGGTCGATCGCATGTGCTTTGTCTGCGACATGCAGATTGATCACGACGGCCTGGTCACGCGCTCCAAGTTCTACGAAGCGGTGATGAACTCGCATGCGCGCCTGACCTATACCCAGGTCTGGCAGGCGGTGGGCGAGGACAACGAGGAAGTCCGCAGGTATCTGGGCCCGCTGCTGCCGCATGTCGAACGCCTGCACCAGCTGTACGAGGTGTTGTCGAAGGCGCGGCAGGCGCGCGGCGCGATCGAGTTTGAATCCTCGGAAGTGCGCTTTGTGCTGGACAACACCGGCGAGGTCACCCAGGCCGGCATGCTCCAGCGCAACGATGCGCACAAACTGATTGAGGAATGCATGATCGCCGCCAATGTGGAGGCGGCAAAATACCTGCTGCAGAAACACATCCCGGCGCCGTACCGCATCCACGACAAGCCGCCGGAATCCAAGTACGAGGATCTGCTGGAATTCCTGAAGGAGTTCAAGTTGACCCTGCCGGCCTGGAGCAAGGTGCAGCCGCGCGACTTCACCAAGCTGCTGAAGAAGATCCGCGACCGCCCCGATGCCGCACTGCTGGAATCGGTGTTGCTGCGCAGCCAGAGCATGGCGGTGTACTCGCCGGACAACGTTGGCCACTTTGGTTTGGCGCTGGAGTCGTATGCGCACTTCACCTCACCGATCCGCCGCTATCCGGATCTGCTGGTGCACCGCGCGATCAAGTTCGCGCTGAAGGGTGGCAAGGCCGACAAGTATCTGTACCCGCCGCACGAGATGGCTGCGCTGGCGCTGCAGTGTTCCGAACGCGAGCGCCGTGCCGACGAAGCCGAGCGCGAGGTCGACGAGCGCTACCGCGCCGCCTGGATGGAGAAGCACGTCGGCGGCCAGTTCGACGGTGTGATCAGCGGCGTCACCAGCTTTGGCCTGTTCGTGGAGTTGAACGACTCCAAGGTCAACGGCCTGGTCCACGTGACCCAGCTGCCGCACGACTATTACCACTTCGACCCGGTCCGCAAGACCCTGACCGGCGAGCGCCGCGGCACCGAGTACCGGCTGGGCGACCAGGTGCGGATCATCGTGCTCAAAGCCAGCCTGGAGGAGCGCAAGATCGACTTCCGTCTGGTCGAGGGCAAGGACCAGGGGCAGGGACCTGACGCGGGTTCGGGCCCGGGTCCGGGGCCTGCGCCCTCCAAGGGCAAGCGCAAGCCGGCGCCGTCGGCGTTCCCTGCGGCGCCGCCGCGTGGGCAGCCGGCCAAGCGCAAGAAGCAGCCGTACTGATCGATCCCGACGGCGGGCTTGCCCTCATCCCAGCCTTCTCCCGCAAGCGGGAGAAGGGGCTTATCATGCGCGCCCCGGTTGTCGCGGGGCGCCGCGGTTCCTCGAAAGCCGCACATCGTGTCCTGCTGACCACCTTTCCCACCTTCCTCTTTCCCTGCGCCAGTTCCCCATGAGCAAACAAAACCAGTGGATCGTCGGCGTCAACGCCGTCGCTTCGTCGATTGAAAACGACGCCGAGAATGTGCGCGAAGTGCTGGTGGAAGGCGGCAGCAAGAACGCCCGCCTGACCGAGATTGAAGAGAACGCGCGACGCAAGGGCATCGAAGTGCGCCGGGTCACCGCGCAGGCGCTGGACGGTGTCGGCGGCAACGTCCGCCACCAGGGCGTGGCCGCGCGCTACGCCGCTGCGCCGACCTGGGACGAGGGCGAGCTGGAAGGCCTGGTTGAGAAAGCCGAAGGCCGCGCGCTGCTGCTGGTGTTGGACGGCGTGCAGGATCCGCACAACCTGGGCGCCTGCCTGCGCAGCGCTGCCGCCGCCGGGGTTACTGCGGTGATCATTCCCAAGGACAAGTCGGCCACGGTCAATGCGACCGTGCGCAAGACTTCGGCCGGTGCGGCGGATCGCATTCCGGTGGTGGTGGTCACCAACCTGTCGCGCTGCCTGCGCGATCTGCAGAAGCAGGGCGTGTGGATTTACGGATTGGCCGGCGAAGCCGAGACCTCGCTGTACGCCACCGACCTGCGCGGCAATGTGGCGCTGGTGCTGGGCGGCGAAGCCGACGGCCTGCGCCGTTTGACCCGCGAACATTGCGATGGCCTGGTCAAGATTCCCATGCCCGGTGATATCGAAAGCCTCAACGTGTCGGTGGCTGCCGGCGTGACCCTGTTCGAGGCCGTGCGCCAGCGCCAGGCGTAAGCATCCTCCCGTGAATCGCCTGCCTGCTGATTCTTCGCGCGTGCCGCTGATGCCGATCGGCATGGTGTTGCTGTCGATGCTGTCGATCCAGGTCGGCGCCGCGTTTGCCAAAGGCTTGTTCCCGCACGTGGGCGCCACCGGCGCCACCACGCTGCGCCTGATCCTGGCCACGCTGATGCTGGTGGCGTTCTTCCGGCCGTGGCGGATGCGCGTGAGCCCGGCGCAGTGGCGGCCGCTGATCGTGTTTGGCGTGTCGCTGGGACTGATGAACCTGCTGTTCTACAAGTCGCTGGAAACCCTGCCGCTGGGCCTGGCGATCGCGTTGGAGTTCACTGGCCCGTTGGCGGTCGCGCTGTTCGGATCGCGGCGTTGGATTGATCTGCTGTGGGTAGCGCTGGCCGTGCTCGGCCTGGGCCTGCTGCTGCCAAACCTGGACGGCAACGCGCTGGATCCGCGCGGCATGGCCTACGCGCTGGGTGCGGGCGTGTGCTGGGCCTTGTACATCGTCTACGGCCAGCGCGCCGGCATGGAGCATGGGCCGCAGACGGTGGCGCTGGGTTCGGTGATTGCCGCCGCCGTGGTCGTGCCTATCGGCGTGGCGCAGGTGGGCGCGGCCCTGTTCGCGCCGGCGCTGCTGCCTTTGGCGTTCGCCGTGGCCTTGCTCTCCACCGCCTTGCCTTACAGCCTGGAGATGGTCGCGCTGACCCGTTTGCCGGCGCGCACCTTTGGCATGTTGATGAGCCTGGAGCCGGCCATCGGCGCGCTCTCGGGCTTGCTGTTCCTGCACGAGCAGCTCACCACGCGGCAGTGGTTGGCGATTGCCGCGATCATCGTGGCTTCGGCGGGCAGCACCCTGACTTCAAGCACGCCACGCGCCGAAGCCGGTTCCGGCGAAGGCTGAGCGCAGCGCTGGCGCGTACGGCGATGACCAAACGCGGACGGTCGCCGCGAGGGTCTACAGAATCCCGGGCACCAGTGCCTTGGTCTTCTGCATGTAGTCGGCGTAAGGCGCGCCAAAGCTCGCCAGCAGAAAGCGTTCCTCCTGCCGCGACTTGTACCAGAACGAAGCGAACACCACCGCCAGCGCCAACCAGCCGCGCCAGTCGCCCATCTTCAAGGCGGTGCCGAAGAACGCCAGCAACAGTCCGGTGTAGATCGGATGGCGGACGTAGCGATACGGACCGCGCTGGATCAATTCGTGGTCCTGCTTGATCTGCACCTCGCTGCTCCAGTTGCGTCCCAGCATGCGCCGCGCCTGGATCGCCAAGGCCACGCCGGCAAAGGTCAGCGCCACACCCACGCCTTTGAGCAGCAGCGACTTGGGCAGGATGCGCTCGTGCAGTGGGCAGCCGATGTACCAATCGCCCGGGCCCAACAGCGAGGCCGCAAACAGCAGCGGCAGCCAGTACGCCAGCAGGCGATGCCAGGCCGGCTCGGTGCGCGCGGCTTGCTTGACGCTGCGCCATTGCCACAGCCAGTAGCCGGCGAAGGTGATCCAGGCCAGATGATGCAACCAGGTCAGCAGCTGATCAGGCGAAGGCGGCACAGCGACTCTCCTGGCGATGGCGGTGCGCCCGCCGGCGATGCGGCGGATCAGCCCAGCGGCGAGGGCCAGGCGTTGGCAATCTTGCAGAACAGGCGCGCGGTCTGCTCGGCGTCGTATACGGCTGAGTGCGCGTCTTCGGCGCTCCAGTCAAAGCCCGCCGCCTGCACCGCCCGCGCCAATACGGTCTGGCCATAGGCCACGCCGGCCAGGGTGACCGTGTCGAACACGCTGAAGGGATGGAAGGGATTGCGCTTGTGGCCGACGCGGGTAACCGCGGCATTGAGGAAGTTCAGATCGAAGTGGGCGTTGTGGCCGACCAGGATCGCGCGCTGGCAGCCATGCTTCTTGACCGCGGCGCGCACCGGCGCAAACACATGGTCCAGCGCCTCGCGCTCATGCTTGGCAAAACGGAACGGGTGATCCAGCACGATGCCGGTGATCTCCAGCGACTTGGGATCGATCTCCAGGCCAGGCGCCGGATGCAGATGCACGCTGGCGGTTTCGCCGGGTACGAACAGGCCGTTCTCGTCCAGATCAATCGGCACCGCCGCCAGTTCCAGCAGGGCGTGTTTGTTCCAATCGAAGCCGCCGGTTTCCACGTCCACCACCACGGGCAGATAGCCGCGAAAGCGGCGGGCCATGGGCGAGGAGGCGGGCGATTCGGCGGCGTCAGTCATGCCGCGCAGATTATCAGGTCGAACATGTACCCAGCAGGCTACCTTCGGCGTGCATACGCGTAAGCATGGATGCGCCTTCACGCATGAAGGCCGCGTCGGCCGGCACTCCGGCTTCTTCCGCCAAGGCGTGCAGAACCTCGCGGCCGCTGGCTAGTCCCGAGGCCAGCAGCTCCCACAAGCGGAACACCAGCGGTGACAGCTGGGCGAAGTGGATGACGTGAGCGGCATCGCGCCGCACCAGCAGAAGGGTGGGCTGGGCGGGCGCCTGCTGTGGCTGGTAGTCCGGGCCAATCTGTTGCACGGGCCAGGTGTAGGCCAACGCCCAGGCAAACGGCGAGGGCACCGGCACGCCCGCCAGCAAATCGCCTTGCGGATCATGCGGCGGCGCCACGTCGTCGGAAATTTGCAGCGCCAGCTCAACCCACTCGTAATGCGCCAACTCCGCCAGCCATGGCGCATCGCCGCGTTCTTGTTCGGCGCGGGTCTGCAGATAACGGATGAACTCGCGCGGGAGCTCGGTGAACAACGGCGTGTGGCTGCGGTGTTCCGCGTAAAACGCACGCACCAGATCGCGCCAGCGCTCTTCGCCCAGGGTTTGGCAGATCACCGGGAAGTTGCCGGACAGCAGACCATGCAGGTTGTTGAAGAACAGATCCCGGTAAATCGCCATGCGCCGCGCTTCGATGGCCGGCGGTGGCGGATTGCCCGCCGGATCGCGCAGGTGCCGGCTGAAAGCGAACTGCTGCTCGCGTAGTTGCTCAGCCATGCGCGGTGTGTCTCTGAGATGCGACGGCTTCGGTTTGCAGTTGGCGAATCTGCGCGACCTCGGCGTACAGCACTTCCATTGGCGGGAAGTTGAAATCGCGCTCGAGCAAGGTGGGGCGTACGCCATGCAGCGCATAGGCCTGCGCCAGCAGATCCCAGACCGCCGATTTGACCGGCGCGCCATGGGTGTCGATCTTCAGGTCGTCAGCTTCGTCGTAATGGCCGGCGATGTGGTACGAGGCAATGCGCGCACTGGGCATGCGCGCCAGGAACTGGCCGGCGTCGTAGCCGTGGTTGATCGCATTGGCGAAGATGTTGTTGACGTCCAGCAGCAGATCGCAGTCGGCTTCGGCCAACACCGCGTTGATGAAGTCCGCCTCCGCCATCGCCTGGTAGGGCGCGGCGTAGTAGGAGACGTTTTCCACCGCGATACGCCGGCCCAGCTGATCCTGCACCTGGCCGATGCGCGCGGCCACGTGCCGCACGGCTTCCTCGGTGAAGGGGATGGGCATCAGGTCGTAGAGGTGGCCGTCGTCGGCGCAATAGCTCAGGTGCTCGCTGTACAAGCCGACCTGGTGGCGATCCAGAAACTGCCGCGTGCGCGCCAGGAAGGTGTCATCCAGCGGTTCCACCCCGCCCAGCGACAGCGACAGGCCGTGGCAACTCAAGGTATGGCGGGCGCTGAGTTCCTCCAGCGCCTCACCAAAGCGGCCGCCCACACCGATCCAGTTGTCCGGCGCGCATTCCAGAAAATCGAAGGCGTGCGCAGGCGCGCCACGCAGCTGATCCAGCAGCGCGCGGCGCAGGCCCAGGCCGGCGCTGCCGGCAGGTGGTGTTCGCAGCATGGGGCGTCAGTGCGCGCGCGCTCCCGTCAGCACGGGAGCGCGCATCAGACCAGGCTCAGGGCGTGGTCTTCTTGTCGTCGGCCTTCTTGTCGCCGGCTTCGGCGCCGCACTTGCCTTCGCCACACTTGCCTTCGCCGCATTTGCCATCGGCACCCTTGGCGCCGTGATGGGCCTTGACCTCGGCCGCATCCAGGAAGCCATCCTTGTTGGTGTCGATGCTGGCGAACTTGTCAGCGGGTGCGTCCGGATGGGCGGTGCTGAACTCGGCGGCGGAGACCTTGCCATCCTTGTCAGCGTCGGCCTTGGCCACACCGCACTTGCCTTCGCCGGTCTTGCCGTCAGCGGCCGGGGCGGCTGCCGATTCCGGCGCGGCCAGCAGGTAACCCTGGGCCAGAGGCTGCATCGCAAAAGCTGAGCCGGCCAGGACGATGCCGCTGGCCAGCACGGTGCAGGCGGCCAGGGTGGTGGACTTCGAATGGGACTTCGACATAGCTGATACTCCGTGGGTTGCGGCGAGCCGCAGGGCGGGGGAGCGTCAGTGTAGTCGCAGCGTGTTAGCGCGGCGTATGGTGCGGCCGGGAGGGTCGCAACCGCTCCCGGCAGGCCGGCTTGGATCGGGCGTGCTTGGATCGCGCGCGCTTAGATCGAGCCCGTCGTGCTGGTGTCGTCGCGCTTGTCGCGCGCCGGCAGCGGCTGGTCACCGTGGATCAGGAACCACACGTTCTCGGCGATGTTGGTGGCATGATCGCCAATCCGCTCCAGATTCTTGGCCATGAACAGCAGATGCGTGCACGGGGTGATGTTGCGCGGATCTTCCATCATGTAGGTCAGCAGCTCGCGGAACAGCGCGGTGTAGAGCGCGTCCAGCTCGGCATCGCGGTCGCGTACCTGCACGGCGCGTGCGTCGTCGTTGTTCTGGTAGGCCGCCAGCACTTCGCGGACCTGCTGCACCGCCAGTTTGCCGAGCGCGCGCAGACCGGTGATTTGCGGCATCGGCGGCGACACGTTCAAGGCAATCGAACGCTTGGCCACGTTGGCGGCGTAGTCGCCAATGCGTTCCAGGTCGGCCGGGATGCGCAGGCCGGCCAGGATCTCGCGCAGGTCGCGCGCCATCGGGCCACGCAGGGCCAGATGCATCACGTCGTGGCTGATCTGCTGCTCCAGCGCGTCGATGGCCTCGTCGTTGGCAACGATGCGCTGGGCGGCGCGATCATCACGGCGCTCGATCACGTCCAGTGCGGCTTCCAGCTGCGCTACGGCGGTTTCGCCCATGCGCACGATTTCCGTCACCAGGCGGCGTTGCTCTTCGTCGTAGCTCTTCACAATATGCTCGTGCGGTTGGGTATTCATGAGGATCCTTTAGCCGAAGCGCCCGGTGATGTAGTCCTCGGTCTGCTGCTTGGACGGACGCGAGAAAATGGTGGCAGTGGCGTCGTGTTCGATCAGCTCGCCCAGATACATGAAGGCGGTGTAGTCGGACACGCGCGCGGCCTGCTGCATGTTGTGGGTGACGATGGCGATCGTGTAGTCCTGCTTCAGCTCTTCGATCAGCTGCTCAATCTTGCTGGTCGAAATCGGATCCAGCGCCGAGGTCGGCTCATCGAGCAGAATCACGTCCGGGCGCAGGGCCACTGCGCGGGCAATGCACAGCCGCTGCTGCTGGCCGCCGGACAGACCCAACGCGCTTTGCTTGAGCTTGTCCTTGGCCTCGTCCCACAACGCCGCCTGGCGCAGGGCCTGCTCCACGCGCACGTCCATGTCGGCCTTGCCGATACGCTCGTGGTGGCGGATGCCGTAGGCGACGTTTTCGTAGATCGTCATCGGGAACGGCACCGGCTTCTGGAACACCATGCCCACCTTGCTGCGCAGGCGGTTCATCGGGAACTTGGGGTCCAGGATGTTCTGCCCATCCAGCAGCACTTCGCCTTCGGCGCGCAGCTTGGGGTAGAGCGAGTAGATGCGGTTGAAGATGCGCAGCAGGGTCGACTTGCCGCAACCGGACGGACCGATCAGGGCGGTGACTTTTTTCTCGGGGATATCCAGGTGGATGTTCTTCACGGCATGGAAATCGCCGTAATAGAACTGCAGGTTCCTGGCTGCCAACTTCACCCGCGAGGCGGCGGTGGAGTCGACTTCGCGGGTCGTGGTCGCGACCGAAATACGGGCCACGTCATTCATGGGTCACCTTGTTTCGCAGAAGGAGGGTGCGGGCCAACAGGCTCAGCAACAGGACCATCACGGTCACCAGGAAGGCGCCGGCCCAGGCCAGCGAGTTCCAGGAGTCGTACGGGCTCATGGCGTACTGGTAGATGACCATGGGCAAGTTGGCCATCGGTTGATTGAGATCGGTGCTCCAGAACTGGTTGTTGAAGGCGGTGAACAGCAGCGGCGCGGTTTCGCCGCTGATGCGCGCCAGCGCCAACAACACACCGGTGACCACGCCGGGCAGGGCCGAGCGCAACAACACTTGCGTGGTCACCTTCCACTGGGGCACGCCCAGCGACAGCGCGGCCTCGCGCATCTGCTGAGGCACCAGCCGCAGCATCTCGTCAGTGGTGCGCACGATGACCGGCAGCGCGATGAAGGCCAACGCGACCGCACCAGCCCAGGCCGACCAGTGGCCCATCTGCGCCACCATCACGGTGTAGATGAAAAGACCCAGCACGATGGACGGCGCCGACAGCAGGATGTCGTTGACGAAGCGGATGGTTTCGCCCAGCCAATGCTTGTTGGCGTACTCGGCCAGGTAGGTGCCGGCGGCGATGCCGATCGGCGTGCCCAGCACGATTGCCAGCAAGCTGATCACCACGCTGCCGAAGATGGCATTCAGCAGGCCGCCCGGCTCATTGGGCGGCGGCGTCATCATGGTGAACAGATCCGTGTTGAGGCTGCCCAGTCCCTTGGTGATCGTGGTCCACAGGATCCACACCAGCCAGAGCAGGCCGAAAATCGCCGCGGCAATCGAAAGGGTCAGGGCGACAACATTCTTGAGCTTGCGCCAGGTGTACAAGGAGGCCGACATATCAGTTGCCCTCGCGCTTGGCCAGCTGGCGCAGCATCAGGCGGGCGATGGCCAGCACGATGAAGGTCAGCAGGAACAGGGTGAAGCCGAGCAGCAACAGCGAGCCGCGATGCAGCGGGTCGGTGGCTTCAGCAAATTCGTTGGCAATCGTGGCGGCAATCGAGGTGCCCGGTTCCAGCAGCGCGGCGCTGATGGCGTAGGCATTGCCGATGACGAAGGTCACCGCCATGGTTTCGCCGAGCGCACGGCCCAGGCCCAGGAACACGCCGCCGATCACGGCCGAGCGGGTGTAGGGCAGCACGATGTCCCACATCACTTCCCAGCGGGTGGAGCCCAGCGCATAGGCCGACTCCTTCAAGCGACCCGGCACGGTCAGGAACACTTCGCGCATCACCGAGGAGACGAAGGGGATGACCATGATCGCCAGCACCAGGCCGGCGGTGAGCATGCCGATGCCCAGTGGCGGACCGGCAAACAACACGCCGATACCGGGAATCTGGCCAAGGTTTTCATCCAGCCAGGGGTAGACGTGTTCGCTCAACTGCGGCGCCAGCACAAACAGGCCCCACATGCCGTAGATGATCGAGGGAATGCCGGCCAGCAGTTCAATGGCCATGCCGACCGGACCGCGCATCCAGGTGGGTGCCACCTCGGTCAGGAACAGCGCGATGCCGAAGCTCACCGGCACCGCGATGATCATGGCGATGCTGGCGCTGACCAGGGTGCCGTAGATCGGCACCAGCGCGCCGAACTTGCGCGCGCCGACGTTCCATTCGGTGCTGGTGAAAAAGCCCAGGCCAAATTCCTGCAGGGCTTCGCGACCGCCCCACAGCATCGACAGGGCTGCACCCACCAGTGAGGCGAGCACAAACAGGCCGGCGGCGGTAAGCAGCCAGCGGAACAGGCGATCCGCGCGCGCATCACGCGCAGTGCGCAGATCCGAGGCGGAAGCGGCAAGGGGAAGAGCGGCGGTGTTCATTCGTGCGTGCGATCCAGGCCGTCGGTGCGGGGGAGGGCGCGGCGAGCAGACTCGCCGCGCGTTGCCTTACGGTGTCGCGTTACCTGTGTACTTTTCAGAGCTTGATGTCGCTGGCCCAGTAGGCCTCGACCTGGGTAACCAGTTCCGGCGGCAGCGGCACGTAGTCCAGCTGCTGAGCCTGCGGCTTGCCTTGCTCGTAGGCCCACTTGAAGAAGGCCAGCGTGTTCTTGGCGCGCGCCGGATCCTTGGGCGCCTTGTAGACCAGGATGAAGTTGGTGGCGGTGATCGGCCAGGCCGCCTCACCCGGTGCGTTGGTGATGACCAGGTTGAAGTCCTTGGCATTGGCCCAGTCAGCACTGGCCGCGGCGGCGGCAAAGCTTTCCGCGGTCGGAGTGACGAACTTGCCAGCGGCGTTCTGCAGCGAGGCGTAGGCCATTTTGTTCTGTTCGGCGTAGGCCAGTTCGACATAGCCGATGGAGTTCTTCAGCTGGCGCACGTAAGCGGCCACACCTTCATTGCCCTTGCCGCCGACGCCGCCGATCCAGCTGACCGAGGTGCCTTCGCCAATCTTCTGCTTCCACTCCGGGCTGACCTTGGACAGGTAGTTGACGAAGTTGAAGGTGGTGCCCGAACCATCGGAGCGGTGCACGCTGTTGATCTTCTCGGCCGGCAGCGCCAGGCCCGGATTGAGCGCGGCAATGGCCGGGTCATTCCAGGTGCTGATCTTGCCGAGGAAGATATCGGCCAGCACCGGTCCGCTGAGCTTGAGCTGGCCGGACTGGACGCCGGCCAGATTGATGACCGGCACCACGCCGCCAATCACCGAAGGAAATTGACCGAGGCCGGCCTGCGCCAGTTCTTCCGGCGAGAGCGGCTTGTCGGTGGAGCCGAAGTCGACCGTGCCGGCTTTGATCTGGGCGATGCCGCCGCCGGAACCAATCGACTGGTAATTGATCTTGGCGCCGCTGCTCTGGTTGTAGTCGCTGGACCAGCGCGCCATCAGCGGATAGATGAAGGAGGCGCCGGCGCCGGTGACCACGGCGCCCACTTGCGCGCTGTTGCCACCGGCGGGAGTGGCGGCGGGCGTGTTGCCGGCGGCGGCCGGGGCGTCGGAGGAGGGCTTGCAGGCCGCCAGCATCACGGTGGCGGCAAGAGCGAGCGCGGCCATCCGCACAGGCTGGGAAAGGGTCATGGCGGGTTCCGTCTTCAGGTCGTGTCGGGTCATGGCCGCTATGAAATGATGTTTTTGTTACAGCGTGATGACATCGGCTTTGGGACCGGGATCACGGCTTCGTTCCGGCGCCACCCAACCCACCCCACAACAAGAAAGGGCCAGCGTCTTCCGACGCTGGCCCTTTGCAAGGTTGATCCTGACCGCGACTGGGAGAGAGGAGGGGCCGCGGACAGGATCGGGGAGGTGGTGCTCAGTACTTCAGGTTCTGCGACCAGTAGGTCTCGATCTGCTTGACCAGGTCGTCCGGCAGCGGCACGTAGTCCAGTGCCTTGGCCTGGGCGTCGCCATTGTCATAAACCCAGTTGAAGAATTCCTTGGCGGCCTTGGCGCTGGTGGGATTCTTCGGCGCCTTGCTGACCAGGATGAAGTTGGTCGCGGTGATCGGCCAGGAGTTGGCGCCGGGGGCGTTGGTCATGACCAGGTAGAAGTCCTTCGCGTTGGCCCAGTCGGCGCTGGCGGCCGCAGCCGAGAAGGTCTCGTCGCTGGGCAGCACAAAGTTGCCGGCGGCGTTCTTCATGCGCGAATAGGCCATCTTGTTCTGCAGCGCGTAGGACAGTTCGACGTAGCCGATGCCGCCCTTGATCTGCTTGACGTAGGCGGCCACGCCTTCGTTGCCCTTGCCGCCGATGCCGGTCGGCCACTGCACGCTGGTGCCTTCGCCGACCGAGCTCTTCCACTCGCCGCTGACCTTGGACAGGTAGTTGACGAAGTTGAAGGTGGTACCCGAACCATCCGAGCGATGCACCACGGTGATCTTCTGCGCCGGCAGCTGCACGCCGCCGTTGAGGGCGACGATGCGCGGGTCATTCCAGGTCTTGACCTTGCCCAGGAAGATGTCGGCCAGCAGCTCGCCGTCCAGCTTGAGCGCGCCCGAGGCCACGCCCGGCACGTTGATGACCGGCACCACGCCGCCAATCACCGAGGGGAACTGCGCGAGGTTGAACTTGGCCAGTTCTTCCGGCTTCATCGGCGCATCGGAGGAACCGAAATCCACGGTGCCCGCCTTGATCTGGGCGATGCCGCCGCCGGAACCGATGGACTGGTAGTTGACCTTTTTCTGGGTGGCCTTGGCGTAGTCGGCCGACCACTTGGTCATGACCGGATAGACGAACGAGGCACCGGCGCCGGTGACGTCGGCGGCAAACGCATTGGCCGACAGCGCGGTGGCGATGGCCAGCACGACGACGCGGGACTTGAACGAGTTGAACACGGAGGGCTCCTGGATGGATATAGCGGCATGGCTGCCGTCGGCGTGCATTTCACGACGTTTAGATGACAGCCCCATGTCTTCCGTATGACAGCAACATGACAGCCGCAGGGAGCCGGGGCCAAACAAAAAGGGCGCGGCTTTCGCCGCGCCCCTCGTATGCCACTGGCAGCGTCCGCTTACCAGTAGAACTGCATACGGGCTTCCAGGATGTTGGGATCGTCGTTCAACGCGCCCTTCTCCTGCTTGACCGCCACGTAGTTCAGCATGAACTTGAAGTTGGAGCGCCAGTACCAGTTGACGCCAGCGGTGATGCTGTCCATCTCGCCACCGACCACGACGCCGTCGGTCAGGTCGATGGTGTCGTAGCGCAGGCCCAGCTGCCACAGGCCCTTGGTCGGATCGTCCGGCAGCGGGGTGGTCGGCACGCCGCCCTTGTAGCCCCAGGTCTCGCCGGTGATATTCCACAGGCCCGACACGTAGTAGCCGTCGCCGCTGAAGTCGTCAAAGTTGCCGTAGCGCTTGACGTCGGTCTTCATGTACTCGCCTTGCAGCTTGAACGGGCCGGTGACCCACATGCCTTCAAAGCCGAGCACGCTGTTGCGGTCAGCGGCGCGCAGGCCGCTGCTGCCGGTGTCGACGAAGCGGGTCGGCACCATGTCGGCCATCGGACGCGCACGCAGGCGGATCACGTCGCCGTCGGTGTCCTTGTCGGTGTAGCTCAGGCCCAGGTGCAGGATGCTGCCGGCGCTGTTGATCGGCGCCCAGTAACCACGCGCCGAGTAGCCGCCGCCGTGTTCGCGGTTGCGGGTCAGTTCGCGACCGAACCAGCTGGCGGTCACGCCCCAGTTGACGTCGCCTATGTTGTACTGCAGGCCGACGCGGCGCGGGGTGCCCAGCGAGTTGGTGATCGAGGACTTGGAGATGAAGTCGTTGTTCTTGGTGCTGGACAGCTCTTCCAGCGTGGCGCCCGGCTGCTTGAACTGGCCCAGCTGCAGGAAGTGGTTGGCGTTGCCGCCGATCTTGTACTTGATGTTGGCGTCGAGGAACTTGTCATCCTTGGCGTCGTAACCCAGCACCCATTCGATGTTGCCCGGGCCCTTGCCCTTCAGCACCAGCTCGGCGCGGCGCAGTTCCTGCAGGTAGTCCTTGCCGTCCAGGTCGGTGGACGAGTCGGCGCCGTAATCGATGGTGTCGGTGTCGAACTTGTAGAAATCGGCCTGCACCAGACCCTCGAAGGAGACTTCGGAACCGGCGATGACGTCGATCGGAATCTCGGCCTGTGCGGCAGGCGCTGCGGCGGCGGCGAGCAGTGCGAGGGTCAGGGTGGAGCGGGTGAGTTTCATGGGTTAGCCCTTGGGGCGCGTGTGGAAGACGCTGCGCAGGCTAAGGCGTGAAAGTTGCGTTATTGTTACAGCGCTGTCTTATTTCGCTGCGGTGACAGCGGGATGACGCCGGGCGCCAGACGGGCGCGCTGACCGCATCAGGTGGTGCCCGCTTCACCCGGCGTCTTGTCGGGGTAACGGCAGAGGTCACGGATGACGCATTGCGGGCAGTCGGGCTTGCGCGCCTTGCAGACATAGCGGCCGTGCAGGATCAGCCAGTGGTGCGCGTCGAGCATGAACTCCTTCGGCACCACCTTGACCAGTTTGTCCTCAACCGCGCGCACGTCTTTGCCCGGAGCCAGACCCGTGCGGTTGGAGACACGGAAGATATGCGTGTCCACCGCCATGGTCGGTTCACCAAAGGCGGTGTTGAGCACCACGTTGGCGGTCTTGCGGCCCACGCCGGGCAGGGCTTCCAAGGCCTCGCGCGAGCGCGGCACTTCACCGTTGTACTGCTCGACCAGAATCTTGCAGGTGGCGATGACGTTCTTGGCTTTGGCGTTGAACAAGCCGATGGTGGCGATGTAGGGCTTCAGGCCTTCTTCGCCCAGGGCGAGGATCTGTTTCGCGGTATTGGCCACGGGGAACAAGCGTCGGGTGGCCTTGTTGACGCCCACATCGGTGGCTTGCGCCGACAGCGTCACTGCCACCAGCAATTCAAATGGCGTGCTGTATTCCAACTCGGTGGTTGGCTTGGGATTGAGTTCGCGCAGGCGCGAAAACAGTTCGTGGATTTCTTCGCGGCTGAGCGTCTTGCTGCGGCGCGTGCGGGCTACGGTCATCGGATTATTCGGGTGGGCGAGCGGCCGCCTTGGCTTTGGCGCGGGCGAGGATCGCGGCGGCGCTGGCGGGCAAGGCGGGGCGTGTGACGGCTGTGGTAGCCGGCGCGGCATCAGCGACGCCGTCGGCCGCTGTGGGCGATGCCGGCGTTGCGCTTGCAGCGATTCGACGCGCCTGGCGTTGTTCGGCGCGAGCTTGCAAGCGTGCTTGCCTGCTGCGATAGCGTTCGCGTGCGGCCCAGGCGTTGCGCAGTTGCGCTTGCGCGACCAATAGCGGTGCGGCGTCGGTGCAGCAGGGCGCAGGGCAGGGTGCAAATTCGATCAGGCCGGCCTCGATGGCGCCATCCAGATCCGCGTCGCGCACGAGCGCGCTCAGGCGCTCGCGCAGTGACTGCTGCGGACAGGGTGACATCGCGCCCATCGGATCGATCAGCGACCGCTGAACTGCGGCTTGCGCCGTTCCATGAAGGCACGCGTGCCTTCGCGCATGTCCTCGGTGGCGAACATCAGGCCGAACTGCGCCGATTCGTATTGCAGGCCTTCTTCAATGCCGCACTCGCCACCCACGTGGATCACATCCAGGTTGCCGCGCAATGCCAGCGGCGCAGCCTGCGCCAGTTGCTCAGCCCACTTGGCGGTTTCGGTTTCCAGATCCGCCAGTGCCACCACACGATTGACGATGCCCAGCTGATACGCGCGCTCGGCGGTGATCGGCGCACCCAGCAGGCACAGTTCCAACGCAGCGGCGCGACCGGTCAGACGCAGCAGACGCTGGCTGCCGCCAAAGCCGGGGACCAGGCCCAGGTTGATCTCCGGCTGGCCCACTTTGGCGCTGTCGGCGGCAATGCGCAGGTGGCAGGCCATCGCCAGTTCCAGGCCACCGCCCAAGGCGAAGCCATTGATCATCGCGATCACCGGCTTGGGCAGGGTCTCGATGCGGCGCATCAGGCGCTGACCGCGCAGCGAGAAATCGCGGCCATCGGTGGCGCTGAGTTCGGCCATCTCGGCAATGTCGGCGCCTGCCACAAAGGCCTTGGGGCCTGCGCCGGTCAAGACGATCACGCGCACACCCGGATCGGCTGCGGCGGCTTCGAAAGCGACCAGCAGGGCGTCCAGCGTGGCGGCGTTGAGGGCGTTCAGTTTGTCCGGCCGGTTCACGGTGATCCGGCGGATAGCGGCCTGGTCGGCCACGGAAACGGGGGTATCGGACATGCGTAAGACCCGGAATTTTCGTAAAAAATAGGTGAAGGGGAACTCCGTGACCGCGCCTGCGGTCGGACCCCCCGGTTGTCAGTAGCGGTTAAGTCCCGCCACGGCTATCCTAGCGCGTCCATCCGGGGCGGTTTTGTCCGCCCCGTACTATCACCCGGAGATATCGTTGATGAAGTTGCGTTCCTTAGTGGTCGCTGTCGCGGCATTCGCCATGGCCGGTAGCGCCCTGGCCCAGGACACCACGTCCGAGAAAGGCAAGTTGAGCTATTACTTCGGCTACGACTACGGCAACAACCTTGCCGAGCTGGGTGGTCGCGGCGAGCAGCTGGACATCAACACCGTCATCAAGGGCCTGCAGGATGCTTACGCCAAGAAGCAGCCGGCCCTGACGGCCGAGCAGCTCAAGCCCGCGCTGGAAGCTTTCCAGAAGCGTGAGCAGCAGCGTGCCGCCACCGCCAAGGCCGAGTACGACAAAGTCGCTGGCGAGAACAAGACCAAGAGCGATCAGTTCCTGGCTGCCAACAAGGCCAAGGCCGGCGTCAAGGCGCTGCCCAGCGGCGTGCAGTACCGCGTGATCGAAGCCGGCAACGGTGCCAAGCCGACCCAGGCCAGCACCGTGAACCTGGAAGTGGGCGGCCCGTTCCCGTACGGCCAGCACCCGACCGAAGCGCGTCCGCCGCAGTCGATGCCGAACGTCAAGGTCAGCGAAATCGAAATGCAGGCCATGCGTGAAGTGATCCTGCAGATGCCGGCCGGCGCCAAGTGGGAAGTGGCCCTGCCGCCGGAGAAGGCGTACGGCGCCGATCCGCGCACCGGCTTCCCGCCCAACGTGGCGGTGGTGTTCGAAATCAAGCTGCTTAGCGTCAAGTAAGCCGCAGTCCATGCAGTCCCGCTACGCCGGCCCCTGGGCCGGCGTAGTGCTTTCTGCGCGCCCGCGCTGCAATCGCGCTAGGCTCGCTGGTATGAAGAAGTCCCATGTATCCCGCTTACCGCGCCGTGCTTAGCCCCTGCATTGGCGTTTGTACCCTGGCCGATGACGGCCTGTGTGAGGGCTGCCTCCGAACCACGGCTGAGATCGCCCGCTGGTCGCAAATGAACGACAACGAACGTCTGCGCTTGATGGAAACCGTACTGCCTGCGCGCGAGCAGGACAGACTGCCGTTCGCGCAGCGTTTGTCCGAAGCTTCGCGCCTGCGCCACGTATTGCATCCGCTGGATCAGTTGCCGACGGCGCCAGGCTGGAACCACGAAGAGTTGATCGATCTGCTGCCGCCCGGCGAGCCAGCCGAGGCCGCAGTGCTGGCCGGCCTGGTGCCGCGCCCACAAGGCACCCAGGTGCTGCTGACCCGTCGCAACGACGATCTGCGCCATCACGGCGGTCAGGTGAGCTTTCCGGGTGGACGCATCGAAGCCAGCGACGGCGGTGTGCTGGCGGCGGCGCTGCGCGAGACGCAGGAAGAAATCGCCCTGGGCAGCGAGCAGATTTCGCCGCTGGGCTATCTGGATCCGTTCACCACCATCAGCGGTTTCCGGGTCGTGCCGGTAGTGGCGATCATCGATCCGGCCTACGTGCCGCGCCCCAATCCGGATGAAGTGGCCGAAGTCTTTGAAGTGCCGCTGGCTTACCTGATGGCGCCGGCCAACCTGCGCCGTGTCGAGATGGATTATCGCGGCCGCCGCCGGGTGGTACTGGAGTATGGCTGGCCTGGCCAGCGTATCTGGGGCGCGACCGCGGCCATCCTCTACAACCTGCGCCAGCGACTGGAGGGCGTGTGATGGATTGGACCACGCTGGTGGATGCGTCGACCCTGGCTGCGGAGTTGCAGAACCCCGAACTGCGGTTGGTGGATGCACGCGCGGCCTTGGGCGATGCCGATGCGGGGCGACGTGCCTTTGCCGAGTCGCATTTGCCCGGCGCGGTGCACGCCGATTTGAATCGCGACCTGGCCGATCTGTCGCGTACAGGCGAAGGGCGGCATCCGCTGCCGGACAGCGAGCAGTTTGCCGGCTGGCTGGGCCATGTGGGCATCGCGCCCCAACACCAAGTGGTGGTGTACGACGCCGGTGACGGCAGCATGGCCGCCGCGCGCCTGTGGTGGATGCTGCGGCTGCTGGGCCATGCGCATGTGGCGGTCCTTGATGGTGGCCTGGCTGCATGGCGTGCAGCGGGTTTGCCGGAGTCGCCGCTGTTGGCGGCCGCTGCACCGGAAGCTCCGTATCCCGCTCACTTTGATACGGACGCCGTGGTGGACGCAGACGAAGTGCTGCGCCGTTCCAACAGCGCGCAAGCCGGCATCATCGATGCGCGCGCCGTCGAGCGTTTCCGCGGCGAGGTGGAACCGATCGATCCCGTAGCGGGCCACGTACCCGGTGCACGCAATCGTCCGTTCGCTTTGAATTTGCGCGACGGCCAGTTCAAGCCCGCCGAGGAACTGCGCGCGGAACTGCTGGAAGTCCTGGACGGCGTGCCGCCACAGCAAGCGGTGCTGATGTGCGGATCCGGTGTCACCGCCTGCCATCTGTTGCTGGCCTTCGAGCATGCAGGCCTGCACGGCGCCCGTGTTTACGCGGGCTCGTGGAGCGGTTGGATCAGCGATCCCTCGCGCCCCATCGAGCGCAGCAGCAACGCCTGAGTCACCCGCGTCATCGCCCTGTCATTGTCCGGCCTCACCCTGCCGGGCTTTACAGGGGAATGAAGC
>Ga0160436_1000342_pt1 | contig 19797 bp, 12 predicted proteins | sample HID1973M_E0MG_FD_108264 | JGI IMG/M metagenome (GOLD analysis project Ga0160436, IMG submission 108264) | Enriched mosquito-associated microbial communities from UW Madison campus, WI, USA - HID1973M_E0 MG | ecosystem: Host-associated > Arthropoda: Insects > Digestive system > Unclassified ...
CGAAGTGGTCTATGCGCGATTCTGGTCGCGCGTCGCTGCCTGCCTCGTTGATGTGGCGCTGATCAGCGTGCTGGCGCTGATCGCCACCTCGGTGGCGGGCATGCTGATGCTCTTTCTGTTGCAGGTCGCGCGCGTGGACGTGCAGGGCACGTTCTTCATGATCGCCAACCTGTCGCTATGGCTGGTGCCGGTGGCGGTGTTTCTGGGTTACTTCGCCGGTTTCCATTCTTCGCCCAGCCAAGCCACGCTGGGCAAGATGCTGGTGGGGGCCAAGCTGGTTCGCGGCAATGGCGAACGGGTCAGCGTCAGCCGTGCGATGGTTCGCACTTTGCTGCTGGTAGTGAGCGTGGCGCCGCTGGGCGCCGGCGTGGTGGTGACGGCGGCGCTGCCGACGCGACGCGCCCTGCATGATTGGCTGTGCGATACGCGCGTGGTGGATCGCTGGGCATACAGCGCCTATCCACAGCGGCAACGCCAGCAGTTGGGCGTGGCGGTCTGGCTCATCCTGCTGCTCGCCGTTGCCGCGGTGGCGTTGCTGTTTGCCATCGACTACTACGTGTTCTGAACCTGCTCAGTGCCGCCATTCCAGCGGCACGACGCCCTTGCGACGGGTCAGCAGACGGAAGGGCAGGATCACCAGGGTCGCCATGGCCAGCTTGACCATCAGATCGCCGATCGCCCAGCTCAGCCAATGCTCGCTGACGCCGACAAAGGCAATGCCCCAGAAAATCACCGTATCCAGGCACGCGGCCAGCGTGTTGGACGACAGCGGCGCGATCCACCACTTGGAACGGCGCAGGCGGTTGAACACCTCGATGTCGGTCAGCTGCGAGAACAGGAAGGCCGCTCCCGAGGCAGCGGCGATGCGCGGCGTGGCCAGCCAGATCGAACACAGCACCGCCAGCACAAAGCCCACCACCACCACCCGTCGCGCCAGCCCCGGTCCAACCAGCCGATTGACCACATCGGTGACCAGATACGAGAGCGGATAACTGAAAGCGCCCCAGGTCAGCCAGTCATTGATGGGGAACTGCACCAGATAATTGGACAGCAGCACGATGGCGGCCATCAGCAAGATGGCAATCGTGGCGTAACGACGCGGCGTGGTGGACACAGACATGCGGGCGGAATTCCAAGGGGCGCGTCAATGCGTGCGCCGTGACAGGCAGGGAGCAACAAGTTGGCAGGCAGGCGGCACGTCCAAGCTCAGGTAAAGCAAGCCCTGGACGTGCTGGCCGGGACGGCGGAACTAGAAGCGGCGTTGCACAATCACGCCCACGGTTTCGTCGGTGGTCTTCACGCCAGGGATCGGCGCCACGCCAAACTTGTGCTTCCAATAGTGTAGCTCCACGCCCGCATACCATCGGTCGGGCGCGCCGTGGCTGGCGCCCAGATCCCATTTCAGTTGCGGACTGACATGCAGGTTCCAGTGGCGCGACCCGCCCGGGGCCACGTAGTCGACAAAACCGTCGAGCAGGAAGCGCTGCCCACCTAGGTTGAAGTGGCGCGCGCCGGCCAGTGTCAGCTGCCAGGTATCGAAATCGCCTTCATGCACCTGCTTGCGCGCGTAGAGGTTGGCATTGGCGTAGTCCATGCCCGGCAGGTTGAAATCCACGCCCAAGCCAATCAATTGCGCCGACGTGGCACGTTCATCGCGCCCCTGCTCCAGCGTGGCGGCGACCAGCACGTCGCGGATCAGGCCTGTGCCGGGCGCCTTGCCGGACAACTTGGCAAAGCTCAGCCGCGGCGAGAATTCGCCGTACCAACTTGACTGATGGCCACTGTAATCCGGGCCGTTGCGATACCAGGACTGATCAACAAACCAGTACACATCGCCAAAGTTCCAGCCGGTGGACTGTTCCAAGGTGAGCGTCTGCATACGCGATGGCTCGAGTGCGAAATGGCCACCGCTTTGCGCGGTGATGCGAAAGTCGGAGAACTGCAGCACGTCAGCGGCGTGCGCGTGGCTGGCCAGCAGACCAGCACCGATCACAGCGGCCGCCATCCAGCCGACGCGGGACTTGCAAACAAGAGGTGACATTCAATCAGACTCCATGAATGTGCGTGCATGCGCTTGTGCCTGCACGCGAAAGAGAAAGGGAAAGGCCGGCAGTACGAGCAACAGCAGCAGCGGCAGCACCAGCAATGCGTGACGCACCGAGAGCGCTTGGCTCCAGGCGCTGAGCAACTGCCCCGGCAATGCGATCAGGATCCCGCCGGCGATGAACTGCGCGCCGTTGATCAAGGCCGCCGAAGTACCGGCATAACGCTGGCCCGCGTACTGGGCCGCCAAGGTGAAAGGCAACATCGCCGCGCCCGAGGCCAGGCCAAACAGGAACATCTGTACGGTGAAACCCGCGACCGACGTCGCCGGCAGGCACACGATCCAGCCGAGCAACAGCAGCTGCGCCACACAGCCCGTGCGCAACTGATGCGCCGGCCTGCCGCTGCGCTGTGCCCAGCGGGCAAACAGCGGCGCACCTATCGCCAGCCCTAACCAGCTGGCCGCCGAAAGACTGCTGGCAGTCGATGACAGGCCCAGCGATTCACCCAATCGCGGTCCCCAGACCACGCCGATCGAGAGCATCACGCCGAACGACGCCGCGCCTATCAGCATCAGCACGGGCATGCCCCGGCAGGTCAGCGTGGTCAGCACGTCGTCGGTCACCGAACCCAGGAACTGCAGCGGGTGTCGTGGCCAACCGCGTGTCTGTGATCCCGGCGGATCACGCAGGAACAACAGCAACAACAACACCAGACCCAGGCCGAGCATGCCCACGCCATTGACGATCCAGTTCCACGGCATCAGGCCCGTCAACATGGCCGCCACGCCCTGGGCCAGAAAGGCGGTCATCGAGGCCATGAACTGCACCCAGGCGAACATCGGCCCATAGCGATCCGGAGAGAACCAGACACCGCCGACAAAGCCCGCACCGATGAAACCAAACGCGGCGCCGGTGGCCAGCAGTACCTGCGACAACAGCAGGCCCTGCACGTCATCGGCAAAGCCGAACAGAAACACGCCCAGCACAAACAGCGTGCAGGCAGCGGGCAGGCTGCGTTGCGCACCTACGCGATCCAGCAAGGGCCCTGCCGCCACTTGCGCAGCGGCAAACACCCAGGTGTAGGTGGAACCAATCAGGCCGATGTCGCCGACGCTCAGATCCAGTGACTGCGCCATGGCCCGGCTGAGAATGGCGTATGCGGATTGGAAGCTGAAAACCAGGCACACATAGGCCACTGCCAGCAGCCAATGGCTCCAGGCATGGGGTTTGCGACGAGGAGTATTCATGCGGGTGTTCCGCCCGGACCCACCTCATGCAAGGCGGGTCCGGGCATCAGCTGGCTCAGTGGCGCGGGTGGCTTTCCTTGATGGCGAACGCCAGCAAGCCCGATGCGATCAGCGTGCCTACGCAAGGCAGCATCGCGGTCTGGAAATCGGCCAAGCCACCGGCACTGTCACCCAGGAATTCTCCCGGCAGCCCCATCAGCACACCGCCCAGGATGAACATGGAGCCGTTGACGATCGAGGCTGACGTGCCAATCAGCTTGGGCGGCGAGATGTCCGCCGCAGCCGAGAACGACAGCATGTGGCCGGCATTGGCAAAGCCGAACGCAAAGCACAGCGCCATCGCCAGCATTGGCGTCATCGGCACATACACCAGCGCCGCCACCAGGCCCACCTGCGTCAGCGTGGTCAGGATGATCGGCTGGCGCCGTGAGCGCGCGGCGTCGGACCAACGCGCAATCAGCGGGCTGCCTGCGGCCAGGCCCAGCCAGATGCAGGCCGTGGCCCAGTTGGCGTTGGACTCAGACAAACCATGCGCCACCAGCAGTTTGGGCATCCACACCACGCCCAAGGCCAGGACCGCGCCAAAGGTGATCGCGCCAACCAGCGAGATGACCCAGATCTGCGGCTTCTTCAGGACTTCGCCGATGCTGGACAGCACGCCGGAGATGAAGCCGCCCCGATGACTCGCCGTCTCCACGGGTGTGGGATTGCGGATGAACAACATCGCCAGCAACAACAGTCCCACGCCGAAGATGCCAAAGCCGTTCATCACCTCACGCCAGCTCCAGCGCGCGAGCGCGGCGTCGAAGCCCGCCTGACCGAAGGCCGACGACAACGCGGCCACCAGTTGCACCAGACCGAACATGAAGCCGAAGCGGGCCATGCCAAACCAGACCCCGCCCACGTAACCGGCGCCGACAAAGCCGGCGCACGAACCCACCGCCAGCACAATCTGCGAGATCAGGATCATCTCGTAGCTTTCGGCGAAGGCGAACAGGAACACACCGATGGTCACCAGCGCGATCGCCGGCAGCAGCACCTTGCGGGCACCGACGCGATCCAGCAGCGCGCCGCTGAACAATTGCGCCACCGCGAACACCCAGGTGTAGCAGGCAGCGACAAAGCCAATCTGCTCCAGCGACAGGTTCAGATCGCCGGCCACGCGCGAGTTGAGGATCGCGTAACCGGTCTGCACGTTGAACAGCAGGATCACGAAGGTGACCGCCAGCGCCCACACCAACCAGGCGCGTGCACCGCCCAGGCGTACCTTGGCCGCAGGGGCGATGCGGGAAGAGATCTCGCTCATGCGCGTGCCTCCTGTTTTTGTGCATCCTGCTCGCGGTCATACACGCAGGCGCCGTTGACGTAGGTGGCGCGAATGGCACGGTCATCGCCCAGGGTCATCTGGATGAACAGCGCCTCCTGGATGTCCTTGGCGTACTTCATGCGGAAGCGGATAAGCGGGGTGGACTGCAGATCCAGCACGGCAAAGTCCGCCTCCATCCCCGGCGCGATGCGGCCAATCTTGTCTTGCAGGCCCAGTGCTTCGGCCGTGCCACGGGTGGCCTGGTAGAAGGCATGCGTGGCCGACAGCGGCACGCCGTTGAGTTGCGCGACCTTGTACGCCTCATTGAGGGTTTGCAGCATCGAGAAGCTGGTGCCTGCGCCCAGATCCGTAGCCAGCCCCACGCGCACAGGTCGCTTGGGATCCAGCGCGGTGCGCAGATTGAACAAGCCACTGCCCAGGAACAGGTTGGAGGTGGGGCAATGGGCGATGGCCGCGCCGGTCTCCGAGAACAGGTGCAGCTCCTCCTCGCTCAGGTGGATGCCGTGGCCGTAGATGGCACGCTCGCGCAGCAGGCCGAAATGGCGGTACACATCGGCGTAGCCCTTGTGCTGCGGATACAGCGCGTTGACCCAGGCGATTTCGTTCTTGTTTTCCGAGATGTGCGACTGGATCAAGGTATCCGGGTACTCGCGCGCCAGCGCACCGGCCGCTTCCAGCTGCTCGGGGGTGGAGGTGGGCGCAAACCGCGGCGTGATCACGTACTCGAAGCGATCCTGCTTGTGCCAGCGCTCGATCAACTGCTTGGACTGGTCGTAGCCGCTCTGCGCGGTGTCGGTCAGCGCGGCCGGGGCATTGCGATCCATCATGATCTTGCCGGCCATCAGGCGCATGCCGTACGGCTGGGCTTCCTCGAACAGGGCATCGACCGACTGCGGGAACACCGTGCAGTAGACGGTGGCCGAGGTCACGCCGTTGCGCAGGTTCTCGCGCAGGTAGAAGCGCGCCACTTCGCGCGCCACCTCCTTGTCGGCAAAAGCCTGCTCGGCCACGAAGGTGTAGTTGTTGAGCCATTCCAGCAACTGCTCGCCGTAAGCACCGATGATCGGCGTCTGCGGATAGTGCACATGGCTGTCGATGAAGCCGGGCATGATCACGCTGTCGCGGTAGTGCGTGACCGGAGTGCCGGCGGGAAGTTGCGGAAGGATGTCGTTGGCGGCGCCGATGCGATGGACCTTGCCATCGCGCACCCAGATGACGGCGTCGGACTCATAGGACAGGCAGGACTCTGCATCGGCCAGGAACGGATTGTCCTTGAAGTCGATACAGGCGCCTCGTAGTGCGATTTCCACGTGCTTGAACCTCGATTTCGGGATGGCGAAGCGGCCGTACCTAGCGGGTCAGCCCTATACCCGACGCCATCAAAATCAAGCTAGCAGCTGATTCGAAGACAGGTCAATTCTCTCGACGTCAAACTATTCGACGTCAAACCAGTTTTGTCACGTATTGGCGCAAAATCGGCAATGCTATGATTCGCGCGCCGCCCTTGTTGGACAAAAGTCTCGTGCCTGGAATCAAGAACTCACCCGAGCGGGACGCTGTCGATGAACTCATTGCCCGCTGGGTGCGCGAGCGCCCCGAACTGTCATTGGGCAGCACCGAAGTGGTGGGTCGCATCCTGCGTTTGAATCACTTTGTGATGCGCCGAGAAGAGCAGGTGCTGGCGCCCTATCGCCTGCACAGTGGTGAGTTCAATGTGCTGGCCGCCTTGCGTCGCGAAGGACCGCATTACCAGCTGGCGCCCAACGAATTGCAGGCCCGCCTGCTGGTGTCCTCCGGCGCGCTGACCAACCGCATCGATCGCCTGGAGGCGGCCAGGCTGGTCAAGCGCGTGCCTGACCCCGTGGACCGGCGCAGCGTGCAGATCAAATTGACGCCCGCAGGCCGTCGCGGCATCGATGGGGCGATCGAGAAGATCCTGGTGGCCGAGCGCGAACTGTTGGCGCCGCTGTCAGCCAGCGAGCGCAAGCAGCTGGCCGCGCTGTTGCGGCGCCTGGTGCTGCCACAGGAGCAACTGCGCCCACGCCGCAGCCGCGCCGCCAAGACCGCCGCGCCCTGACCGCCAGCCAAGGCCAGCGGGACCTGGCGGGTGACCGTACGTCGGTTTCGGACTAGGTGACGGCCTTCACGAAACGAGTCCAGGGTTGACACCGGGGCCCTGGCCGTGATTCCACTATTAATAGTGAATCTGAACGCCCGGGGCCAAAGCTCCGGGCGTCGGCTTCTCTGCCACCCCTACTTGCTCCACTCTTGCCGGCCGCGCGCCGTCCCTGAATTTCCCCCGGAAGGACATGTCCAAACACCTGCTCATCGTTGAATCGCCCGCCAAGGCCAAGACGATCAACAAATACCTCGGCAAGGACTTCCAGGTCCTGGCCTCCTACGGCCATGTGCGTGACCTGGTGCCGAAGGAAGGAGCGGTGGATCCGGACAACGGCTTCGCGATGCGCTACGACCTGATCGACAAGAACGAAAAACATGTCGAGGCAATCGCCAAGGCGGCCAAGGCGGCCGATGACATCTTCCTGGCCACTGACCCGGACCGCGAAGGCGAGGCGATCAGCTGGCACATTGCCGAGATCCTGAAAGAGCGCGGCCTGCTCAAGGACAAGCCGGTGCACCGGGTGGTGTTTACCGAAATCACCCCGCGTGCCATCAAAGAAGCCATGGCGCAGCCGCGCCAGATTGCCGGCGACCTGGTCGACGCCCAGCAGGCGCGCCGCGCCCTGGACTACCTGGTCGGCTTCAATCTTTCGCCGGTGCTGTGGCGCAAGGTCCAGCGCGGCCTGTCCGCCGGCCGCGTGCAATCGCCGGCGCTGCGCATGATCGTGGAGCGCGAGGAAGAGATTGAAGCCTTCATCGCCCGCGAGTACTGGAGCATCGAAGCCGAGTGCGCGCATCCGCGCCAGGCCTTCACCGCCAAGCTGACCAAGTTGGACGGGCAGAAGTTCGAGCAGTTCACCGTCACCGACGGCGACACCGCCGAAGCCGCGCGCCTGCGCATCCAGCAGGCCGCGCAAGGCGCGCTGCACGTCACCGACGTGGCCAGCAAGGAACGCAAGCGCCGGCCCTCGCCGCCGTTCACCACCTCGACCCTGCAGCAGGAAGCCTCGCGCAAGCTCGGCTTCACCACCCGCAAGACCATGCAGGTGGCGCAGAAGCTGTACGAAGGCGTGGCGGTGGGTGATGAAGGCACCGTCGGCCTGATCAGTTATATGCGTACCGACTCGGTCAGCCTGTCGGCCGAAGCGCTCAGCGACATCCGCGACGTGATTGCCCGCGACTACGGCACCCAGGCGCTGCCGGACAAGCCCAACTTCTACCAGACCAAGGCCAAGAACGCGCAGGAAGCGCACGAAGCCGTGCGCCCGACCTCGGCACTGCGCACGCCGGCCCAGGTCTCGCGCTATCTGACCGATGACGAGCGCAAGCTCTACGATCTGATCTGGAAGCGCGCCGTGGCCTGCCAGATGGTGCCGGCCACCCTCAACACGGTCAGCGTGGACCTGGCCGCCGGTAACGCGCACAGCTTCCGCGCCAGCGGCACCACCGTGGTCGATCCGGGCTTCCTGGCGGTCTACGAAGAAGGCAAGGATCAAAAGAGCGCCGATGACGAGGACGAGGGCCGCAAGCTGCCGGCGATGAAGCCTGGCGATCGCGTGCCGTTGGATCGCATCCACGCCGATCAGCATTTCACCCAGCCGCCGCCGCGCTTCACCGAAGCGGCGCTGGTCAAGGCGCTGGAGGAATACGGCATCGGCCGTCCCTCCACTTACGCCTCGATCATCCAGACCCTGCTGTTCCGCAAGTACACCGAGATGGAAGGCCGCGCCTTCAAGCCCACCGACGTGGGCCGGGCGGTTTCCAAGTTCCTCAGCGGCCACTTCACCCAGTACGTGGACTACGACTTCACCGCCAAGCTCGAAGATGAGCTGGATGCGGTCTCGCGCGGCGAGGAAGAGTGGGTGCCGCTGATGGAGAAGTTCTGGGGCCCGTTCAAGGAACTGATCGAAGAGAAGAAGGAATCGGTCGACCGCAGCGAAGCCACCGGCGCGCGCGATCTGGGCACCGATCCCAAGAGTGGCAAGCCGGTCAGCGTGCGCCTGGGCCGCTATGGGCCGTATGCGCAGATCGGCGACAAGGATACCGATGAGAAGCTGGAGTTCGCCTCGCTGCGTCCCGGCCAGTCGATGCACACCATCTCCATCGAGGAAGCGCTGGAGCTGTTCAAGCTGCCGCGCAAGCTGGGCCTGGATGGCGAGGACGAAGTGAGTGTGGGCATCGGCCGTTTTGGTCCCTTCGCCAAGCGCGGCAGCGTGTATGCCTCGTTGAAGAAGGAAGACGACCCCTACACGATCGATCTGGCGCGCGCGGTTTTCCTGATCAACGAGAAGGAAGAAATCGCCCGCAACCGCATCATCAAGGAATTCGACGGCAGCGATATCCAGGTCTTGAATGGTCGCTTTGGTCCGTACATCAGCGACGGCAAGCTCAACGGCAAGATTCCCAAGGATCGCGAGCCCGCCTCGCTGAGCCTGGCCGAAGTGCAGCAGTTGCTGGAAGAAACCGGCAAGCCGGCCCGTCGCGGCTTTGGCGCCAAGAAGGCCGCGGCCAAGAAGGCGCCGGCCAAGAAAGCCGCCGTGAAGAAGGAAGCCGCGCCCAAGAAGGCGGCTGCCAAGACCGCGACCAAGAAAGCCGCTGCCAAGAAAGCACCGGCCAAGAAGGCGACCAAGAAAGCCGTGCCCGCCGCACCCGAACCGGCGCGCTCGCTGCTGACGCCGACCAAGATCGAACCGGGCAAGAAACGCGTGGCCAAGAAGTCCGACGCGCCGTTCTGATTCGGCATGCCCGCGTCCGCGCGGGCTTATCGGAGTGGGGAAAGCATGTCGTCAGCTCGACTGAGCAATGAGGAAGTCGTCAGCGCACTGCGCGCTGGCGAGGTGATCATCTACCCCACCGAAGGCGTCTGGGGGATCGGTTGCGATCCCTTCAACGAAGCCGCCATGTTGAAGCTGCTGGCGATCAAGCAGCGCCCGGTCGAGAAAGGCGTGATCCTGATTGCGGCGGACTTGGAACAGCTGCGTCCCTGCCTGGATCTCGGCGCGTTGCCCGCGCATCGGCTGGCCGAAGTGTTGTCCACGTGGCCCGGCCCACACACGTGGGTGATGCCCGCCAGCCGGCAGGTGCCGCGCTGGATCACCGGCGAGCACGACAGCCTGGCGGTGCGGGTCAGCGCCCATGCCACGGTGGCGGCGCTGTGCCGTGCCTTTGGCGGCCCGCTGGTGTCGACCAGCGCCAACCTGACCGGTCAGCCGGCCGTGACGCGCCACGAAGATCTCGATCCGCAGTTGCTGGCCCGCGTGGCCGGCGTCAGCGAAGGCGAGACGGGCGGCCTGACCACGCCCACCCCCATCCGCGACGCTCGCAGCGGGCAGTCCCTGCGCGCCTGAAGCGTACCTGGCGCAGCGCATGCACCCACCTGTCGCTGCCAGCGGCTTGCGGCCGGCCTGGTCTGCTCGACTGTTTGTCTGCATTGCCGCTCTGCCATGGCGCGCGCAAGATGCGCGCATGCGCGCCCTCGCCGCCCTCGCCCTGCTTCCGCTGTTGCTCTTGGTCGCCACCGTCGCGGCGGCACAGGACGTGGTGATCTACCGCTGCGAAGACGCCCAAGGGCGGCTGACCCTGCGCGACTCGCCCTGCCCGCCCGGTGAGAAGCAGCAGGCACGCAGCATGCAACGGCCGCGCGATCCCGCGCCGTTGCCCACGGCGACAGCGAGCACAGCCGCGGCGCCACCCGCACCCGCCGTCGCCCACGCGCCACCGGCGATCGTCTACCGCGCGCCGCCACGGCCGATGTACGAGTGCGAAGCGCCGGACGGCACGCGCTACACCAACGAAACCGGCGAAGGCCAGGCGCGATGGGAGTCCTGGTTCGGCTACGGCTACGTGTGGCCGCGCACGCCGGGTGGCGGTGGTCATGGCGGAGGCAGCGTTCCGCGCCCGCCGCCCGCCTCCGCTGGCCCGCCGCCGCCTTCGGGGCCGCGACCGCCCGTGGTCGGCGTCGTGCCCATCGCCGGCGGCTGGGTGCGCGATGAATGCCACATGCTGCCGCAGGCCGAGACCTGCGCACGCCTGTCCGATCGCCGATATGAGATCCTTCGCCGCTACGGCAATGCCATGCCGAGTGAACGCCGCACGTTGGATCTGGAACAGCGCGGCATCGATGCACGTATGGCCAACGATTGCAGGACTCCTTGAATGCGCAGTGCTTTGTTGTTGATCTTCGGCTTATCAGTGTTCGCCGCGCAGGCGGACGAAGTGGCGATCTACCGCTGCACCGACGCCGCCGGTGCGGTGACGATGCAGAACATGCCCTGCCCCAAGGGCGTGCATCAGGAAAAGAAACTGATGCAGTCGATCACCACGGTGCCGATGGGCGACAAGGCGCCGGCGCGCAAGCCAGCGGCGGCCACCAGCACGCCGACGCCCGCCCCCGAGCAACAGGTGCAAGTGGATTTGGCGGCGCCGCCGGCCGAAGGCGAAGCCGCGGCCAGCGACGCGCCCGCCGATCTGGCCAAGCTGCCGCCGCCCAAGTTGTTCCGCTGCACCACGCGCGAATCCAGCACCTACGTCACCGAAGACAGTGAGCCGCAGGAGCGTTGCCTGCCGCTGCGCACGGTCGGCCTGGACGGCAATCCGCAAGGCGGCGCCGGCAACGCCTGCGAAGTGGTGCGTGACAACTGCGCACCGATTGCCGACGACGGCCTGTGCGCGGCCTGGAAGAAGCGCCACGAAGAAGCCGAGGTCGCCTGGCGCTTCACCCGCCCGGAGAGCGAAGCCAAGAATCGCACCGAGTTCGAGCGCGTGCAGCGGATCCTGGCGGAGAGCAACTGTGCTGTGCGCTGAGCGCGCACTGACCTAGAATCGCGGACTCACTCACAGGGGAGTCCGCATGAACCGGATCGAGTCGGCGCGCATGGTGCGCCAGATGCGTCAGCTGCGTTGGTATTGCGGGGTGATGACGCTGGCGTTCGCGGTGCTGGCACTGACCGCGTTCAAGGCGCCGCCGCAACAGTTTGATGAGATCTCGGTGCATCGCCTCAACGTGGTCGATGACGACGGCAAGGTACGGCTGGTGATCGCCAACCAGGAGCGCTTTCCGCCGCCGATGCTCAATGGCCAGACCTTCAAGCGCGCGGTGTCGCCGGCCGGCGTGGTCTTCTACGACCGCAAGGGCAACGAAGTCGGTGGGCTGGCATTGACCGATGTGGAGGCCGGCAAGGTCTCCGCGCTGGCCTTCGACAATCCCAACATGGACGCGATTGGCTTGATGACCCGAATCGGCGCCGATGGCGAGCCGATCAGCAGCGGCCTGCAGATCAACCAGGCCATGCCGGCGAGCCTGCCGGTACGCGACGCGGTGCGGCAGACCCAGGCGCGCATCGTGATCCAGAACGAGCGCAACAACGCCGAAGTGCGACTGGCCGATCCGGAAGGCCGCGACCGCATCCGCCTGCGCGTGGATGCTGCCGGCGAACCGCGCTTTGAAATGCTCGACGCACAGGGCAAGGTGGTGTTCCAGGCGCCGCAGCCTGGGCAGGCCGCCGCTCAGTAGTAACCGGTGATGTTGAGGAACCAGCCTTCGTATTCGTACTTGAGCTGGGTCAGGTCTTCACTGAAGTCGGTGAAGTTGTAGCCGACGCCGATCTTCATGTGATCGTTGATGCGGCGGTCCACGCCAATCAGCCAGCCGCTGCGGTCGCCGCCGTCCTCGACCCGCAACCAGCGATGCTCGGCCAAGGCGTCCCAGTGGTTGTGCAGCTGGTAACGCAACTGCACGGCGGCGAATTCGGTGCGGCTGTCCAGCCACGGACCGCTGCCGCGACCCATCCGGTAGTCGCCGCGGCGGCCGGCCAGTTTGCCGGCCAGTTGCCACTGACCGTCAATCTGCATCACGGCCTCGAATGACAGCACGTGCGAGCGCTGATCGTATTGCGAGGTCTCTTCCTGGCCGGGGCTGGCGCGGTCATACAACCAGGTGTACTTGCCGAACGCCGCCCAGCGTGTGCTGTCATGCGGCCGCCAGGCAAAGCCCAGATTGGTTTCGGCCAGGCGCGCGCCGGCGGCAGGATTGAGTTTGTCCTGGGTGTCGGCGTAGTTGGCACGCAAGGCAATGCGCCAATCCTCGTTGATGCGATGGAACAGGCGATTGGTGGTGACCCATTGCTCGCGCTGCTCCGCGCCGGTGTCGCGGCGGTATTCCAGTTTGCTGGCCCAGTCGGTGCGTGCGCTGGTGCGCGCGCCGCTCAGGCTGTAGGCACGCCGCTGCACGTCGCCGGTACTGGCCTGCAGATCGCCGTCCATCACGGTCAGGCCCAGCGTCCAACCCGGTGCCGGCATGTAGTCCAGGCCAAAGGTGTGCGCCAGGCCCTGGCTGTCATTGGCGTCGTCGCGCAGGAATTGGCTCTCGTTGTAGACATTGACCTGGTTGCTCACCCGCCAGCGCTGACCCAGCGTCCAGCCCGATTGCAGGGCGCTGTCGTAGAAACTGTCGCGCGCGGTGCTGTCGGTGCTGTAGCGGTAGGCGCCGTAGACGGTGTGATCGGCGTTGAGGCGGTATTCGGCATCCAGTTGCAGGCCCTGACCGCGGCTGCCGGTGCTGGCTTCGGCGCCGACGCTGGAGCGATCGCCAAACAGATAACGGCCGCCAAGGGTCAGCAGATTGTTGCGGTCGTAGCGGCCATCGTCATCGTCGGCGGTGTACTGCGCGGTGCCGTAGGCTTCCCAGGAACTGCCAATGCGCTGGCGGTAGCTGGCCGCCAGCAGGGTGGCGTCGGCGCGGGTCAGGCCGTTGCGCTCGGACAAGCGCCGCACTTCGCCAATCAGCCGGCCGTCCTGGGTGAGCTGCCAGTCGGCGTTGAGCTGCCACTGCTCCATGCCTTGATCGCCGCGCTCGGCGTCGCTGTAGCGACCGTACAGGGTCAAGGTGTCGCTGAGCTGGCCGCTGAATTCGGCGCCGTACTCGCTGATCGCCAGGCCGGTGTCCTGGCGCGCAATCGAGAAGCCGGGATCGACATCGCGCCACCACGCACCCACGGTCCATTCGCGTTGGGTCCAACCCAGCTCCTGGAAGTTGGCGCGCGCTTCCACCCGTTGCGCGTCGCCGCTGCGATTCGGGCTGAGCGGGTTACGCAGCACAAAGCTCAGGCCGCCGTTGTCCGAGTAGAACACCGGCGCGGCAGTGGCCTCGCTGCGCGACGACTCGATCTGCAGATACGTGCCGCGCCCGGCCTGCAAGGTCAGGTCGGCGCCGCGCAGGCCGTAGTCGTCACCCCCACGCTGCTCATCGACGTAGGTGGCGCCTATGGCCACGTGATCGCCCAGCCACTGGCGGCCGCGCAGGCCCATGCTCACGTCATCGGAATCGAAACCGGCGGGCACGTATTCGTAATCCACCAGCAGGATCTGTTCAAAGCCGTCCAGTGGGGTGTCGCGGGTGATGGTACGTACGTTCTCGCGGGTGATCTGCGACAGCGGCCGGGTCAGGATCAAGCGGCCCTGCATGTCGTCCATCTCGTAGTCCACGCCCGACTGCAGGGTGGCGCGTGCTTCCACCCGGCCGGTGGTGCGATCACGCACCTCCATCACGATCTGCTCGGATCCCGGCAGCACATCGGTGTGGCGAAGGTAGTACAGGCTGCCGCCGGTGCCGAGGAACTCGCTGTGGCCGGGCGCGCTCTGCGCCTCGGAACCGAACACTTTGAGCAGGCTGCGCGGATCGCCCAGCGGCGTGGCCTGGCGCGAGCGCCACGACAGCGCGCCACCGTACAGCGCGCGCTGGTACTGCGCGTACTCCACGCCGTCAAAGCCGGTCGCGAAGTTGCCCCACAGCGCCTGGTTCTGATCCCAGTCCACGCGCAGATACAACTTGCCCTGGCTGTCGACGTCGCGATAGGTGTTGGAATCGTCGCCGTACACCGGGTAGTACAAATCCGGATCCAGGCGGCGGAAGATGTCGTCCGGCCGCGAGTCGAGGAAGCCGTCGAACAGATCGCCCAGCTCGGTTTCCCAGGTGTCGGCCTGCGCGGTGACCAGATACTTGCCGCGCCATTTGCCCTTGGCATAGAACGCCAACCGGCCTTCACTGAGGAAGCCGTCGGCTTGGTCGGCATCATCGCCCAACGGATCGACGTTGCCGCTGGCGTGGTTGCGTGAGAAGGTCACGTCGGCCAGCGCGGTGATGAAGCTGTACTGCCCGCTGACGTCCACGTCCAGCGGCAACTCGGTGGTGCCACCCTGCGTCGACTTCACCTGCAACTGGTAGCGGTGCGGACCGATCGGTTGCAGGAACTCGGCAACGAACTTGCGATCCTGGTCCACCGGGAAAATCTGCCCGTCGATGCTGACCGAAGCGCCCTCCGGAATGTCATAGCCGAGCACCCGCACCCGCGATCCGTAGACCGGGATGTTGCGCAGGCGCAGGCCGTTGTTGCCGTAGATGGAATCGCTGATCGAGATCGATTCGGCCGAGTTGGCATCCAGCGCCTGGCCATAGCTGCGCTGCACCTGGTCACGCAGCACCTGCGCGCCGCGCGCATGTTGCTCCGGCGTCACCAACTGGATGCGCCGCGGCGCGGTTTCGTCGAAGCTGCCGTCGGCGGCATACGCGCGCGCCACGTACTGCAATTCGTCGCCGGCTTGCAGGCGCGCATCGGCACGCAATACGCCATCCCAGCGCGCGTCGGTGACCGCGCCGACGGGAATCTGCACCGTGGCCAACGGCACCACCCGATCCTCGTCGCTGCCGCGATAGACGCTGACCTCCAGGCGCTCGTAGAAGGCCGCATAGTTGCTGTAGGCATGGAAGCGCACCGGTTCGACGATGCGTCCGCCTTCAAACGGCGCCTGCGATCCCGCCTGCACATTGAGCAGCGGCTCACCCAAGGTGGGATCTTCGGTCGCCCACACCGTGCCGCCTTGCGGCAGCTCGACACTGAAGCCATTGCCGGGAGCGAGCGCGTCGGCCTGCGCAGCTGTGGCCGGCAGTGAATCGGACCGGATGGGCGGTGTGTCGACCGCCCCTGCGCTGGGCGCCAACATCAGCAGCAGCAGGGCTGCGGCGACAGGACGGGAGGTGCGGAGTTCCATAGGCGTGCCTTTCATTTCTGGCCATCCGTGCCGGGAATGCGCACGCCGAAATCAAATCGAACGGGCACGCCGGGGGTGATGCGCTGCACGCGCGGGTTGGGCGTGGTGAACTGGCTGCCAGCCGGCAAGGTGGCGACATCGACCTTGATCAGGAAGTTGCGTCCACGCGCCCAACGGCCACCGTCGACACCGACCAGGTGGAAGCGGCCATAGCGATCGGTTTCGATGATCAAACCTTCCACCGTGCCCAGGCGCACACCGGCCAGGCCGCGTTCACCGGGGTCCTGTTGACCGTTGCTGTTGGCGTCGTGGAAGACCGTGCCGATCAACAGGCTGTCCTGCAGCATGGGATCGCCGACCACTTCCACATCGGCAGTGGCTTCATTGCTGAGCGTGGTGCCGTCGTCCTGGCGCACGATCGCGCGGTTGGTGTGCACGCCCGGGCCGACACCGGCGCCTACGCGTAACACGTAACTCAAGGTGGCGCTCTGGCCTACCGCGATATCGAGCGCAGTGATGCGCAGCGGGCGCAAACCACCGATTCCGCCAGCCGCGTCACCGTCATCCACTTGCAAGCTGCCCTGCACGAAACTGAAACCGGCCGGCAGGCTGTCAATCAGCGGCACCTGCACGGCGTCGACATCGCCGACGTTCTCGATGCGCAGGCTGTAGCGAACCAGATCACCCACGCGCACCTGCCGCGATTCGGCGCGCTTGCTCAAGCGCAGCACTGCCGGCGCGGCCTGCACGTCCACCGCCACGCTGGCCTGCGCGCAGACCGGCGTGGGCAGCGAGCGATCACAGATTCGATAGGTGAACCGGTCCTCGCCCACATATCCGGCTTGCGGGGTGTACTGGCAACGGCCTTGCGCGCACGTCGCCTGGCCATGCTGCGGCGGCGTCAGCAGACTCAGCGAGGCCGGATCCAGCGGTGCGTGTGAAGTGCTGTCATTGCCCAGCACGTCCAGGTCCAGCGCGGCGCCGCGGGTCATGGCGGCGTCGTCGACCGCGGTGACCGTGTTGGCCAGCACGCTGACGCTGACCTGCGCCAGCACACAGTTGTCCGGTGCGGCGCGTTCGCAGACGCGGTACTGGAAGCTGTCCGCACCACTGAAGTACTGGCCCGGGCTGTACTGCAGCGAGCCGTCGGCATTGACCACCACCACGCCGTTGGCCGGCGCCTGGCTGATGCTGACCGTCACCTGCGCCGGATCAATGGTTGCGCCGGCATACAAATCGTTGGCCAGTGCGTCGATGCGTAGCGGCGTGTCCTGTGGCGTCTCGCCGACGTCGTCAGTCGCGGCCAGCAGCGTGGCCATGACCACAATCGTCACCGTCGCGGTATCGCAGTGGCTGGGATTGACCACGTCGCAGACCTGATAACTCAGCGCGTAGGTGCCGCCCGCAGCGCCCACCGCCAGATCCACGGTGCCGTCGGCCTGCAGCGTGAGCGGACCCTGCACCACCGGCGTGATCTGCACTTCACCCATCTCGGCGCTGGAGCTGTCGAAGCGGTCGTTACCCAGCACGTTGAGGATGTCGTTCATCGCCTGCCCGCCCGGCACCGGCGGTGCGCTGTCGTCCACTGCATCGATCGGCGGCAGCGCTACGGTGATCGTGACGGTGGCGGTGTCGCAGTTGCTGGGGTTGCTCAGTTCGCACAGGCGATAGGTGATGGTGTACGTGCCGGCGGGCGTGCGCGCTGCCAAATCCACCTGGCCGTCGTCACGCAGGCTCAGCGGCTGCGCGGCGTTGACCAGGGTCAGCGTGACCTGGCCGCGATTGACCGCGGCGCCATCCAGGCGGTCGTTGGCCAGCACGCGGACCACGCCAGCGGCGCCTTCAATGCCGTCGATCGGTCCGGCGACATCGTCCACCGCCTCAATCTGGCCGGCACTGACGGTGACGCGTGCGGTGGCGTTGGCGCAGTTGGCCGGCTCGCTCTGCTGACAGATGCGATAAGGCAAGGCGTAGACGCCGGCAGGTGTACCGGCAGCCACGCTGACCGAACCATTGCTGGCGTCGAACACCACGCCGGCTTGCGGCGAAGGCGAGGTCAGGGTGATGAACACCGTCGACGGCAAGGGCTGCACGCCGCCGAGGCGATCATTGCTCAGCACGGTGGCGATGGCGACGCCGCCAGTGCGCCCTTGCGAATTGCCAGCATCGTCGGCGGCGGTAATCGTCTGCGCCTGACGGGTCACCGTAACCACCACCGCGGCGCTGTCGCAGATCGTCGGTGCGAGGGTGGCGCAGATTTGGTAGTTGCCGGTGTAGACGCCCGCTGGCGCACCCGGCGCCACCACCACGTTGCCGTCGGCGGCCAGGCTGAGCGGCGCCGAGAGCGCGCCCTGCAAGCTCACGTTCGCCACGCTGGCCGGCGCGCCATCGAGCAAGTCATTGCCCAGCACATTGCCGGCGATGCCGCCAGCGCCCGTGTCGATCAGCGTGTAGCTGTCGCTGCGCGCGTCCACCACCACGATCCGCAACAGCACATTGGCGCTGGCGCAGTTGCTCGAGTTGATCGTCTCGCACATCGTGTAGGTGAAGTTGGCCGGACCCGGCGTTGCACCTGCGCCCACCACGATGCGGCCATCGGCGGAGACGGTGATGGGCGCGCTGGCGGTGGACGACACCACCACGGCGCCAGGCGGTACCGCAGCGCCGTTGTAGCGATCATTGATGAGCACATTGCCGGCGTCGGCGCTGCCGGTGGCGCCGTCGACAAACAGCGGACCGTCATCCAGCGCCGACAACTGCGCCGCCACCTGCACGCGCACGTTGACGGTGGCGGTGTCGCAGTTGGAGGGATTGGCGATCTCGCACAGCGTGTAGCTGGCGCTGTACAGACCCGCCGGCGTGTTGGCGGCCACGGAGACCACGCCGTCCGGCGCAATCGCCAGCGGCGCAGTGGCGGCGGCGGTCAGGGTGAATGAGGGCGGATCGATCGGTCCGCCGTCGTAGCGGTCATTGGTCAGCACGTTGCCGGCATTGGCGTTGCCGGTGACGCCGTCGACGGGGCCGAAGGCGTCGTCGGCCGCATCCAGCGCGGCATTGGCCACCACCGTGACGGTGAAGCTGGCGCCGTCGCAGATGCTCGGCTGCTGCACCTGGCAGATCTGGTAGCTGGCGGTGTACGTACCGGGCGCGCTGCCCGGGGTCACCCGCACGGTGCCATCGCTGGCGATCGACAGCGGTGCGCTGGTGTTGCCGGTCAGGATGATCTCGACCTGGCCGGGCGGTTCGCCATCCAGGCGGTCATTGGTCAATACATTGCCGGCCACCCCGCCCAGGGTGGCGTTGACTGGACCCAACGCGTCGTCGGCTGCATCGAGCGTGGTCACTCGCACACTTACTTGCGCGCTATCGCATTGCGCGGGATTCAAGGCCTGGCAAACGGTGTACGTCGCGGGGTATGTACCGGCAGCGGTGGCGGCGGCCACGCTGACCACGCCGTTGGCGGCAATGCTGATTGGCCCGGCGCTGACCGGCGTGACCACGACATCGGCGGTTGCTACCGGCGCGTTGTCGAGGCGATCGTTGTCGAGCACGTTGCCGGCGGTGGCGGCGCCGGTCGCACCGTTGATCGGTCCCAGGCTGTCGTCGTTGGCCACCAGTGCGGCCGCGCCCACGGTGACGCTGACGGTGGCGCTGTCACAGACGCTGGGTGCGCTGCGCACACATACGGTGTAGTTGCCGGTGTAGGTGCCGGCCGCGGTGTTCGGGGCCACCCGCACGCGTCCTTCGGCCTCCAGGCTCAACGGAGCGTTGAAGCTGCCGCTGATCACCAGATTGGCTGGATTGGCGGCGACGCCGTCGAGCAAATCATTGGCGAACACCTGGCCGGCGATACCGCCTGCCGCGCCAGCGGCGAAGGCGAACGTATCGTCGTTGGCGTCGATCACATGCACGGTCACGCTGACCGAGGCGGTATCGCAATTGCCCGGATTGGCGATCTCGCAGATCTGGTAGGTCGCGGTGTAAGTGCCGCCTGCCGTGCCAGCGGCCAGCG
>Ga0160436_1000346_pt1 | contig 19711 bp, 17 predicted proteins | sample HID1973M_E0MG_FD_108264 | JGI IMG/M metagenome (GOLD analysis project Ga0160436, IMG submission 108264) | Enriched mosquito-associated microbial communities from UW Madison campus, WI, USA - HID1973M_E0 MG | ecosystem: Host-associated > Arthropoda: Insects > Digestive system > Unclassified ...
CGCACGTGCCCACGGTTCGCCGCCACGAAACCGGCGATCAGCTCATCCGCGAACGCGGTCGGATCATTGAACAGACGAGTCATACCTCTTCGATACGCGTCGCGCGCAACCGGCGCTTGCGTATGCGCGCCGACCTCATGACCGAGGTGAGACACCGTCGGATGTGAACTGTCTAACCGGATGACCTAAGCTCCCCGAACACCCGTGCGAACGAGTCCTCGCACCGGGAACCCCCCACCACATCCGCCTGTCGGTTCAGGGCTAGTACCTGTCCGTCAGACGCAAGCCAGCGCGCCGAGTCCCGGCGAGAGTTGCTTGACCACGACCCGAGGAGGAGCCGACGGTGACTTCACCGACCATCGCCCCCGCGACCGAACCGCCGCCCGCGACCGCGAAGCGGCCGGCATCCGGTTCGTCGACCCTGCGTCGCAACGCAGCGCGCACAGGAAGCCGATACCTCTGGCTGTTCATCCTGCCGGCGGCCGTGTTCTACGTGTTCGTCGTGCTGATCCCCAGCTTCCAGGGCGTGTTCTTCTCGTTCACCGACTGGAACGGCCTCGCGAACGACTGGACCTTCGTGGGCCTCGACAACTTCGTGCGCCTCTTCGAAGACCCGGTGAGCGTCAAGGCGATCGGCAACACCTTCCTCTACGCGATCCTGTCGACCGTCTTCGAGAACATCTTCGGCCTGCTGATCGCCCTCGCCCTGCACTCGCGCATCAAGAGCCGCAACGTGCTGCGTGTGCTGTTCTTTATGCCGGTCGTGCTGCTCTCGGTGGTCATCGCCTACCTCTGGCAGTACCTCTTCCAGGTGAACAACGGCGCCATCACCCAGCTACTGCACGCGATCGGCCTGTCGGATGCGAACCCGAACTGGCTGGGCGACCCCAACCTGGTCGTCTTCTCGATCAGCGCGATCGTCATCTGGCAGTTCACCGGCTACACGATGGTCATCTACCTCGCGGGCCTCCAGGGTGTGCCGCAGGAGCAGCTCGAGGCCGCCTCGATCGACGGCGCCGGACCCATCGCGCGGTTCTGGTACGTCGTGCGGCCGCTGCTCGCACCGGCCATCACCGTCAACATCATGCTGTCGCTCATCCGCGGCTTCATGATCTTCGACCAGATCTGGGTCACGACCGGTGGCGGCCCTGCCGACACCAGCCACTCGCTGTCGACGCTCGTCTACCGCACGGCGTTCCAGTTCGGCGAGCTGGGGCGCGGCGCCGCGATCGCGCTCGTGCTGGCCGTGATCGTCGCCGTGCTCGGGTTCTTCCAGTACCGCGGCCTGCTGCGCTCGGGAGGGGCACGATGAACCGCTACACGTGGCGTACCGGGACGCTCGAGGGCGTCATGATCGTGATCGCACTGATCTTCATGATCCCGGTCTACGTGCTCATCAACCTGTCGGTGCGCCAGCAGAGCGACCTCTCGTCGCCGCTCGCGCCCACCGCGAACCCCACGTTCGAGAACTTCGGTCTCGCGTGGACGCAGTCGGGTCTCGGGCAGGCGATGGTCAACAGCGCCCTCATCACGGTGGTCAGCGTCACCCTGCTGGTGGTGCTCGGTTCGCTCTGCGCCTACGGTCTTGCCCGCGCGACCGCCCGCTGGTCGGCTCCCGCGTTCTACCTGTTCATGATCGGCCTGCTGGTGCCGTTCCAGCTGGGGCTCGTGCCGCTGTACCGCAACTTCGCGGGGCTCGGGCTGCTCGGCACGGTGGTGCCGCTGATCATCATCTACGTGGGCCTGCGCCTGCCGTTCACCCTGTTCCTCTACACGACCTTCCTGCGGCAGATCCCGGCCGAGTACGAGGAGGCCGCGTCGATCGACGGCGCGGGCACCTTCGCGAGGTTCCGCCGGGTGGTGTTCCCGCTGCTGCGGCCGATCACGGGCACCGTGATCATCCTCAACGGGCTGTTCGTCTGGAACGACTTCCTCACCCCGCTGCTGTACCTCAGCGGTTCGGTCAACCGCACCGTGCCGCTCGCCGTCTACAGCTTCGTGAACGAGAACACCACCGTGTGGCCTCTCGTGTTCGCGGCGCTCCTCATCAGCGTCATCCCCGTCCTGCTCGCGTTCTTCGTGTTCCAGAAGACCCTCATCCAGGGCTTCGCGAGCGGCGTCAAGGGATGACCCGACAGCCCCACCCTTCACACAGCACCCGATAGAAAGGAACACCCACGATGCAGTGGAACCGAAAGCTGGCGCTCGGCGGTGCGATCCTCGCCGTCGCCGGACTCACCCTCGCCGGATGTGCGGCCCCCGACACGGAGGGCGGCGGCGCGACCGACGACGGCACCTTCCTCAAGATCGACTGGCTCGCCAACGAGAAGGCCGGAATGGATGCGGTCGTCGCGGCTTTCCAGGAGGCGAACCCCGACATCCAGGTGGTCGTCACGACGGCCGACACCGCCCAGTACCAGGCGTCCATCCGGACGCAGCTGGGCACCGGCACGGCCGCCGACGTCTTCTACGTCTGGCCGGGCGACGGCAACACCGCCGCCATCCGTCAGCTCGACGACGGCGACTTCATGACCGACCTCTCGGACCAGGACTTCGTCTCGAAGTACCCGGACTTCATCCGGGACCTGGTGAGCATCGACGACAAGGCCTACATCATGGCCCCTCTCGCCACCGCGTTCACCCCGGTCTACAACCAGGGCGCGCTCGACGACTCCGGCCTCACGCCTCCCGAGACGTGGAGCGACGTGCTCCCGTTCTGCGAGGCGGCGGTCAAGGCGGGCAAGGTGGCGTACGCGCTCGCGGGGAACAACCTGTACGCGGGCCAGGCGCCCTACTACAGCCTCGTCGGCGACCTCGTGTACGGCTCGGGCACCGAGTTCGACCAGCAGCTGCTCGACGGGGACACGACGTTCCCCGACAACGAGGGCTACACGGAGGCGACCGAGAAGTACCAGGAGATGATCGACGGCGGCTGCTTCCAGCCGAACTCGACCGGAACCCCGTACGACGAGTCGAACCGCATGGTCGCGACCGGTGAGGCGCTCGGCCAGTTCCTCATCGGAACCCGTATCGCGGCGCTCCAGGCGGCGGCGCCCGACGGCGACTTCCGCATCTACCCGTTCCACAGCGACGACGACGAGAACACGAACGCCGTGACGCTGTCGACCCAGGGTGGTGCGGCCGTCAACGCGAAGACGCCCCGTCAGGAGACGGCCAAGAAGTTCGTGGCCTTCCTCGCCGACAACATCGAGCTCTACCAGGCGGCGATGCCCGGCACCATCCCGACGATCACCGAGGGCTACACCCCGGCGAACGAGAACGAGCAGTTCCTCGTCGACACGATCGACCAGGGCCAGGCCGTGCACTTCCTGAACCAGATGTGGCCGAATGCCCGCATCGAGTCGGCGATGGTGAACGGCATCCAGGGCCTGCTGGTCGGGTCGGCGACGCCGAAGCAGATGCTCGAGTCGATGCAGAAGGAGTTCGACACGAAGTAGCGTCCCCCCAGACGCGGACGGCCGCCCCTCCACGCGAGGGGCGGCCGTTTCGTCGTGTCCGGCGGTGAGCGCGACAGCGTCGGCGCACCGGATGGGATCTAGAAGGTGAGCACGACCTTGCCGGCGAGGTGGCCGGATTCGAGCCGTCGGTACGCCTCGACGATGTCACGGAGGGGGTACTCCGCTTCGATGCGCATGCGCAGCAGGCCTGCGTCGAGGTCGGCGGCGAGGCGCTCCACGAGTTCGCGGTTCATGCCCTTGCGGCCCACGTAGCGCACCGCGTAGGCGGTGTCGTATCCCGAGATGGTGTTGATGCGTTCCCGTGGCACGCCCAGCTCGAGGGCGGTCTCGATGGTCTCGCGGCCCTGATGGTCGAGCACGATGTCGATTCCGTCGGGGGCGATCTCGCGCAGGCGTTCGGCGAGGCCCTCGCCGTAGACGACCGGCTCGACGCCGAGCTCCCGAAGCAGCTCGTGGTTGCGCTCGCTGGCGGTGCCGATCACGCGGGCGCCGGTGCGCACGGCGAGCTGGGAGGCGAAGAACCCCACACCGCCGACGGCCGCGCTCACGAGCACGGTGTCGCCCGGCTGCGGGTCCTGGGATGCGACGGCCACGGCGGCGGTCTGGATGGCGACGGGGATGCTGGCAGCCCAGGTCCAGGGGAGTGCGTGCGGCTTCGCGGCCAGCAGCGACGCGGGGGCGGCGGCGCGCTCGCCGATCACCCATTCGCCGGTGCCGATCACTTCGTCTCCGATCCGGAACCCTTCGGCATCCGGGCCCGCTTCGACGATGACGCCCGCGAACTCGCGGCCGATGCCGGAGGGGAGCGGGGCGACGGGGGTGGCGCCTCTGCGCACCTTCACGTCGGCGGGGTTGAGGCCCGCGGCGCGCAGCTCGACGAGGTACTCCCCGGGGCCGGGCACGGGCTCGGGCACCTCGACGAGTTCGATGACCTCGGGGCCGCCGTAGCGGGCGTAGCGGGCGGCGATCATGCTGCAACCTCCAGGGGTGTGACACCGAGGCCGGCGCGCACGGCATCCACCGTCTCGAGCACCCGGATCGAGGTCGAGAGCGGATGCATGGGTGATTCGGTGAGTCCGTCGGCCACGTGCTGGGCTGCCCACGCCGCCTGGCGGCAGAGGCCCTGGATGCCGACGATGCCGGTCTCGTCGTCGAATCGGAGCACCGGTTGGTTGGTGCGGTCGTAGAGGGTGAAGCCGCCGGGCTGCGGATGCCGCGAGTCGACGTGGATGCGACCGTCGGTGCCGCCGATGGCGGCGTGGCTGGGGGTCCAGGTGCGCATGGTCGCGGCGATCTCGCCGACGGCGCCGTCGTCGTGATGCAGGGTGGCGTTCCATTGGTCATCGACGCCGGTGACGGCGAGGGTGCCGCTCACGTCGACGCGTGTGGGGCTCCCGAGCACGAGGTCGTGGAACCACAGGGGGTAGACCCCGAGGTCGAGCGCCGCACCGCCGCCGAGGCGGGGGTCGTAGAGGCGGCTCGTGGGGTCGACGGGCACACCGCCGAGGCCCAGTTCCGCCTGCACGAGTCGCAGCTCACCGAGTGCGCCGTCGTCGAGCAGCTGCGTGATCACGGTGGTCTTGGGGTGGAAGCGGGTGTGCATGGCCTCCATCGCGAACCGTCCGCTGCGTCGCGCCGTCTCGGCCACCTGGCGGGCTTCGGCGGCGCTCGCCGCGATCGGCTTCTCGACGAGCACGTGTTTGCCCGCCTCGAGCGCGAGGGTCGCGAGTCGCAGGTGCTCGGTGTGGGGCGCGGCGATGTAGACGATGTCGACGGCCGGGTTCTCGACGAGCCGACGGGAGTCGTCGCCGTGCTCGGGGATGCCGTGGGCGGATGCGAAGGCGGCCGCACGGTCGGCGTCACGGCCGGCGACGGCGACGATGCGCTGGTCGGTGTTGCGGTGCAGGGTGTCGGCGAAGACCCCCGCGATGAATCCCGGCGCCAGCACGCCCCAGCGCAGGCGTGGCCCTCCGGTGAGGCGGGGCAGGATGGGCGCGGGCAGTGTCGTGGGAAGCGCCATGCCGCCATGCTAGGAGCGCGCGGCCGTCGTGTGGGCAGGATGGCGATGGCGGTCAACGCGCTGACGCTCTCGGGCAAGGCCGCACCAGCCGAATGGCGCGCAGGCGCCACCGGATGACCGCGATACGCAATCGGGTGGCCGTGCGTCTCGGTAGTATCCGAGCGGACGTCGACGTTTGACGCCCCTCGGACCCGGAAGGGGGAACGATGCCCGTGGAGGCCGACTCCGGCCCGCGCCGTCCCCGGCGGGTCACTCACGAGGACATCGCCCGCGCGTGCGGGGTCTCGCGTGCGACCGTCAGCTACGTGCTCAACGACGTGCCGGGGCGCATGATCTCGGAGGCGACCCGCGAGCTGGTGTTGCGCACGGCGCGCGAGCTCGGCCATGTGCCGTACGCGCCCGCCCGGATGCTGCGGCTGGGCCGAAGCGATGTGGTGCTCGCCCTGGTGCGCGACTTCTCGCCCGGGTACATCTCGAACACCCTGCTGCGCAAGCTCGATGTGGCGCTCGCCGCCCGCGGTTTCGTGCTGCTCATTCACCGCTACGACGAGTCGCTGCGTTCGGTGCAGGAGCTCTGGCAGCTGGTGTCGCCGAGCCTCGTGGTGGTGATGGGCGGTCTGACCCTCTCGGAGCAGGAGGGGCTGGAGTCGGCGGCGTCCCGCGTGCTCCGCGTGCACGGCACGATGCCGAACGTGCGGATCGGGCGGATGCAGGCCGACCATCTCACCGCCCGCGGTCATCGGGTGATCGGCTACGTGCTGCCGAGCGAGCCGAGTCTGCAGCTGATCGCGGAGGAGCGCCTGCGCGGCATCCAGGAGGAGTGCGCGGCGCTCGGGATTCCGCAGCCGGTGGTGTGCACGGTCGACCCGATGGATGTCGGCACCGTGAGCGCCGCGCTCGACGTCTTCCTCGCGACGGAGGGGCTCACGGCCGTCGCGACCCACAACGACGAGATCGGCTTGTTGTTCGTGAGCGCGCTGCAGGCGCGCGGTCTCGAGGCGGGGCGCGACCTGGCCCTCATCGGGGTCGACAACATCCCGTCCGCCCGGGTCGATCTGACGACGGTCGAGATCGACGTCGACCGGTGGGGCGACGACGTGGTCGCGGCCGCTCTGGCTCTGCTCGACGACGAGGAGCCCCAGCCGACGTCGCACGATCTGCTGCGGGTCATCGAGCGCCGCACCGCCTGACGACGCGCCGGTTCTTCGGCCGTTTTCCTTTCGTGACTTGACACCGTCGGTTACACGAGTAAGTTCGACGTCAACCCCCGTCACTTACACGAGTAACGTGACACGAGTAACTGTCGCCGAAGGAGTCGATGATGAGCCCCAGCGCATCCGCCCCCACCGCAGCGTCCGCTGCCCCCGCCGTGCACATCGACCGGCTCGAGGTCATCCGCCTCGGCGCCGGCCTCTGGACGCTCGAAGACCGTGCGGGCTCCGACACCTGCTTCGAGGTCGTGTACCTCGTCGCCGGCGCCGCGCGCCTCGGCAGCGAACCCCCGCTGCTGCGTGCGGGCGAACTCGCCGTCACGAGCGTCGGCCGCCGACTCTACGTCGACCTCGCCGAAGGCTCCGACCTCATCATCGTGCGCATCCCCGAGAGCGCCGCCGGCACGCACGCCCAGGCCCTGCGCGCCGCCGCCGGGAACGTGCTCGCCGCCGAGCAGGGCAGCGCGGGCCTCGTCGCCCATCTGCTGAGGGGACTCACCGCCGAAGGCGTCGGCGCCACCGAGCACCCCATCCGGCTCGCCCAGCACGTCGTCGGGCTGATCGGCCTCATGTGCCTCGACGCCGGAGACGACGAATCCGGATGGCGCTCCACGATGCTGCGTGAAGCCGTCGACTACATCGAGGACCACCTCGGCGAACTCGACCTCACGCCCGACCGCATCGCGGCCGCGCAGAACATCTCCACCCGCACCCTCCACCGCCTCTTCGAGCGGGAGGGCATGACCCTCGGCGCGTGGATCCGCACCCGCCGGCTCGAGAACTGCCGCACCGAACTCGCCGACCCCGCCCACCTCGGCACCTCGGTGAGCGCCATCGGTGCCCGCTGGGGACTCTGGGATGCCGCGCACTTCAGCCGCCTGTTCAAGACCACCTTCGGTGCCTCGCCCCGCGCCTACCGCCAGACCGCCCTCGAAGGGCGTCAGGCGTCGACCGCTCTGCGCGTCAGCGCGTAGGCGCGGCGGGCACGAGCAAGGGCACGTCGGGCGTACGCAAGACCGCGCGCCCGCGGACGCGCACGCTGGATAAGCAGACAGACACGGAGGTCATCGGTGAAGGAACTGAAGGTCGCGCTCATCGGAGCGGGCTTCATGGGGCGGGCGCACAGCCTCGCCTACTCGCTCGCACCCATCGCGAGCGAGCTGGGCGCGACGGTCGTGAAGCAGGTGCTGGTCGACGCGAACGCGGACGTCGCCACCGCGGCGGCACAGCAGCTCGGCTGGGCGGAGTCGGCGACCGATTGGCGCGACGTCGTCGGCCGTGACGACATCGACATCGTCGACATCTGCACGCCCCCGCAGTTCCACGCCGAGATCGCGCTCGCCGCGATCGAGGCGGGCAAGCACGTCTTCTGTGAGAAGCCGATCACGAACGACCCCGATGAGGCCCGCGCCCTCGTCGCGGCGGCCGAGCGGGCCGGGGTCGTCACTCAGGTCGGCTACAACTACCGTCACACCCCTGCCGTGTCGTTCGCCAAGAAGCTGCTCGACGAGGGCCGGCTCGGCACCCCCCTGCAGTTCCGCGGCAGCTACACCCAGGAGGTCGGATTCTGGGCCGACCCGAACCGCTGGCGTGCCCTCAAGGCGACCGGCGGATCCGGAACCGTGGGCGACATCGGCTCCCACATCATCGACATCGCCGAGCACCTCTTCGGCGACATCGTGCGGGTCGCCGCACGCGCCCGCAGCTTCGACGGGGAGGGATGGCGCCCCGAGTCGGAGCGCATCGACGGCGACCTGATCGACGATGCCGCCGTCTGGCTCGCCGAGTTCGCGAACGGTGCGATCGGCACCTTCAGCGTCAGCCAGTTCGGGGTGGGGCGCAAGAACCGCATCGCTTTCGAGTTCGACGCCTCGAAGGCCGCCGTGCAGTTCGACTGGAACGACCGGGAGGTCTTCCACGTCGCCTACGTCGACGAGCCGGCAGACCACCGCGGCTTCCGCGCGATCCACACCAACGACCAGCATCCTGACGGCTGGTGGCGGCTCGCGGGGCTCGGCACCGGATACCCGGAGGTGTCGGCCATCCAGTTCCAGCACTTCATCCGGGCGATCGTCGACGGCACGCCCGCCTCGCCCGACTTCGCCCGCGCCGCGCACGTCGAGGACGTGGTGGCGGCCGTCTACCGCGCCACGCAGTCCGACAGCTGGGAGACGGTCACCGAGGAGGGGCACGCGTGACGGGCAACATCCGGTTCGGCACGAACATCATCACCTTCTACGAGTCGGCGTGGTGGGGACTCGAGGAGGGTCTCAACCACCCCCGGTGGACCGAGGCGTTCTGGGCCGATCCGCGGCACTATTTCGACGGGATGCTCGACGGCGCGCGGGATGCGGGCCTCGAGGGCATCGAGCTCGCCCCCGACCCCGCGGGCTGGGAGGCGGCGCTGAAGGTCTACGGCGGGGTCGCCGGCTTCCGTGCGGCGCTCGATGATCGCGGCCTCGTGCTCAGCTCGAGCTACGCCCACGGGCGGCAGCTGATCGGCAACGCGATCGCCGACCCGGAGCTCGTCCCCGTCGCCGACGACGCCTTCGAGCGTCACGCCGCCTTCCTCGCCGAGATGGGCGCGTCGACGATCGTGACCGGCAACCTGCCGCGCACCCGCTTCGGCAACGACAGCCCCGACGACACCGCGACGGCCGACGATTTCACGCGCCCCGTCGACCGTGAGGTGCACGAGCGTTTCGCCGACCACCTCAACCGGCTGGGTGCGATCACGAAGAAGCACGGCGTGACGATCGCGATCCACACCGACGCCTACTCCGTGTGCTCCCGCAACGCCGACATCGCGACCGTTCTCGAGCTGACGGACCCCGACTCGATCGCCCTCTGCCCCGACGCCGGGCACATCACGCTCGACGGCGGCGACGCGGTCGCCGTGCTGCGCGACCACATCGACCGCATCCCGACGATGCACTGGAAGGACTGCGCCGTCCCGCTGTCGGGCCACCTGCTGCGCGGCGACCAGAAGGAGCGCCACGCGGTCATGCTCACGCATTTCCGGGTGCTCGGTGCGGGCGTCGTCGACTGGGAGGAGTGGATGCGGATCCTGCGCGACAACCGCTGGAGCGGTTGGGCGACGGAGGAGATCGACAACTCGCCCGACCCGGTGGAAGAGCTGCGTCGCGGACTCGACTTCTTCCGCGAGCACCTGGCCCCCATCTACCGCTAGACACGTCGACATGACCGCACCCGAGCTCATCCCCGTACGGGGCACCGCCGCCGCTCCCTTCGAGGAGCTGCCGGAGGTGTTCGCACGTGCCGTCGCGGCCCAGGGCGGCGGGGGAGCGGCGCTCGCCATCGTGCGCGACGGCGAGCTCGTGGTCGATCTCGTCGGCGGCGGGTACGGCCCCGACACGCTGCAGTTGGTGTTCTCGGTCTCGAAGGCGCTCACCGGCATCGCCGCCGTGCACGCCGAATCGGCCGGCCTGCTCGATCTCGACGAGCCGCTCGGCGGATTCTGGCCCGAGTTCGCGCGCCCCTCGACGGCCGCGATCACGACCCGGATGGTGCTCTCGCACCGTTCCGGCATCGCCTCGCTCGAGCGCAGGCTGACCTTCGCCGAGATCATCGGCGGCGCAGGAGACGAGGCGGTCGCCGCCCAGGAGCCGTACTGGGAGCCCGGCACCCGCCACGGGTACCACGCGTTCACCTTCGGCCCGCTGATGGACGGCGTCTTCCGCCGCCGTCTCGGCGTGACCGTCGGACGGTACCTCGCCGAGAACATCACCGGCCCCCACGGTCACGAGATCTGGCTCGGGCTGCCCGACGAGCTGCGGCCGCGGGTGGCTCCCGTCAGCTACCTACCGCCCGCCATCTCCGAGACGCGCGCCGCCTTCGTCGCGGCCAGCGGCATCCCCGCCAGCACCACCGGTGCCCTCGCCCGCGAGATGGACGTCTACAACCACCCCGATCTGCTGCGCGCCGGCTTCCCCTCCTCGAGCGGCGTCGCGAGCGCACGCTCGCTCGCCGCCCTCTTCGCCGAGACGCTCGACGGTCCGCTGCTCGACGCATCCGCGCGCGCCTCGCTCACCACCGAGCTCGCCCGCGGCACGGATGCGGTGCTCGGCGTCGAGACCGCCTACGCGTCCGGGATGCAGCTTCCGTGGCCGCAGCTGCCCTGGCTCGGGCCGGGCTCGTACGGGCACGAGGCCGCGGGCGGCTCGTTCGCCTTCGCCGACCCCGCCTCGGGCCTCGCGGTCGCCTGGACCACCGACGTCTTCCCCCGAATGGCGGGTGCGAGCCCCGCCGGCCTCGCGCTCGTCGACACCATCCGCCACTGCCTGCGAAGGAGCAACCCATGACCGCACCCCTCATCGAGCACATCGGCATCCTCGTGCCCGACCTGGAGGAGGCGATCGAGCGCTGGTCTGCGGTGACCGGCTACACCTTCAGCCCCATCGGCCGCTACCGCACGCAGCGCTACTCCGACCACACCGACGAGACGCCGCATCCGCACGACGCGCGCATCTCGTTCTCGCTCGAAGGCCCCCCGCGCATCGAGCTCATGGAGGTGACCGGCAACGGCACCCACGGGCCCGACCAGCTCGGCATCCACCACCTCGGCATCCAGAACGTCGCCGACCCGGAGGGTCACCGGCAGGTGCTCGCCGACAAGGGCGTCATGATCGACGGCTGCTCGTACGACGAAGAGGGCCGCATCCTGCTCATGTTCACCGACAAGTCGGTGCTCGACGGCATCCGCGTGGAGTTCATCTCGCCACTGCCGGGGCCGCTCGTCGCCGACGACGGCTCGCCCCTGTGGCGTGACCCGGTCACCGGCAAGGCCAGCCTCTGGGGCGCGCCCGCCCAGTGATCGCGTCGTCCTCGTGATCGGAGTCCTCGAGGGCGTCGCCGTCATCGGCGTCATCGTGCTCGTCGGGTACCTGTGCGCCCGGCTCGGCGCGTTCGGCCCGGCGACCGCCGACGCGCTCAACAAGGTGGCGTTCTATGTGGCGACTCCTGCGATCCTGTTCCGCATCCTGTCGCACGCCGACCTGCGGGTGCTGCTGTCGGACTACATGGTCGTCGCGGTCGTCAGCGCGCTGGTGAGCGCCGTGCTGTACCTGGTGGTGGCGCTCATCTGGTTCCGCCGGCCGCCGGGAGAGACCGCGATCGGCACGGCCGCTGCGATGTTCCTCAACAGCAACAACATGGGCGTGCCGGTGGCGGCGTTCGTGATCGACGACCCGCAGGCGATCGCCGCCGTGCTGGTGCTGCAGCCGATCGCGTTCACCCCCGTGCTGCTCGCGGTGCTCGACGCCACCTCCGGCCGTCCCCTCTCGGTGGGGCGCGTGCTCACCCAGCCGCTGCGCAACCCGGTGATCGTGGCGGCGGCCGCAGGTGTGCTCATCTCGGTGCTCGGGATCCGGCTGCCTCCCGTGGTGGAGGTACCGATCGGCCTCATCGCGGATGCGGCGATCCCGGTGGTGCTGCTGGCCTTCGGCGTCTCGCTGGTGGGCAGGCGCGTGCTCGAGGCGGGACGCGACCGCGGGCCGATCGTCGCAGCGACCCTCATCAAGTCGATCGTGATGCCGGTGGCGGCGTGGATCGTCGCCGGACCCGTGCTGCAGCTGGATGCGGCGGTCGTCTTCGCGACGGTCGTGGTGGCGGCGCTCCCCACCGGTCAGGTCATCTACACCTACGCCTCCCGGTTCGACCGCGGGGTGGTGCTCGCCCGCGATGTCGTGCTGCTGACCACCGTGCTCGCCGTACCGGTGCTGCTCGTGATCGCGGCCCTGCTGCATCCGTGACGGGCAGCGGCACGACGTTGGCGCTCCCGGGCAAGCGGGCACCCCGCGGCCGCGCGAGCATGGCCGCATGCCCAGTGACCTGACCTCCCGCGAACAGTTCGAGGCCGGCCTCGCCGTGCGCCGTGCCGTGCTCGGTGACGCCTACGTCGACCGATCGCTCGCCTCCATGGACGACTTCACCCGCGACCTGCAGGAGCTCGTCACCGAGTACTGCTGGGGCCGGGTGTGGACCCGCGACGGGCTCCCGCGGGAGACCCGCAGCATCCTCAACCTCGCGATGATGACAGCCCTCAACCGGCCGCACGAACTGGCCATCCACGTGCGCGGCGCGCTCAACAACGGAGTGAGCCGCGACGAGATCCGCGAGGTGCTGCTGCAGGCGGCCATCTACTGCGGAGTGCCCGCCGCTCTCGACGCGTTCCGTGTGGCGCGCGCCGTGTTCGACGAGGTCGACGCCGAGGCGGCGGCCTGAGTGTGAGCGGTCGAGTCGCGCCCCAGGACGGCGCCCCGGTCGGTTCGGTGGGGACCGGCCGGGGTGGCCTGCGGGTGGCGGTCGTCGGACTCGGCCGGATGGGCGGGGCCCTCGCCGCGAGGCTCGTCGCGGCCGGGCACGAGGTGCACGGCGCCGACCCGCTGGCGGCTGCGAGGCAGCGGCTCGCGGAGGCGGGCGGCGCGGCATCCGCGACGGTCGCCGAGGCGGTGCGGCGGGCCGAGGTCGTGGTACTGCTGCTTCCCGACTCGGACGCGGTGGAGTCGGTGCTGGGTGATCCGGTGGTGCGGGCTGCGCTCGCCCCGGATGCCGTCGTGGTCGACTCCGGATCGTCCGACCCCGCGCGAACCCGCGCGCTCGCCGAGGGGCTCGCGCAGGTGGGCATCGACCTGGTCGACGCTCCCGTCTCGGGTGGGGTGCTCGGGGCCGAGAACGGCACCCTCACGGTGATGGCCGCAGGCCCCGACGCGCTTCTCGACCGCGTCGAGCCCGTGCTCGAGGTCTTCGGTCGCGTCGTGCGGGTCGGTCCGGTGGGCGCAGGCCACGCCGTCAAGGCCCTCAACAACCTGCTCTCGGCATCCCACCTCCTGCTCACGAGCGAGGCGGTGCTGGCCGGTCGCCGGTTCGGGATCGAGCCGGCGGTGCTCATCGACGTCGTCAACGGTTCCAGCGGACGCAGCGGCTCGAGCGAGCTGAAATGGCCGCGGTACGTGCTGCCGGGCACCTTCGACTCCGGGTTCTCCCTCGCGCTCATGGTGAAGGACGCCCGGATCGCGCGGGGCCTGCTCGAGGCCACCGGCGTCGACAGCGGGGTCGCCGCCGCCACCCTCTCGAGCTGGCAGACCGCCCTCGACGAACTGGAGCCGGGCGCCGATCACACCGAGATCGCGCGGTGGCTCGACCGGTGAGCTCCCCATCCCTCGCCGGCCGCGGGGGTGCCGCATTCGCGCCCACCGTCGTCGCGTTCGGTGCGGCTGGCCTGGTGGCGTTCGCCGAGCTCTACGGCGTGCAGGCGCTGCTGCCGGCGATCAGCCGGGAGTTCGCGCTCTCGTCGTCGTCCTCGGCGCTCGTGCTGTCGGCGGGGGCGCTCGGGCTCGCGCTCGCGGTCGTACCGTGGTCGCTCGCCGCCCGTCGGTTCCGCCGCGGCACGCTCCTGCGGATCGCCGTCATCGCGACGATCCTGCTGAGCCCGCTGGTCGCCGCCACCGACGCGCTCGCGCCCCTGCTGGCCGTCCGGTTCGCGCAGGGGGCCGTGCTCGCCGGCATCCCGGCCCTCGCCGTCACCCACCTGGGCGACGTGCTCGACCGCACGCGTGCCGCGGCCGCAGCCGGCTGGTACGTCGGCGGCACCGCCATCGGGGGACTCAGCGGCCGGCTCGTCGCGGGCACGGTGGGAGCGTTCGGCGACTGGCGGATGGCTCTCGTCGCCGTCTCACTGCTCTCGGCGGTGGCGGCCGCGGCCTTCCTCGTGCTCACGCCACGGGTGCTCGAGCTCCCCGACCCGCCGGGCGCCGCGCGGCGGGCCCTCGGCGATCGGCGCGTGTGGGCTCTCTGCCTGCTCGCGCTGCTGCAGATGGGCGCCTTCGTCGCCGTCTACAACTTCATCGGGTTCCGCCTGCTCGAGCCCCCGTTCGTGCTGCCCGACATCACCGTCACCGCGGTGTTCGTGGTCTACCTGGTCGGGTCCTTCACGGCGACGAGATCGGGTCGCCTCGTGGCCCGCGCGGGCCGAGGCCGGGTCGTCGCGGGCGCCATCGCCGCGCAGACGCTCGGCGCGGTCGTCACGTTGCCGCAGTGGCTGCCGACGATCGTCGTCGGCCTCGTGATCGTCACCGCCGGCTTCTTCGCCCTCCACGCGGTGGCCGCAGGCTGGGTCGCCGAGCTCGGCCGCGGCAGCGCCGTGCCCTCCGCCCTCTACACGATCGGCTACTACCTGGGGGCGGGGGTGCTCGGCTGGGCGCTCGGGCTCGTCTACGACGTCGACGGCTGGGCGGCGCTCGTCGCGGCCCTCGTCGCACTCGGCATCCTCTCCGCCGTCGTCGCCGCCGTGGGGGCGGTGTCGGCGGTGCGCGCGTAAGCTCCCACGAGTGGGTCTCGCCTCTTTGATTCCGGTGCTGTCGCGCGCCCATACCTACGCGGAGGCCCTCAAGGGCGCATCCGCCGACGGCGATTTCTCGGCCGTCGAGGGTCTGCGGGTGCCTCTTCTGGCAGGTCTGCTCGAGCGGCGCGGCGCATCCGCCGGCCGCGGTCAGGCGCTGCTCGCGATCGCCGCCACCAGCCGCGAGGCGCAGGCCGTGACGGAGGCGTTCGGATGCTGGGCACCGGATGCGCTGGTGCTGCCGTTCCCGGCGTGGGAGACCCTGCCGCACGAGCGACTGAGCCCCTCCGCCGAGACCGTCGGGCGCCGGCTTCGTAGCCTGCGCGAGCTGCGCCGCTGGCAGGACGGGCCCCGCGATCGCCCCCTCGTGCTCGTCGCATCCGTGCGCGCCGCGCTGCAGCCGCTCGCCCCCGGCCTCGACGTGCTCGAGCCCGTCACCCTCACCCCTGCCGGCCGCGGCTACGACCTCGCGGCCCTGTCGCTGCGTCTCGCCGAACTCGCCTACACCCGCGTCGACCTCGTGACGCGCCGCGGCGAGTTCGCGGTGCGCGGAGGCATCCTCGACGTGTTCCCGCCGGATGCCGAGCATCCGGTGCGCGCCGACTTCTTCGGCGACGAGCTCGAGCAGCTGCGCGCGTTCTCGGTCGCCGACCAGCGCTCGCTGCCGGGCGACACCGGCCCCGTCGAGCTGCCTCCCGCACGCGAACTGCTCATCACGGATGCGGTGAAGACCCGCGCCCGCGAACTGCTGCACGAGTACGAGGCGATCACGCCGATGCTCGCGAAGATCGCCGAGGGCATCCCGGTCGAGGGCATGGAGTCGCTCACCCCGGCGCTCGTGGGTCGCCTCGTGCCGCTCACCGACTACTTCCCCGATGACGCGGCCGTCGCCGTCCTTTCGCCCGAGCGGGTCGCGACGCGCGCGCTCAGCCTCGCCGAGACGAACCGCGAGTTCCTCGAAGCCGCCTGGAGCGCCGCCACTGCGGGAGCCGCGGCCCCCATCGACCTGCAGGCCAGCCTCGACACGGGCGACTTCCTCACCGTCTCGGGCCTGCGCGCCGAGGCGCGCCCGCGCACCTGGTGGAGCGTCAGCCCCTTCGACGCCGACGATGACGACGTCGTGCGCATCGACGGCCGCGGCATCCCGAGCTTCGCCGGCCAGGCGGATGGCGCGGCCGGTCACGTCGCGGCGCTTCTGAAGGGCGAGTGGTCGGTCGCGATCGCCGCAGCCGGCCACGGTCTCGTCGACCGCGCCGCGCAGGTGCTCGGCGATCGCGAGATCGCGGCGCGCATCGTCGAGAGCGCGCCATCCGATCCCGAGCCGGGCGTCGCCTACCTCGTCACCGGTTCCGTCGAGGCCGGCTTCGAGCTGGAGGATGCGCGGTTCGCCCTGCTGTCGGAGGCCGAGTTCTACGGTCGCTCCGCCGGCATCGACTCGCGGCAGCCGAAGCGGCTCGCCAGCCGCCGCCGCAACGTCGTCGACCCGCTGCAGCTGAAGCCGGGCGACGCGGTCGTGCACGAGACGCATGGCATCGGGCGCTTCATCGAGCTCGTCACCCGTGAGGTCACCGGAGGTGGGCGCGTGGCGCGCGGGCCGCTCGGCACCAAGCACGAGAAGGTTACCCGCGAGTACCTGGTGCTCGAGTACGCGCCCAGCAAACGCGGCCAGGCCGGCGACCGCCTCTACGTGCCCACCGACCAGCTCGACCAGCTGAGCCGCTACGTCGGCGGCGAGAACCCGGGCCTGTCGAAGATGGGCGGATCCGACTGGGCGGCCGCGAAGGGCAAGGCCCGTAAGGCGGTGCGCGACATCGCCGTCGAGCTCGTGAAGCTCTACAGCGCCCGCATGGCGAGCCCCGGATTCGCGTTCAGCCCCGACACCCCGTGGCAGCGCGAGCTGGAGGAGGCGTTCCCGTTCGCCGAGACCCCCGACCAGCTGCAGACGATCGACGAGGTGAAGGCCGACATGGAGCGGCCGATCCCGATGGACCGCCTCATCTCGGGGGATGTCGGCTACGGCAAGACCGAGATCGCGGTGCGTGCCGCGTTCAAGGCCGTGCAGGACGGCAAGCAGGTGGCGATGCTCGTGCCCACCACCCTGCTCGTGAAGCAGCACCTCGAGACCTTCGCCGAACGCTTCGCCGGGTTCCCCGTGCACCTGCGCGCGCTGTCGCGGTTCCAGACCGACAAGGAGTCGAAGGACACACTCGACGGCCTGGAGCGGGGTGAGGTGGATGTCGTGATCGGCACCCACAGGCTGCTCTCGGACCAGGTGCGCTTCAAAGACCTGGGTCTCGTCATCATCGACGAGGAGCAGCGGTTCGGCGTCGAGCACAAGGATCAGCTGAAGAAGCTGAAGACCAACGTCGACATCCTCGCGATGAGCGCCACCCCCATCCCGCGCACCCTCGAGATGGCGGTCACCGGCATCCGCGAGATGTCGACGCTCGCGACCCCGCCGGAAGACAGGCACCCGATCCTCACCTACGTGGGGGCCCGATCCGACAAGCAGATCACCGCCGCCATCCGCCGCGAACTGCTGCGTGAGGGCCAGGTGTTCTTCGTGCACAACCGGGTGTCGTCGATCAACCGGGTCGCCGCCGAGCTGGCGGAGCTGGTGCCGGAGGCGCGCATCGCGGTCGCCCACGGCAAGCTCACCGAGAGCCAGCTCGAGCAGGTGATCGTCGACTTCTGGGAGCGCCGTTTCGACGTACTCGTGACGACCACGATCATCGAGACCGGCATCGACATCGCCAACGCGAACACGCTCATCATCGACGCGGCCGACAAGTACGGGTTGTCGCAGCTGCACCAGATCCGCGGGCGGGTCGGCCGCGGACGTGAACGCGCGTACGCGTACTTCCTGTACGACGCCGAGAAGCCGCTCACCGAGACGGCGCAGGACCGGCTCGAGACGATCGCCACCAACAACGAACTCGGCGGCGGCATGCAGATCGCCCTGAAGGACCTGGAGATCCGCGGCGCCGGAAACCTGCTCGGCGGCGAGCAGTCGGGCCACATCGCGGGTGTCGGGTTCGACCTCTACCTGCGCATGATCGGCGAGGCCGTCTCGGCGTTCCGCGGCGACGTGGCCGAGGGTCAGACCGAGCTGCGGCTCGAGCTGCCGGTGGATGCGCGCATCCCCGACGGCTACATCGAGTCGGAGCGTCTGCGCCTGGAGGCGTACCAGAAGCTGTCGACGGCATCCGCGCCGCTCTCGCCGGATGACACCCTCGACCACGTGGTCGAGGAGCTCACCGACCGCTACGGCGAGCTGCCGGAGGCGGTGCAGCAGCTCGTCGCGGTGTCGCGACTGCGCCGTCAGGCGCAGAAGGCGGGCCTCGGCGAGGTCGTCGCGATGGGTGGCCGCCTGCGGCTGGCGCCGCTCGATCCGCCGGATTCGATCCAGGTGCGCCTCACCCGCATGTACCCGGGGGTCAAGTTCTTCGCCGCGCAGCACGTGGTCAACATCCCGATGCCCGAGGGCCAGACGGATGCGGAGCTGATCGCGTGGGTCGGCCAGCTGCTGACCGCCGCGGTGCCCGCACCCGCCACTGCCCCGACTCCCGCCACCTGAGGGGTCGCAAACTGTCCTCCGCACGGCGTGTCTTCAGCAATTTGCGACCCCTCACCGGCGCGGGAGTACCGTGACCGCATGCTGTTCGAACACCTCGGCCAGAGCCCGCGCATCGACCCGACGGCCGTGATCGCGCCGACCGCCGTCATCTCGGGGGATGTGACGATCGGGCCCGGATGCCAGGTGCTGCACGGCGCGGTCGTCACGGCCGAGGGTGGCCCGATCACGATCGGCGAGAACACGATCGTGATGGAGAACGCGCTGCTGCGTGCGAGCGCGAGCGACCCCCTGCACATCGGCGACCATGTGCTGGTCGGCCCCATGGCATCCGTCTCAGGCGCGGCGATCGGCGACGAGGTGTTCCTGGCGACCGGTTCGCGCGTCTTCAACGGCGCCCGCATCGGCGCCCGCAGCGAGGTGCGCATCAACGCGGTGGTGCACCTGCGCACGGTGCTGCCGCGCGGAGCGACCGTCCCGATCGGGTGGGTGGCGGTGGGCGACCCTGCCAGCATCCTCAGCCCCGACAAGCACGACGAGATCTGGGAGATCCAGCAGGACCTCGACTTCCCCGGCTACGTCTTCGGCCTCGACCGTTCCACCCCCGACCTGATGGTGCAGCTCACCGAGCGCTACGCGCGGCACCTCGCCCGGCACGCCGACGACCGTCCCCTCTAGCTCCGGTTGTGCAGGACGCACGAGCGGTTGTGCAGGATCAGACCCCGGATGCGCCCCAAGCTGCACCGACCTCGCCGGCCCACCCCATCCGGGTCCTGCACAACGGCGCGGTGATCCTGCACAACCGCAGCGCCAATCAGACGCGCCGTGACCAAACCTTGCCGACGACGAGCGGCAGCAGCACGAGCGAGCGGATGTCGATGAGCACGTGCACGACGATCGGCAGCAGGATCGAGCCCGACACGAGGTACAGGTAGGTGAAGATCAGGCCGAGCACGGTCGCTGCGAGCACGCCCGTCCAGCGCTGGTAGAGGTGCAGGCATCCGAAGAGCACCGCCGAGAGCAGGAAAGCGAGCGGACTGTTGGGCCAGATGCCGAACAGCAGCGCCG
>Ga0160436_1000351_pt1 | contig 19558 bp, 16 predicted proteins | sample HID1973M_E0MG_FD_108264 | JGI IMG/M metagenome (GOLD analysis project Ga0160436, IMG submission 108264) | Enriched mosquito-associated microbial communities from UW Madison campus, WI, USA - HID1973M_E0 MG | ecosystem: Host-associated > Arthropoda: Insects > Digestive system > Unclassified ...
ACCCCGAGCTGCGCACCGCGGTCCTCGACGCCCCCGGCGACACGGTGTCGTGGCAGTCGGTCGCGGTCGGGAACGACACCGGCTCCGACCCCGGCATCACCACGGGGTCGATGATCGACACCTTCTCGGGCGGCCGCTACCAGCTCTACCTGGTCTACGACCTCGCCGACGTGCAGCAGACGCTCGACTTCGTGCAGTCCACCCTCCTGCTCGGCGGTGTCGCGCTCGTCGTGCTGATCGGCGCCGTCGCCTACCTGATCGTGCGGCTGGTCGTCGGCCCCGTGCGGGTGGCGGCCGATGTGTCCGAGAAGCTCGCCGACGGCGACCTGGAGGAGCGCCTGCCGGTCAGGGGCGAGGACGAGCTGGCGACCCTCGCGCGCTCGTTCAACCGGATGGCCGACAGCCTGCAGCGTCAGATCCGCCAGCTCGCCGACCTGTCGCGCGTGCAGCAGCGGTTCGTCTCGGATGTGTCGCACGAGCTGCGCACGCCCCTCACCACCATCCGTCTCGCCGGTGACGTGCTCTACGACCAGCGCGCCGACTTCTCCCCGACGACGGCGCGCACCGCCGAGCTCCTGCACACCCAGGTGCAGCGTTTCGAGTCGATGCTCGCCGACCTGCTCGAGATGAGCCGCTACGACGCCGGCGCCGTGCAGCTCGAGACCGACCCGACCAACCTGGTGCGCCTGGTCGAGGAGTCGATCGCGGCCGTCGAACCGCTCGCCGAGGGCCGCGGCAGCGAGATCCGGCTCGTCGCACCCGGAGGCTACTTCGAGGCCGACATCGACGCGCGCCGCGTGCGCCGCATCCTGCAGAACCTGCTCGGCAACGCCATCGACCATGGCGAGGCGAAACCCATCGTGGTGTACGTCGACAGCGACGAGCGTGCGGTCGCGATCGCCGTGCGCGACTTCGGGGTGGGCATGTCGCCGCAGGATGTCTCGCGCGTCTTCGACCGCTTCTGGCGGGCCGACCCCTCGCGGCAGCGCACCACCGGCGGCACGGGTCTCGGGCTCGCGATCTCGCTCGAAGACGCGGCGGTCCACGGCGGCGAGCTCGCCGTCTGGTCGGAGCTCGGCGAGGGCAGCTGCTTCCGCCTCACCCTGCCGCGGCGCCGTGGCGACGACCTCGGCGGCGCGTCGCCGCTGCCGCTTCCCCCGGATGCGGAGGCCGCAGCATGAGCACGCGCATCCGCCGCCGGAGCTGGTCGGCGCTCGCCTCGGCCCTCGTCGGCATCCTGCTGCTCGCCGGGTGCGCCAGCATCCCCACCTCCGGAACGGTCGAGACGCAGGCGATCGACTCGGGCGAGGGCGGCGACGACGTCATCCCCCTGCCGCTCGGGCCGCAGGCGGGCGACACCCCGGATGAGATCCTGCTCGGGTTCCTGCGGGCGCAGCGCGCCCCACGCAACGACTTCTCCGTCGCCCGATCCTTCCTCACCGACGAGTTCCGGGCCATCTGGCGCCCCACCTCGATCGTCCGCGTGTCGGACACGCCGATCGCCCCCGTCGCCGTCGACGAGGACACCTACCGCCTGACGGTGCGTGTCGACGCCCTCGTGAACGCGGCGGGGAACTACGCCGAGCTCGCCGATCCGCAGAGCGAACCGCTCTCGTACGAGTTCGCGCTCGACGCCGACGGCGAATGGCGGATCTCGGTCGCCCCCGAGGGGACCCTCCTGCCGTCGAGACCGTTCGGCTCCGCCTTCATCGCCTCGCCGCTGTACTTCTTCGATCCGAGCGGCAAGTACCTCGTGCCCGACGTGCGCTGGTTCCCCGACACGGCATCCCGCGCGGATCGCATCGTCTCCGAGATGCTCGTCGGCCAGTCGAGCTGGTATGCGCCTCCGGTGCTCATCACGGCGTTCCCGCCCGGCACCGAGCTCGCCAGCGTCGAGGTCACGGCGGGTATCGCCAACGTCGACCTCACGGGAGACATCGCCGCCCAGTCGGCCGACGCAAAGCGGCGGATGCAGCAGCAGCTGGCCGCGAGCCTCGCGACCCTCACCGACTCCAGCGGGGTGACGATGAGCGTCGGCGGGTTCCCGGTCGAGGTGGGAGACGGGCCGGTCGCCGACTCGGTGCTGCCGGTGTCGGCCAAGACCCTCGGCCTCGCCGAGGAGGGCTTCGGCTTCCTCAACGCCAACTCGGTGGAGCGCCTCGACCTCTCCGCCGACGTCGAGAGCCTGTCCCCGCTCGGCGCGACGCTCGCCCGCGGCGGCGGGAGTGCGGCCGTGCGCGCCGCGGACGGCGTGTGGCTCGTCCGCTCGGATGCGGATCCGCTGCGACTCGACCAGCGCGTGGGTCTCGTCGACCCCGGCATCGACGATCTCGGCTACGTCTGGACGGTGCCCGCGGGATCGCCGACATCGATCACGGCGTTCGGGGGCGATGGCGCATCGCATCCGGTTCCGGCCCCGTACCTCGACGGCACAGTCCGCTCGATCGACGTCTCGCGCGACGGGGCGCGGCTGCTCGTGTCGACGCAGACGCCGAGCGGCCCGGCCGTCTGGATGATCGGCATCATCCGCGACGCGGACGGGGTGCCCACCAACCTGGGGACGCCGCTGCCGATCGCCGTCGGCGATGCGCCGATCATCGATGCGGCCTGGGTCGACGCCTCGACCATCGCGACGCTCTCGGGCTCGGGCGAGGAGACCGCCATCGACCTCTACCGCATCGGCGGTCGGCACGAGCAGTTCGGCAGCGTCACCGGCGGGGTGCAGATCGTGGGAGGCAACACCGCCGACGGCATCCGGGTGCGCGACGCCGCAGGCGAGGTGCTGCGCCGCACGTCGAGCGGGGGCTGGCGGGACACCGGCATCGTCGCGTCCTTCCTCGGCACGCAGCAGTAGCGTTCTCCCCGGAACGGCCGGCGGTCGCGGCTCGCGCCGCATCCGTCGCACGAGGCTGACCGGATGCCGCCTGCACCCGTCCCCGCGGTCCGCGAGGCGCTGCTCGACGCGCTCGCCTGGATCCTCCCCGTGGAGTGCGCGGGGTGCGCCGCCCCCGACCGGATGCTGTGCGACGCATGCAGGCGGCGCACGGTGCCGCATCCGGTGGTCACGAGCGCGGGCGGCATCGACGTCGTCGCGGGCGCGCCCTACTCGGGCACGGTGCAGCGCGTCGTGCTCGCGCTGAAAGACGGCCGTACGTCCACCGCATCCGTCCTCGCCCCGCTTCTCGCTGCAGCGCTCGCGCGAACGGATGCGGATGCCGGGGTCGAGCTCGCGCCGGTGCCCTCGACCCGCGCGGCCATGCGCCGCCGCGGGTTCGACCCGGTGCTGCTCGTGTTGTCCCGCACCGGAGTGGCATGGTCGCGGGTGCTGCGGCCCGCTCGCGCGCACCGCGTGCAGAAGGGCCTCGGCCGCGCGGAGCGGCAGCAGAACCTGCGCGGCGTCCACCGCGCACGCGGCCGCCTCGACGGCCGCCGCTTCCTCCTCGTCGACGACGTCGTCACCACGGGATCCACCCTCGCGGAGGCCGCACGCGCCATCCGCGAGGCCGGGGGAGAGGTGCTCGGGGCCGTCGCCGTCGCCGCGACGCCGCGATACGACCGCACCTGAGGACTTCACACCACGTGCTCAGGGAAACGAGGGTGACATCCTCAGACGGGCGGACTACGGTGGGCGAAAAGGCGCGAAGGAGACGACCGCCTGATCGTAGGCGGCACTTCGAGCCGGATCAGGGAGGTCGCCATGGATGTCACCATCACCGGACGAAACGTTGGAATCCCGGACCGGTTCGAAGACTACGTGACCGAGAAGACCGACAAGGTCGAACTCCTGGCGCCGCGCGCTCTCGCCCTCGAGGTGAAGCTCTGCAGGCACCACGAGACCAACGGGTCCTCGGGAGACGACAGGGTCGAACTGACTCTGATCGGCCCCGGCCCGATCGTCCGCGCCGAGGCGGGGGCCGGCGACAAGTACGCCGCGTTCGACCTCGCCTACGACAAGCTGGTGGAACGCATCCGGCAGGCCAAGGACCGCCGCAAGGTGCACCGCGGGCAGCGCCGGCCCACCTCGCTGCGGGAGGCCGCGAGCGACGGATTCACCGCCGTCGGCGTGACCGCGGCATCCGCCGAGGTGCTCGAGAAGGTCGCCACCGGCTCCATCGCGGTCATCGAGTCGGAGGACGAGAAGGACTGGAGCCCGGTCGTCATCCGGGAGAAGATCTTCCCCGCCGAGCTCATGACGGCGGAGGACGCCGTCGACCGCATGGAGCTCGTCGGGCACGACTTCTTCCTGTTCATCGACTCCCGCACCGACCGCCCGAGCGTCGTCTACCGGCGCAAGGGATGGGACTACGGCGTCATCGGACTGGAGCCCGAAGAGGAGCTCGTCGCATCCGGCCGACGCTGAGCCTGCGCCCAGCACCCACCCAGCCCGTCGACGACTAGGCTGGGTGGGTCAAGGGCGCTTCCGCGTGCCCGGAAATTGCGACTGGAGGCCATTCCGTGGCGAACGTTCTCGAGCAGGTCCTACGCGTCGGCGAGGGCCGCACCCTCAGGCGTCTGAAGGCCTACGCCGAAGCTGTCAACGCGCTGGAGGATGCGTTCTCCGAACTCAGCGACGACGAGTTGCGCGCCGAGACGGTCGAGTTCCGTGAGCGCTACGCGAACGGCGAGACCCTCGACGACCTGCTGCCGGAGGCGTTCGCCGCCGTCCGCGAGGCGTCGAAGCGCACCCTGGGCCTCCGGCACTTCGACGTGCAGATCATGGGTGGCGCGTCACTGCACCTCGGCAACATCTCCGAGATGAAGACCGGTGAGGGCAAGACCCTCGTCGCGACCACGGCCGCGTACCTCAACGCGATCGCGGCGCGCGGCGTGCACGTCGTCACCGTCAACGACTACCTGGCCAGCTACCAGTCCGAGCTCATGGGCCGCGTCTTCCGCGCCCTCGGCATGACCACCGGCTGCATCCTCTCCGGCCAGACCCCCGCCGAACGCCGCGAGCAGTACGCGGCCGACATCACCTACGGCACCAACAACGAGTTCGGATTCGACTACCTGCGCGACAACATGGCGTGGCAGGCATCCGACATGGTGCAGCGCGGCCACTTCTTCGCGATCGTCGACGAGGTCGACTCGATCCTCATCGACGAGGCCCGCACCCCGCTCATCATCTCCGGACCCTCCTCGGGCGAGGCGAACCGCTGGTTCGGCGAGTTCGCGAGCATCGCGAAGCGCCTCGTCGAGGGCGAGGACTACGAGGTCGACGAGAAGAAGCGCACCGTCGGCGTGCTCGAGCCCGGCATCGAGAAGGTCGAGGACTACCTCGGCATCGACAACCTGTACGAGTCGGCGAACACCCCGCTCATCTCGTTCCTGAACAACTCGATCAAGGCCCGCGCGCTCTTCAAGCGCGACAAGGACTACGTCGTCATGAACGGCGAGGTGCTCATCGTCGACGAGCACACCGGCCGCATCCTCGTCGGGCGCCGCTACAACGAGGGCATCCACCAGGCCATCGAGGCGAAGGAGGGGGTGCAGATCAAGGCCGAGAACCAGACCCTCGCCACCGTGACCCTGCAGAACTACTTCCGCCTCTACCAGAAGCTCTCCGGCATGACCGGTACCGCCGAGACCGAGGCGGCCGAGTTCATGTCCACCTACAAGCTCGGCGTGGTGCCCATCCCCACCAACCGGCCCATGGTGCGCAAAGACCAGTCCGACCTCATCTACAAGAACGAGACGGTCAAGTTCGAGCAGGTCGTCGAAGACATCGTCGAGCGTCACCGCACCGGGCAGCCGGTGCTCGTCGGAACCACGAGCGTCGAGAAGAGCGAGTACCTCTCGCGCATGCTCGCCAAGCGCGGCGTCAAGCACGAGGTCCTGAACGCGAAGAACCATGCCCGTGAGGCCGCGATCATCGCGCAGGCCGGCCAGCTCGGCGCCGTCACCGTCGCCACCAACATGGCGGGCCGTGGTACCGACATCATGCTCGGCGGCAACGCCGAGTTCATCGCGGTCGCCGAGATGAACAACCGCGGCCTCAGCCCCGTCGACACCCCCGACGAGTACGAGAAGGAGTGGGACGGCGTCTTCGCCTCGGTGAAGGCCCGCATCGAGTCCGAGGCCGAGAAGGTGCGCGACGCCGGCGGCCTCTACGTGCTCGGCACCGAGCGCCACGAGTCGCGTCGTATCGACAACCAGCTCCGTGGACGCTCCGGCCGTCAGGGCGACCCGGGCGAGAGCCGCTTCTACCTGTCGCTGCAGGACGACCTGATGCGCCTGTTCAACACGGGTGCGGCCGAGATGCTCATGCGCGGCGCGCCCGACGACCTGCCGATCGAGTCGAAGGCCGTCTCGCGTGCGATCCGCTCCGCTCAGTCGCAGGTCGAGCAGCGCAACGCCGAGATCCGCAAGAACGTGCTCAAGTACGACGACGTGCTGAACCGTCAGCGCGAGGCGATCTACTCCGACCGCCGCCACATCCTCGAGGGCGACGACCTGCACGACCGCGTGCAGAAGTTCCTCACGGATGTCATCGGCGACGTCGTCGACGAGCACACCACCGCCGGCGCGAGCGACGACTGGGACCTCGAGGCCCTCTGGACCGAGCTGCGCACGCTCTACCCCGTGTCGATCACGATCGACGAGGTGCTCTCCGAGGTGGGCTCGAAGGGCAGCCTGAAGGTGAAGGCGCTGAAGGAGGAGATCCTCTCCGACGCCCGGATCGCGTATCAGGGTCGCGAGGAGAAGCTCGGCGAGCAGGCCATGCGCGAGCTGGAGCGTCGCGTGGTGCTGTCGGTCATCGACCGGCGCTGGCGCGACCACCTCTACGAGATGGACTACCTGAAGGACGGCATCGGCCTGCGCGCGATGGCTCAGCGCGACCCGCTCGTCGAGTACCAGCGTGAGGGCTTCGCGCTCTACCAGAGCATGATGGAGGCCATCCGCGAGGAGTCGGTCGGGTTCCTCTACAACCTCGAGGTCGAGGTGACGGGTGCCGACGGTCAGGCCCGCGTCGCGGCGAAGGGCCTGCAGGCCCCGCAGCCGGCGCAGGGTCTCAGCTACTCGGCGCCGAGCGCGGATGCGTCGGGCGAGGTCGAGGTGCGCAACCAGCGCGGCCAGGTGGAGCAGGCGGCCACTGCGCGTGCCCAGCAGCTCGCTGCGCGCCAGGCGCAGCCCGCGCAGCAGCAGGGCGGCGAGCAGCGTGGTGCCTTCGGCCAGAAGGTCGACGGTGGCGCTGCCGAGCAGCAGGCACCGCTCAACCGCGCGCAGCGCCGGGCTCAGGAACGCAAGGGCTAGTCGCTCAGAGCACGTGCATCGCGGTGGCGCGCCACCGGCGATCCATGCCTTCGAGCCGGATGGCGACCACGCGGGCGCGCGCACGACCACGTACGACGACGGCCGCTTCGACGACCCCGTCGCGCGGCTCGCAGATGGTCACCGATCCGATGGTGAACACGGGCCTCGAAGGCTTCCTTCCGGTGGCGTGACGTGCCTGCGCCGAGAGCACGACGCGTTTGAGCAGCGTCTTGTAGACGGAGTCGTCGAGCCACCGTGCGATCTGCTCGAGGTCGCGCGCGCCGGCGATGATCTCGATGACGCAGCGCGTCAGGTTCTCCAGCAGCGGCCGCGGATCGGGAAGCTCGACCGTCGCGGTGGGCTGGCGGCCGAAGAGCTCGTCGTCTGCGCGGCGAGAGGGCACAGCCCGGATCCGTGTGGTGTCGAGTGCAGCCGAATGGCTCATGTGATGACGTCCCCCCCAGAACGATGTGATGACCCCCGAATGGGGGTCAAATGTCACCATGGCACACGGGTCGAGCGTGTGCCGAATCGTTGCCGGGGTCTGTGGAGAACGCCGGTCGGCAGGGCGGCCGCGTCGCTACGGTCGCTGAGTGCGCTGGGACGAGTTGTTCGCCGACATCGAGAGTCAATTCGAGCGGCAGCTCGACGCGGAGCGGCTCGACCTCGCCGCCGAGACCGAGCGGCTCAGATCCGGGCGCCTCACGCTCGTCGAGAGGCTCGAGTCGATGTCGTCCGACGGTGGGCGGGTGAGGCTCGTGCTCGCCGACGGGCAGACCGTCGAGCTGCGCGTCGACTCGACGGGTGCGGACTGGGTCGCGGGGGAGGCGCGCCTGGGCGAGCGCGCGCGCGGAACCGTCATCCCCATCCGGGCCATCGCCGAGGTGCAACCTGCCGCTGGGCACCAGGATCGAATGCGCGAGGGCACGTCGCCCCTCCGGCCGCGGGGCCTCGCCGACCGGCTCGGGCTCGCCGTGGTGTTGCGCGACCTCTGCCGCAGGCGCATCGAGGTCGACCTGTGCACGATGCTCGGCACCCATCACGGCACCATCGACCGGGTGGGCGCTGATCACCTCGACTTCTCTCGGCACGGCATCGGGGAGCCCCGCCGGCATCCGACCGAGGGGACGCGGCTCGTGCCGTTCGCCGGCGTCGTGTGCGTGCGTCTCTAGTCGCTCAGCCTCGCGGTGCCCTGTCGAACAGTTCGGGGAGGTCGGCATGCTCGGACTGCTGCCACAGGCTCATGCGCCGCGACTCCTCGTACATCGCCGCGATGTAGCGTTCCAGCGCGTCGCGCTCGACCCGCCATTGGCCGTGGGCGCCGATCTTGATCGCGGGGAGCTCGCCACTGCGCACGAGGGCGTAGGCCTGGCCCGCGGAGATGTTCAGGATCTCGGCCGTGTCGGCCAAGGTGAGGAACCGGCCGAGGTCTGCGATCGCTGTCATGCTCCGATTATGGGCCGGATGGCTACATCGTGGCTCGAACTCGACGGGCCTGTGGATAACCTCCGATCCGGGTGCGGCCCGCCGTGCACGATGTGGAGGCTGCCACGACGTGTGTCAGCGTGAGGAGCAACTGTGGGCCGAAACGCCGACTCCGGTCGCGGACGTCTGTCCGTCGACCCCCGCCTGTTGATCGGCATCGGACTGGTCATCGCCTCGGTCGCCGGGACGGTGACCCTCGTCGGCGCCGTCGACTCGCGTGTCACCGTGCTCGCGGCGGGTTCGTCGCTCGTGCCCGGCGACCACGTCGATCCCGACGATCTGGTCGAGCGATCGGTGTCGCTCGACGGCGCGGAACGCCTGTACCTGAGACACCACGAGATCCCGGATGACGGGTTCGTCGTCGTCGAGAGCGTGCGGGAGGGCGAGCTCGTGCCGCGCTCCGCCGTCACGGATGATGCGGGGCAGCAGTCGACGGTCTTCGTGGTGCAGCCGGCGTCGCCGGTGAGCGCGAGCGTCGGGCCCGGTTCGCTGGTCGAGATCTGGGCGTCCGCCGCCGATCCCGCCTCGGGCGAGTTCGGCGCGCCGACGGTGCTCGTGGAGGATGCGATCGTCACCCGCGTGATCGCAGATGAAGGACTCGTCGCCGGCTCGTCGGGGGACGCCATCGAGGTGCGCGTGGCGCGCAGCCACATCGCGCACATCCTCCAGGCGCAGGCCGACGGCGACCTGCTCGCGATCGTGCCCGCCGGCCTTCCGCTGGGGGAGTGATGCAGGTGGCCATCGCCGTCTCGTTCGACGACGAACGACGGCTCACCGCATCCGCCGACCACTACGGGCACTCCGTGGTCGCCGCGTGCTCGGGCGGGGACGAGCTGGCTCTCCGGCTCGCGCAGCGTCCCGTCGACATCGCGATCGTCGCCGCGACCCCGGCGCATCTCACGTCGGCGCTCGTCGAGGCCGCCGATCTCCTGGGCGTGCGGATGCTGGTCGTCGCCGACGACCCCGTGGCGAGGCGCCACGCCAAGAAGATGGGGATCGTCGACGTGACCGACGGCCCGGTCGGCTGGGAGAGCCTCGAGGCGGGCCCGGTGCCGATGACGGCGGAGGTCGACACCCCGCTCCCACCCGCGACGGCTCCGGCGCATCGGGAACCGGCCACCGTGATCGCGGTGTGGGGGCCGCACGGCGCGCCCGGACGCACCAGCATCGCGATCGCGCTCGCCGCCGAGCTCGCCGCATCCGGACTTCGCGTGGTGCTCGCCGACGCCGATACTCACGCAGCCTCGGTGGCCCCCGCGCTCGGGCTGCTCGACGAGGCTCCCGGCTTCGCCGCCGCATGCAGGCTCGCCGGTCTCGGAGGCCTCGACGAGCGTCAGTTCGAGCGGATCGCGCACCTGCACCGCGCCGCCGTGCACCCCTTCCGCGTGCTCACCGGACTCGGTCGGCCCGAGAGGTGGCCGGAGCTGGGTGAAGAGCGCATCCGGGGCGCGCTCGAGGCGGTCAGGCAGTACTGCGACGTACTCGTGGTGGATGTGGCGGCGAGCCTCGAACAGGACGAGCACCTCGCGAGCGACGTGGCCGTTCCGCGGCGCAACGCGGCAGCCCTCACGGTGCTGCGGGCCGCCGACCGCGTGCTCGCGATCGGGGCAGGCGACCCCGTGGGCATCTCGAGATTCCTGCGCGCGCACGTCGAACTCGGCGAGCTGGTCGCGGAGGATCGGGTCGTCGTCGCGGTGAACAAGGTGCGCGCCAGCGCGATCGGCCTCGATCCGGGCGGTCAGGTGCGCCAGACGCTCGCGCGGTTCGGAGGGGTGGAGGATGCCGCGCTGATCCCCTGGGATCCGGGGGCGTTCGATGCCGCACTCCTCGGGGGCCGAGCGCTCGGGGCGGCCGCGCCGCGATCGCCCGCCCGGCAAGCCCTGCGCGACCTCGCCGAGCGCCTGGTGCCCTCCGCGGCGCCGGTGGGCGCACGGAGGCGCCGCGGTCGGCGGCTAGCCTAGGACGGTGTCCACGCTCTCCGAGCTCATGCTCGCCCACGGCCGAGCCACCGAGGCCGACATCGAGTGGCTGCACCTGCTCGTGGCCGACGGGCAGCTGATCGCCGACCTCGCCTTCGCCGACATCGTGCTGTGGGTGCCCACGGATGCGGGCAGCTTCGTGGCGGTCGCCCACTCGCGCCCGTCATCCGCAGCCACCCTCTTCTACCGCGACTTCGTCGGGCAGGAGATCAAGCCCGAGTGGCGCGCGCAGGTGACGCAGGCGTTCGACGAGGTGCGCATCGTCGACACCTCAGCGCCCGACTGGTACGAGGAGACCCCGACGCGCGTGCGGGCGGTGCCGGTGCTGCGGCGGCTGAGCCCCAGCGGGGCAGCCACCACGACCACCCCGATCGCCGTGCTCACCCGGCACTCGAACCTGTCCGAGGCGCGCACGCCGAGCCGCCAGGAGCTCACCTTCAACCAGTGCGCCGACGACCTGTTCGGCATGATCGCCCGAGGCGACTTCCCCGACCTGGGCGCGCCGACGCTTCCACGGCGCGGAGCCCCCCGCGCATCCGACGGTCTCATCCGCCTCGACGTCGACGGCAACGTCACCTTCGCGAGCCCGAACGCCCTCTCGGCGTTCAACCGGATGGGGTTCGCCGGCGAACTCGAAGGCGAGTCGCTCGCCGAGGTCGCCACGGCGCTGCTGTCGGGCAAGCTCACCGTCGACGAGTCGCTGCCGCTCGTGGTCACGGGTCGTGCCCCCTGGCGCACCGACATCGAGGCCCGCGGGGTCACGGTGACGCTTCGCGCCATCCCGCTGCGCCACAAGGGCGAGCGGGTGGGCGCGATCGTGCTGATCCGCGACGTGACCGAGGTGCGGCACCAGGAGCAGGAGCTCATCACCAAGGATGCGACGATCCGAGAGATCCACCACCGGGTGAAGAACAACCTGCAGACGGTGGCCTCGCTGCTGCGCATCCAGAGCCGCCGCACCCACAACGACGTCGCCCGCGACGCCCTCACGCAGGCCATGCGCCGGGTCACGGCGATCGCCGTGGTGCACGACACCCTCTCGGAGGGGCTCAGTCAGAACGTCGACTTCGACGACGTCTTCGACCGCGTGCTGCTGCTGGTGGCCGAGGTGGCGTCGAGCCACAACACGACGGTGCGTCCCACGAAGACCGGCTCCTTCGGCGTGCTGCCGTCGGAGTACGCGACGCCGCTCGCACTGGCGCTCACCGAACTCGTGACGAACGCCGTCGAGCACGGACTGGCAGACCGCGACGGTGAGGTCGTCATCTCCGCCAAGCGCAAGGACGAGCTGCTGAGCGTGCGGGTGCGCGACAACGGCGTGGGGTTGCCGGAGGGCAAGGTCGGGTCAGGCCTCGGCACGCAGATCGTGCGCACCCTCATCCAGGGTGAACTCGGCGGCACCATCGACTGGCACACGCTCGAAGGTGAGGGCACCGAGGTCACCATCAAGGTGCCCCTGCACTACCTCACGAAGGACTAGATCAGGAGGCGCGGCGGGCGCGAGCTGCCCTGCGCTTCAGCGCACGACGCTCGTCTTCGCTGAGGCCGCCCCAGACGCCCGAGTCCTGGTTGGTCTCGAGGGCGTACTGCAGGCACTGCTCGGAAACGGTGCAGCGACCGCAGACGGTCTTGGCCTTCTCGATCTGATCGACCGCAGGACCGGTGTTGCCGACCGGGAAGAACAGCTCGGGGTCGACGGTGAGGCAGGCGGCCTTGTCACGCCAGTCCATCTGTACGGTGCTCCTTCGTGTGTTGCTGATGACGCACGCGGACGCTTGGGTTGGTTCCGCGCGTGGTCGAGTTGATCCGATGTTCGTGTGGGGGAGTTTGTCGAGATCGGATCACTCACCGCGCTGTGAGCGTCACTTCAACCGCGTTCAGCGTTTCATACTTGTTACATCGAATCAATAGCTCTGAATGGGATATCGCTGTGAGAAACCCGCCTCGTCCGCCCATGTTCTGGGGGCTTGCGGCCCTTCTGGTGCTCGAGCTCGCGGCGGTCGCGGTGGTGGCTGCGGTGCTCCTCTTCGACCTCGTCGCGGCCGAGCCGGCGTCGGTCGCGACCGCTCTCGCGCTCACCGTGCTGGTGCTTCTCGCGGTGGCGTGGATGGCGGCGACGATCGTCGGACTCTTCCGCGGGCAGGCGTGGGTGCGGGCGTCGGCGATCGTGTGGCAGGTGCTGCAGTTCGCGATCGGGCTGGGTGCGTTGCAGGGCACGTTCGCGCAGCCGGCGTGGGGCTGGCCGATCGTGGTGGTGTCGGTGGCGACGTTCGCGATCTTGTTCGCGCCGTCGGTCGTGCGCGCCACCTCGACGCGATCTCCGCGGGAGTAGCGGCTCAGTCGCGCGTCGCTGCCGTGTCGAGCACGGCCCGCTCGAGTGCGTCGCGGAACGCGGTGACCGACGGATGCGTGGCGCTCGCCAGGCGGGTCGAGGTGAACACCGTGCGCCGGGGGTCGCCGTCGAGCGGCACCAGTTCGACGGATGCGCGCGGGGTGCCCTGCCAGATGAGGTCGGGCAGCAGTGCGACGGCGTGGCCGGTCTGGATGAGCCGCACGTGGGCCTGCAGGTCGGCGGTCTCGAAGCGCACCTGGGGTTCGAATCCCGCTCGCCGGCACGCCTGTTCTGCCCAGTGCCGTGAGGCGGCGCCCCGCGGCTCCATCACCCACGGCGCGTCCCGGGCGTCGCGGATGTCACGCGCCGCGTAGCGGCCGGTGGCCGCGGGGGGCGTGGCGAGGCGGATGGCGTCGGTGGTGAGCGGGCGGCGGTCGAGTTCGGGGAGGCGGGGGGCCGCATGCCCGGGGTACTCCTCGGCGATGACGAGGTCGAAGTCGCGGGCGAAGGTCTCGTGCAGGGCCGTCTCGGGTTCGCGCTGGGTGACGATGGCGGTGAGCGCCGGATGCTCGCGCTCGAGCACGTCGAGGGCGGCCGGCAGCAGGGCGAGTGCGACGGACTGGAAGATCGCGACCCGCACGACACCGGTGGCCGACTTCAGGGATGCGGCGAGCTCCGTGTCGGCGAGTTCGAGCCGTTCGAGGATGTCGGCGGTGTGGGCGACGAGGATCTCGGCCTGCGGCGTGAGTTGCAGGCGGCGGCCCGATTTGCGCAGCAGCGGCACCCCGGCCTCCCGTTCCAGCAGCGCCAGCTGCTGCGAGACCGAGGAGGGCGTCTGGTGCAGGGCGGCCGCGACGGCGGCGATGGTGCCGCGCAGGCTCAGTTCGCGCAGGAGCGCGAGGCGGCGGACGTCGAGCATGTGAACCCTTAAGCAGAACTGTCGGATATTGCGAAGAATTCGTTGCTATACCTTACGGGATGCTGCGACGGATACTTCTCGCGTGACCGCGCAGAAGCTCTCCCCGATCCGCTCCGAGACCCTCGCCGACGCCGTCGTCGCCCAGGTTCGGGACTGGCTCGCCGCAGCCGCCGAGCTGCCCGTCGACCCCTCGGCGAAGCGCCTCGCCGGACTCCTGCAGGACCCGGCCGGACTCGAGTTCGCGGTCGGCTTCGTCGACGGCGTCATCCGCCCCGAAGACACCCGCGTCGCCGCCCGCACCCTCTCCCGGCTCGCACAGCATCCGCCCGCGTTCCTCGCCTGGCCGCTGCGCGCCGCCATCCGGATCGGGGGTCTCGTCGCGCCGATCCTGCCCGGCATCGTCGTGCCGATCGCGCGGGCGGTGCTGCGCCGCATGGTCGCCCACCTGGTGATCGACGCGAACGACCCCGGCCTCGGGAAGGCGCTTCGCCGCATCCGCTCCGCCGGAGCCCGCCCGAACGTGAACCTGCTCGGCGAGGCCGTGCTCGGCGCGCACGAGGCCGGCCGGCGCCTCGCGGGAACCCACCGACTGCTGGCGCGCGACGACGTCGACTACGTGTCGATCAAGGTCTCGGCCACCGTCGCGCCGCACACCCCGTGGGCCTTCGACGAGGCCGTCGACGACATCGTCGTCGCCCTCACCCCCCTCTTCGGGCAGGCGGCGGCCGCAACCCCGCCCAAGTTCGTCAACCTCGACATGGAGGAGTACAAAGACCTCGATCTCACGATCGCGGTGTTCACGGCGCTGCTCGACCAGCCGCAGCTGCGCACCCTCGAGGCCGGCATCGTGCTGCAGGCCTACCTGCCGGATGCGTTGGGCGCCTACCTGCGCCTGCGCGACTGGTCGCGTGCCCGGCGCGCGGCCGGGGGCGCCGGCATCAAGGTGCGTGTCGTGAAGGGCGCCAACCTGCCGATGGAGCGCGTCGACGCGTCGCTGCACGACTGGCCGCTCGCCACCTGGCACAGCAAGCAGGCGAGCGACACCAACTACAAGCGCGTGCTGGATGCGGCATTGCGACCCGAGAACGTCGACGACGTGCGCATCGGGGTCGCCGGGCACAACCTCTTCGACCTCGCCTACGCTCGCCACCTCGCCCGCGCCCGCGGCGTCGAGCACGCCGTCGAGATCGAGATGCTGCTCGGCATGGCGTCCGCGCAGGCGGAGGCCGTCCGACGCGACGTCGGCGGGCTGCTGCTCTACACGCCGGTCGTCGCCGCATCCGACTTCGACTCGGCGATCGCGTACCTGATCCGGCGACTGGAGGAGGGCGCGAGCTCCGCCAACTTCATGTCGGCGGTGTTCGAGCTCAGCTCCGACGAGACCCTGTTCACGCGTGAGCGCGACCGCTTCCTCGCCTCGCTCGCCGACCTCGACGACGTCGTGCCCGCACCCCACCGGGTGCAGGACCGCACCCAGCCGGCACCGCCCGCCGCGCCCGGCTTCCGCAACGCGCCCGACAGCGACCCGGCCGTCGCGGCCAACCGCGCGTGGGCGCGCGCCGCCCTCGAACGCTCCCGCACCACCGAGCTCGGCTCGGCCACCGTCGCGCAGTCGGCGATCGCGGATGCTGCGGGAGTCGAGCGCGTGCTCGCGGCGGCGCTCGCGGCATCCGAGGGCTGGGCGTCGGGAGGGGCCGCGGCGCGAGCCGAGATCCTGCATCGCGCGGGCGAGCTGATGGAGCGTCGGCGCCGCGAACTGCTCGAGATCATGGCGGCGGAGGCGGGCAAGACCCTCGACCAGGCCGACCCCGAGATCTCCGAGGCGATCGACTTCGCCCACTACTACGCCGAGCGCGCGCTCGAGCTGGAGCACCTCGACGGAGCGGAGTTCGTGCCGGCGAAGGTCACCCTCGTGGTGCCGCCCTGGAACTTCCCCCTCGCGATCCCGGCCGGGTCGACGCTCGCCTCGCTCGCATCCGGATCGGCCACCGTTCTGAAGCCCGCGCGCCGGACCGCGCGCACCGCAGCAGTGCTCGCGGAGATCCTGTGGGAGGCGGGCGTGCCGCGCGAGGTGCTCTCGTTCGTCGTGCTCGGCGACCCCGCGCTCGGGGAGGTGCTGATCGCCGACGAGCGGGTCGACCAGGTGATCCTCACGGGCGGCTTCGAGACGGCCGAGCTGTTCCGCACCTTCCGTCCCGGGCTCAAACTTCTGGCGGAGACCAGCGGCAAGAACGCGATGATCGTCACCCCCAGCGCCGACCTCGACCTGGCGGTGCGCGACGTCGCGGCATCCGCATTCGGGCACGCCGGCCAGAAGTGCTCCGCGGTGTCACTCGCGATCCTCGTCGGCTCGGTGGCCGAGTCGACACGCTTCCGTGAGCAGCTGCTCGACGCCGTGCGGTCGATGCCGGTGGGGGAGGCGGCAGATGCGGCCACCCGCATGGGTCCGCTCGTGGCGCCCGCGGAGGGCAAGCTGCTCGACGCGCTCACCCGCCTGGGCGAGGGCGAGCAGTGGCTGCTCGAACCGCAGCGACACGACGAGGCGGGGCGGATCTGGTCGCCCGGCATCAAGGCCGGCGTGCGTCCAGGATCTGAGTTCCACCTCACCGAGTACTTCGGGCCGGTGCTCGGCATCATGACCGCCCGCACGCTCGACGAGGCCATCGATCTGCAGAACGCCGTCGACTACGGGCTGACCGCGGGGCTGCATTCGCTCGACAGCGGCGAGATCGCGCACTGGCTGGAGCGGGTGGAGGCGGGCAACCTCTACGTGAACCGCGGCACCACCGGCGCGATCGTGCAGCGGCAGCCGTTCGGCGGCTGGAAGCGCTCGGTGGTTGGGCCGGGAGCGAAGGCCGGCGGGCCGAACTATCTGCTCGGTCTCGGCACCGTGCGACCGGCGCGGGCGCTGGAGGCGTCGTCGTCGCTGCCGCCGGCGGCCGAACGGATCGTCACCGTCTTCGGGGCTCGTGGCGCCGACGCGCTCGGCAGGATGCGGCGTTCGGCGGCGAGCGATCGGCGAGCCTGGACGACCGAGTTCGGCGCCGTCCGCGATGTGACCGGCCTCACCGCGGAGCGCAACGCCTTCCGCTACCTGCCGGTGCCCGTCGCGGTGCGGGCGGAGGCGGGCGCCGACCCGGTCGACGTCGCGCGGGTGGTGCTCGCGGCGCTCACGAGCGGTTCGCGGGTGACGCTCTCGAGCGCCCTCACTCTCTCGCCCGCGGAAGAGGAGGCCCTGCGCTCCGGCGGCGTCGACATCCGCAACGAGGATGCGGCGGCCTGGTTCCGGACGGCGACCGCCCTGCGCGACGCCCGCATCCGACTGCTCGGCGGCAGCGCGGCGGACCTGCTCACGGCTCTCGGCGGTCGCCCGGATCTCGCCGTCTACGACGGTGCGGTCACCGAGTCGGGCCGGGTGGAGCTGCTGCCGTTCCTGCGCGAGCAGGCGGTGTCGATCACCGCGCACCGCTTCGGCACACCGAGCGCGCTCGTCGACGCCCTGCCGCTCACCTGAGGGGTCGCAAATGGCCCTCAACACGCCGTGCGTGCTGCCATTTGCGACCCCTCACCGGGGAGAGGGACTCAGCTGCTGCGCTTCATCGCCCGGATGCCGACGGCCAGCCCGACCGCCGCGACGGCGATCGCCGAGACGCACCCCCACAGCACCTCCGGCTGCGCGAACTGACCGTCGAGTAGGGCCCGTTCCGCCTGCACCACCCAATTGACGGGGTTCACCGTCGCGACGGCACGCATCCACTCGGGGCCCTCCGAGAGCGGCAGCAGCATGCCCGACAGGATCAGCAGCGGGAAGATCAGGGTCTGCTGCACCCCCCAGAACAGCCACTCGCGGTCCTTGGTCTTGAGGGCGAGCGTGTACGACAGCGACCCGAGGCCCACCCCGAAGACGGCCAGCAGCAACAGCCCGGCGACGAGCCCCGGAACGTTGATCGTGAACCCGAACGGCCAGGCGATCAGCACGATGATCACCGCCTGCACGACGATCGGCGCGATCTCCTTGAGGGCGCGTCCCACGAGCAGGGCCGAACGCGAGAGCGGGGCCACGAGCGTGCGCTCGTGCGATCCGGTCATCATCTCGTACTGCAGGTTGGACCCGGTGGCGCCGGTGCCGAACAGCACGATCATCACGAGCACGCCGGGCACGAACCACTGCAGCGTCTCGCCGGCCGGCTGACCGGACTGCCCGATCAGCAGCGGCGCGAACAGCCCGAGGAAGACGAGCGGCTGCACGAGGCTGAAGATGAGCGTGAACGGGTCGCGCACGACCGGGCGCAGCTCACGCGTGAGCACGTTGCGGGTGTCGCGGGCGAGGTTGGGGCGCACCGCGGTGCGCTCGGGGGTCTGGGTGGTCATCGTGCGGCTCCTGCCTTCTGGGTGGTGGTGTCGGATGCGGATGCGGGGGTATCGGCAGTGTCGGCGGTCTCGTCGGTCTCGTCGGCGCCGGCCTCGGCCGCACCTTCTCCGGCCTCGCGCAGTGTGCGGCCGGTGAGCGCAAGGAAGACGTCGTCGAGGGTCGGCGGGACGCCGGTCGCGGTCTGCACGACCAGCCCCTCGGCATCCAGCCGCCGGATCGCGGCGGGCAGCAGCGACTCGCCCTCCGGCACGGTCATGCCGATCGTGTGCTCGTCGACGCGACCCACCTCGCGGTCGGTGAGCGCCTGCACGACGGCGACGGCCCGCTCGGCGTCTGCCGCATCCGCGAACCCGAGCCGGATGACGTCGCCCGCGAGCGTCGCCTTCAGCCGCGCGGCCGTGTCGTCGGCGATGACCCGACCGCGGTCCATCACCATCACGCGCTCGGCGAAGCGGTCGGCCTCCTCGAGGTAGTGGGTGGTGAGGAAGACCGTCGTGCCGTGGTCTTCGCGCAGCTTCAGGATGTGCTGCCACAGGTTGGCGCGGCTCTGCGGGTCGAGCCCGGTGGAAGGCTCATCGAGGAACAGCAGGGGAGGTGCGTGCATGAGCCCGAGCGCCACGTCGAGGCGGCGCTTCTGGCCGCCGCTCAGCTGCTGCACCGAGCGGGTCGCGAAGCTGGCCAGGTCGAGCGACTCGATGAGCTCGTCGGCCCGGCGCACCGCATCCGCCCGCGCCATCCCGTAGAACGCGCCCTGGCTGAGCAGCTCGTCGCGGACGCGCTGCGAGAAGCTGCCGCTCGTGAGTTGCCCCACGTAGCCGATGCGGGCGCGAACGCCGGAGGGGTCGCGCAGGATGTCGTGGCCGACGACCCGCGCGCTGCCCTGCGTGGGAGGGATGAGGGTGGTGAGCATGCGCAGGCTCGTCGACTTGCCGGCGCCGTTGGGCCCGAGGAAGGCGACGAGCTCGCCGGGTGCGACGTGGAAGGTGAGGTCGGTGACGGCCTCGACGGTGGCCTTCTTGACGGTGAATCTCTTGGTGAGGCCTGCTGCCTCGATGATCGGTGAGGTGGTCATGTGGCTAGGGTAGAAATCAATGCGGACAGATTTGGTCCGCGATGCGAGAGAAGATTTCTGCATGTCAGACACCACCGGCCGCGCCCTCGCGCTCCTCGACCTGCTGCAGACCCACCGGCACTGGCCGGGGCCCGAACTCGCCGGG
>Ga0160436_1000352_pt1 | contig 19544 bp, 15 predicted proteins | sample HID1973M_E0MG_FD_108264 | JGI IMG/M metagenome (GOLD analysis project Ga0160436, IMG submission 108264) | Enriched mosquito-associated microbial communities from UW Madison campus, WI, USA - HID1973M_E0 MG | ecosystem: Host-associated > Arthropoda: Insects > Digestive system > Unclassified ...
CCTACGGTGCGCGTGCGATCTCGCGGCATACCGACCGCGAACTGCTCAAGGCGGTGATCGCCAACGCGCGCGCGCAAGCGCGTGGGGAAGCCTTGTAGGAGCCGCTTCAGCCGCGAGTTGCCAGGCCCGCGCGGTCGCGGCTGAAGCCGCTCCTACAACGACCCCAGATGCCTCTGCCGCGGGCAGGTGTCACCCAACGCCACCGGCACAGGCGACGGCGTCGGTGGCCGGACATGGCAGTCGCGGCTGAAGCCGCTCCCACAACTGCCCCAGAAGCATCTGGAGGACAGCCCCTTTGTTAAGGGGCGCGGCGATAGCCGCGGGGATAGGCAAGGTCGAAGCGGGGCCGGGCGCCCTCAAGCATGCCGGGTCAACGGAATGATGCCGTCCCCACGGCAGGCGATAGCCAATGGCCGGTATTGCTCGCGTTGGACCTTGCGCAGCACAACCGTGGGGGCCGTGGCCGCGAAGCGGCCATGGCCCCGCCCCTTCCAGCCCGCGCAGCGGGCTAGAAGGGGTCGTTGCCCGGGCGCACTTCGACGTTGAGCAGCGACGTCAGCGCCAGCATCGCTTCGTCGTCGCGGCTGAGGGCGATCCAGCCGGCATGGCCTTCGCCGCCGGTGTTCCAGGTCCACAGCGAATAGCCGTGCTCGCGCAGGCGGTCGTAGGCGACGCCGAGCAACTCGGGCACGTCGACGTTGTCGGCGAAATCTTCGTCGTCCAGGTCGCCGCCCCAGTCGATGCGCAGGCTCCAGCGTGCGGCCAGCTCGTCCAGCGCGGTGACCAGGGCATCGACATCGTCGGCAGCGATGCGGAAGCCGGAGGTCCAGTCGATGACTTCGGCCAGCACTTCCAGCCAGCGGTCGCCGTCGGCCTCGTCCGCCGCGCTGCCCAGCACCTCGCGCCAGCCATCGAACTGGCGCAGCGCGGTCTCTTCGTCGCCCGGATTGATCAGCACCAGCAGGTTCCAGACCCGCGCGGCATGGTCGTCCACGTCGAAGTCGGGCAGCAGGCCTTCGTCGTCTTCGTAATCGGCGCTGTTGTCGGGCATGGCGGACATCCGGTGCTGGGGCGCCTAGTTTGACGCCTGCCCCGGCCGGGCGCGACCGCCGCGACGCGGGCGCCGGAGCGATCCCTTATCCTTGTCGCCCCGCCGGCGCCGCGCCGGCCTTTCGTGAATACCGAACCGAATCATGAGCGATACCCCTCCGGACCATCTGGCCGTCGATCCGCGCAGCCCCTTCCATGACGCGCAGGTGCTGGCGCGCGGCGTCGGCATCCGCTTCAACGGCATCGAACGCGACAACGTCGAGGAATATTCGGTGAGCGAAGGCTGGATCAAGGTCCAGGTCGGCAAGGCGCGCGACCGTCGCGGCAACCCGATGACGATGAAGATCAAGGGCACCGTCGAACCTTACTGGCTGGTCCAGAAGGCCGAATGAGGCGCTTGTTGTAGGAGCGGCTTCAGCCGCGACCAAGGGATTCCAGGTCGCGACTGAAGCCGCTTCCACATCCGCGACCGCTCAGGATTTCAGGCGGTAGCCGCTGCGGAAGATCAGCCCCACCACGACCAGGCACACCACCAGGAACGCCAGCGTCATCGCCGTGCTGACCGCGATGTGCACGTCGGCCTGGCCGAAGAAGCTCCAGCGGAAACCGCTGACCAGGTAGACCACCGGATTGAACAGGGTGATCTTCTGCCAGATCGGCGGCAGCATGGTGATCGAGTAGAAGCTGCCGCCGAGGAAGGTCAGCGGGGTGATCACCATCAGCGGGATCACCTGCAACTTCTCGAATCCGTCGGCCCAGATGCCGATGATGAAGCCGAACAGGCTGAAGGTCAGCGCGGTCAGCACCAGGAACCCGAACATCCAGACCGGATGCAGGATCTGGTAGGGCACGAACAGGCGCGCGGTGACCAGGATCAGCAGGCCGAGGATCACCGACTTGGTCGCCGCCGCGCCCACGTAGCCGATCACGATCTCCAGCCACGACACCGGCGCCGACAGCACCTCGTAGATCGTGCCGGACCAGCGCGGCATGTAGATGCCGAACGAGGCGTTGGAAACACTCTCGCTCAACAGCGAAAGCATGATCAGCCCAGGAATGATGAAGGCACCGTAGCTGACCCCGTCGATGGCGCCCATGCGCGAGCCGATCGCCGCGCCGAACACCACGAAATACAGCGAGGTCGACAATACCGGCGAGGCGATCGACTGCATCAGCGTGCGGAAGGTGCGGGCCATTTCGAAGCGATAGATGGCGCGGATCGCGTGCAGGTTCATGCGCGCACCTCCGCGGCCGGCGCGGCACGGTCGCTGGGGCCATGGACCAGGCTGACGAAGATGTCTTCCAGCGAACTTTCGCTGGAATGCAGGTCCTTGAAGTCGATGCCGTGCTCGTTGAGGCGGCGCAGCAGCGAGCCGATGCCGGTCTCCTCGGCCTGCACGTCGAAGGTATAGACCAGGCTGTGGCCTTCGCCGGCCAGCTCCAGCGGCAGGTCGGCCAACGCCGGCGGCAGTGCGGCCAGCGGCGACTGCAGGGTCAGGGTCAGCTGCTTCTTGCCGAGCTTGCGCATCAGCGTGTGCTTGTCTTCGACCAACACCAGTTCGCCCCTGTTGATGACGCCGACGCGGTCGGCCATTTCCTCGGCTTCGTCGATGTAGTGGGTGGTGAGGATGATCGTGGTGCCGTTCTCGCGCAGGCGCCGTACCATCTGCCACATGTCGTGGCGCAGTTCGACGTCGACGCCAGCGGTGGGTTCGTCCAGGAACAGCACGCGCGGTTCGTGGACCAGCGCTTTGGCGATCAGCACGCGCCGCTTCATGCCACCCGAGAGCGTCGAGATCTTGTTGTCGCGCTTGTCCCACAACGACAGGTCGCGCAGTACGCGCTCCAGCAGCGCCGGATCGGCCGGCTTGCCGAACAACCCGCGGCTGAAGCGCAGCGTCGCCAGCACGCTTTCGAAGGCGTCGGTGGACAGCTCCTGCGGCACCAGGCCGATCAGCGCACGCGCGGCGCGGTAGTCGCGCACGATGTCGTGCCCGTCGACCAGCACGCGGCCGCCACTGGCATTGACCAGGCCGCAGACAATGCTGATCAGCGTGGTCTTGCCGGCGCCATTCGGGCCGAGCAGCGCGAAGATCTCGCCGCGGCGGATGTCCAGGTCCACGCTGCGCAGTGCCTGGAAGCCGCCGGCGTAGGTCTTGTTGAGTCCTTGGATGGAAACGATCGGATCCACGTGGCTCCTGCGCATGTGTTCGAAGACGGCACAGGGTAGTCCGCTGCGGCTGTGCTTAGAAGCTGCTTGGGCGGGAGAGTGAATCCCGACCTGCGCTAAGGGCGCCCTCACCCCTACCCCTCTACCGCAAGCGGGAGAGGGGAATGCCGCGGTTCTCCGCGCTCCCGCCGGGAGAAGGTGCCCCGAGGGGCGGGGAGGCGGGGCGCGAAGCCTCAAGACTTCTGGCGCGTCTCGATCAGGTCCAGGTTGCGCACCAGTCGGCGCGAGAGTTCGTCGGAGATCAGGCCGCGGCGGGCCAGCTTGAACAGTTCGGCGCGCTCGGCGTTGAGGCCGGCACTGCGCAGCTGGCGCAAGGCTTCGGCGAAGGCCTCGGCCTGCACCGGGTCGGTCTCGGCGGCGTCGCCGTCGCCGAGCTTGCGCTGGTACAGCTGGCTGACCCGCTGCGCGGCGCGGTTGTAGTGCTCGGCGGTCGCCTCGTCGACCATGCTGCGGCGCAGGCGTTCGACCGCTTCCAATGCAGCCTGCGCGGAGGCTTTGCGGGCCACGTCTTCCTGTTGCTGTTCGTCGCTTTCCTCCGGCAATTCGAGATTGCGCAGCAAGCGCGGCAAGGCCAGGCTGGCGACCAGCAACGACACCAGGATCACCGCAGTGGCCAGGAAGATCGTCAGCTGGCGCGCGGGAAATGGCGAGCCGTCCGGCAGCAGCAACGGCAACGTGAGCACGCCGGCCAGGGTGATCGCACCGCGCACGCCGGCCAGCGAGGTCGCCACCACCACCCGCCAAGGCGGGCTGGCCCGGCGCTCGCCGCGGCGATGCGCCTTGAGCAGGCTCCAACGCAGCGACAGCCACACCCACAGCAGCCGCAACAACGCCAGCGTCGCGTTGATCGCCAACACGTAGACCAGTAGCCACCACGGGTTGCGGTGGCCGGCCTCGCGCACGCTGTGCACGGCGTCGTCGAGGATGCCCGGCAACTGCTCGCCGAGCAGCACGAACACGATGCCGTTGAGGGTGAACTGCACCGTCTCCCACACTGCCCAGCGCTGCACGCGCATGCTGCCCGGCGCATTGCCGCGCAACTCCACGAAACTCATCGTCACGCCGGCCGCGACCGCGGCCAGGATGCCGGAGGCGTGCACCAGCTCGGCGGTGAGGTAGGCGGCGAATGGGGTCAGCAGGTTGAACAGGATCGCCGAACCGGGTTCCTCGCCGAAGCGGCGCCAGATCAGGCTCTGCACGCGGCTCAACGCCACCGTCACCCCGGCACCGGCCAACACGCCGGCCAGCGCCACCCACACGAAGGTGATCGAGGCGGTGGCCAGCGAAAACGCCCCGGTCATCACCGCGGCGACCGCGAACTGGAAACAGACCAGGCCGGACGCGTCGTTGAGCAGCGACTCGCCTTCGAGGATGTGCATCAGCCGCTTCGGGATCGGCACTTTCGCGGTGATCGAGGACAACGCCACCGGGTCGGTCGGCGAGATGATCGCCGCCAGCGCGAACGCTCCCGCCATCGAGATCGCCGGGATCATCCAATGGATCAGCAGGCCGGCGCCGACCACGGTGAACACCACCAGGCCGAACGCCAGCTCGAGGATCGGCGCCTTGTCGCGGAACAAACCCTGCTTGGGAATGCGCCAGCCATCCAGGAACAGCAGCGGCGGCAGGAACAGCAGGAAGAACAGGTCTGGCTCGAGCTGGTGGCCGCGGTCGAACACGCCGGACACCACCGCGCCCAGCGCGATCTGCACCAGCGGCAGTGGCAGCGAGAAGGGCAGGATGCGGACCAGATAGCCGCTGGCGGCGACCGCCAGCAACATGGCCAGGACAACGTCGATCGATTGCATGCCGGTTCCATGACAGGCCGCAACGACCGGCGGCCATCGAAGACCTTACCTGCTCGCGCGGATCGATGAAACCGCGCCATCCGCTCAGGCGGCTACACTCCGGCCTGGACCTGGAGGAGGCGCGACATGCAGTACCTGTTGCTGATCTACAACGACGACACCCTGCTCGACGCCCTGCCCGAGGGCGAGGCCGACCGCATGATGCGCCACTGTTTCGCCAATGCCGACGAGATGAAGCGCGAGGGCACGCTGCTGCAATCGCAGCAACTCGAGGCGGCGGCCGCCGCACGCACGGTGCGCTTTCGCGATGGCAAGGCCAGCGTGTCGGACGGCCCGTTCGCCGAGACCCGCGAACTGCTGGGCGGCTTCAACCTGATCGAGGCCGACAGCCTGGAAGCAGCGGTCGAGATCGCCAAGTCGTTCCCGTGGGCCAGCACCGGCTGCGTGGAAGTGCGCCCGATCCGCGACATGGACGGGGTCCGGCGGCAGGTCGGGGCGCCACCGGCGCCCTGATCGTTGCGGTGGGAGCGGCTTCAGCCGCGACCATCCTGTGCGTGCCAAGGCGACATCGCCTGCGTCGAGAGCGTCGGGCCTGAAGCCCCTCCCACCATGGGTGAAGCGCTCTCAAGCCGCCTGCAGGACCGACCTGGCGCCGTCGAAGCGGTACAGGTCCATCGCCAGGAAGCCGAGGTCGATGCCCGCATCGATGCGTTGCGCACCCAGCTCGTCGGCGCCGGCGGCGCCCATCGCGAAGAACAGCGGCAGCAGATGCTCGTCGGTGGGATGGGCGCGTTCGGCGAACGGTGCCTGCCGGCGGTAATCGAGCAAGGCGTCGATGTCATTGGCGCGCAGGCGCTGTTCGATCCAGCCAATGAAGGGCTTCACGTACGGCGCTTCGCGTCCCTCGCCGTAACCGGCCTGCGAGTCGTGCAGGTTGTGGGTGATGCTGCCGGAGCCGAGCAGCAACACCCCTTGCTCGCGCAGTGCCGCCAGCGCGCGCCCCAGCGCATAGGCCTGCGCCGGGCCTTGCCGTGGCTGGATCGACAGCGGCACCACCGGGATATCGGCCTGCGGGCGCAGCAGCCGCAACGGCACCCAGACGCCGTGGTCCAGCCCGCGCACCGGATCCACCGCCGCAGCGAAGCCGGCGGCCGCCAGCAGATCGTGGATCGTGGAGGCCAGCGCGGGATCGCCAGGCGCCGGATAGCGCAGCTCGTACAGCGCCGGCGGGAACCCGCCGAAATCGTGCACCGTGGGCGGCGCGGCGGCGGCGCCGACCACCGGGGTATGGGTCAACCAGTGCGCCGATGCCACCACGATGGCACGCGGCGTGGGCAGGTCCCGCGCCAGTGCTTCCAGGCACAGGCCGACCTGGCCCGGCCGCAGCGCCGTCATCGGCGAGCCGTGCGATACGAATAACGAGGGCAAAGCAGTCATGGCGCGTTCCGGTGGGGCGGATGGCAACAATGTAGGGGCCGGCGCCGCGCGATAAACCCACACGGCATCGAAGGTCTGTTCCGCCGACGCAGCGATACGGCGTCAGTGGTTCTGACGCGCCCGCGACGTTAGAAAAAACGCAGACCTGGGCGACGAAACGACGGCTATTCGCGCCACGTGGGATTCATCCAATTCAGCCGGCCTTAACGCTTCGGCAACGTCGGGGATCCACCCCCGACGCACCGAGGCCCCATGCAATTCCGCTCCCTTTCCCTGCTCTCCACCGCCCTGGCGGCCACTTTCCTGATCGTCGCGCCTGCCGGTGCGCAGGAGGCCACCGACGCGGGCGAAACGACCCGCGAAACCCGCTGGACCGGTCCCCTGGTCACCGGCGCTCCGCCGCTGCCGGCCGGCGCGCTCAACGTCGAGCCCTACCTCGTGCAGACCCAGGTCACCGGCGTCTACGACCGCGACGGAAAGCGCCATAGCGTCGACGGTGTGCCCGAGGAATGGCTGATCGCCGTGCCGATCACCTACGGCATCACCGATCGCCTGACCGTGGGCGTGACCCCGCGCGTCAACTACGCCAGCACCCTGGACAACGACCGCGACTGGGAAGTGTCCGACACCTCCGTCTCGGCGCAGTACAGCCTGTTCAAGCGCGCCACGCCGGATCGCACCACCCTGGCGGTGGGCGTGCGCCAGAACATCCCCACCGGCCGGCACGACCAGCTCGACGTCGCCCGCCTGGCCGATGCCACCGGCAGCGGCGCGGCGTTCACCACGCTGGGCCTGTACGGGCAGACCTTCCTGCTGCCGGAGCGCAACCTGCGCACACGCTTCAACCTGTTCTACCGGATCGGCGGCGCCGGCGTGAACGTCGATGGCCGCAGCGGCTACGGCACTGCCGGCGACTACAGCGGCCGCGTGCACCTGGGCGAGGCGTGGCAATTCAACCTGGGCGCCGAGTACAGCTTCAGCCCGAAGTGGGTGCTGGCGGCCGACGTGGTCTACGAGCGCGAGCAGGGGGCACGCCTGCACAGCGTCACCGAAGGGTTCGAGGGCGTGCGCCGCGTCGACGAGCGCCGCGACAGTTCGTGGCGCGTCTCGCTGGCGCCGGCGGTGGAGTACCACTTCACCCAGGACACCGGACTGATCGTCGGTGCGCTGGTCTCGCTGGATGGCCGCAACAGCGCGGAGATCTTCTCGCCGCAGATCGCCCTGAACATGGGCTTCTAAGCGCTGGTCCGCCCGCATGCCGGTGCCCGCACGAGGGCGCCGGCATGCCTTTTCAAGGCGCGCGCAGATGATCGATGAACACCCGCAGCTTCGGCGGCAGGTGTTCGCGCGCCGGGTAGTAGATGTAGAACCCGGGGAACGGCGCCTGCCAGTCGTCGAGCACCCGCACCAGGCGGCCGTCGGCCACGTCGGCGGCGGCCTGCGATTCGAACACCTGGGCCAGGCCCAAACCTTCGCGCGCCAGCTGCAACGACAGTTCCGAGTCGTTGGCCACCAGGCGCCCGGCGACTTCAACCTCGAAATCGCGGCCATCGCGGGTGAACTCGAACAGCATCAACCGCCCGTTGCTGCGCCGATAGCGGATGCACGGGTGCGCGACCAGATCGCGCGGGGTGTGCGGCGGCGGATACCGGCGGAAATAATCGGGCGCGCCCACGATGACCTGCCGCTGCATCGCGCCGACCGGCAGCGCGATCATGTCCTTGGCCAGGCATTCGCCCAGCCGGATGCCCGCATCGAACCCCCCGGACACCAGGTCGGCCAGCGATGGATCGACGAACAGTTCGACCTGCACTTCCGGATAGCGCGCCATGAAGGCGGGCAGACGCGGCAGCACCAGCCGTTCGGCGGCGATGCGCGGCAGGTTGATGCGCAGGTGGCCGGCCGGACGGTCACGCAGGAAATCCAGGTCCTGGAAGGCGGCGTCGATCTGCTGCAGCCCCGGCGCGACCTGTTGCAGGAAGCGCTCGCCCTGTTCGGTCAGCCCTACCCGGCGGGTGGTGCGGTTGAGCAGGCGCACGCCCAATTGCGCCTCCAGCGACCGCACCGTCTGCGACAGCGCCGAGGGCGAGACCTCGAGTTCGGTGGCCGCGCGCGTGAAGCTGGCATGGTGCGCGACGCGGGCGAAGGCGAATACGGCGGGCAAGCGCTGGGTGGCCATGATTGTGAAGCCCTGCTTCATACGTAATCCCGATTCTGCGGGTTTATCCGCGTATCGGCCAGGCCTACAGTCTCGCCACACCCACCGAGGAGAACTGCAATGGCACTGGACGATTACCTGCTGCTCGGCCGCTCCGGCCTGCGCGTGAGCCCGCTGGCGCTGGGCACGATGACCTTCGGCGAGGACTGGGGCTGGGGCGCCGGCGAGACCGAGGCGCGCCGCATCTTCGAGTCCTACCTGGACCGCGGCGGCAACTTCGTCGACACCGCCAACAACTACACCGAAGGCAGTGCCGAACGGCTGCTGGGCCGATTCCTGGAAGGCCGCCGCGACCGCGTCGTGGTCGCCAGCAAGTACACCTTGAGCCTGCAGCCCGGTGACCCCAATGCCGGCGGCAACCATCGCAAGAGCCTGATGCGCTCGGTGGAAAGCACGCTGCGCCGGCTCGGCAGCGACTACCTGGACCTGCTCTACCTGCATGCCTGGGACGGCACCACCGCCGCCGAGGAAGTGATGCGCGGCCTGGACGACCTGGTGCGCGCCGGCAAGCTGCTCTACGCCGGTGTTTCCGACATCCCGGCCTGGCAGGTCGCGCGCATGCAGACCCTGGCCGAATGGCGCGACTGGTCACCGCTGGTGGCGCTGCAGATCGAGTACAGCCTGATCCAGCGCGAGGTCGAACACGAACTGCTGCCGATGGCCGATGCGCTGGGCCTGGCCGTGCTGGCGTGGTCGCCGCTGGGCAGCGGCGTGCTTACCGGCAAGTACCGTCGTGCCGACCTGCAGGCCGACGCGCAGCAGGGCGCGGTCGGCACGCGCAAGGGTGTGGCGCAGGTCAACGGCGCGTTGAGCGAACGTTCGCTGGACATCGCCGAGCGGGTCGGCCAGGTCGCCGCGCAGATCGGCGCCACGCCGGCACAAGTGGCCCTCGCCTGGCTGCTGCAGCGCCCGGGCAAGCGCCCGATCCCGATCGTCGGTGCACGCACGCTGGAGCAGTTCGAAGACAACCTCGCCGCGCTCGACCTGACGCTGGCGCCGGCACAGCTGGACGCGCTGGATGCGATCAGCGAAACGGCGGCCCCGTTCCCGCACAACTTCCTGCGCCTGCCGCTGCCGCAGCAGTTGATCAGCGGCGGCACGCGCATCGCCGGCCGCGCCTGAGCCCTGCGCCTCCCCCCCTCCCCTTCCTTCCCCGCTTCACCGTAAGGAGCACGACATGCAGACCCGCACCCTCGGCCGCCAAGGCCCCGTTGTTTCCGCGCTCGGCCTCGGCTGCATGGGCATGAGCGCCTTCTATGGCGACCACAGCGACGAAGCCGGCGCGATCCGGGTGATCCATCACGCGCTTGAGCGTGGCCTGGACTTCCTCGACACCGCCGACATCTATGGCCCGCATACCAACGAAGTGCTGGTCGGCAAGGCCATTGCAGGTTCGCGTCGCGCGCAGGCGTTCCTGGCCACCAAGTTCGGGATCAAGTACGAGCCGGCCAATCCGTCCGCGCGCGGTGCCGACGGCCGGCCCGAATACGTGATCGCCTCGTGCGAAGGCAGCCTGAAACGACTCGGCGTGGACCACATCGACCTGTACTACCAGCACCGCGTCGATCCCACCGTGCCGATCGAAGATACGGTCGGGGCGATGTCGCGGCTGGTCGAGCAGGGCAAGGTGCGTTTCCTCGGCCTGTCGGAAGCGGCGCCGGCGACGATCCGGCGCGCGCATGCGGTGCATCCGATCACCGCGGTGCAAAGCGAGTATTCGCTGTGGACGCGCGACCCCGACGACAACGGTGTGCTGGCCACCACGCGCGAGCTGGGAATCGGCTTCGTGCCGTACTCACCGCTCGGGCGCGGCTTCCTGACCGGCGCGATCCGCTCGCCCGATGATTTCGAAGAGGACGATTACCGGCGCCATTCGCCACGATTCCAGGGCGACAACTTCGCCCGCAACCTGGCCTTGGTCGAACAGGTGCGTGCGTTGGCGACGGAGAAAGGCATCAGTGCCGGCCAGCTGGCCCTGGCCTGGGTGCTCGCGCAGGGACAGGACCTGGTGCCGATCCCCGGCACCAAGCGAATGGCGTACCTGGATGAGAACCTGGGCGCGCTGGATGTGGTGCTGACGCCGGATGAGTTGGCGCGGATCGACGCGGTGTTCCCGCCGGATGCGGTGGCTGGGCAGCGGTATCCCGAGGGGTCGCAGGGCTTGCTCAACGGTTGAGGTGTGCGACTTGGCGGCGCGCGATGCTGCGCGCCGGGCTCCCTCTCCCGCTGGCGGGAGAGGGTTGGGGTGAGGGAGCGCTTCTCGCGGCAGCGCACCCTCATCCGCCCCTGCGGGGCACCTTCTCCCGCTTGCGGGAGAGGGTCGGGGTGAGGGTGCTCGTCGCCTCACCCGCCGTTGCGCGGCAAGTGCGCCAGCAGGTCTTCCAGCGGCGCCGGTCGGCCCAGCAGGTAACCCTGCGCCTGGTCGCAGCCGTGTTCGACCAGCCACTGCAGTTGCGCTTCGCGCTCCACGCCCTCGGCGATGACTTTCAGCCGCAGGTTGTGGCCGAGGGTGATCAGCGCGCGGCAGATCGAAGCATTGCGCGCGTCATGTTCGACATTGACGACGAAGGAGCGATCGATCTTCAGCGAGTCCAGCGGCATGTGCTGCAGGTAGGACATGCTGGAGAAGCCGGTGCCGAAGTCGTCCAGCGAAATGCACACGCCCTGCGCGTGCAACGCATGCATCGCGGCCAGCGCGCGCTGCGGCTGGCGCATCAGGCTGCTCTCGGTGAGCTCGATGTGCAGCGCGCCGTGCGGCAGGCCGAACTCCTCGTAGGCCAATGCCACTTCCGCCGCCAGGTCGCTGTTGTGGAACTGCAGCGCCGACACATTCACCGCGATCGGCAACGAGCGCCAGCCATGTTCGGCCAGCCGGCGCTGGTCGCTGGCGGCCTGCCGCAACGCCCAGCGCCCCAGCGGCAGGATCAGGCCGGTGTCTTCGCACAACTGGATGAACTCGCCCGGCAGCATCAGCTGGCCGTCGGGGCCGCGCCAGCGCAGCAGCGCTTCCAGCGCGACCGGTTGTCGCCGCGCGCAGTCGAAGATCGGTTGGTAATGCAGCAGGAACTCGCCGCGGTCGATCGCCTGGTGCAGGCGCCCGGCCAGGCGCAGGCGCTCGCTCAGCCGCGCCTCGATGCCGGCATGGAAACGCACTACCGCCGCACCTTCTTCGCGCGCAGCATGCGCGGCCTGCGCGGCCTTGCCGATCACCTCTTCGGCCAGGCCGCCATCCTGCGGATGCAGCGCGATGCCGATGCGCACGTCGAGCTGATGGAACGAATCGCGCCCGGGCACCGGTTCGGCCAGTGCGGCGACCAGCACTTCGACGATGGTTTCCAGCGGATGGCGCGCCTCGATCGCGAGCACGAAATCCTCCGCCGGCTGGAAGGCGAGCAGGCCGTAGCGGTCGGCCAAGGCACGCAGCCGTTGCGACAGATTGCGCAGCACGGTTTCGCCAGCTTCGCGGCCCAAGGTATCGGCGATCAATTGCAAGCCGCGCACCTGCATGTGCGCGATGACGTAGCCCGCCGTTGCACGTTCCCGATCCAACCGCTCGGCCAGCGCACGCACGTTCAACAGGCCGGTGGCCTTGTCGTGGCTGGCGCGGAAGGTCAGTTCGCGCTGGTAGGCCAGGTGGTCGCTGACGTTCTCGGCCAGTGACAGGCGCGCGTGGATGCCGGCGATCTCCAACTGCGAGGTGTGCACGCGCACGTCGATCAGGCTGCCGTCGCGGCGCCGGTGCAGGTGCAGTTGTGACTCGCCGCTGGGCACGGGCAACGCCGGCAGGAACGAGGCGTCCTTCATCGCCGGGTTGATGTCGCTCAGCCGCATGCGCAGGAATTCCTCGCGGCTGTAGCCGTATTCGCGCACCGCCGCCGGGTTGACCTCCAGGAACGCCAACGTCTGCGCGTCGAACAACAGGCACGGCAACGGGTTGAGTTCGAAGATCAGCCGGAACTGGCGCTGCGCATCCAGGGCGAGGGTCTGGATCTCGACGCGCTCGCTGACGTCGACCACGGTGCCGGTCATGCGCCGCTCCGGGTGGCCGTCCTCCACCAGTGCGCCGCGCGCGGCGATCCAGCGCTCGCCCAGCTCGGGCAGCAGCAGCCTGCAGGTGATGTCGAACGGTTCCTCGCCAGCCCAGGCGCGATGCAGCGTGCGCTTGATCCGGCGCCGGTCGTGCGGATGCACGCGTTGCAGGAATTCCTCCACGCTCAGGCCGCTCAGCGGGGTCTGGAACATCTCGGCCGTCTGCGCGGACCAGCGCACGTATTCGCCATCGACGCCGATCGACCACGTGCCGATGCCGCCCACCTGGTGCGCCAGGCGCAGCTCCTCGTCGCCGGCGCGCAGGTCGGCTTGCAGCCGTGCCTGGCGGCGCTCGGCGCGCGCGAAGCTGCGCAGCAAATAGCCGAAGCCGGCCCAATACAGCAGGTACAGCGCGACCGCCAAGCCCAGCAGGGTCCACCAGGGCGCGATGACTTCGTCGCGGTCCAGCGCGGCATAGACGCGGATCGGATACGGCGGCTGCGTGCCGGCGGCAGCGATGCGCAGCACGCCGTCCAGGCCGCTGGCGTGCACCCCCAGCGGGAGGATGCGCTCGGTGCCGCCCGGGCTGCCCGCCGGGATGCGCCGTTCGGCCGCGCCCGGCGCAGCAAGGCTGCGCGCCAGCAACGTGCCATCGGCGTCGGACAGCGAGACCACGCCGTGGCGTCCCACGTCCAGCCCGGACACGATGTCCTGCAGCTCGCTGGTGCGCAACCGCGTCAGCACCCAGCGATCGGTGTCCATGTGCACCGCCAGGCGTAGCAGCCGCTGCCCCTCGTGCATTTCCAGCGGGCCGACGTATAGCGCACTGCCGCGGCCGCGCCGCGCCGGCAACGCCCAACCCGCCAGCGTCGGATCGCCGCGACCGTCGCTGATCGGCACGCCGTGCGCATCGACGATGACGATGCTTTCAATTTCGCCATGACGCGCGACCACGCCGCGCACCGAATCGCTCAACAACCGCGGCGCCTGCTCCGGCACGCGCGCGAACAGCTCGCGGCCATCGGCGGCGATGCCGAGCATGGCGCGCTCCAGATTGCGCAGTTCGAAGCCGAGCAGGCGTTGAGTGCCGGTGGCCAGCGCCATCGCCTGCCGTTGCGCCGCCTCACTGCGGCTGCGCCAGTCGTTGACCAGCACCATGGCGATCACCACCGCCAGCAGCATGCCCAACAGCAGCCCGGCCACCGCGACCTTGCGCAGGTGCGGCGTCTGCTCCAGCGGGGCCGAAGGCGAAGCGGCGGGGGGCGTTGGCGTGCGCAAGAGTCGACTCCGACGAAACACCGGCCCCACCTGATCGGCTGGGCTCGGCCATTCTTGATATCCGGACACTGGCTTACCCCCATCCCGCCCTGCAAGGAGTGAACGTGGCGTATTCAGGCGTGGCGGGTACCCAGTACCGGACGCCCGGCCTACACTTCGGCCTTTCAGCTTTCCCGAGCCGCTCCATGCCACATCGCTATCGCCCTGCTCTCGTCCTCGCCCTCGGCTCCACGATCGTTCTGGCCGCGTGCCAGCGCGAACCGGCGGCCAGCCCGCCCGCCGCCGTCGCCACCGCGCAGGCACCGGCCGCGCAGGCGAGCAAGCCGCAGCTGGGCAGCTTCGGTTTCGATGCAACCGGCATGGATCGCGAGGTGGTGCCGGGCGACGATTTCTTCGGTTTCGCCAATGGCAGCTGGGTGCGCAACACCGAGATCCCCGCCGACCGCTCCAGCTACAACAGCTTCACCCGCATCGCGATCGACACCGAAAAGCGCATCCGCGAGATCATCGAGGGCGCCGCGGCGAACGACCGCGCCAGCGGCGACGAGCAGAAGATCGGCGACTATTACGCGGCCTTCATGGACGAGGAAGGCATCGAGGCCAAGGGCCTGGCGCCGCTGCAGCCGCAGTTGAGCGCGATTTCGCAGATCGCCGACAAGCAGGCGCTGGCGCGCGAGTTCGGCGCGCAGCTGCGCAGTGATGTGGACTTGCTCAACGTCACCGACTTCTACACCGATCGCCTGTTCGGCCTGTGGGTGTCGCCCGACCTGCTCAAGCCCGAGCGCTATGCCCCCTATCTGGTGCAGGGCGGCCTGGGCATGCCCGAGCGCAGCTTCTACCTGGACGGCGGCCGCATGGCGCAGTTGCGCGATGCCTACAAGGCGCATATCGCCCAGGTGCTGGAGCTGGCCAGTGTCGCCGATGCGCCGGCGAAGGCCGCGCGCATCCTGGCGCTGGAAACGGCGATCGCACGCGTGCACGCCTCGCAGGAGCAGACCAACGATGTGCAGGCCGGCGCCAATGCGTGGACGCAGGCCGATTTCGCCACGCGTGCACCGGGCCTGGATTGGAACGTCTTTCTCGATGCGGCCGGCCTGAAGGCGCAGCAGGATTTCATCGTGTGGCAGCCCAAGGCGGTGACCGGCATCGCTGCGCTGGTCGCTTCGCAACCGCTGGAGACCTGGAAGGAATACCTGACCTTCCATGCCCTGGACCGCGCCTCGCCGACGCTCTCCAAGCCGTTCGCCGACGCCAACTTCGCGTTCTACGGCAACACCCTCAACGGCACGCCGCAGCAGCGCGAGCGCTGGAAGCGCGGCATCGACGCCACCGACCAGGCGTTGGGCGAAGCGGTCGGCAAGCGCTTCGTCGACCGCTACATGAGCGTGGACACGAAGGAACGCGCCGAGGAGATGGTGCACAACCTCATCGCCGCGTTCGGCAAGCGCATCGACAACCTGGCCTGGATGAGCCCGCAGACCAAGCAGCACGCCAAGGCCAAGCTCTCGGGCCTGACCGTGGCGGTGGGCTGGCCGGCGCACTGGCGCGACTACAGCGCGCTGGAGGTGCGCCGCGACGATGCACTGGGCAATGCCGAGCGCGCCGGGCTGTTCGAGTACCAGCGCAACCTGGCCAAGCTGGGCAAGCCGGTCGATCGCAGCGAGTGGTACATGCTGCCGCAGGAGGTCAATGCACTGAACGTGCCGCTGGAGAACCGGCTGATCTTCCCGGCGGCGATCCTGCAGCCGCCGTTCTTCGATCCGGCCGCCGACGATGCGGTGAACTACGGTGCCATCGGGGCGGTGATCGGCCACGAAATCAGCCACAGCTTCGACAACACCGGTGCGCTGTTCGACGAACGCGGCGCGCTCAACAACTGGTGGACGCCGGAGGACCTGAAGCAGTTCGAGAAGGCGGGCGATGCACTGGTGGCGCAGTTCAATGCGTATCGGCCGTTCGAAGACCTGGCCGTCAACGGCAGGCTGACCCTGGGCGAGAACATCGCCGATGTCGCCGGCCTGGCCACGGCTTACGACGCCTACCATCTTTCCCAGCAGGGCAAACCGGCGCAGCCGATCGACGGTTTCAGCCCGGACCAGCGCTTCTTCCTCGGCTTCGCACAGGCGTGGCGCGGCAAGTATCGCGAAGCGGCATTGCGCAACGCGCTGCTGACCAATGTGCACGCGCCCGGCAATTTCCGCGCCCTGACCGTGCGCAACCTCGATGCCTGGTATCCGGCCTTCGACGTACAGGCCGGCCAGAAGCTGTTCCTGACGCCGGAGCAGCGGGTGAAGATCTGGTAAGGGGTATTGCGCGGCCCGCTACGCGCCGCGCCCGGCTTTTGTGGGAGGAGCTTCAGCCCCGACAGCCGTCCGGCGCAGGCGATGCTGTCGCCGCCCAGACATCCGGTCGCGGCTGAAGCCGCTCCCACAACTACCCCAGCTACATCTGGTGTAAATCCGCTCTACGACGGCCAGTGCGCCAGCGACTGCGGGCCGCGCCCGGCTTTTGTGGGAGGGCTTCAGCCCCGACAGCCGTCCGGCACAGGCGATGCTTCCGCCGCCCAGACATCCGGTCGCGGCTGAAGCCGCTCCCACAACTACCCCAGCTACATCTGGTGTAAATCCGCTCTACGACGGCCAGTGCGCAAGCGACTGCGGGCCGCGCCCGGCTTTGTGGGAGGAGCTTCAGCCCCGACAGCCGTCCGGCGCAGGCGATGCTTTTGTGGGAGGGGCTTCAGCCCCGACAGCCGTCCGGCACAGGCGATGCTTCCGCCGCCAGACATCCGGTCGCGGCTGAAGCCGCTCCTACAACTACCCCGGATACATCTGATGTAAAGCCGCTCTACAGGGGCCAGCGTGCCAACGACTGCGGCGGCACGCCCATCCGCTGGCAGGCGCGCGCGGCCACGCCGTCGCTGAGCGCGATGCGGAACATTGGCGCCAGGCCACGCATCACTCTGGCCGAGGTGCGGTCACGCGCACGCTGCAGCGGGCCGCGTTCCAGCAGGATCGACGCCCAGTCGGGCAGCAGCGCCGCGCCCGCGCCGAGGAAGACATCGCGCGACAAGCCGGCTACCGGCACCGGCAGGCGCACCGCGGCCAGCACCGACAACACTTCGCGCGAGCGCGCATCCAGCCGCAGCTGCGGGCGCAGGCGGGCGAAATAGTCCGCCACTTGCGCGCTGCTGGCGGGTACGTCGACCGCAGCGAGCGCCTCGGCGACGCGTCGGGTTTCGTCGTAATAGCGGTCGGCGACCGCAGCCGGTACCGGTCGGCCATAGCGACGGAAGCCTTCGAGGAAACCGTAGGCCTCAGTGACGTGCACCCAGGTCAACAAGGCCGGCTCGTCGGCTCGATAAGCGCGGCCGTCGCCATCCCGGCCTTCGATGCGCGCGTGGATCGCGCGGACACGCGCGATCAACTTCTCGGCTTCGCCACGCGCGGCATACGTCGTGCCGGCGACGAAGTTGGTGGTCCGGCGCAGGCGCCCGATCAGGTCTTCGCGGAAGCTGGAGTGGTCGTAGACCGCGGCCAGGGCACGCGGATGCAAGGCTTGCAACATCAGCGCGCACAGGCCACCGGCCAGCATGCCGGGGAACTCGGCGTGGACCCGCCAGGTGACGCTGTCCGGACCGAACAGCCCCGGGTCGCCGGGCGGCAGGTCGTAGTCGATGCCGCTCTGCCCGCGCGGAAACGCGCCCAGCACCCAGCGCCTGATCTGCGCGGTGGCGGGAGCGGCCAGCGATCTGAGGACGGCGGACATGGGCCGATCTTATCGCGGTGGGCACGACGCCCGTCCGGCAACGGTCACGTCCTGGCGATCACGTGGCGGCGACCACGGCTGTGGAGACTGGACCTCCTGGTCGCCACGGCCGCAGGCACAGCATGTGCGGCCGCAGCAAACCGGGAACGGCAGGTGCCCCCATTGCCAACTTCGGCGAAAGTGCTAGAAAGGAAGCGTCCGAAGATCGCCAGTCGCCGTAAGCCGTTCGTACCAGCCATCCGTTTGGAGCTTGTCATGATCGCTTTGTTCAAGGGTTTGGGTTTGCTGCTGGAAGACAATGAATTGCACCGCCAGCCGTTCGAGACGCAGGTCGCGCACTGGCGCGAACTCAGCGACCGCCGCATCGACGACGAGACGGAGTTGCTGACCGTCGCCAAGAAACAATGGGTGATCGCCTCGATCATCGGCTGGCAGGCGATCTCGCTGATCCTGCTGGGTGTCATCGCTCACCAGCTGTGGCAGCACGATTTCCATATCACCTTCAGCCGGATCGTCATCGTCTTCACCTCGTGGGTGTCGATCCTGTTCGTGATGTGGTACATCGCCGACCTGTTCGACCACAGCGCCGGCTTCGAGCGCTGGCTGCGCGCCTTCAACAGTCGCGCACGGCTGGCGCCGGACGCCGACACCGTCGAATGCGTGGCCGACGCGCTGGAAATGGCGCGGCAGTATCCGGAAGTCCTGCGCTACAAACAGGAAGTGACCGCCAAGCGCGAACTCCGCCACGAAGACATCGTGATCATGCGCGAAATGGGCCGCATGCGGCAGTACGCCGAACTGGTGCGCGAGCTGGATCGATTTGATGGCGCACCGCGCCTCGTTGCAAACTCCGCCTGACACGCCACGCATCCGAAAACAGTCGGGGCTGAAGCCCCTCCCACAGTGCACGACCAATCAAGGTCGCCGCTGTGGGAGGGGCTTCAGCCCCGACATCGTTCCGGCACAGGCGATGCAACGACAGACCGACACCACAGTCGCGGCTGAAGCCGCCTACAACTTCCCCCTATGCATCTGGAGCAGAGCCCCCTTTGTTAAGGGGGCGCGGCCACAGCCGCGGGGATAGGCAAGCAAAGAACCGCCGCCCTCAGGTTTCGCAACGCGAAACCTGAGGGGTCCAGCCCGCAACGCGGGCTGGACCGGTTCAGGCGGCCGCAGCGGCCGCCTGGACCGAAGGCGTACGCCAGCCACTGCGCACGCCCCACACGAAGAACACCACGCCGACCAGCGCGACCACGACCAGGTCCCAGCCATATGGCAGGAAGCCGCGGCCGCCGAAGGTGGTGCTGCCGCCCCACGACATCAGGGCGATCACCGGCAAGTAGCAGACCATCCAGATCGCGCCACGCCACTGGCGGCCGAAATCGGCCCATTTCGCCTTGGACTGGTAGTACGCATACACCGGCAACGCCACCACCATCAGCAGGATGATTTCGCCGGTCAGCGGCCAGCGCGCCCAGTACAGCAGTTCGGTCGCCATCACGAAGGCCACGCCGGCCATCAGCGGCAACGCGACGATGCGCAACGGGCGATGGAATTCCGGCGCGGTGCGGCGCAGCGACATCACGCTGACCGGACCGGTAAGGTAGGAAATGATCGTCGCCACCGAGATCACCGCCGCCAGCGTGCCCCAGCCGCGGAAGAAGAACAGGAACAGGTAGGACACCGCCAGGTTGAACAGCATCGCCGGGCGCGGCACGCCCCAATGCGC
>Ga0160436_1000355_pt1 | contig 19468 bp, 14 predicted proteins | sample HID1973M_E0MG_FD_108264 | JGI IMG/M metagenome (GOLD analysis project Ga0160436, IMG submission 108264) | Enriched mosquito-associated microbial communities from UW Madison campus, WI, USA - HID1973M_E0 MG | ecosystem: Host-associated > Arthropoda: Insects > Digestive system > Unclassified ...
CGCAGCAGATCGACGCGCAGCTGGTTGGGCCACCAATCCTTGTTCGTGGTACCGCCGCCCGCGGCATGCTTGAACGGGCACTTGCCTTCGCTGGTCATGGATTGTCCACCTGGGTTCGTACGCACTGGATGCAGCCCGTTCCCCGTGGGAGCGGGCACCTGAGTTGGATCGTGCCTGCCGAACATGTCGGCGGGCCTGCACCGCGGCGGTATCAAATGCGTCGCCGGGCGAGGCCGGACTGCGGAGTGGCTGTGTAGGTGGCGGGCGGGACTCCGAGAAGATTCGCATACACCTTAAGCAGGCTGGCGCGTTAGGTGAATTCGAAGAAAGCTAACGCAGCGATAGCCAAAGGCTATTCATGTGACGATCAACGCGTGTTGCCGAACAGGCCGCTGCCGATCTTGAGCAAGTCGCCTACGCCGAGTTGGCCATCGCCATCCTGGTCCAACACGCTGCCGAGCAGCCCTGCCATCCCGGGGTCGGCACGCACCTGTTGCTGTTCCTGGCCGAGCGCCTGGCTGAGCTGGGCGACGTTGCCGCTGCCGGCAGCACCGCCGCCCAGGAAACGCTGGGCGAGGAACGACAGCACGATGGGGGCGAGGATCTGCAGCAGCTGGCCGGAGCGGCCGCTATCCAGCCCGGTCGCCTGACCGAGTCCGCTGGCTGCTTGCGGGGCGTTGCCGCCGAAGATGTGGCCAAGGATGCCCGCGCCATTGGTTTGCGGACTGGCGGTGCCGCCGCCGAGTACCGAGCCAAGCAGGCCGCCGATATCCAGTCCGTCGGCAGCGGCTGGAGCATGGTCGCGCTGCAGCGCGCCAAGCAATGCCTGGGCGCCTTCCGGCTGCTGCGCATTGCGGCCCAGTGCGCCCAGCAGCAGGGGCAGGGCGGTGGCGACCGCGCTTTGCGCCTGGTCGGGCGCCACGCCGAGTTGTTGCGAAAGTTGCTGCAGGGGCGCGCCCTGCAACTGCGCGAAAAGTTGTTCTGTCAGGCTGCTCTGGATCATGGCCGCGTCTCCGGGATCGGGAGGCCGATGCTAGACCCTGCAGGTAATTTTCACGTCGCGAACCTGCAAGAAGACCACGCCTGCCGGAGCACAGGCGTGGCCCATTCAGGTCAGACGGTTTCGGCCGCTGCGTGCCTGCACTGCACCTCCAGGCCAAGCGCCTTCGCGACGCCGGCGCCGTAGGCCGGGTCGGCCTTGCTGCAGTTGCCGACATGGCGGAGCTTGATGAACTCCGGCGCGTTGCCCATGGCACGCGCGGTGTTGTCGAACAGGACCTGCCGTTGGTCAGGCGACATCAGCCGGAACAGATCACCGGGCTGCTTGAAATAATCGTCGTCGTCCTCGCGGTAGTCCCAGAAATCGCCGTTGCCGTTGATCTTCAACGGCGGTTCGCGATAGGTGGGCTGGTCTTCCCATTGGCCAAAGCTGTTGGGCGTGTAGTGCAGGGTGCTGCCGTAGTTGCCGTCCACGCGCATCGCGCCATCGCGATGGTTGCTGTGGACCGGGCAGCGCGCGGCATTGACCGGGATCTGGTGATGGTTGACGCCGAGCCGGTAACGCTGCGCGTCGGAGTAGGCGAACATGCGCGCCTGCAGCATCTTGTCAGGCGAGATGCTGATGCCAGGCACCAGATTGTTGGGCGCCATCGCACTCTGCTCGACGTCGGCGAAGAAGTTGTCCGGCATGCGATTGAGCTCCATCTCGCCGACTTCGATCAGCGGGTAGTCGCCGTGGGGCCAGATCTTGGTCAGATCGAAGGGGTGGTAAGGCACCTTCTCCGCATCGGTCTCCGGCATGATCTGCACGTACAGCTTCCACTTCGGGAAGTCGCCGCGCTCGATGGCTTCGTAAAGGTCGCGTTGGAAGCTTTCGCGGTCGTGGCCGATGATCTCCGCAGCCTCGGCGTCGCTCAGGTTCTTGATGCCCTGCTGGGTGCGCCAATGGAACTTCACCCAATGGCGCTGGTTGTCCGCGTCGATGAAGCTGTAGGTATGCGAACCGAAGCCATGCATGTGGCGATAGCCGGCGGGGATGCCACGTTCGCTCATGACGATGGTGACCTGGTGCAGGGATTCCGGCAGCAGCGTCCAGAAATCCCAGTTGTTGAGCGGGGTGCGCAGGTTGGTGCGCGGGTCGCGCTTGACCGCCTTGTTGAGGTCGGCGAACTTGCGCGGGTCGCGCACGAAGAAGACCGGCGTGTTGTTGCCGACCAGATCCCAGTTGCCTTCCTCGGTGTAGAACTTCACCGCGAAACCGTGGATGTCGCGCTCGCCGTCGGCGGCGCCGCGCTCGCCGGCCACGGAGGAGAAGCGCACGAACACATCGGTCTGCTTGCCGATCTGCTCGAACACCCGCGCACGGGTGTAGCGGCTGATGTCATGGGTGACGGTGAAGCGGCCGAAGGCGCCGGAGCCCTTGGCATGCATGCGGCGTTCGGGAATCACTTCGCGGTTGAGGTTCGCGAGTTTCTCGAACAACCACACGTCCTGCATCAGGAGTGGACCGCGCGGACCGGCGGTCATGCTGTTCTCGTTGTCCACGACCGGCGCGCCGAAGGCGGTGGTCAAGGGATATTTTCTCTTCTGGTCGTTCTGTTCGGGCTTGCTCATGGCGGGCTCCTGCATGGATTCGTGACTCATGCAGGCTACGAGTGCGCGCCTTCGCTTGGAAATCGATTGTCGACACCGCTGCGATAGGTGTTGCTTATGTCATTAGAGAATTCGCATCTATCGAACGATGTGCGCGGAATTCAATTGACGAAGTGTTTTTTTGTAGGGCTGATTTGGCTGCGGCCCGTTTGATATGTGGTCGCGGCTAAAGTCGCTCCTACAAAAAAGCGCTGCTCAGAGCAGTGCTTTGATCCGATATAGCGCTTCCAACGCCTGCTTCGGCGTCAGTTCGTCCGGATCCAACGCGGCCAACGCGTCCTGAGCGGCACTGTTGGCGGGAGCGAACAGGCCGAACTGCTGCGGCGCGTCCAGCGCGTGTGGGGACATGTCGGCGGCGTGGGATTCCTGGCCGCGTTGTTCGAGCTCGGCCAGGCGCCGACGCGCCTGTGCGACGGTTTCGCGCGGCAGGCCGGCGAGGGCGGCGACCTGCAGGCCGAAGCTGCGATTGGCCGGACCTTCCTTCACCGCATGCATGAACACCAATGCGTCGCCGTGCTCGACCGCGTCCAAGTGCACATTCGCGATGCCGCTCGGACCGCCTTCGATGCTTTCGTCGGCCAGTGCAGTGAGCTCGAAATAGTGGGTGGCGAACAGCGTGTAGCAGCGATTGCGGTGGGCGAGGTGGCGCGCCACCGCGTCGGCCAGTGCGAGCCCGTCGTAGGTCGAAGTGCCGCGTCCGATCTCGTCCATCAGCACCAGCGACTGCGCGGTGGCGTGATGCAGGATGTAGCTGGTTTCGGCCATTTCGACCATGAAGGTCGATTGGCCGCGCGCTAGGTCGTCGCCAGCACCGATGCGGGTGAGGATGCGGTCGATCGGGCCGATCACCGCACGCGCCGCCGGGACGTAGCTGCCGATATGCGCGAGCAGCACGATCAGCGCATTCTGCCGCATGTAGGTCGACTTGCCGCCCATGTTCGGGCCGGTGATGACCAGCATGCGGCGATCCGGATGCAGGTCCAGATCGTTGGGCTCGAAGGGCTGCTCGCGCACCGCTTCGACGACCGGATGCCGGCCGCGTTCGATGCGCAGGCACGATGCCGTTTCCAGCTCCGGCCGCGACCAGTCCAGCGCTTGCGCGCGTTCGGCGAAGGCGGCCAACACGTCCAGCTCGCTGAGCGCGGCGGCGCAGCGTTTGAGCGGTTCGAGCTGTTCGCCCAGCGCGTCCAACAGCCCTTCGTAAAGCAACTTCTCGCGAGCCAGTGAACGTTCGCGCGCGGACAGCACCTTGTCCTCGAAGGACTTCAGTTCCTCGGTGATGTAGCGCTCGGCATTGGTCAGGGTCTGGCGGCGGCTGTAGTGCAGCGGCGCCTTGTCGGCCTGCCCCTTGCTGATCTCGATGTAATAGCCATGCACGCGGTTGTAGCCGACCTTGAGCGTGGCGATGCCGCTCTGCTCGCGCTCGCGTGCTTCCAGGTCGATCAGGAATTGGTCGGCGTGGGTCGACAGCCGGCGCAGCTCGTCCAGCTCGGCGTCGTAGTCGGCGGCGATCACGCCGCCATCGCTGAGCTTCAGCGGCGGCTGTTCGGCGACGGCGCCGACGAGTAGTTGAGTAACCGGGCCGTGTTCGCCCAATTCCGCGGACAGCGCCTGCAGGCGCGGCGAATCCAGCGGCGACAGCAGAGCGGCGATATCGGGCAGCAGGGCGAGGCCGTCGCGCAGCGTGGACATGTCGCGCGGGCGCGCCGAGCGCAGCGCCACGCGCGTAAGGATGCGCTCCAGATCGCCGAGCGCGCGGAAGCGTTCGCGCAAGTCGGCTTCGGTGCCGCGATCGATCAGCGTGCCGACGGCGTGGTGGCGCTGCGCCAACACCTCGCGCAGCCGCAGCGGCCGGTGCAGCCAGCGTCGCAGCAGGCGGCCGCCCATCGGGCTGACGGTGGTGTCGAGTACGCCGAGCAAGGTGTGACGGGTCTCGCCGTCGACGCGGGTGTCCAGCTCGAGATGGCGCCGGGTGGCGGCGTTCATGGCGATCGCCTCACCGGCGGTCTCCATCGCGATCGAGGTCAGATGCGGCAGGCGCTGCTTCTGCGTTTCCTCCACGTAACCGAGCAGGGCGCCGGCAGCGGCGACGGCGCGACGACCACGTCCGTTGCGATCGTCTTCCAGTCCGAAGCCGCTTAGATCGTGCAGTTTGAAGAACTGCAAGAGCTGACGACGGCCGGTATCGGCATCGAACAGCCACGGCGGACGGCGACGCACGCCGGTGCGCTGGCGCAGGAACTCCGGCCAACCGTCTTCGTCGGGCAGCAACAGCTCGGCCGGTTCCAGGCGCGCCAGTTCGGCTTCGAGTGCGTCGTCGTTGTCGACTTCGTTGACCAGGAAACGGCCGCCGGCCAGGTCTGCCCAGGCTAGTCCGTAGCCTTGCTTGTTGCGTGACACCGCCATCAGCAACGTGTCGCGGCGCTCATCGAGCAGGGCCTCGTCGGTGACCGTGCCGGGCGTGACCACGCGCACGACCTTACGCTCGACCAGGCCCTTGGCCAGTGCCGGATCGCCGATCTGCTCGCAGATCGCCACCGACTCGCCCAGCGCGACCAGTCGCGCCAGATAGCCCTCGTAGGCGTGCACCGGCACGCCGGCCATCGGGATCGGCGCGCCGCCCGAACTGCCGCGTTGGGTCAGAGTGATGTCGAGCAGGCGCGCGGCCTTGCGCGCATCGTCGTAGAACAACTCGTAGAAGTCGCCCATCCGGAAGAACAGCAGCAGGTCGGGGTAGTCGACCTTGGCTGCGAAGAACTGCTTCATCAGCGGGGTGTGTTCGGGCGTTTTCTCGGACATGGAACCTGGGGAAGCCAATGCGGAATGCCGGCGCGGCCGGGACTGGGTCGCAAGTGTAGAGGATGCGGCCGGCGGCGCATGCCGGCCATGGCGCGGGGCAGCATCAGCTGCGCGGCGGCGTGGGTCCCACCAGCCGCGGCAATGCCGGGAACGCCCGCTGCAGGCAATCGGTGCGCTCGCAGGTCAGGCAGCCCGGGCCGATCGGCACCGCGTTGCCGCCGGTCAGGTCGAGGCCGCGCGAATACACCAGGCGTTCGGCGTGGCGCAGGTCGCAGCCGAGGGTGACGGCGAAGGTCTTGCGCGGCTGCCCGTAGCCGGGCGGTCCACTGCTGACCTGGCGCGCAATCCAGAAGTACTGGCGGCCGTCGGGCATGCGCGCGACCTGGCTGAGGATGCGGCCGGGCTGGTTGAAGGCCTCGTAGACGATCCACAGCGGGCAGGCGCCGCCGAGCTGAGAGAAGTGGAAGTCGGTGGATGAGTGGCGCTTGGAAACATTGCCGGCGCGGTCCACGCGCATGAAGAAGAACGGCAGGCCCGCCGCGTTGCGTCGCTGCAGCGTGCTCAGGCGATGGCAGACCGCCTCGAAGCCGACGCCGAATCGTTGCGCCAGCCACTCGATGTCGTAGTGGCTTTCCTCGGCGCTACGCAGGAAGGCGCCGTAGGGCATCACCAGGGCGCCTGCGTAGTAGTTCGACAGGCCTATTCGCGCCAGGGCGATGCGCTCGGCGTCATCGAAGCCGGCCCGGGCGATCAGGGTGTCGATCAATGCGCCATGCTCGAGCAAGGCCAGTTGCGCGGCCATCTGGAACGATTGCTGGCCCGGCTTGAGGTGGGTGGGCAGCCACAGCGTCTGGGTGTCCGTATCGAGCAGGCGTTTGTCGCCCAGTTGCGCATCCTGGCGCACGCGCAGGCCGTGGTGCTCGGTGAGGCGTTGGCGCAATCGCGATGCCAGGGTTTCCGGGCTCAGGTCGAGTTCGGCGTAGAGGGCTTCGGCGCGCTCGTCGAGATCCGGAATGTAGTTGCGCAGCCGGTTGAAGTAATCGCGCACGTGGTCGCCCGGCGACAGCACCAACGCGGTGGCGCGCTCGTTGCCGATGCGCAGTTCGAGCGCGGCGGCACGCTCCTGCAGGTGGCGGTGCTGGCGATGCAGTTCGAGCAGTGCATGCGCGACCTGGGGCAGGTTGCCGGCCAGCATGCGCAGTTCCGACGGCGTCACCGCAGTGTGGCCGAGCGCGCGCAGCGAATCCTCCAGCGGCTCGACCAACGCGGCGGGGTCATCCGTCTCCAGCAGCCCCTCGATATCGCCGAGCGCCGCCTTGAGCCGCTGCTGGACGGCGAGGGTCAGCGGGCGCTGGTTGCGCTCGATCTGGTTGAGATAACTGGGCGACATCGCCAGCTGCCGGGCCAGCTCCGCCTGGGTCAGGCCGTGGCGTTGGCGCAGGCGCTGCAGGCGCAGGCCGAGCTGACGATGGGAGGCTGCCATCTTTGCAAACTTCGCAGAATGTTGGGCCAAGCTTAGCGCGATTGGCTGCCGGAAGCGCTGAATTCAGCTTCGCGGATGCGAACAATGCGAATACCTGTCCTGTCTGTCCCGGTACCGTCCCATGAGTGAGTCCATTTCCCGCGTTTCCCTCCTGATCGACGGCCAGTTCGTCGAATCGGCCACCACCGAATGGAAGGACGTGGTCAACCCCGCCACCCAGGCCGTCCTGGCCCAGGTGCCGTTCGCGACCTCCGCCGAGGTCGATGCTGCCGTCGCCGCCGCCAAGGAAGCCTTCAAGACCTGGCGCAAGACCCCGATCGGCACCCGCGCGCGGGTCTTCCTGAAGTACCAGCAGCTGATTCGCGAACACATGGGCGAACTGGCCGCGCTGCTGACCGCCGAGCAGGGCAAGACCCTGCCTGACGCCGAGGGCGACGTGTTCCGTGGCCTGGAGGTGGTGGAGCACGCCGCGGCCATCGGCAACCTGCAGCTGGGCGAGCTGGCCAACAACGTGGCCACCGGCGTGGATACCTACACGCTGCTGCAACCGCTGGGCGTGTGCGCGGGCATCACTCCGTTCAATTTCCCGGCAATGATTCCGCTGTGGATGTTCCCGATGGCCATCGCCACCGGCAACACCTTCGTGCTCAAGCCCTCCGAGCAGGATCCGATGGTCACCATGCGCCTGGTCGAACTGGCGCTGGAGGCCGGGCTGCCGAAGGGCGTGCTCAACGTCGTGCACGGGGGCGCCGACGTGGTCAATGCGATCTGCGACCACCCCGACATCAAGGCGGTGTCGTTCGTGGGGTCGACCAAGGTCGGCACGCACGTCTACAACCGCGCCTCGCTGGCCGGCAAGCGCGTGCAATGCATGATGGGCGCCAAGAACCACGCCGTCGTGTTGCCGGACGCGAACAAGGAGCAAACCCTCAACGCGATGGCGGGCGCAGCGTTCGGCGCCGCCGGCCAGCGCTGCATGGCCGCCTCCACGCTGGTCCTGGTCGGCGAGGCGCGCAGCTGGATCCCGGAGCTGGTGCAGAAGGCCAAGACCCTCAAGGTCAACGGCGGCACCGAGGCAGGCACCGACGTGGGTCCGTTGATCTCCTGCGCCGCCCGTGAGCGCGTGGAGGGGCTGATCGCTTCGGGCATTGAACAGGGCGCCAGGCTCGAACTCGATGGCCGCAAGCCGCAGGTCGCCGGTTACGAGCAGGGCAACTTCGTCGGGCCGACCATCTTCTCCGGCGTCAAGCCGGGCATGCGCATCTATGACGAAGAGATCTTCGGGCCGGTGCTGGTGATCCTGGAGGCGGAAACCCTCGATGACGCCATCGCGCTGGTCAATGCCAATCCGAACGGCAACGGCACTGCGGTGTTCACCCAGTCCGGCGCGGCCGCGCGCAAGTTCCAGGAAGACATCGACGTCGGCCAGGTCGGCGTCAACGTGCCGATCCCGGTGCCGGTGCCGTTGTTCTCCTTCAGCGGTTCGCGTGCTTCCAAGCTGGGCGACCTTGGCCCCTACGGCAAGCAGGTGGTGATGTTCTACACGCAGACCAAGACCGTGACCTCGCGCTGGTTCGACGACAGCACGCTGGGCCACGGCGTCAACACCACGATCAACCTGAAGTGACGCCATGAACGCAGCGATGCAGATGCCGTACGACACGGCCGAACTCAACGAAGAACAGGAAGCTTTCCGCGAAGCCGCGCGGGATTTCGCCCAAAAGGAAATGGCGCCGCATGCTGCGCGCTGGGACGAGGAAAGCCACTTCCCCCGCGAAGTGCTGGCCAAGGGTGGCGAGCTGGGCTTCTGCGGCCTGTATACCGACGAGGCGTACGGCGGGCTCGGCCTGAAGCGCCTGGACTCGGCCGTGGTGTTCGAGGAATTGGCGGTGGTCGATCCGTCGACGTCGGCCTTCTTCAGCATCCACAACATGGCGACCTGGCTGGTCGCCAGCTTCGGGCAGGAACCGGTGCGCCAGCACTGGGGCCCGCTGTTGGCCAGTGGCGAGAAGCTGGCTTCCTATTGCCTCACCGAACCCGGTGCGGGCTCCGACGCCGCTTCGCTGAAGACGCGCGCGATGCGCGACGGCGACGAGTACGTCCTCGACGGCAGCAAGGCGTTCATTTCCGGCGCCGGTTCGACCGACGTGCTGGTGGTGATGGCGCGCACCGGCGAGGAGGGCGCGCGTGGCATCAGTGCCTTCGTCGTGCCGGCCGATGCGAAGGGCATCAGCTATGGCCGCAAGGAAGAAAAGCTGGGCTGGAACAGCCAGCCGACGCGTGGCATCACCTTCGAGGGCGTGCGCATTCCCGTGCAGAACCGGCTCGGCCAGGAGGGCGAGGGTTTCAAGCTGGCGATGAAGGCGCTGGACGGCGGACGCATCAATATCGCCGCCTGTTCGCTGGGTGCTGCGCAGGGCGCGTTGGACGCGGCGCGTCGCTACATGGGTGAACGTCGCCAGTTCGGCAAGAAGCTGGCCGATTTCCAGGCCCTGCAGTTCAAGCTGGCCGACATGGCGACCCAACTGGTCGCCGCGCGGCAGATGGTGCACACCGCCGCGCGCAAGCTCGATGCCGGCGCGCGCGATGCCACGGTGTGGTGCGCGATGGCCAAGCGCTTCGCCACCGACGCGGGTTTTGCGATCTGCGATGAGGCGCTGCAGATCCATGGCGGCTACGGCTACATCCGCGAGTATCCGGTCGAGCGTTTGATGCGCGACAGCCGGGTGCATCGCATCCTGGAAGGTACCAACGAAGTCATGCGCATGATCATCGCGCGCCACCTGCTGACCACCGACGAGGAGTTGCGATGAGCGATTGGCTGCAGCGCGAACACACAGGGCTGAAGGTCGAGCGCGATGCTCATGTCGCCGTCGTCACCCTGAGCAATCCGCCGGCCAACACCTGGACCATACACAGCCTGGCGGCACTGCGCGACCTGGTGAAGGCGCTGGACGCCGATCGTGACGTCTACGCGCTGGTGATTACCGGCGAAGGCGAGAAGTTCTTTTCCGCCGGTGCCGACCTCAAGCAATTCGCGTCCGGCGACAAAGCCGCCGCACGCGAGGCGGCGCGGCGTTTCGGTGAAGCGTTCGAGGCATTGAGCGCTTTCCGCGGCGTGTCGATCGCGGCGATCAACGGCTATGCAATGGGGGGTGGCCTGGAATGCGCCTTGGCCTGCGACCTGCGCATCGCCGAGGTGCAGGCGCAGATGGCATTGCCCGAAGCCACGGTCGGCCTGTTGCCTTGCGCCGGTGGCACCCAGAATCTGCCGCGGCTGGTCGGTGAAGGCTGGGCCAAGCGAATGATCCTGCTCGGCGAACGCGTCGACGCTGCCACCGCGCTGCGGATTGGCCTGGTCGAAGAAGTTGTCGGCAAGGGCGAAGCGAAGGCATTGGCGATCGAATGGGCGCACAAGGCCGGCAAGCAGAGCCCGACCAGCGTCGCGGCCTGTAAAACCCTGGTGCAATCGACCCGCTTCGGCAGTCACGCCGCGGCGCTGGTCGCCGAGCGCGAGGCCTTCGTCGACCTGTTCGACAGTGCCGACCAGGCTGAGGGCGTCAACGCTTTCCTGGACAAGCGCAGCCCGCAGTGGAAGAACGCATGAATATCGCAGTGGGCAACGAGGCGCCGGTCCTGTTCGAGGAACGGCGGGCCGCTGGCGGGCGTCGCATCGGCATCGCCACCTTGAACGTCCCCAAGACGCTCAATGGCCTGTCGCTGGAAATGACGCGCCTGCTCAGTGCGCGCCTGCGCGCGTGGGCCGACGACGCCGGCGTGGCCTGCGTCGTGTTGCGTGGCGCCGGCGACAAGGCTTTCTGCGCCGGCGGCGATCTACAGGGTCTGTATCGCAGCATGGTCGAGCATCGGGCCAGTGGCAGTGAGGACATCACTGCCAATCGCTATGCCGCCGAGTTCTTCGAAGAGGAGTACCGGCTCGACTATTCCATCCATAACTATCCCAAGCCGATCTTGTGCTGGGGCCACGGCATCGTGATGGGCGGTGGCATCGGCCTGATGTCCGGTGCCAGCCACCGCGTGGTCACGGAACGTTCGCGGCTGGCGATGCCGGAAATCAGCGTCGGCCTGTTTCCCGATGTGGGCGGCAGCTGGCTGATGCGGCGGGTACCGCGCGGTGGCGGATTGTTCCTGGCCCTGACCGGCGCACCGCTGGACGCCAGCGACGCCATCCATGCCGGCCTCGCAGACGTGAAGCTCGACCACGCCCAGTACGAAGCAGTGATCGATTCTCTGCTCGCGCATGCGTGGCGCGGCAACGCCGACGAGGATCGCGCCCAGCTGGGCGAGTTCCTGCAAGGCCTATCGCAGCCCCTGCAGCCTGGGCCGTTGCAGATCCATGCCGACCTGATCGAGCGCCTGGTCTCGGCCGGCTCGCTGGAACAGGTGGCGGCGGCGATCGATGCGTTGGACAGCGAGGACCCCTGGTTGCAGGCCGCGCGCGCCACCCTGGCCGCCGGTTCGCCAGGTTCGGCGCGTTTGTCGTGGGAGCTGCAGCACCACGACGCGACGCGCACGCTCGCCGATACCTTCCGCACCGAGTATGTCGTCGCGCTGCACGCCGCCGCGCATGGCGATTTCGCCGAGGGCATCCGCGCGCTGCTGATCGACAAGGATCGCCAGCCGCGCTGGAACCCCGCCACCCTGGCACAGGCCGACGCGGCCTGGGCCTCCCGCTTTTTCCACGCTCCCTGGCCGGCCGATGCACATCCGCTGGCCGATCTCGGATCGCTCGACGGAGACAATCAATGAGCCAGATCGCTTTCATCGGACTGGGCAACATGGGCGGCCCGATGGCCGCCAACCTGGTCAAGGCCGGGCACGCGTTGCGCGTGTTCGACCTGGTGCCGGCAGCGCTGGAGGCCGCCAAGGCCGCCGGCGCCATTGCATCGACCTCGGCAGCCGACACGCTGGAGGGCGCGGAGGTGGTCATTTCCATGTTGCCGGCCAGCCGCCACGTCGAAGGCCTGTACCTCGGAGACGACGGCATCCTCGCGCGCATTCCCGCCGGAGCATTGGTGATCGACTGCAGCACGATCGCGCCTGCCAGCGCGCGCAAGGTCGCCGAAGCGGCCGGTGCGCGCGGTCTGCAGATGCTGGATGCGCCGGTGTCGGGTGGTACTGCCGGGGCGGCCGGGGGCACGCTCACCTTCATCGTCGGCGGTGCCGCCGATACGCTGGAGCGGGCGCGCCCGGTGCTGCAGGCAATGGGCAAGAACATCTTCCATGTCGGCGACAGCGGTGCCGGCCAGGTCGCCAAGCTGTGCAACAACATGGCGCTGGGCGTGATCATGGCGGTCACCGGCGAGGCGATCTCGCTCGGCGTGGCGCATGGCCTGGATCCCAAGGTCCTGTCGCAGATGATGGCCGTCAGCACCGGCCGCAGCTGGGCCACCGAGATCTGCAATCCGTGGCCGGGCGTGCTTGAGAACGCACCCGCTTCGCGCGGCTACAGCGGCGGCTTCGGCAACGACCTGATGCTCAAGGACCTCGGCCTGGCGGTGGAAGCCGCGATGAGCGCGGGCGCTTCGATTCCGCTCGGCGAACTGGCCCGCAATCTGTACGCGATGAACAGTCGCGCCGGCCACGGCAAGCTGGATTTCTCCAGCGTGGTGAAGCTGGTCTCGGACAACTGAGGCGGAAATGGCGCTCTTCTAGGGGCGCCTTCAGCCGCGAGCGTGATGATCCCCGCGTTCGCGGCTGAAGCCGTTCCTGTAACGGGACGCGCCACGAAGGCACTGTAATAGTCTCCGCCCGCAGGCGGACCGTATCGTGGCCGCTCCACAGCGGAGCGCACGATGGGACACGACCACAGCCACGCACCGAGCGAGATCCGCCACGAGAAGCCCCTGTGGTGGGCGCTGGGCCTGACCGGCAGCTTCCTGGTCGCCGAGGCCGTCGGTGCCTTCGTCACCGGCAGCCTGGCGTTGCTGTCGGATGCAGCGCACATGGCCACCGACACGCTGGGGCTGATGATCGCCCTGCTCGCGGTGCGGCTGAGCCGGCGCCCGCCCGACGCGCGCCGGACCTACGGCTACGCCAGGCTGGAGGCTTTGGGCGCGGTGGCCAATGGCGTGCTGCTGATCGCGGTCGGCGTCTACATCCTGTGGGAGGCGGTGGAGCGTTTCAGTACGCCGCGGGCGGTCGGCGAGACCGGCATGCTGGTCATCGCGACCCTCGGCCTGGTCGTCAACCTGATCGCGATGCGGCTGCTGCGCGCCGGTGCCGGCGAAAGCCTCAACGTGAAGGGCGCCTACCTCGAAGTCTGGAGCGACATGCTCGGGTCGGCGGCCGTCATCGTTGGCGCGCTGGCGATCGGTTGGACGGGCTGGCAATGGATCGACCCGGTGATCGCAGTGCTGATCGGCCTATGGGTGCTGCCGCGGACCTGGATGCTGCTGCGCGAGGCCTTGAACGTGCTGCTGGAAGGCGTGCCCAAGGGCGTCGATCTGGCGGCGGTGCGGCAAGCGCTATGTAGCCGTCACGGGGTGGTCGATGTGCACGATCTGCACGTCTGGGCGCTGGCCTCCAGTACGCCGGCGCTGACCGCGCACGTAGTGACCGCGGCCGGCGTCGACAACGATCGGCTGCGCCGCGAAATCGCCACCCAGTTGCACGAACAGTTCGGGATCGACCACGTGACCCTGCAATTCGAGACGGATCACTGCGGCGATGCCTGTGCGGTGCACGGGGCCGCTCCAGCGAAGGCGCATGCCGGGCACGCGACGCACGATCATGGTCATTCGCATGACGACGGGCACGCCCACGGCGTTGATGCGCAGGGACATCACGGCAAGCCGCATCCGTAGCCGATGCCGGTCGGGCAGGACGTCATCGACGCTCCTGCAAGCAACGCAAAAAAAAACGCCGCCCCAGGGCGGCGTTCTCGTCAGCCGATGGCGCTCAGGCCACCGGTTCGCGAAGCGCGGGTGAATCCCAGCCGGGGCGCGGCGCGAAACGATCGCCGTAGCGGGCCTGCAAAATCTTCAATCGCGCGACCAACGCGTCGGCGCCAGTGGCGCGGATGTGCTGGATCGGGCCGCCGCGGAACGGCGCAAAACCGGTGCCGAAGATCACGCCGGCGTCGAGCAGGTCCGAATCGGCGACCACCCCATCGTGCAGGCAGGCCACCGCCTCGTTGAGCAACGGCAGGATCAGGCGGTCCTCCAGGTCCTCCGGCGCGGCATATTCTTTCGCCACCTCCGGCTTCACTGCCTTGCCGTTCTCCCACTTGTACAGGCCCTGGCCATCCTTCTTGCCGCGCTTGCCCGGCTCGACGGTCTTCAGCGCATCGGGAATCGGCAGGCCTAGGAACGGCGCCAGTTCCTCGCCTACGCCGGCCGCCACGTCCAGGCCGACGGTGTCGATCAGCTCGATCGGCCCCATCGGCATGCCGAACCTCACCGCGGCCTTGTCGATCACCGGGGCAGGGATGCCCTCGGCATACGCGGTCGCCGCTTCCAGCATGTACGGGAACAGGACGCGGTTGACCAGGAAGCCCGGCGTGCCGGCGACCGGCACCGGCAGCTTGTCCAACGCCTTGCAGAACGCTGCCAGGCGCTTGCGGGTCTGCTCGGCCATCGCGTCGTGCTGGACGATCTCCACCAGCGGCATCATCGCCACCGGGTTGAAGTAATGCAGGCCGGCGAACTGCGCGGGGCGCTGGATATGCTCGCGCAGCTCGGTCAGCGGAATCGACGAGGTATTGGTGGTCAGCAGCGCGTCGGCCTTCATCTTCGGCTCGACCTGTTGGTAGAGCTCGCGCTTGGCCTCCGGTTTCTCGATGATCGCCTCGATCACCAGGTCGGCCTGCGCCACGCCATTGCCGGCCAGGTCGCCCTGCAGGCGCGCGGCCACCGCCGGACGCTTGGCGGCATCCTTGACGCGCTTGCCGAACAGCTCGTTGGCGCGGCTCAACGCGCTGTCGACGAAGCGCTGCTCACGGTCCTGCAAGGTGACATTGAAGCCCTTGTAGGCCGACCACGCGGCGATGTCGCCGCCCATGACGCCGGCGCCGACCACGTGCACATGGGTGATGCCATGATCCTTCCCGCCCAGTCCCTTGAGCCGTTCGGTCAGGAAGAAGATGCGGATCAGGTTGCGCGCGGTGGGCGTGCCGGCCAGCTTGACCACGGCCTTGCGCTCGGCGTCGAGGCGACCCTGGATGCCGGCGCCGCCACTGCGCTCCCACACATTGATCAGCGCATACGGCGCGGGGTAATGCTCCTTGCGCGCCTTGCGGGCGACCTGCTTGGCCATCTGCGGGGCGAGGATCTTGCGGGCGATCCAGGTATTGGTGACCCAGCCGGTGAAGCGCTGTTTGAACGGCCGGGTCGTGCCGGAAAGCGCCAGTGAGACAGCGGTGTCGAGCAGCACGGCCGGGGCGGCGACCTTGTCCACCAGACCCATCGCGCGCGCGGCGCTCGCCGAGACAGTGCGGCCGGTCAACATCAGGTCCATCGCCGCCGGGGCACCGATGAGCCGCGGCAGACGGGAGCTGCCGCCCCAGCCCGGAAAGATGCCCAGCTTGGTCTCGGGCAGGCCGATCCGGGTCGAAGCATCGTCCGAGGCGACCCGATAACGGCAGGCCAGTGCGATCTCGGTGCCGCCGCCCATGCAGAAGCCGTGGATCGCGGCTACCGTCGGGCAGGGCAGTTCGGCCAGCTTCTGGAACGTGGCCTGGCCGCGGCGGATCGCGTCGTTCACGGTGCCGCGGCGGTCGTATTCCTGGAATTCCTTCAGGTCGGCGCCGGCGATGAAGCCGTTCGCCTTGCCCGAGCGGATCACCACGCCCTTGGGGGGATCGATGGCAATGCGCTCGATCAGGTCGCCCAGCTCCACCAGCACATCCTGGGAAAATGCATTGACGGGGGCGTCCTGGCGGTCGAGGCTGAGCACCACGACGCCGTCTTCGCGGATCTCGGTCTGCCAGTGACTGAATCGGAGCCCATCGAAGCCTGAAAGCATGGGTTGGACCATCCGCTTGTGTATGGAGGGGGCCGTTATCATCCAGAGGTTGTTTCCTTCACGTCAAATCCCAATGGAGGGAGAGGAAGGAGGCGCGTGCTCCGGCGGCCGGCGTTCGCCAGCCTAGCCGAACGCCCGTTAATCTTGTGGCGCAAGGCCGGCAGGCCACTGAACTTTTCTTCCCACCGGCGGTCACAGAGCCCGACTATGCGGGCGACAGGAGTGCGGCCCGACATGGCCGAGGTCGAAACAACCCAGGATCTGGACCTGGAGCTGGTCCGGCGCGTGCAGCGCGGCGAGAGTGCGGCGTTCGATGTGCTGGTGCGCAAATACCAGCACCGCATCGTTGCCCTCATCGGGCGCTACATCAATGACTGGAGCGAGTGCCAGGACGTGGCCCAGGAGACGTTCCTGCGCGCATACCGCGCGCTGGGCAATTTCCGCGGCGACTCGCAGTTCTATACGTGGCTGCACCGGATCGCCGTGAATACCGCAAAGAACCACCTGGTGGCCCACAACCGCCGCCCGCCGACCGACGATATCGACGTCGCCGACGCCGAGCAGTTCGATGGCGCGACCCGGCTGCGCGACACCGATACCCCGGAGCGTGAACTGATGCGCCAGGAGCTGGAACAAACGGTGATGAAGGCGGTCCAAGCATTGCCGGAAGAACTTCGGACGGCCATCACCCTGCGCGAGGTGGAGGGCCTGAGCTACGAGGAAATCGCGCAAAAGATGGATTGTCCGATCGGAACCGTGCGCTCGCGCATCTTCCGGGCGCGCGAGGCCATCGACGCCGAGCTGCGGCCTCTGCTGGAGACCGACAGCGCCACCCGTGACCGTCAGCGTAACCATGTATGAGCCATAACCCCGTGCAGAACAGCGACAAGATCGAACTCCACTACCGCCAGCAGTTGTCGGCCCTGGTCGACGGCGAATTGCCGGCGGACGAGGCCCGCTTCCTGTTGCGCCGCCTGCAGCACGACGACGAACTGGCCGGTTGCCACGAGCGCTGGCAATTGTGCGGCGATGTGTTGCGCGGCATGGCTTCGGCGCCCGCGCCGCTGGATTTCGCCGCGCGCGTGCGCCAGGCGATGGTGGCCGAAACCGTGGCGCCCGCCACGCCCGCGCCGCGCCGGCAGGGTTGGCGCTGGGGCGGTGGGGCCATCGCTGCCTCGGTCGCGCTGGTCGCACTTTTCATGACGCGCGAGCGGATGCCGGTCGATGTGCCGGCGCCGATGCCGGTCATCGCCACTACCGCTCAGTTGCCCGCCCGGGCGCCGGCCGCGCCGCAGGGCGATGGCGATGCCGGTGCTGCCGTGGCTGCCGCCGTGCCGGCCGCCGCGCTGGCCTCGGCGCGGCGCCAGGACACCCGCGCCGTGGCGTCCGCCACACGCAACCAGCAGGCCGCGCGCAGCGCTGGCGGCCGCCGCCAAGTCCCGCAGCAGGTGCAGGTAGCCAGCGCCACTGCAGCCGCGCCGCAGGCGCCGCGCGAGACGCCCGCCGTGGCCGACCCGTTCGCCCACCCGGGTACCTTGCAGGCCCGGCCGTGGCCGCGCTCGGCCCTGGCCGGCAGTGGTAGTGCCCTCAATGCCAGCCTGGAAGAGGGGGTGCCGGCAACGTTCTATCCCTTCGAACCACGCCAGGCCCTGCCTTCGAACGAGTCCGAACCGGTGCTGCCGCCGCAGCGCTGAGTCGACCGTTCCACCGAATGCAACAACCTCCAGCGCCTGGCTCAGGTCGGGCGCATTGCCCTCGCTTTGCCCACGATCTGTCGACTTTCCGGAGAACCGACCCAATGAATCCCCACGTCCGCAACCGAGTGTTCGGCCTGATGGCCCTGTCGCTCCCGCTCGGTGCCTGTGCCCAGCAGTCCACTCCCGCCGCGGCCGGCGCGCCCGAAGCGCCGATCGCCGCCCGCAGCGCCACCCCGGCGCCACAGCTGGTGGCCGGCCTGCCGGACTTCACCGCGCTGGTGGCGCAGGTCGGGCCGGGCGTAGTCAACATCGAATCCAAGGTCAGCGGCCGCGGTGCGAAAGCCCGCCGCCAGGGCGCACCGGACGACGACCAGATGCCGGAGTTCTTCCGGCGGTTCTTCGGTCCGGATTTCCAGATGCCGGGTCAGCCTGGCGGCGGCGGTCCCGATGAGGGCGGCCCGGGCGGACGCTCGATGGGTTCGGGCTTCATCATTTCGCGCGATGGCTATGTGCTGACCAACCATCACGTGGTCGCAGACGCCGACGAGGTCACCGTCAAGCTCACCGATCGTCGTGAGTTCAAGGCCAAGGTAATCGGTAGCGACGAGCAGTACGACGTGGCGCTGCTGAAGATTGACGGCAACAACCTGCCGACGGTGCGCATCGGCGATTCCAACTCGCTCAAGCCGGGCCAGTGGGTGGTGGCGATCGGTTCGCCGTTCGGGCTGGACCACTCGGTCACCGCCGGCATCGTCAGCGCCACCGGTCGCGCCAATCCCTATGCGGACCAGCGCTACGTGCCGTTCATCCAGACCGACGTGGCGATCAACCAGGGCAATTCCGGTGGCCCGTTGCTCAATACGCGCGGCGAGGTGGTCGGCATCAATTCGCAGATCTTCTCCGCGTCGGGCGGCTACATGGGGATCAGTTTTGCGATCCCGGTCGATCTGGCGATGAGCGCGGCCGAGCAGATCAAGAAGAACGGCCACGTCAGCCGCGGCCAGCTCGGTGTGGTGGTGGGGCCGATCGATACGTTGCAGGCCCAGGGGCTGAAGCTGCCCGACAGCCGCGGTGCGCTGGTCAACCAGTTGCCGCCGGACAGCCCGGCCGCCCGTGCGGGGATCGAGGTGGGCGACGTGATCCGTTCGGTCAACGGCAACGAGATCAGCGTGGCCAGCGACCTGCCGCCGATGATCGGCCTGATGCCGCCGGGCACCAAGGTCAAGCTCGGACTGCTGCGCGACGGCAAGCCGAAAGAGGTCACAGTGACCCTGACCACGCTGGGCACCGACGTACGCACTGCGGCCTCGGCATCGGCCGGCAACGACGACGCCCAGGCCGGTCCGGCCAGCGCCGCGCTGCTCGGCATCCAGATCGCCGACCTGAGCACGGCCGAGCGCCAGCAACTGGGCCTGGGCACCGGTGAAGGCGTGCGCATCACCCAGGTCACCGGCGCTTCCGCGCGCGAGGCCCGGCTCAGCCCCGGCCTGGTGATCCTGCGGGTGGGCCGTACCCCGGTCGGCAGCGTCGCCGCCCTGAACCGCGAGCTGACCGGCTATCGCAAGGGCGACGTGGTGATGCTGCTGGTCACCAGCGGCCAGAACACCAGCTACATCGCAGTCAAGGCCGGCGAGTAAGCGGCTGGCCAGCGGTCGCCACCGGGACAACCGGGGTGACCGCTGGCGTCCTGCGCGGCAGGGCGGTCGCAGGGCGCCGGTCGGGCGTGGGTCAGCCGTGCGATAATGCGGCGTTTTCCTGACGACGGTCCTGGCCGCCGCCCACCTCCATGTCCTCTGATCCGATGCGGAACATCCGCAACTTCTCCATCATCGCCCACGTCGACCACGGCAAG
>Ga0160436_1000359_pt1 | contig 19357 bp, 16 predicted proteins | sample HID1973M_E0MG_FD_108264 | JGI IMG/M metagenome (GOLD analysis project Ga0160436, IMG submission 108264) | Enriched mosquito-associated microbial communities from UW Madison campus, WI, USA - HID1973M_E0 MG | ecosystem: Host-associated > Arthropoda: Insects > Digestive system > Unclassified ...
GCGCGTCGAGCGAGCTCCAGAAGTCCTCGCGGTACTGGCGGCAGCCGGAGTACGACGAGTACGCGCTGGTCACGAGCGCGAGGACACGCTGCGCGCCGTCGGCGTGGGCCGCGGCGAGGGCGTCCTTGGTGTACGGCGTCCAGTTCCGGTTGCCCCACACGACGGGCAGGTCGATGCCGCGTCGCGCCAGCTCGTCACGCAGTGCCGCCTGCAGCGCCAGGTTCTGCGCGTTGATGGGGCTCGCACCGCCGAAGTGGTGGTAGTGCTCGGCGACCTCGGCGAGCCGCTCGTCGGGGATGCCCTTGCCCGCGGTCACGTTCCGCAGGAAGGGCAGCACGTCGTCGGGGCCGTCGGGCCCCCCGAACGAGGCGAGCATGAGGGCGTCGTACGGAGCGGTCAGGCTGTGGGGGGACACCCGACGATCATCCCATCCGTCCGCCGTCCGCTCCCGCCGGCAGGGCACCGACCCGGCGTGATCTTGACCCGACACGCTGTCAGGAAGTGTTGTCAGGAAGTGCTGTCAGGAAACGCTGTCGGCAAGCACACGCGGGCCCGGGAAGGGGTCACCTTCCCGGGCCCGCGCGCCGGAGCGTGCCCGTCAGCCCTTGACGGCACCGCCCAGGCCGGCGCCGCGCAGGAACATGCGCTGGAAGATCAGGAACATCGCGATCGGGATGAGCGTCGAGATGGCCAGCGCGGCCATGAGGACGCCGGTGTCGGTGCTCGCCGCGAGCGTGGGCAGGCGCACGGACAGCGGCTGCTTGTCCGGGTCACGCAGCACCAGCAGCGGCCACAGGAAGTCCTTCCAGGACGCGATGACCGCGAACACGGACACGACACCGAGGATCGGCTTGCTCATGGGCAGCACGATCGACCAGAAGAGCCGGAACGGCCCCGCACCGTCGACGCGCGCCGCCTCGAACACCTCGCGCGGCAGGCTGTCGAAGAACCGGGCGACGAGCACGACGTTGAACGCGCTCGCGCCGGCGGGCAGCCAGACGGCCCAGTACGTGTTGATCATCGAGTGCCCGATGATCGGCGGGTGCAGGATCACCAGGTACAGCGGGACCAGCAGCACGACGGCCGGGACGAAGAGCGTCGCGAGCACGGCGCCGTTGATGATCTTCGCCCACCGCGGTCGCAGGACCGACAGCACGTAGCCGCCGGTGGTCGCGACGACCATCTGCGTCAGCCACGACCCGGCCGCCACGACGACCGTGTTCCAGAAGTACTTGCTGATCTGGATGTCGTTCCACGCCGCGGTGACGTTGGACCATGCGACCCCGTTGGGGAACCAGCCCAGCGGGTCCGCGTTGATGTCCATCGTCGGCGTGATCGCGAACTTCGCGAGCAGCACGATCGGGCCCAGGCCCCACAGGACCAGGATCACGGCCATCACGACGTGCAGCGTGGTCCACGTGTACTTCACGGACGGGCGGCGCCAGTCGGCCGACGAGAGCGCGCCACGGTCCTCCTGCGGCGCGCTGGGCTTGCGTCGGCGGTCCGCGCGCTGGGTCATGACGGGCACACCCGTGGTGGTCGGCTCACCCGTGGTCGGTCCCGGCAGCGGCACCGGGTTCACGTCGCCGCGGTTGTCGATGGTGGTCACGAGGTGCTCCAGCTCCGGGTCAGACGGAAGTACACGAGGGACATGACGGCCAGGAAGACGGCCAGCAGCAGGCTCAGCGCGGTCGCCATGCCGTAGTTGCCGCCCAGGCTGTTGGCGAACGCGTACTGGTAGATCAGCAGCAGGACCGTCAGCGTCGACTTCTCCGGGCCGCCGCCGGTGAACAGGTACGGCTCGAGGAAGACCTGCGCGGTCCCGATGATCTGCAGGATGAGGGTGATGAGCAGGATCCCGCGCAGCTGCGGCATCGTGACGTGCCAGACCTTGCGCCAGACGGAGGCCCCGTCGACCTCGGCCGCGTCGTAGAGCTCCGGGGGGACGCTGGTCAGCGCCGCCAGGTAGATGATCACGGTGCCGCCGGCAGCGGCCCAGGTGGCCTCGAGCACCAGCGAGGGCATGGCCATCGTCGACGAGTTCAACCAGTCGTACGGACCCAGCCCCACCCACCCCAGGATGGTGTTGAAGACCCCGGACTCGGTGGGGTCGTAGAAGAACTTCCACAGCAGCACGGCGACGACGGGCGGGACGACGACCGGCAGGTAAGCGAGGGCCGAGAAGACGCCCTTGCCCCGGCGCAGCTCGCTCATCAGCACCGCGGCGACGAGCGGCACCGGGTACCCGAAGACGAGGGCCAGCAGCGCGAAGTAGATCGTGTTGCGGATGGCCACCGGCAGGTCGGGGTCGGAGAAGACGAGCTGGAAGTTGTCCCAGCCCACCCACTCGCTGACGATCAGGTTGGTCTTCTGGAAGCTCATCACGACGGCCCGCACGATGGGGCCCCAGGAGAAGACGGCGAACGTGATCAGCAGCGGCAGCGCGAAGACCAGCGAGCTGAGCCCGCCCCCGCGCACCCACGTCAGGGGGTTGCGCGTCCGGTGCCGCTGGTGCACTCGGAAGCCTCCCGGGCGCGGGGCCTTCGTCAGGACGACGTCGTCCGTGGTCATGCTGACCTTCCTTCGGTGCGGGAACGGTGGTGCGGGCGGTGCCCGGCCTCAGCAGCATCTGGGGCCGGGCACCGCCTGTCGATCAGGTGATCCGGTCGATCACGTGCGCGGACGGATCACTTGCTCTGGTCGATCTTGGCCTGGCTCGCCTTGTTCGCCTTGTCCAGCAGCGAGTCGAAGTCAGGGTTGTCCTTGGTGATCGCCGCCTGCACGATCGGGAACAGCAGGGCGTACGTGTCCTGCGTCGCGCGGGCCGCCTCGGGGATCAGCGGCTGCGTGAACATGACGTCGGTGTAGCCCTTCATGTTGTCCAGAGGGACGTTGATGTAGTCCTTGATCCACGTGAGGGACTCCTGGTACTTCTCCTGCGACAGGATCGGCAGCACCGGGGTGCCGACGGCCTGCGGCGGCTTCGCGTCCGCGAGAACCTTGGCGTCGGCGACGGCCTGGTCCTGGTCGCTCAGCTTGGCCAGGTACCAGAAGTCGATCCACTTGACCGCGGCATCCTTCTCCGCGTCGCTGGCGTCGGGCCGGACCCCGGCGTACGTGCCACCCGTCAGGGTGCCCGCCTCCGGGTTCGAGCTGTCGGACGGCAGCGCCGTCAGGCCGTAGTCGAAGTTGTCCTTCGTGACGCCGTTGTTCTGGACCAGCGCGCTGTAGATGTCGGAGCCCGACGTGTACATCGCGAACTTGCCGGCCGCGAACGCCGCGTTGGTGGTGTCCCACGCCAGGCCGGCGTCGGGGTACAGCGAGCCGTCCTTCTTGAGGTCGGACAGGAACTGCAGCGAGGCCTTGACCTGCGGGTCCGTCAGCGTCGCGGTGTACGTGCCACCGCTCTCCGTCTGGACGCGACCGCCGCGGGAGTAGGCAGCCGCGACGAGCTGCCAGCCGCCCGCGTTGTCCTTGGCCATCATCCCGTAGCCGGCCTTGCCGGTCTTGTCCTTGATGGTCTTCGCGTCCGCGCGGACCTCGTCCCAGGACGTCGGCGGCTTGTTCGGGTCCAGACCCGCGTCCTTGAACAGCTTGCGGTTGTAGTGCAGCGCGACGCTGTAGAACGACTTGGCCGGCACGGCGTAGACCTTGCCGTCCTCGCCCTCACCGCCCTTGAGGATCAGCGGGTTGAAGTCGTTGGCGTACGGCAGCGCCTTGACCTGCGCGTCGACGTCGGCCAGCTGGCCGTTGGCGATCAGCGTCTTGGTGTCCGTCGCGGGCACCTCGAAGACCGTCGGCAGCGTGCCACCGGCCAGGTCAGCGGCGAACGTCGTCGGCAGCCACTGGTACTCCTTGGACTTCACCGTGATGTTCGGGTACTTCGCCTCGAACTGGGTGATGCGCTCGTTGAGCGCGTCGACGGCCGACTTCTCGGCCCCCGGCAGCAGACCGGCGACCTCGATGGTCACCGGCTGGTCCGCGGCGGGCGAGCTTGCGTCGCCGCTCGGCGACCCGGTGCCGCTGGGCGTCGCCGCGTCGTCGTCGTTGCTGCTGCACGCTGCGAGCAGGCCCAAGGACATGGTCCCGGCCATGACGAGCGCGGTGGTGCGATTGAACCTCATCGTCACTCCTTCGTGAGGTACGTCCTGACCGGTGTCAGGTCCGCGATGTGGAACGTGAACTTGTGTACTGCATCAGTGCGGTTCTTGCGTACCGACCGGGCCGGGGCTACTGCGGAACGTCCCGGACCGGACCGGTGTGTACGGGTGGTGCGCGATCGTCCGTGCGGACGTCAGGGGGTGAGGCGTAGCCACACGGCGGTGTCGCGCGGCAGCTTCCCTGCCACGAGCGGGGCGCTCGCGAGCAGGAGATCGGTGTGCTCCGGCAGGTCCGCCGGATCGTTCCCGAGGTTGACGACGCAGGCGATCTCGCCCCGGCTGAACGCCAGGACGTCGTCGTCGCTCCGCAACCACGTCAGGGGGCCGTCGCCCAGCGACGGCTCGGCGTGCCGGCGGGCCAGCACGTCGCGGTACAGGTGCAGCATCGACGACGAGTCCGCCGACTGCGCCTGCACGGTCAGGTCCGCCCACGCGGCGGGCTGCGGCAACCACGGCTGCGCGTCGACGCCCGCCGGGCTGAACCCGAACGGCGCCTCGCTCCCGGACCACGGCAGCGGCACGCGGCAGCCGTCGCGCCCGGGGTCGACGCCTTCGGAGCGGAAGTGCATGGGGTCCTGGATGAGCTCGCGCGGCAGGTCCTCGACCTCCGGCAGGCCCAGCTCGTCGCCCTGGTAGAGGTAGAGCGAGCCTGGCAGCGCTGCGGTCAGGAGCGCCGCCGCCCGGGCGCGTCGCCTGCCGACCTCCAGGTCCGTCGGCGTGCCGAACCGCTTGGCCGTGAACGCGAACGAGCTGTCCTCGCGGCCGTACCGGGTCACGGGACGGGTCACGTCGTGGTTGGACAGGACCCAGGTGGCGGGCGCCCCCACGGGACCGTGCGCGGCGATCGTCATGTCGATCGACTCGCGCAGCTGCTTGGCGTCCCAGGGTCGGGCCATGAAGTCGAAGTTGAACGCCGTGTGCATCTCGTCGGGCCGCAGGTACTGCGCGAACCGCGCGCGGTCCTGCAGCCACACCTCGCCGACCAGGACGCGCGTGCCCTCGTAGGAGTCGGCGACGGCGCGCCAGGCGCGGTAGACGTCGTGGATCTCGTCGCGGTCCACGTGCGGGTGCTCCCCGGGCACGGCGTGCTCCGCGTACTCCGGCAGCGAGCCGTCCTTGATGAGGAGCGCGGCGGAGTCGATCCGGATGCCGGCGACGCCGCGGTCGAACCAGAACCGCAGCACGTCCTCGAACTCGCGGCGCACGTCCGGGTGGTCCCAGTTGAGGTCGGGCTGCTGAGGAGCGAACAGGTGCAGGTACCACTCCCCCGGTGTCCCGTCGGCGTTCGTGGTCCGCGTCCACGTGCTGCCCTGGAAGTCCGAGACCCAGCTGGTCGGCATCTGCTCGCCGTGCTCGCCCTTGCCGGGGTGGAACCAGAACCGCGCCCGCTCCGGGGAGCCCGGTGCGGAGGCCAGCGCCGCCTGGAACCAGGCGTGCTGGTCGGAGACGTGGTTGGGGACGATGTCGATGATGGTGCGGATCCCGAGCGCGAGCGCCTCCTCGACGAGCGCCTCGGCCTCGGCCAGGGTCCCGAACGCCGGGTCGATGGCGCGGTAGTCGGCCACGTCGTAGCCGCCGTCGGCCAGCGGCGAGGCGTACCAGGGCGTCACCCAGATCGCGTCGATGCCGAGGTCGCGCAGGTACGGCAGGCGAGCCCGGATGCCCGCGATGTCGCCGGTGCCGTCGCCGTTCCCGTCGGCGAAGCTGCGCGGGTAGACCTGGTAGATCACCGCACCGCGCCACCAGGTGGGGTCGGTCTCGGGTTGGGCGTGCGCCACGGGGAGCTCGTCTCTCGCGGGCCGTCGACGTCGTCGTCAGCCGGTGGGTCGGTCTGCACTCCAGGGCCGACTCGGCTGCCGGCAGCTGCGCTGCGCCGACGATCCGGGGGACGTCCCTGTCGTGTGGATGACACTAAAGGACCGGACTGAAAGTGCGCAAGAACCTGACAGTGGCGTTATCGAAGTGTGACCGTGACGCCGATCGAACTGAATGGCTGGCTGTCACCCGCTGGCGTGGCGCACGCCACACACAGCAACGTCCGAGCATCTGATCGTTGCTGCGACCGGATGCTCGGACGTTGCGAGAGGTGATAGCGGGTCGCCGCGGGCGGCGCGGGGTCAGGGGCGGAACGAGGTCAGGCGTTGCGTGCCGCCGGGGCCGGGCCGGTGGAGCCGCGCACGACCAGCTCAGGCTCGAAGAGCAGCTCCTCCTGCGGCACCGACGCGCCGTTGATCTGGCTCACGAGCAGGTCGATCGCGGCGCGTCCCATCGGCTCGATCGGCTGGCGCACGGTCGTCAGCGGAGGCTCGGTGCAGTTCATGAACGCCGAGTCGTCGTAACCGACGATCGAGATGTCCTCCGGGACGCGCAGCCCCGACCGGCGCGCGGCCCGGATGGCGCCCAGCGCGAGCGGGTCGCTGGCACACACGATGCCCGTGACACCCTCCTTGATCAGGCGCGTCGCCGCCGCCTGACCGCTCTCCAGCGAGTACGCGGAGCGCACGACGTGCCGGTCCTCGAGCTCGATGCCGAGCCGCTGCGCCACCGTCTGGGCGGCGCGCAGCTTGCGCTCCGAGGGCACGTGGTCGACGGGGCCGAGCACGAGGCCGATCGTGGTGTGCCCGAGCGATGCGAGGTGTCCCACGGCCTGCTCGATCGCGACCTCGTCGTCGCACGAGACCCGGGGGAACTCGAGGTCCTCGATCGAGGCGTTGATGAGGACGACGGGCAGGTTGCGGCCGGTCAGGCGGTCGTAGTGACCGTGCAGGGCGTCGCGCTGCGCGTAGTTGCCACCGGCGAAGACGATGCCCGAGACCTGCTGCCCCAGCAGCAGCTCGACGTAGTCCGCCTCGGACACGCCGCCCGCGGTCTGCGTGCACAGGACCGGCGTGAAACCCTGCTGCGCGAGGGCGCCGCCGACCACCTCGGCGAACGCGGGGAAGATGGGGTTCTGGAGCTCGGGGAGCACGAGCCCGACGAGGCGGGCGCGCTCGCCGCGCAGCTTCGTCGGGCGCTCGTAACCGAGCACGTCGAGCGCAGTGAGGACCGCCTCGCGCGTCTGCTCCGACACGCCAGGCTTGCCGTTCAGCACGCGGCTGACGGTGGCTTCCGAGACGCCGACCTTGCGTGCAACCTCTGCGAGACGCCGTGACATGCGCCCACTGTAGTGGCTGGGAGCGCAAGTCGCTTGCAGTTCATTGCAAGCCGTTCACCACCGCGTGTCGGGCCGTCACGGACATCACCTGCTCTCGCAGTGCGGGGCCGGACGTGCGCGCCTAGCCTCGAGACGTGCGCGGGGCAGCGCGACCACCCCGCCCGACGAAGGAGCACGCCAGAGAGCATGGACGCGGACCGTCGTACCAGGACGGCGCTGGGGCGCCGCTACCAGGTCGAGTCGCGCCTCGGGTCCGGGGGCTCCGGCGAGGTCTTCCGGGCGACCGACCTGCGCGTCGGGCGCTCCGTCGCGCTCAAGGTCTTCACGCTCGACGACGCCACCCCCGCCGACGTGCGCCGCTACGCGCAGGAGGCTCGCGTGCTGGCCGGCCTGTCCCACCCCGGGCTCGTCGCGCTGCTGGACGTGGGCGCCGACGTGGACCGCGAGCGCGGCCCGGTCGCGTTCCTCGCCATGGAGCTGATCGAGGGCACGACGCTGCGCGAGGTCATCGCACGGGGCCCGGTCTCGGCACAGGACACCGCGGCGATCGGGCACCAGATCGCCGTCGCGCTCGACCACGCCCACGCCGCCGGCGTGGTCCACCGGGACATCAAGCCGTCCAACGTTTTGGTCACGCCCCCCGACCGCAACCCCGTCGTGAGCGGGCGGGGCGGGCCCACCGTCGTGCTCGCCGACTTCGGCATCGCGACGAGCGGTGCGGCGCGCGGGACCGGACGAGCGCCCGCCGGCTCGTCGGGGACCGCCGGCTACCACAGCCCGGAGCAGGCACTCGGTGCCGACGTCGGGCCCGCCTCCGACGTGTACTCGTTGGGACTCGTCCTGCTGGAGTGCCGCACCGGGACGCGCGCCTACCCCGGCGCGCCGCTGGCCAGCTCCCTGGCGCGGCTGCTCGAGCCCGTGACCGTCCCGACGAGCCTGGGACGCGGCTGGTCCCGCCTCCTGGGCGCGATGACGGCGATGGAGCCCGACGAGCGCCCGCCGCTCGCCGAGGTCGTCGAACGCCTCGACACGCTGCGCGGCCAGGACTGAGGAGCCCGGGCGTCAGGCCGAGAGCGCCGACACGCGCACGAGCTCGTCGCCCACCTCGTCGGCCCACCGGCGCACGGCGGCGAGGTCGCGGTGGTCCCCCGCCCGGGCGCGCGCACCCGCGATGATCGCCCGTTCCGCGAAGGACAGCGCCGAGACGTCGAGGCGGCCGCGGAAGCTGCGGTGGCCGTACGCGCCGACGGACCTCACCATCGCGGCGATCTCGTGCGGGCTGTTCGCGGCGGCCGCCGGCTGACCCGCCAGGCCCGACGAGAAGAACCACACGTGCCGCGTCGCCAGCGCCCGCGACTCCCGCTCGACGTAGGCGCGGGCCGCGGGGAGCCAGTGGCCCGTGTAGACCGCGGAGCCGACGATCACGGCGTCGTAGCCGGTCACGCCCGGGGCCTCGCCCGGCGCGGCGACGTCCACCACGGCGCCGCGATCGCGCAGGACGTCCGCGGCCGTGTCCGCGATCTCGCGCGTCGCGCCGTGCCTCGAGGCGACCACCAGCAGAACTCGTGCGTCCATCGCGTGCTCCTCGGATCGGGGACCTTCATCGTCACGTGCGACGACGCACGGCACGTGGGCCCGAGGTCCTTGGTCAGGCGATGTCGGCCTGGCCTGCGCGGAGCTTGTCGGTGAGTGCCCGCAGCGCGGCGAGCTCGTCGGCGTCGAGCGCACCGCCCACGTACCGTCGGATCGACTCGGCGTGGCGCCGGCCGACCTCGCGCTGCACGGATCGGCCCCGCGCGGTGAGGGTCACCGCGACGCCCCGACCGTCGCCCGGCACCGGGTCGCGCGTCACCAGGCCGTCGACCTCCAGCCGCTCGACGAGCCGCGACAGGCTCGGCTGCGTGAGCAGGCTGTTCTCGGCCAGCTCGCGCAGCCGGGCCGACCCTCCCGGGCACGTCGTGAGCGTGAAGAGCACGTCGTACTCGCGCAGGGACACCTCGCCCCACACGTCGTCGGCCTGGAACCGGCGCATGAGCGTCACCTGGGCGCGGAACAGCGACTCCCAGGCCTGCGTCGTCTCGCGCACCCCGGGTAGCGCCCGATCCTGCGTCATGCGTGCTCCCTCGTCGGTCCATGCGTCTGCATGGACCAACCCGCACGGCTCGCGGGGTGTTCCCAGTAGCCTGACCTCATGAGCAGCGCGGACACGGCAACCGGGACCACCTACCTGCTGGTCGACGGCGAGAACATCGACGCGACGCTGGGCTCCAGCATCCTGGGCGGGCGACCGACGTCCGAGCAGCGGCCCCGCTGGGACCGCATCCGGGACTTCACGCGCTCCGCGTGGCAGCAGCCCGTCAAGGGGCTGTTCTTCCTCAACGCGTCGAACGGCACGCTGCCGATGTCGTTCATCCAGGCGCTCACCGCCATCGACTTCCGCGTGATCCCGCTGTCCGGCGAGTCGTACGAGAAGGTCGTCGACATCGGCATCAAGCGCACGCTCGCGGCGCTCGCCGAGCGACGGGGCGACGTGATGCTGGCGAGCCACGACGGCGACTTCGCGCCCGAGCTGGAGGCCCTGGTCGACGCGGGCGACCGTCGAGTCGGCCTGCTCGCGTTCCGCGAGTTCACCAGCACCCAGCTGGCGGGCCTCACGTCGCGCGGCCTGCAGCAGTTCGACCTCGAGTACGACGTCGCCGCGTTCAACATCTCGCTGCCCCGCCTGCGGATCATCCCGGTCGACGAGTTCGACCCGCTGAACTTCATCTGACGCCCCGTCGGGCCACCCGACGTGGCCCAGATCACAACGCGATAACGCTTATCTGGTACTCGGCCCGTTTTACCTAGTACCGGCTGGCCTAGGTGTTCGCCGCGTTGGTAGACAAGCCGCGGTCTCGTCCTGGGAGGACGCGCGCGCCGCCGTCAACGGCGCCGGCGCCACGTGCGCGCCCTCCCCGGACGGCCGACGGTCCAGGTCTTCCAGCGGTTCACCACATCGAGGTGGTCATGAGGCGGTACATCCTGGCGGGGGTCACCCTCGCCGTCCTGACGACGTTGCTCGTCGTCCTGTCCGACGCCCTGGGGCTCGACACCGAGGGCGTCGCGCTGCTCGGTGGTGCCCTGGGCGGGGCGTTGGGCCTCGTGCCCGACCGATCGCCGGCGCAACGTGCCGGCGCGTTCCTGATCGGGTTCGTCGTCGCCTGGGCGGGTTACGCGCTGCGCGCGGCCGTGCTGCCCGACGCGACCGCCGGGCGGGCCGTCGCCGTGCTCGTCGTGCTGCTCGTCTGCCTGGCCGTGGGGGCCGCGACGCGCGGCCGCCTGCCGCTGTGGGCGACCCTGCTCGGGGCCGCCGCGATGGCGGGTGCGTACGAGACGACGTACGCCGCCGACCCGACCGCGTTCCTCTCGTCGTCGGCCACCACCGCGACCTCGATCCTGGTCGCCGCGGGCGCCGGCTTCGTCGCGACCGCGCTGCTCGGCCCCCAGATCCAGCACGAGCGCGAGCTCGAGCGCTCGACCGACGACGCCGCCCGCACGGCGCCCCGCCACACGGCCCAGGCTTCCGCACCGGCCGTCCCCGCGGCCGCCGCACCAGCCGTCGCTCGCGACGCGGACACCCCCGCCACCGGCACCCCGAGCGTCGCCCGCCGCGAGGGCAACGCCTGGCACCTTCCCCTGCAGCCCCCGACGGAGGCCTGACGTGCGCCGCTCCACCCTCACCACCGCTGCGGCCATCGCCGCGGTCCCCCTGATCGTCGCCGTCAGCGCCCCGCCGGCCCTCGCGGCCGACGACGGCGACGTCGCCGTCACCAACACCGAGACCGTGCAGGCCCACCTGGACGCGACGGGGTCGCTGCAGGACGCGCGCATCTACGACCAGCTCGCGCTGTCCGGCCACGGCACCGCGCAGATCTCCAACCCCGTCTCGACGCACGGCCTGCGCAACCTCGACGGGTTCGGCGGCTACCGGGTGGTCGACGGGAACGTCGTCGCGGACGTGAGCGTGGACGGCGAGCGCCGCCTGCGCTCGGTCAGCGACTACGACCAGCAGCTCCCGCTCAAGGTCGAGATCACCTACACCCTGGACGGCAAGCCGGTGAAGCCCGGGTCCGTCGTCGGGAAGTCCGGTGAGCTGGCCGTGCACTTCACGGTCACGAACCAGACCGCCAAGCAGGAGCAGGTCAGCTACGACGACGGCAAGGGCGGCACGACGACGTCGACCGAGACCACCGTCGTGCCGATGATCGGCCAGCTCGTCACGGTCCTGCCGTCGACGTTCACCGACGTGCGGTCCGACGAGGCGGGCATGGCCGGCGACGGCCGGGGCGGCACGCAGATGACCTACCAGATGACGCTGTTCCCGCCGATCGGCTCCCCCACCGCCGAGTTCGGCTACACGGCGCAGATCACGCACGGCCGGGTGCCCGCGGCGACGCTGACGTCCATGCCCGTCTCCCCGCTCGACTACCCGTCGTTCAAGGGCGGCTCTGCCAGCTACAAGGCGGGCGCCGACAGCGGCGTCGAGCTCACGTCGGGCGCCGTGCAGATCGACGACAACGTCCTCAAGCTCCGCGACGGCGCCGCCCAGGTGCTCGACGGCATCATCCAGCTCGGCGACGGCGCCGACCAGCTCTCGCAGGGCCTGACCGACCAGGCCGCGCCGGGCGCGAAGGAGCTGGCGACGGGCCTGAACGACAAGCTCGCACCGGGTGCCGCCGAGCTGTCCGGAGCATTGTCCGGGAAGATCGACCCGGGTGCCTCGGACCTCGCCAAGGCACTCTCCGGTCAGCTCCAGCCGGGATCCACCGCCTTGTCGCGCGCGCTCCGCAAGCAGATCACCCCCGGCGCGAAGCAGCTCGCCGACGCCGTCAACGATCAGCTCTTCCCCGGCAACGCCGCGCTCGCCGACGGCCTCAACGACCAGATCGCGCCAGGAGCGGCCACGCTCGCCGACGGTCTGAACGACCAGCTGGCTCCGGGTGCCGCCTCTCTGGCCGAAGGTCTGAACACGCAGCTCGCTCCTGGGGCCTCGACGCTCGCCGAGGGCCTCGGCAAGGCCGCGCCCGGAGCAGCCGCGCTCGCCACCGGCGCGAAGAAGCTCGACGACGGGCTGACCGCGGCCACCACCGGCGCCCCTGCCCTGCTCGCCGGGGTCGACCAGGTCTCCGGCGGCCTCGCGCAGGTGGATGCCGGGCTGGCCAAGCTCAGCACGACGATCGGCGGCCTCCCCGACAACGCCGACGTCAAGAAGCTGGTGGCGGGCGTCGCGAAGCTGGAGGCCACCTTCGCGTCCGACGGCGAGCTGCGGGCCGGCGTCGCGGAGCTTCGCGAGAAGGTGGCCGGCGACGGCACACCCACGAACCCGGGCGCAGGAGCGGCGCTGACGAAGCTGGGCGGCGGCACCGCCGCGCAGGGCACGAGCGTGAAGGCCCAGGTGCAGAAGCTCAGCACCCTCGCGGCAGAGCTGCGTGGCACCGGCGACCCCGCCGACGCAGCGACCGCCGACGCGCTCGGACCGATCATCACGTCCCTCGCGACCAGCGGCGCCACTCTCGAGGCCTACGGCACCAACGTCAAGGGCGTGGGCGACGAGTTCACGGCGAGCATCCCGGAGATCGACGCGCTGGCCGGAGGACTGGCACAGACCGAGGGCGGCCTGACTCAGGTCGACACCGGGCTCGCCTCCCTGCTCGCGACCGTCGTCGGCGGCGTCCAGCAGGCGGTCGGCACGGCGGGTGACGTCCCCAACACGACCGATCCGACGAGGACGACGCTGCGCGGCGGCATCCACGGTCTGCAGGCGGGCGCCGGCAAGCTCAAGACGGGTGGGACCACCCTGTCCGACGGTCTCGCCGAGCTCTCCGCAGGAGCGAACCAGCTCAACTCCGGTGCCGCGACGCTCTCGGCCGGCGTGAAGGATGCAGCCGACGGGTCCACGCGGTTGTCGAGCGGGCTCGCTGCCGCGGCATCCGGCTCCACCCAGGTCTCGGAAGGCATCGACGCCGCGGCCGAGGGCTCGGCCAACCTCGCGGACGGCACCGCGCAGGCCGCGGACGCAGCCGGGCAGCTCGCGGACGGCGCCGACCAGGTGGGCGGAAAGCTCGACGAGCTGCACGCCGGACTCGTCACGGCATCCGACGGTTCGTGGAAGATCACCGGCGGCATCGGCAAGGCGTCGGACGGTGCGACCAAGCTCTCGGCCGGGATCAGCAAGGCGAGCACCGGGTCACAGGCGCTCGCATCGGGCGCCGCCGACGCCGCGGCCGGATCGCAGACGCTCTCCGAGGGCATCAGCGACGCGGCCGACGGCAGCAAGAAGCTGGCCGACGGCCTGGCCACGGCCAAGGAGAAGACGCCGGGCCTCGTGGACGGGGCGCAGCAGCTGTCCGACCAGGGCACGTCCAAGCTCGTCTCGACGGGCGAGGACACGGCGACGTCCTACGGCGCCAAGTACGCGGTGCTCGTGGCCGGCGCCAAGCGTGCCGAGACCGAGGGCATGGCCGTCGGGGCCCCGCAGGGTGCGACGTCGGCGACCGCCTACTCGATCGAGATCGCGGGCGCCGACGGCGAGGGCGCGAGCTCGGTCGGTCGCTTGATCCTCGCGATCGTGCTGTTCGCGGGCGGCGCCGGACTGGCGACGTTCGTCCGGCGGCGCTGGGTCTGAGTCCCCCGGTCGAAGGGGCGGGCATCCACGGATGCTCGCCCCTTCGTCGTGCCCGGGTGCGCGTCGCGGCGCCTTCCGGCCGGTCCCGGCGTCAGCAACCAGCCGCACCTGTGACCAGAGTGACGCGTGTGACGGGTTCGGGACACCAGGGGCGGACTCCTGTCACAGGTGCGGCTGGTTCGTGACGCGACCGGACGACCGGCGCGAGTCCCGAACCGGTGGGCGCGCAGTCAGCCGGCGAAGGAGCGGGTGAGCTCGTCGTCGATGAGGAACTCGACGTGGTCGTGGTGGTCCGGGTCGGCGAGCATCGCGACGCCGTGCGCGGCGAGCGGGACCTCGAAGAACGACGGCCCCTCGGCCGGGCGCGAGACGAGCTGCGAGTCGTCGCGCGCGACGTCCGGGTCGTCCCTCGAGGCGAGCACCAGCAGCGGCCCGGTGTAGTCGACCGACGTCGAACGCGCGTCCATCCCCTCGAAGCGCGACGGAGGACTCAGTGCGACCACGCCGACGGCGCCGAGCTCCTGCGCCATCGCCACCACGTAGGTGCCGCCCTTGGACGCGCCGACGAGCGCGACCTTCTCGACACCCGCCTGGTGCAGCGCGTCCACGGCGGATCGCATCGCGGCCTCGCCCTTGATGTTCCCGGTGCCCGGCCACGTGAACGTCGCGACCCGGTACCCCTTGCTGACCAGGTGCTTCGCCTCCGACGCCCACTGGCACCAGTCGCCGCCGTTCTGCGGCGCGAGCACCACGCCCTGGCTCCCGCCCGCGGTCACCGCGACGGCCGTCGTGACGTCCCCGGACGTGACGGCGACCGCCTGCGTCCCGGACGGCAGGCAGTCCGGCGCCTTGGCGGACGTCATGCCGGCCGCCCCGCTCGAGGCCGTCGCAGGACCCGGGCTCGGGGCGTCGGCCGAGCAGGCGCTGGTGGTGAGCGCCACCGCGAGCAGGGCGCAGCAGGCGAGCCCGGTCCGCATCGGCAGGGCACGTCGGGACGTCACGTCGGTGTGCACGCCCACGTTCCTACGGGGTGTGCGGGCCGAGGGCAAGGGCCGTCCCATCGTTTGGTTACCAGGCTGTCAGTCAGACGCAGGCGTCGAACCGGTCCAGCACGATCTGCGCGAGGCGCGGGTCGGGTGCCAGCGGCGCGCTCACGACGTCCGCACCTGCCTCCAGCACGCGGTCGTGGAAGTAGCCGGGCGCCAGCAGGTAGGAGGCGACGACGACGCGTCCGCCGGGGGTCAGCCCCGCGCGCGCATCGGCCACCGCCTGCGGGACGGTCGGGCTCGCGCCCGCGCCGTACCCGATGGTCACGGGCTGCTCGAGGGCGTCCGTCAGACCCGCGGCGACCGCCTCGACGGCGACGGCTGCAGCCGGGTCGGTGGAACCCGCCGCGGCCAGCACGACGACGTCGTCGGACGTGAGCCCCACCGCGTCGAGCCGGTCGCGCAGGATCGCGACGAGCCGGTCGTCGGGCCCGAGCGGAGGGGCGGCGGACGCCCCCTCGCGGTCGACCGCCTCCGCGATGTCGACCCGCACGTGGAAGCCGACGGACAGCAGCAGCGGCACGACGACCGCCTCTCCCCCGCCCGCCACCGCGTCGGCGACCACGGCCGCGACCTCCGGGATCTGCACGTCGACGAACGCCTCGCGCACGTCGAGGTCCGGCCGCGCGGCACGCACGTCGGTCAGGATCGACCGGATCGCCTCGCGGCCGTCGGTGTTGTCGGTGCCGTGCGAGCACCCGACGAGAACGGTCATGCGCCGTCCGCCAGCTCGAGCCGGTACCCGCGCTTGACCACGGTCCGGATCAGCGTGCGGCTGCCGGTGGCCTCGCGCAGGCGGGCGATCGCGACCTCGGCGGCGTGCGGGTCGCGCGAGTCCCCGGGCAGCGCGTCCAGGACCAGGTCGCGCAGGACGACGGACCCGCGGGCGGCCGCGAGCAGCCGGAGGATCTCGAGCCCGCTGGGGGTCAGGGCCAGCACGCGACCGTCGAGCACCGCCGCACCGCGGTGGACCTGGAGCGGGCCCGCGATCGTGTCGAGGGCCTGCAGCCCCCCGTAGTGGCCGATGATCAGGCGCACGAGCGAGCCGAGCCGCCCGCGCTCCGGGACCAGCGGTTCGATCCCGCGGTCCAGCAGCGGGCCCGCGGTGATGGGCCCGACCGCCGCGGTCACCACGTGGCCGTCCCGGCACAGACGCACGATCCGGTCGGTGACATCTGCGGCGTCGGCGGCCTCGAGCCACGCCGCCGCGCCGGGTGCGGACGTGAACGCGACGGTGTCGATCTCCCCCGCGGCGACGGCCCGCACGGACGCGGCGACGGCGGCGGGGTCCGCAGGCGGTCCCCAGCGGTACACGACGAGGCTGCGCACGCGCGCGCCGGCCAGCCGGAACGCCTCGTCGAGCCCGTCCGACCCGGCCCCGTGGTGCTGGACCGCGATGTCGTGACCGGCCACCCCCTCGTCGAGCAGGAACTCCGCCATCTCGGCGCTCGTCTCCGACTCGGCGACCCAGTCCGCCGTCAGGCCCGCCGCCTGGATGGCGCCACGCGCCTTGGGCCCGCGGGCGACGATGCGCGCCTGGGACAGCATGCCGACGAGCGGCTCGGCGAGGCCCGCCGCGTCGGCGGCCTCGATCCAGCCGCGGAACCCGATCCCCGTCGTCACCACGACCGTGTCGGGCGGGTCGGCGAGCAGGGAGCGCGTGCCCGCCAGCAGAGCGGCGTCGTCGATGTGCGGGACCATACCGAGCGACGCGGCGTGCCGGACGGTCGCGCCGCGCCTGGTCAGAGCCGCGGAGAGCTCGGCGGAACGTCGATCGGCGGTGACGAGCACGACGAGGCCCGCCAGCGTCTGGTCGATGGGCTCGTTCACGTGGTCATTGTGTCGTGCTCGGGGCTCCGTGCCGGGGAGGCGTCCAGCAGACCCGGCGCGGCGACGTCACCCAGCACGATCACGGCCGGCGCCCGGACACCCACGCGCCCCGCCACGCGCACGATCTCGCCGAGCGGCGCCCGGGTGACGCGCTGGGACCCGGTGGTCCCGCTCTCGACGATCGCGACGGGCGTCGACGGCGCGGCCCCGAACTCCAGCGCGCGGCCCACCAGGTCCGTCAGCACCGCGACCCCCATGAGCACCACCACGGTGCACGACGCGTCGCGCAGCCCGACGAGACCGGCCTGCGACCAGCCGTCGTGCCCGTTCATGACGTGCACGGCGCCGACCGTCCCACGGTGCGTGAGGGGGATGCCGGCGGCAGCCGGCACCGCGAGCGCGCTGCTCACGCCGGGGATCACCTCGACGGGCACGCCGGCCTCGCGGCACGCGAGCACCTCCTCGCCGCCACGCCCGTAGACGAACGGGTCGCCGCCCTTGAGCCGCACGACCAACCGCCCGCGCTGGGCCTGCTCCACCAGGATCCGGCCGATCTCGTGCTGCGGGACGGGATGGTGGCCCGGGGTCTTGCCGACGTCGATCACCTCGACGCCGGGCGCGAGCTCGTCGAGCACCTCGACGGGACCCAGCCGGTCGACGACCACGACGTCCGCGGCGGCCAGAGCACGCCGGCCCGCGATCGTCAGCAGGCCGAGGTCACCCGGTCCGCCGCCGACGAGCACCACGCGACCCTCGTCGGGCCGACGCGTGCGCCGGGCGCGCAGATCGGTGCGCCCTTCGCGCAGGTGCTCGGCCACCACGTCACGCACGTGCTCGGCGAGCCCGTCCCGCACGACGGCCGTGCGGCCGGGGTCGGGCGGCCCGCTGGAGACCACGCCGACGAGCACGTCGCCGGACCGGGTCGTCGCCGGTGTGCGCGCGCTGCCCTGGGCGACGTCGCCCGCGGCGACGCAGAACACGCGCCGGTCCCGGGCCCAGCCCGCCACCGCCGCGTCGGCACCGCGGTCACCCGTCGCGGTGTGGACCAGCCAGACGTCGTCGAGGTCGGACTCGACCACCTCACGCGCGTGCCACTGCACCAGACCCCAGCGGTGCTGGTCGCGCAGCGCCTCGCACACGGCGGGCGCGACGACGACGACGTGGGCGGCATCGGTGAGCAGGCCCTGGACGCGGCGCGCCGCGACCGGCCCCCCGCCGACGACGAGCACGCGCCGGCCCGCCAGCTCCACCCCCAGCATCGTGGTCACGCCCCCACCTCCACCACGCCGTCGACCACGCGCACGGGCCACACCGCCAGGTCGGCGGACATGCCCCGCACCGGCTCCTTGCCGACCGGGTCGAGGCAGCGGCCCGTGACCAGGTCGAACACCTGCTTGTGCATGGGCGAGGCGACCGTGGCCACCTCGGTGCCGTCCACCGCCCGCGAGCCGACGATGCCGCGCGACAGGACGTACGCGTCGCAGAACGGGTCGTGCTGCTGGACGGCCAGCACCCGGTCGTCGGCCAGCCGGAACAGCGCGACCTGCACGCCGTCGACCAGCGCCGCGGCGCCACGCTCGCGCGCCAGGTCGTCGAGCCGGCACACCGCGACCCACGTGCGCTCTCCGACGGTCATCGCCGCACCTCCAGGGTTGATCCGGCGACGAGCACGGGCTCGCCGCGTCGCTCGGCCTCGCGGGCCTCGTCGCGCTCGTCGGCCGTCGCGGGCCGAACCTGACCGCGCTCGGGGACGTACGCCAACGACGGGTCGGCCACCTCGGGGGCGTTGACGAACGACGCGAACCGGCGCAGCTTCTCGGGGTCCTCGAGCGTCGCCTTCCACTCGTCCTCGTACTCCTCGACGTGCCGCGCCATCTGCGCGTCGAGGTCCGCGGCGATGCCGAGAGAGTCCTCCAGCACCACGGCGCGCACGCCGTCCAACCCGCCCTCGACGTCGTCGACCCACGGTGCCGTGCGCTGCAGGCGGTCCGCCGTGCGGACGTAGTAGAGCAGGAACCGGTCGATGGTGCGGATCAGCGTCTCGGTGTCGAGGTCCTCGGCCAGGAGCTGTGCGTGCCGCGGCGTGAAGCCCCCGTTACCGCCCACGTAGAGGTTCCAGCCCTTGTCGGTCGCGATGACGCCGACGTCCTTGCCCCGCGCCTCGGCGCACTCGCGCGCGCACCCGGAGACGCCGAGCTTGATCTTGTGCGGCGAGCGCAGCCCGCGGTAGCGCAGCTCCAGCAGCACCGCGAGCGCCACGGAGTCCTGCACGCCGAACCGGCACCACGTCGACCCGACGCACGACTTCACGGTCCGCAGCGACTTGCCGTACGCGTGACCGGACTCGAAGCCGGCGTCCACCAGGCGCTGCCAGATGAGTGGGAGCTGGTCGATGCGGGCGCCGAACAGGTCGATCCGCTGGCCGCCGGTGATCTTGGTGTAGAGCCCGAAGTCCTCGGCGACCGAGCCGATGGCGATCAGCCCGGCCGGCGTCACCTCGCCA
>Ga0160436_1000360_pt1 | contig 19354 bp, 17 predicted proteins | sample HID1973M_E0MG_FD_108264 | JGI IMG/M metagenome (GOLD analysis project Ga0160436, IMG submission 108264) | Enriched mosquito-associated microbial communities from UW Madison campus, WI, USA - HID1973M_E0 MG | ecosystem: Host-associated > Arthropoda: Insects > Digestive system > Unclassified ...
GGGTGGCGACGAGGCGGCGCAGGTGTTCCCCGGTCGTGGTGGCGCGCCGATTTCGCAACGTGCGGTTCAGATCCGGCTCAAGCAACTGGCGCAGCGGCAGGGACTGTTCAAGCACGTGCATCCACATATGCTGCGCCATAGTTTTGCCAGTCATATCCTTGAATCCTCCGGCGATCTGCGCGGCGTGCAAGAGCTCTTGGGCCATGCCGACATCGCCACTACCCAGATCTATACGCATCTGGACTTCCAACACCTGGCCAAGGTGTACGACGCCGCGCATCCGCGCGCCAAGCGCAAACCCCCCAAAAGTCCTGCTTGATCCCCCCGGGGCCGTCCCCACCTCAGGGAGAACACCCCGGAGGCCCCATGGACCCCAGCCAGAATCCCAACGTTTTCCACGCCACCACCATCATTTCGGTGCGCCGCAATGGACATGTCGCCGTCGCCGGCGATGGTCAGGTGACGCTGGGCCACACCGTCATGAAAGGCAACGCGCGCAAGGTGCGCCGGCTTGGCCGCGACGGCCAGGTGCTGGCCGGTTTTGCCGGCGCCGCCGCCGATGCGTTCACCTTGTTTGAATTGTTTGAAGCCAAGCTGGAAAAGCACGGCCAATTGCAACGCGCCGCAGTTGAACTGGCCAAGGATTGGCGCACCGAACGCCGCCTGGGCAAGCTCGAAGCCTTGCTCGCCGTGGCCGACAAGGAAACCTCGCTGATCATCAGCGGCACCGGTGATGTGATTGAACCGGAAGACGGCATCATCGCCATCGGTTCCGGCGGCTCCTACGCCTTGAGCGCCGCACGCGCGCTGCTCGCGCACACCGAGCTGGATGCCAAGTCCATTGCTGTCGAATCGCTGAATATCGCCGGCGACATCTGCATCTACACCAACCGCAACGTGGTGGTCGAAGAGCTATAAGTGGCGCAGGCCTGCCTTCGACCCATCCCCGCACACCTTGATGCCCCCACGCCCTTATGAATGACACCCACTCTTCCCTGATGACTCCGCGCGAAATCGTGCAGGAGCTGGATCGCCACATTGTCGGCCAGCACAGCGCCAAGCGCGCCGTGGCCATCGCGCTGCGCAATCGCTGGCGGCGCATGCAGTTGCCCGAGGCACTGCGCAATGAAGTGATGCCCAAGAACATCCTGCTGATTGGCCCCACCGGCGTAGGCAAGACGGAGATCGCGCGGCGCCTGGCCACGCTGGCCAATGCACCCTTCGTCAAAGTGGAAGCCACGCGCTTCACCGAGGTCGGCTACGTCGGCAAGGACGTCGAGCAGATCGTGCGCGACCTCGCCGACACTGCGGTCAAGATGTACCGCGAACAGGCCAAGGTGCGCGTGCGCACGCAGGCTGAGGAACGCGCCGAAGATCGCCTGCTCGACGCCCTGCTGCCGCGCCGCAGCGCCGGCATCGGCTTTGATCCGGAAGCCGCGCGTCACGAGCCCTCCGCGCAGGACAACGACACGCGTATCAAATTCCGCAAGATGCTGCGCAACGGCGAGCTCGATGATCGCGAGATCGAGCTGGAACTGTCGGCCAACGTCGGCGTGGACATCATGACCCCGCCCGGCATGGAAGAGATGGGCCAGCAGCTGCGGCAGATGTTCTCCAACCTGGGCGGCGGCAAGACCCACAAGCGCATGGTCACGATCAAGGCGGCACGCCCGCAGCTGATCGAGGAAGAAGCGGCCAAGCTGGTCAATGAGGACGACATCCGTTCGGTGGCCATCGAGGCCTGCGAGCAGCACGGCATTGTCTTCATCGACGAGATCGACAAGGTCGCCAAGCGTGGCGACAACGTCGGCGGCGGCGACGTCAGCCGCGAAGGCGTGCAGCGCGATCTGCTGCCGCTGGTGGAAGGTTCCAACGTCAGCAGCAAGTACGGCACGGTCAAGACCGACCACATCCTGTTCATTGCCTCCGGCGCGTTCCATCTGGCCAAACCCAGCGATCTGATTCCGGAGTTGCAGGGCCGCTTCCCGATCCGGGTGGAGCTGTCGGCGCTGTCCAAGGACGATTTCATCCGCATCCTGACCGAGCCCAAGGCCGCTCTAAGCAAGCAGTACGTCGAGTTGATGAAGACCGAAGGCGTGAGCCTGAGCTTCAGCGATGACGCCATCGACCGGCTCGCCGAGATTGCCGCACAGGTCAACGAGCGGCAGGAGAACATCGGCGCGCGTCGTCTGCACACCGTGCTGGAGCGGCTGCTGGATTCGCTCAGCTACGAGGCGCCGGACCGCGATGGCCAGACCGTGGCCATTGATCGCGCCTACGTCGACTCGCACCTGGGCGAACTGGTGCAGGACCCGGACTTGAGCCGCTACATCCTGTAAGCGGCCCTGACAGCGGGGTGGCTGCGTCGCAGCTGCCTCCCACGCGGCATGGATTGAGCGCCTTCGCCCCCCGGGGCGAGGGCGTTTTTCGTTTGTGGCGACGGTCCAGCCCTTGCCCCGTGGGCGTTTCTCCGGTTTTTCTGGCGAGCCGACCAACGGTCGCCTCCGGCTATTGCCATACTGTGTGACACAAAGTAATGTGCGCCAAACGTTACGGGGTGGCACATGGTTGAGGTCAAGGAAAACCCGGGAGCCAAGCTGGAGCTGGAACTGCGCCGTGGGGTGCTGGTGCTGGCGGTGCTCTCCCAGCTGCGCGACTTCCAGTACGGCTACTCGCTGCGCCAGGCGCTGGCCCTGCGCGGCATGCCGATTGAGGAAGGCACGCTGTATCCACTGCTGCGCCGGCTCGAAAGCCAGGGCCTGCTGGCCTCGGAATGGCGCATCGAAGAAGGCCCGCCCCGTCGCTATTACCGACTCAACGACGCCGGCACGGCGTTGCTCATTGAACTGACTGCGTTCTGGAACGCCCAGGTGGCGACCATGAGCGGTCTTCTTGCCGAGGAAGCACGATGAACACCCATGCAGTGATCGATTCCTACGTAGCCGATGTGGTGCGCCGCCTGCCGTCGCGCGACCGCGCCGAGATCAGCCTGGAGCTGCGCGGCCTGCTCGGCGAAATGCTGGATGCACGTGCCAGCGAGGCCGGCCGCCCGGCCGACGACGCGATGGTGCTGCAACTGCTGCGCGAGTTCGGTGCGCCCACCGATGTGGCCGCGCGCTATCGCGCGCCGGGCACGGTCATCATCCCGGCCGAGCAGACCCGCTCCTTTGTGTCGGTGGCGCTGATCGGCGTCGCCCTGCAATGGGCACTGACCTTGTCGGAGGTGTTCAACGGCGGATCGTTCGCCGCCTGGTATCTGACCAATGGCCTGGGCGCGCTGTGGTGGCCGGGCTTCATGCTGATTATCGCGATGATCGGCGCGGGGCTGCGCCGACAGGGCTGGTTCCAGCGATCCTGGCAGCCGCGCATCGTCGATCCGGATCGCGTCCATCGCGGCCTGCTCGGCTTTGGGCTGTTCTGGTACGCCTTTGGCGTGAGCATGATGGTGGCGCTGCCGTGGATCGTCGATCAGTTGCCCGGCCCGGTGGCGCGCGCGTTGGCCATTGACCCGCAGTTCCTGCGCTATCGCGCCTGGCCGGTGTTGCTGCTGTGGTTGGGCGGCTTTGTTGTGTCGCTGCAAGTGCTGCGCGCGGGCCGCTGGTCTGTGAACCTGCGGCGGCTGGAGTTGGCCTTCACCGCCGGCTTTATTGCACTGATGGGTTGGTGGATTGCCGATGGTCCGATCATGCAGTCGGCGGCGGCGGACAAGACCGCCAAGGCCTGCCTGGCGCTGGTGATCGTGTTCCTGCTGATCGATATCGCCGCCAAGTTGCATCGCCAGCGCGCGCATCTGAAAGCGCCGCGAATCGTGGGCTGATGGCTAGGCCTCGCCAGCGAGTTTGATTTACATCGGTGAGGCTACGCCTCACCGATGTCCTCATCCCACACAGCCGGGTTGGCGCGGATGTAGTCGCCGAGCAGTTGGATGCATTCGTTGTCTTGCAGGTCGATGACTTGCACGCCGGCTTCGCGCAGCCAGTCGATGCCGCCCTGGAAGTTGACCGACTCGCCCACCACTACCGTGCCGATGTTGAACTGCCGTACCAGGCCGCTGCAGTACCAGCACGGCGCCAGCGTGGTGACCATGATGGTGTCCTGGTAGCGGCGTTGGCGGCCGGCCTTGCGGAAGGCGTCGGTCTCGCCATGCACGGAGGGGTCGTTTTCCTGCACGCGCCGGTTGTGGCCGCAGCCGAGCAGGCGGCCATCGTTGTGATACAGGGCGGCGCCAATCGGGATGCCGCCCTCGGCCAGACCTTGCCGCGCTTCGGCCACGGCGGTTTGCAACAGCGCCCGATAGTCGATTTCCACGTTGACTCCTGATGGGTCGTGCATGAACCGGCATCTTGCCATGCCTGCTTTGCGCTTAGAGGTAGAACGCAGGTCCAGTCACAGTTGGGGAAGGGGCAGGTTGTTGACTATCGCCGCCTGATTTTCGGAGCCTCCCATGTTTCTGCCCTCCCGCCGCTGTTTTGCGGCCCTGTGTCTGACGGCCGTATTGCTGGCCGCCGCCTTGCCGACGGCGTGGTGCCAAGTGCATGCCGCCGCCCAAGCTTCCACGAGGCGGATTGAACGTGGGCGCTTGCTGCTGCAATGGGGCGATCCGCGACCTGCGACCCGCGCCGCGCCCAGCACGCGCGCCGCTTCTGCGCCGCTGTCAGTGCGTGCGCCACTGCGCCCGCAACTACGCGTGCAACTGCTCACCGATGATGGCCGGCGCATTCGATTGGATGCCGTGGCGGCGCGACAAGCGGCGGTGGACCTGAGCCGATTGAACACGCGTCGGGTTGCGGTGTCATTTGCCGGCCGCAGCGCGGCGACGGCGCTGAAGTCGAAGGCCAAGGCAGCGGACGTAGTGGAAGCCATCGTGCCCATCGATGCGCCTGTGCCCCGACTTGCGGCCCCGGCGCGCCGCCAGGCCTCGGCAGCGGCGGCCATCAGTGGCAAGACCCGCTGGCTCAGCTTGATGTGCAAGTTTGCCGACATCGCCGAGGAGCAGAAGCCGCGCACATTCTTCCAGCAGCAGTACGGCGACGACGTCGGGCAATTGGGTCACTACTGGGCGGAGGTGTCGTACGGCACGATTTCGCTCGCTGGCAGCACCGCACATGGCTGGTACACCCTTCCGCACGCGCGTGCCGACTATGTCATCCGTGAGGAAGGCAAGGAACAGATGGATGCCGATCGCCTGTTCCAGGACTGCGTTGGCGCTGCTGATCCGGACGTCGACTTCACCGGCGTGCAAGGCGTCAACCTGATGTTCAACGGTGAGCTCGATGGCCATGCGTGGGGCGGCGCTGCCTGCGCCACCATGGATGGCCGCACGCAATGTCCGCGCGCCACCTGGAATCCGGCGTGGTCCTTCAAGAACCTGGCCCCGCTGGCGCACGAAATGGGCCATGGCTACGGCTTGCCGCATTCGGACAACTCCGACGGCGACGCCGACACCTATGACAATCCGTGGGACCTGATGAGCGATGTCTGGAACAATGCCGTCAACGACCAGACTTACGGCACGCGGCCCAAACACGTCGCCATGATTCAACGTGATCGCCTGGGCTGGGTGGCCGATGGACGCAAGCTCGTGTTGCCTGCGGGCACCCACCAGACACGCCGGATTGAACTTCAATATGCATCGCTGGCCGATGCCGGCGGCGTGCAGATGATCGTGCTGTCCATGCCGGAGCAAGCGGACCCGAACCAGACGGTGCGCTACACGCTGGAAGCGCGCCGCCGCAGTGGCGACTACGAGGCGGCGCTGGCCGGTGACGCGGTGATCGTCCATCGCACCCAGAACGAAACCGCCTACAGCCAGGACGCCCGCGTGCCGCCGGCGGACCGCGCCAACAACGAAGAGTCGATGTTCAAGGTGGGCGAGCGCTGGAGCGAGCCGGATGGCGCGTACGCCGTCGAAGTGGAAAGCATGGGCGTCAATGGCTTTGTCCTGCTCGTGACGGCGGGGCGGGGCATAGGCAGCGGACAGGTGACTGGCGGCAATGGTCCGGTGCGCCGCACGCCGGCCGCCCCGGCCACGCCCGCCGCCGCCGCCGCGCAGGCCCACGCCCCCGCCGGCGGCGGCAAGCGCAATGCGCCGCCCGGCACCGTCGCACCCAAGCAGAACCCGCGCCGCCCACCCATCAAGAAGAGCCCCAAGCTGCAAAAGCGCCGGGCCTGGGTCTGAGCCAGCCGACCAGGATCTGCGCGGGCAATCACGTCCGCGCCGCCCCGGGATCGGCGAAGATGGCGCCGATCAAAGGGGATAGCCAATGCAAAGCAAGGACTCGCACGCATGGCGCGCGATGCGCTGGGTCGCCTGCCTGTGGCTGGCGACCTGCGCCGGCAACGCCGCCGCGCAAGCGAATGCAGACATCGAACAGGGCCGCCTGATCTTGCACTGGGGCGATCCGGTGCCCGTCGCGCGCGGAAAAGCGCAACAAGCGCCGCGTCTTCGCGCCATCCTGACCACCGATGACGGCCGCCGGATTCCGATGGAAGCCGGTCTGGCCCGACGCGCAGCCGCGGATCTGCCGGCCTTGGCCAATCGCCGCGTGGCGGTGGCGTTCAAGCGTTTACCGGTCGCCGGCCAGCGTCGCCTGCAACGCGTGCCGGATGTGATCGTGCCCATCGATGCGCCCGCCGTCACTGCATCACGTGCGGGTGGCCAGGTGATGGCGGCCGCCGCCGTCTCCGGCACCACCCGTTGGGTCACGGTGATGTGCCGCTTCTCCGACATCGCCACCGAGCAGCAGAACAAGACCTTCTTCAACAACCAGTACGGCACCGGCGTGGGTCAGCTGGGTCATTACTGGAGCGAGGTCTCCTACGGCAAGGTCAACCTGGCCGGCAGTTCGGCCGAAGGTTGGTTCGCCCTTCCCAATCCGCGCGCCACCTACGTGACCAAGGGAAGCGACGGCAAGGACGATGCGGATCTGGACAAGTTGTTCCAGGATTGCGTGACCGCCGCCGACGCCACGGTCGATTTCAGCGGCGTGCAAGGCATCAACCTGATGTTCAACGGCGACCTGGATGGCTTTGCCTGGGGCGGCGGTTCCTGCGCGACCATGGACGGCGCGCGCCGCTGCACCCGCGTCACCTGGAATCCGCCCTGGTCCTTCAGCAATCTGGCGCCGCTGGCGCATGAGATGGGCCATGGCTACGGTCTGCCGCATTCGGACAACTCCGACGGCGATGACGACACCTACGACAATCCCTGGGACGTGATGAGCGATGGCTGGAGCAATGCCGTCGGCGATGCCACTTACGGCACGCGGCCCAAGCACATCGCCATGATCCAGCGCGACCGCCTGGGCTGGGTGGATGCGGCGCGCAAGTTGGAACTGCGCTATGGCGGCGGCGGCACGCGCCAGATCGAATTGCAGTTCGCCTCGCTGGCCAGTGCCAGCGGTGTGCAGATGATCGTGCTACCGCTGCAAACACAACCGGATTCGGCGCAGACCATCCGCTACACCCTGGAAGCACGCCGACCCATAGGCGCTTACGAAGGCAAGCTGGCCGGCACCGCGGTGATCATCCATCGCTTGTTTGACGGCACCGCCTATAGCCAGGACGCCAGCGTGCCGCCTGCCGACCGCGCCAACAACGAAGGCTCGATGTTCAAGGTCGGCGAGAGCTGGAGCGCGCCGGGTGGCGCGTATCTGCTAAGCGTGGATGCGGCCACTGCCAACGGCTTCCTGGTGACCTTGACCAGCGCGCAAATCGGCCAGATCACCGGTGGCAATCTGCCGGCGCGAGCGGGCAATGGTGCTGCGGTGAGTATTGCGCCCACGGCCGCTGCGGCATCGAACGCCTCATCAACCTTGTCCTATAGACGCTCGCCAGCCACGCGGCGTCCGCCAATCCGTTCGCGTTTGCGCTGACAGCCGCGCGCGCTCAGCGCGCGTCGGCGGTATCCACGCTCACCACCACCGACATGCCCGGCCGCAGTCGCGCAGCCGCGGCCTGGCCGGGATCGATGGCGATCTTCACCGGAATGCGCTGGGCAATCTTGACGTAGTTGCCGGTGGCGTTGTCCGGCGGCAGCACGCTGAACTCCGAACCGGTGGCCGGCGAAATTTCCAGCACGCGCCCGCGCAGGCGTTCACCGCCCAGCGCGTCCACGCTGAAACGCACGCCCTGGCCAATCCGCACTGCCGGCATCTGGGTCTCCTTGAAATTGGCCACCACCCACAAAGTGTCCGGCACCAGCGCCATCAACTGGGTGCCGTTGGTGACGTAGGCGCCCTGGCGCACGCTGACCTGGCCAAGTTGACCATCACGCGGCGCGTGGATGCGCGTGTTGTCGAAGTTGATCTGGGCCAGCCGCACCGCTGCCTGCGCTTCGGCCACTGCGGCCTGCAATACGGCATGGTTGACGCCGACGCTGCGCACGCTTTGCTGCGCCAGTTGCAGGCTGGCGCGGGCCTGTTGCAAATCGGCTTCGGCCTGCGCATTGGCGGCAAATGCGGTGTCGCGATCCTGTTCGGAGATCAGATGCTCCTGGGCCAGCTGATCGGCGCGCCGCAGCGCCGAGCCGGTGCGTTGTTTTTGCGCACCGCTGCTGGCAATCGAGGCCTGGCTCTGCACGATGCCCAACTTGGCGCTGGTCTGCTGCTGCACCCAGTTGTCCAGGTTGGCCTGCGCGCTTTGCAGCTGCGCCTGCGCCTGATCCAATTGCTGACGGTAGATGCGGTCATCGATGCTGGCCAGCAACTGGCCGCGTTTGACGTGCTGGAAGTCCTGCACCGGCACCTCGGTGACATAACCGCTGACCTGCGGACTGATCAGCGTCACCTGGCCACGCACCATCGCGTTCTCGGTGGTCTGGATGGCGCTGGTGAACGGCGGCAACTGCCAGGCGTACAGCACGATGCCCACGCCCAGCAGCGCCAGCAGCACAAAACCGAGCAGGCCCATCCAACGCCGTTGCCGCCGGCTGCGCTCGCGGGCGCGGTCTTCTGCTTGGGAGGCGGAGAGGTTGGCATTCATTCGGTACTGGCCTGGGCAACGGGTGGGGAAGGGACGGGAGCGGCCGGCGCGCTGAAGCGGCGCCAGAGTACGTCGGCATAGATCCAGACCAGGGTGAAGATGGCCAGCCAGCCGACGATCCAGAAGACATCGTTGTAGGCCAGCACATTGGCCTCGCGGGTCACCGCGCTGCCCAGCGCGCGCAGGCCCTGGGTGTTGCGTAGCGCTGCATCGCCCACGGTATGCGCATAGGCGCCGCTGCCGGCCTGCACGCGCGCCAGCACCTGTGGATCCAGCAGGCTGATGTTCTCGGCCAGCTGGCTGGCGTGGAATTTCTCACGCACGATCTGGAAGCTGCCGAGTAGCGCCGATCCCAACAGCCCGCCCATGTTCTGGGCCATGCCGAACAACACCACAAAGCTGATCAGATTGCCCGGCTGCGACAGGATCGAACCGATGCCGGTGACCATCGCCGGGCCAATGAAGAAGGTGCTGCCGAACGAGAGCAGGAACTGGCTCAGATACATCTGCTCGGGTCGGGTCAGGTTGTTCGAATGCGCATCCATGAACGCACCGGTGGCGATGAACGCCACCGCGATCATCAGATGCTGGCCGGTATGCTGCGGGCGGATCGTCAGCGCGCTCACCGCAATGCCGCAGAAGCTGCCGAACAACACCCACAAGTACAGCCCGTGCAGCTCGTCGTTGTTCAAGCCCAGGTTCTGGAAGAACGCCACCGCGCCCACGCTTTGTTCCGACAGCACCAGCCGGATCAGCAACACCGACAGGCCCAGCCGGACCATCAAACCGCTGGCCAGCCAGCGCGTGTTGATCAGCGGGTTGCGGCGATAGTGCTCAATCGCCACCGCAGCGATCAGCAGCACGATTGAGCAGGCCAGCGTCACCCCCAGCCACGGCGATTGCGTCCACCACAGATAACGGCCCAGCGACAGCACCGCCGCCAGCCCGGCCGAGCCGGAGGCGAACAAGGCGAAGGTGGCGAAGTCCAGCTTCTCGAACACCTTGTAGCGATCACTGGGCGGCAGCTTCAGCACCAGCACGCAGGCCAGCGCCAGAATCGCCAGGCCCAGCTCGAACAGGTACAGGCCGCGCCATTCGCCAAACTGCAGCAGTTCGGTGGAGAAGATCCGCGCCATCGGCAGCGCCAACTGGCTCAGGCCCAGGCCGATCACCACCGCGCGCAGCCGGTGCTGGTTGGGGAAGGCCTGGATCATGTAGTACAGGCCCAGCGTGCTCAGCGCCGCGCCGACCAGGCCATGCGCCGCGCGCACCGCGATGGCCGAGCCGAGATCGTTGACGAACAGATGCGCGAACGCGATCAGCGCATACAGCACCAGGAAGATCTCGGTGAACGAGCGCAGCCCGAACTGCTGGCGAAAACGCACCAGCAGCAGGTTGGCCGAGACATTGGTCATCACGTAGGCGGCCGGCAGCCAGGCCATTTCCCAGGCATAGGCGCCGAGCGTGCCCTGCAGGTTGAGCAGGTTGGCGGTGACCAGGGCATTGCTCAGCCCGCCGGTGATCGCCACCACCGCGCCGACAAGGGCGAACTGGATGCGACGACCGGTGGAATGCAGCGGCGTGGAGGGCGACCCGGGGAAGGTGGGGCGCTCGTGCGGCAGCCACTCACGGGGGGCGTAGCGGCTGCTCACGGGCGGGTCGGCATCCTCTGGAAGACGAATGGCGTTGGCACGGGCCATTGTCCCACGCGCCCCGGCGCATGGCGTTCACGTCAGTGCGATAATCCATCCCATGAGCGAATCCCCCTACGAACGCGGCACCACCCACTTCGGCTTCCGTGACGTTGCCGCCAAGGACAAGCAGAAGCTGGTCGGCGAGGTCTTCACCTCGGTAGCCAGCAGCTACGACCTGATGAACGACCTGATGAGCCTGGGCATCCACCGGGTCTGGAAGCGCTATTTCGTCGGCACCTGCCAGGTCAAGCGCGGTGATCGCGTGCTTGATCTGGCCGGCGGCACCGGCGACATCGCCGCCCTGCTCAAGGATCGCGTGGGTGACGCCGGCAGCATCGTGCTGGGCGATATCAACGCCGGCATGCTCTCGGTGGGCCGGGATCGCATGACCAATCGCGGCCTGGTGGCCGGCCTGGAGTACGTGCAGTGCAATGCCGAGGCGCTGCCGTTCCCGGACGCCAGCTTTGACCTGGTCACGATTGCCTTTGGCCTGCGCAATGTCACCGACAAGGATGCCGCCCTGCGCGAGATGCATCGCGTGCTCAAGGTCGGCGGGCAGGCGCGGGTGCTGGAGTTCTCCGAGGTGCAGCCCGACTGGTTCAAGCCAATCTACGACTTCCACTCGTTCAAGGTGCTACCGCGCCTGGGCCAGCTGTTCGCCCGCGATGCGGCCAGCTACCAGTATCTGGCCGAGAGCATCCGCAAGCATCCGCCGCAGGCGCAGCTGCGCTCGATGATGGACGAGGCCGGATTCGCCCGCACCAGTTTCAAGAACCTCAGCGCCGGAATAGTTGCCGTGCACACCGGCTACAAAGTTTAGGAAGACATGGGAGGGGCCGTAGGAGGGGCTTGACCAGACATGCGTCTGATAAGAGCAGCCCCGAAGCCGTCAAAGCCTCCGTCCCCCCATTCTTCAGTGCCAGATCACTGCATCCCACCACTCAGTCCCGCTAAACTGCGCGCTTCCCAAGTACCCGGAACACCCCGATGCGCGCCGTACTCCTGACCCTGGCCTGCGCCACCGCCCTGACCGCCGGCTGCTCGCGCGAAAGCGCCCCGGCTCCCGCCGCTCCCGCCGCCCATCCCGCCGCCGCCGTGCAAACGCCCAGCCGCAGTCACGATGAAAGCTCGTACGCCGAACCGGACAAGGTCGTCATCAAGGATTTGGCGCTGGATCTGGCGGTGGACTTTGACCAGAAGATCCTCAGTGGCACCGCCACCTATGCGCTGGAGTGGAAGGACAAGGCCGCCAAGCAGCTGGTTCTGGACACCCGCGATCTGAGCGTGGAGAAGGTCGAAGGCCAGGCCGCCTCGGGCGCCTGGGCGCCGCTGACCTTCCAACTGGCCACCGCCGACAAGGTCTTTGGCAGCAAGTTGAGCATCGATTCGCCGGAGCAGAACAAGCTCGTGCGCATCACCTACAAGACCTCGCCCACGGCCTCCGGTCTGCAATGGCTGGAGCCGGCGATGACCGAGGGCAAGCAACTGCCCTTCATGTTCAGCCAGTCGCAGGCCATCCACGCGCGCAGCTGGGTGCCGTTGCAGGACACCCCGAGCGTGCGCTTCACCTATAGCGCGCACGTGACCTCGCGTCCGGACGTGATGGTGCTGATGAGCGCCGACAACGATCCGGCCGCGCCGCGCGATGGCGACTACAGCTTCAAGATGCCGCAGCCGATTCCGTCCTACCTGCTGGCGATCGCCGCCGGTGATCTGAACTTCAAGGCCATTGGCGCACGCAGCGGCGTCTGGGCCGAGCCGGCCATGGTCGATCGCGCGGCCAAGGAATTCGAAGACACCGAAAAGATGATCGACGTGGCCGAAGCGCTGTACGGCCCGTATCGCTGGGGTCGTTACGACATGCTGGTACTGCCGCCGTCGTTCCCGTTTGGCGGCATGGAAAACCCGCGTCTGACCTTTGCCACGCCGACCGTGATCACCGGCGACAAGTCGCTGGTCTCGCTGATCGCGCATGAGCTGGCGCACAGCTGGTCCGGCAACCTGGTGACCAACGCCAGCTGGAAGGACATCTGGTTGAACGAAGGCTTCACCACCTACGTGCAGGACCGCATCACCGAGTCCTTGTACGGCAAGGAAATGGCGGAGATGGAGCGCCAGATCGACCAGACCGAACTGCTGGCCGAAGTGAAGGACATGGCCCCGGCCGATCAGGCGCTGGCACTGCCGCCGCTGAACAATCGCGACCCGGACGAGTCGCTGAGCCAGGTCGCCTACGTCAAGGGCGCATGGTTCCTGAAGTTCCTGGAAGAGCGCTTCGGCCGCGAGACCTTCGACCCGTTCCTGCGCAGCTGGTTTGATGATCACGCCTTCCAGAGCGCCACCACTGATCAGTTTGTGGCGTACATGAAGAAGAACCTGCTGCCCAAGGCGCCCAACGCGGTGACCGAGGCCGAGCTCAATGCCTGGCTCAACGAGCCGGGTATTCCCAAGTTCGCCATGAAGGCGCAGTCGCGCGGCTTCTCCAACACCGACACCGCGCGCATCGCCTGGCTGGGCAGCGGCCAGCTGCCGAATGCGCAGGTGACCAATGAGTGGGTCACCCAGCAGTGGGTCAACTTCATCGGCGGCATGGGCGACAAGCTCAGCGTCGAGCAGCTGGCGCAGCTGGACAAGGCCTACCACTTCACCGGCACGCCCAATGGCGAGATCGCCATGCGCTGGTATCCTCTGACCATCCGCAGCGGCTATCTCGAAGCGCGTCCTGAGATCGCCAAATTCATCGAGCGTGTTGGCCGTCGCAAGCTGATCATGCCGATCTACGCCGAGCTGGTGAAAACTCCGGACGGCCTGGCCTTTGCCGAAGAGAGCTTCGCCCGCGCCAAGCCGGGTTACCACCCGATCACCACGGCCTCGGTCGAAGCCTTGCTGGCCCGCGCCAAGGCCGGGCAGACCCCGTAAGCCATGGCGATACGCCTGACGGGTGTGAAGACGGTCGCCGTATTGGCGGCCGTTTTCGTTTGCGCGCTGGGGCTGTGGCTGTGGCGCGATCCGATGGGGCTGATCAGCGCCGAGTTCGCGCGTCAGCGCTGGATGGCCGGGCTGCAAGCGCACGAAGTGACGGTGGCCGGGCATCGCATCGCCTATGTCGAGCGCGCCGCGCGCGAGCCCGGCGCCGCCACCGTGGTGATGGTGCATGGCTTCACCGGCAGCAAGGAGAACTGGTATCCGGTCGCCGCGCGGTTGATCGGCCATTACCGGGTGATCGCGCTGGACCTGCCGGGCTGGGGCCAGAGCCAGCGCCTGCCGGGCCAGGATTACGGCTTTGATGCGCAGAACCGCCGGCTGCAGGCGTTCCTGGCCGCCGTCCAGCAACCCGGCAGCCCGATTGTGCTGCTGGGCCATTCCATGGGCGGCGGCATCGTCGCCTTGACCGCGGCCGACCGTCCCGAGCTGGTGGCGCGGGTCGGCCTGATCGACGCGGCCGGCGTGCATTTCCACGACAACGCCTTTGGCGAGGCCGTGCTGGCCGGCAAGAACCCGTTTGCGGTCAGCGACGAAGCTTCGCTGCAGCGCTACCTGGACACGGTGTTCTTTGATCGCGCGCAGCAGCCGTGGATTCCCTGGCCGGCGCGGCAGGCGCTGATAGATTTCCGTCGCCAGCAGGCGCCGTTCGAGCAGGCGGTGCTGGATCGGATCGGGCGCAGCCCGGAGCGCTTCCTGCCCGGCGAAGCCGCCGCCCATATCGACCAGCCGGCGCTGCTGCTTTGGTGCGATCAGGATCGCGTGATCGACCCCAGCGCGCTGGACCTTTACGGCGCACGCATGCCGCAAGCGCTTAAAGTGCGCCTGTCCCAATGCGGCCACATGTCGATTGTCGAACGACCCGACGACGTGGCCGCCGCCATCGATACCTTGATCCGCCGTGGAGTTGCCCGATGACCCGTTCCCCCCTGATGTCGCGCCCGCCCGTGCTGGCCGTGTTGACCGTGCTGATTGCCAGCGTGCTGTCGCTGGCCGCCTGCGGCGACCGCGAGGCCGAGCAGCGCGCCGCCGCGCAGGCCCAGGCCGCCGCCAATGAGACCGCCGCCGAGGCGCTGGCCAGCAAGGTCGATGCGGCCAAGGCGGGCAATGACTGGGACATGGCGCGCATCCACGGCGTGGCCCTGCTCGACCAATACCCCGACAGCCGCGCCGCCGCGCGGATCAAGCCCGAGCTGACCGAGATCACCGCCAAGGCCGAGGGCGCGCGCGAGCTGCGCCGGCTGCAGGCGCTGTGGGACTACGCGCAGGTGGCCGCCGACGGCGGCACCCAGCGCAGCGCGGCGATCATGGCCAAGGCGCCGGTGGACGTGGACGGCAGCGGCGCCAAGCCGGTGCAGCTGGTGTTCCGTGACCATCCCAAGTGGAAGCGCAGCGGCTACCTGGTGTTGCAGGCCGGCGACTTCCGCTGCGCCGGCGGCTGCAAGGTGCAGGTGGTGGCCGACGGTGGCGCGGCCAAGGCCATGGACGCCTGGCGTCCGGACACGGACGAGGCCATCGCCATGTTCATCACCGATCAGAAGGCGCTGTGGAAGCTGGCCGGCGCCAGCAAGACCGTGGAAATTGAATTTCCGGTCAAGGCCGGCGGCACCCGCAAGGCGCTGTTTGAAACCGGCGGCCTGGATCCCAAGCAGATGCCGGGCTGGTGAACTGACGGGAGCGGCCCTGGGCCGCTCCCGCAATCGGCTTACAGCGAGTAGCCGAACTGCTGCTTGAACTGCTCGTTGAACTCGTCGAAGTCAAAGCGCTGGTTCTGGGTGCCCGGGTGCTCGACCTTGAGCGCGCCCATCAGATTGCCCATGCGGCCGATGGTGATCCAGTCGTAGCCCTTCTCGATGCCGAAGATCAGGCCGGCGCGGAAGGCGTCGCCGCAACCGGTGGGATCGGTCACCCGGCGCTCGTGCGCGGGCGGGATTTCCAGGGTCTTTTCCGGGGTGTGGATCTGCGAGCCATGCGGGCCGCGGGTGGTGATGTAGGCCTTGACCCGCTTGACGATGTCGTTCTCGCTCCAGCCAGTGCGTTCCTGCAGCAGGTTGGACTCGTAGTCGTTGACCGTCACGTAGTCAGCCAGCTCAATGAAATGGCGCAGCTCTTCGCCATTGAACAGCGGCATGGCCTGGCCCGGGTCGAAAATGAACGGGATGCCGGCCTCGGCGAACTCCGCCGCGTTCTGGATCATGCCCTCGCGGCCGTCCGGGCTGACGATGCCAAAGCTCACGCCCGGCACGTCCTTCACGTGGTTTTCGTAGCTGCGCATCATCGCGCCGGGGTGGAAAGCGGTGATCTGGTTGTTGTCGTGGTCGGTGGTGATGAACGCCTGCGGGGTGAACAGCTCCTCGATCACCTTGACCTGGCTCAGGTTGATCGCCTGTTCCTGGAACCACTCGCGGTAGGGGCCAAAGTCCTGGCCGACGGTGGCCATCGGAATCGGGTCGCCGCCCAGCAGCTTGAGGTTGTAGGCGATGTTGCCGGCGCAGCCGCCAAACTCGCGGCGCATGCGCGGCACCAGGAACGACACATTCAGGATGTGCACCTTGTCCGGCAGGATGTGGTTCTTGAACTGGTCCGGGAACACCATGATGGTGTCGTAGGCGAGGGAACCACAAATCAGTGCGGACATCGGAAGGCTCGAATAGGGGGCTGGGGCCCCGCTAGGGACCGTCGGTTGCTGCACTCTGCAAACGTGCAGTGCGCCCGGCTCAGGACGCGCAATTGCCAAGGTTACCGGCTGCGGCGCAGGCGGGCCAGTCCGGCAGGCCCGGCGCGACCTGCCTGTGGCGCCTGCAAATGCGCAAAATTCCCGCATTTCACGAGATTTTTCCTTGCTCGCGCACAGGTGGATTGTTAGGCTAGCCGACTTGTTTTTTTGCCCAAAAAATCGCCAGTCCCCCGCGATTTCCGCCTCCAGCAGGACACACCCCTCCGATGTTCAAAAAGCTCCGCGGCATGTTCTCCAATGACCTGTCCATTGATTTGGGCACGGCCAACACCCTCATCTACGTACGCGGACAGGGCATCGTGCTGAATGAACCGTCGGTGGTGGCGGTACGCCAGGACCGCGCCATTGGCGGCTCGCGTTCGGTCGCCGCAGTCGGCGCCGAGGCCAAGCAGATGCTCGGCCGCACCCCCGGCCACATCACCACCATCCGGCCGATGAAGGACGGCGTGATCGCCGACTTCACCTACACCGAGGCGATGCTCAAGTACTTCATCAAGAAGGTGCACAAGTCGCGTGTGCTGCGTCCCAGCCCGCGCGTGCTGGTCTGCGTGCCGGCCGGCTCGACCCAGGTGGAGCGCCGCGCGATCAAGGAATCGGCCGAAGAAGCCGGCGCCCGTGACGTCTACCTGATTGAGGAACCCATGGCCGCGGCCATCGGCGCCGGCATGCCGGTCACCGAAGCGCGCGGTTCGATGGTCATCGACATCGGCGGCGGCACCACCGAGGTGGCGGTGATCTCGCTCAACGGCATCGTCTACTCGCAGTCGGTGCGTATCGGTGGCGACCGCTTCGACGAGTCCATCACCAACTACGTGCGCCGCAACCACGGCATGCTGATTGGCGAAGCCACGGCCGAGCGCATCAAGCTGGAAATCGGTTGCGCCTATCCGCAGCCGGAAGTGCAGGAGATGGAAATCTCCGGCCGCAACCTGGCCGAGGGCGTGCCAAAGGTCATCAAGATCAATTCCAACGAAGTGCTGGAAGCCCTGCACGAGCCGCTATCGGGCATCGTCAGTGCGGTCAAGCTGGCGCTGGAGCAGACCCCGCCGGAACTGTGCGCCGACGTCGCCGAGCGCGGCATCGTGCTGACCGGTGGCGGCGCGCTGCTGCGCGACCTGGATCGTCTGATCTCCGAAGAAACCGGCCTGCACGTGCAGGTGGCCGACGATCCGCTCACCTGCGTGGCACGTGGCGGTGGCCGCGCGCTGGAGCTGGTGGACATGCACGGCAACGAGTTCTTCGCGCCGGAGTGAGGCAGGCAACGGGGGACAGGAACCGGGGAATGACGCAGCTTTGCGCCGCAAGCCTCCTGTCCTCCGCGCGTTTTGGTTGTAACGTTGTGCACGCAGCCGCGCTTGCCGGCTCATCTCCTCTTCGTCCCCGCCACTGACCGAATCAGCCGTGCCTTCCTACGCCGGTCCTCCCGTTGCCACCCGTCCCGGCGAAGTCGTCAGCACCTTGCGGCTGCTGGGCTACCTGGCCTTGGCAATCGCCTTGATCGTGCTGGATCACCGTGGCGGCTGGCTGGCGCAGGCGCGTGCGCAGGCCGACGTGGTGACCCAGCCCATCTGGTGGCTGGCCGGCTTGCCGGGCCGCTTGAGCACGCGGGTCAAGGACGATGCGGTCTCGCGCACGCGGCTGATGGATGAAAACCGCCAGCTGCGCAATGAACTGCTGGTGGCCAATGCGCGCCTGACCCGGCTCAGCACCGCCGCCGCCGACAACGTGCAATTGCGCGCGCTGCTGGGCGTGGCCGAGAGCCGCGGCCTGGACGTGCAACTGGCGCCGATCCTGGATATCGACCTGGACCCCAGCCGGCAACGCCTGGTGCTGGACGCCGGCAGCGGCGATGGCGTGCGCATGGGCCAGCCGGTGATCGATGCCGGCGGCCTGATGGGCCAGATCATCCGGGTCACGCCCACCCATTCGACCGTGCTGTTGCTGACCGATCCCGATCACGCCGTGCCGGTGGTGATCGCGCGCAGCGGCGTGCGGCTGATCGCCTACGGCCGCGGCCGCAGCGATCAGCTGGAGCTGGCCGACATTCCGCTCAACAGCGAAGTCAAGGTGGGCGATGTGCTGGTTACCTCCGGCCTGGGCGGGCGCTTCCCCGCGGGTTTCCCGGTGGGCACGGTCACCTCGCTGCGGCCGGATGACAGCCACGCCTTCCTGATTGGCAATCTGCGCCCGGCTGCGCAGCTGGATCGCGGCCGCGATGTGCTGCTGCTCAAATCCGCGCCGCCGTTGCGCATGCCCGTTATCTTGCCGGGAAGCGAAGGCGCGCAGGCAGCAGGCGCTGGCACCGTAACGCCAGCTGTGCAGCCGGCCGCCAGTGCGTCAAGCGGTCAGCCGGTTACCCAGCCAAGTACGCAGCCAAGTAGGCAGCCAACGACGCAGCCAACGACGCAGCCTGATGCAGCGTCGCAGCCGCCTGCGTCGCAGGCTCCCGCGCAGGAGCCGAGCCGATGAGCCGGATGCGTACGGGCTGGATTTTGCCGGTCAGTTTGTTGCTTGCATTGCTGCTGGGGCTGATGCCGCTGCCGGAATTCCTGCAGCCGCTGCGGCCGTTCTGGCTGGCGCTGGTGATGGCGTATTGGGTGATTGAAACGCCGGAGCATGCGGGCCTGGGCTTCGCGATGATCATCGGCGTGTTGGCCGATCTGATGTTCGGCAGTGTGCTCGGCGAGCACGCGCTGCGGCTGGTGATCATGGCCTTCATCCTGCAGCGCTTCCGCCTGCGTCTGCGTTTCTTCCCGGTCTCACAGCAGGCGCTGGCCATTGGCGGCTTGCTGCTCAATGACTTGATCGTCGACAGCGCGATCCGCTGGATGCTGGGCATGCATGGCTTGCCGCTGGCCAGCTGGTGGTCGCCGCTGATTGGCATGCTGCTGTGGCCGTTGTTGTACGTGTTGCTCGACATGCTGCGGCAAGCGCGGCGTGGCTAGACCGGCATGATCCA
>Ga0160436_1000361_pt1 | contig 19327 bp, 13 predicted proteins | sample HID1973M_E0MG_FD_108264 | JGI IMG/M metagenome (GOLD analysis project Ga0160436, IMG submission 108264) | Enriched mosquito-associated microbial communities from UW Madison campus, WI, USA - HID1973M_E0 MG | ecosystem: Host-associated > Arthropoda: Insects > Digestive system > Unclassified ...
ACCAGCGGCGCCAGCAGTCCGCCCAGGTTGATGCCGACGTAGTAGATGTTGAAGGCACGGCCGCTGCGCGGATCGTTCTTCTTGTATAGCTCGCCGACCTGGCTGGGCAGGCTGGGCGTGAACAGGCCATTGCCCAAGGCAATCGTCCCGAGCGCGACATACAGCCAGGCATCGAAGGCCATCATGCCGTGACCGATCGCCATGATGCTGCCACCCAGGATCACCGCGCGCCGCTTGCCCAGCCAACGATCAGCGATCACCCCGCCCAGGATCGGCGTGAAGTAAGCCATCGCCACATAAGTACCGAACACCAGCGAGGCATGCTGCTGACCAAACAACAGCTGCTTGGTCATGTAATAGATCAGCAGCGTGCGCATGCCGTAGTAGGAGAAGATCTCCCACATCTGGGTCAGGAACAGGATGGTCAGTCCGCGCGGCTGGCCAAACCAGGTCGGTCCGGGGGATTCAGTGCGGATCGACTCGCTCATGCCGTGACTCAGCCCCAGACTTCGGAAGAACACCAGACTTCGCCGTGCTCGTATCGCGTGCGCGGCTCAGGTTCGTTGGACAGCGGGATCGCCCCATCCAGATCGACAAAATCGCACAGTTGGCCGACCAGCATGCCCGGCGCCATCGCCAGGCTGGTGCCGCACATGTTGCCGACCATCACGCCCAGGCCCAGTCGACGCGCTTCGCGGGCGATGGCAAAGCCTTCGGTCAGGCCACCACACTTGTCCAGCTTGATGTTGACCACGTTGAAACGCCCGACCAGCCCGGCCACATCGCGCAGAGACTGCACGCTTTCATCGGCAGCGATTGGAATCGGCGAAGCAAAGCCATCCAGATCCGCTTCGCGGCCGCGCGCCAGCGGTTGCTCCAGCAGCGACACCCGCGCCGCCGCCAGGCCCTGCACCAGCGCCGGCAAATCTTCGATACCGAATCCCTGGTTGGCATCCACGCCTATCCATACGTCCGGACGCGCCGCGCGCACCGCAGCGACCCGCGCCAGATCCAAGACCAGTTCACCGGTGAGCTTGAGCTTGAGCGCACGCGCCTGCTCGTAATAGCCACTGGCCGTGGCGGCCTGCGCCATCAGCGCGGGCTCGTCGGCGCCCAGGGTGAACGTGGTGACCAGCGGCGCGGCGGGCGCCAGGCCGGCCAGTTCATGCACAGGGCGGCCAGCAAGCTTGGCTTCCAGATCCCACAGCGCACAGTCCACGGCGTTGCGGGCGCCACCGGGCGGCATCAGTTGCTGCAGGCCGATCAGATCCAAGCCGCCTTCCAACGGCGAGCGCCTGGCTTCCACCGCATCCAACAAGCTCTGCGCGGTGTCGCCCAAGTAGTAGACGCCGGCGGCTTCACCGCGACCGACGTGTCCGTCCTGTTCCAGGCTGACGCGGATGACATCCTGCTTGGCGAAGGTGTAGCCGGAAATCCGGAACGGCGTGGTGAAGCGAAGCTCGCAGATTTCCACATGCAACGTACGAACGGACATCAGTAGTGCACTCCAAAGCCCAACAGATGGAAGGTGATCGCCACCCACATCACCACCAGCGAGGCCAGCAGCAACACCACACTCCAGGTCTTGCCGGTCCAGCGATCGCCGCCGCGCCAGCTGACCCACAGATTCCAGGCCATTGCCAGCGCGCCACCGACAAAGGCCAGCACGCTCAGGCATTGATTGAAGATGACCAGCCCATCGGAGCTGTCAGAAAGCTTGTTGAAGTCCTGCATCATCGAAGCGAGGGTGACGACCCAGGCCAGCACGGCGAGCACGATGACGGCGGCGGCGACGCGGCTGAGGCGGTAAGCGTGCAGGCGTTGAGCAGTGACTGCCAGCGGCGAGCGGAAGCGGCGGCGCACCAGCGCGCGGATTGGCCACAGCAGCGCGGTGCTCAGCAAGGCCAGCAGCGACAACGCGAACAACGGCAGCAGCCAGGCGGAATCGCGATACCAGGGCGCGCGATCCAGCACGATGATCGACGAGATCATGTCGAAGCTCCAACGCACCACCTTGCCATCGACCACCACGGCAGCCAGGCGATCGTGGCTGTGTTGGTCCTGCCAGACAAACGGCGACACCTCGACCCAGCGACGCGGCTTGCCATCCAGCGAGGGGAAGGCGGCGAAGCTGATGCCGCCCTCCTTGTCCAGGCTCACCTTGACCTGAGCGGCCAGATCCGTGATCGCGAAGAAGTTGGAGTACGAGCGTCGCGACATGCTCCAGCTGCCGACCATCATCTGCGCGTGCTGCTTGGCAGTGGCCGCATCCACGCTGGGCTTGGCCGGCGCCGGGCCGGGGAAGTAGCGATCGGCGAAGTCTTCGAACAAGGCCGCACGCAGCGCACCGGCCGCGCGATCCTTGCCGGTGCTGTTGAACGAGATGTACAGCCCCACGCCCTCGTGCAGGAACAAATGCAGCGCGCTGTGGAAATAGTTGGTGTCGCCCAGGTGGCCGATGACCTGGCGACCATTGAGGTTGCTTTCGAAGAAGCCCAACTGCATGCGGTTGAGCGGCGGGATCACGGTCAGCGGGCTGTCGTGCATCTGCTGCGCGGTGGCGGCACGCAGGATGCGCGCACCCTGGAACTCGCCCTGCTGCAGGTGGGCAATCATGAAGTTGGCCATGTCCTGACCGCTGGCCGACAGCGACCCAGCCGGCGCAGGCCCGACGATTTCGAACTTTTGCGCCTGGTCCGAAGCCAGGTTGTAGCCCTTGGACAAAGCACCCGCCAGGGCGGCGGGCACCGGCTGGCGGAAGGTGGAGTGGCGCATGCCCAGCGGTGCGAACAGGTGCTGCTCGATGTAGTCGTCAAACGGTTGGCCGGAGACGCTCTCCACCACATAGCCGGCCAGCGCCGCGCCATAGTTGGAGTAGGCCGGCGTGTCGCCCGCAGCGAACACGCGCTCAGGCACCCAGCGCTTGAGCGCATCGGCATAGCCGGGCGCGTCGGCCGAGTACGACATGATGTACTTGAGCGTTTCTTCGAAGCCGGCGACGTGCTGCATGACCTGGCGCAGGGTGACCGGCTTGCCGTCGCGCGGCGGAATCTTGAAGTCCAGATAGCGGTTGATGTCGGCGTCCAGATCCAGCTTGCCCTGCTCGACCAGTTGCATCACTGCCGTCCAGGTGAACAGCTTGGAGATGGAGCCGGGACGGAACAAGGTATTGGCGGCATCCACGCGCGTGCCGGCGGCCACGTCGGCATAGCCGTAGCCGCGCATGCTCAGCACCTGGCCATCCTTGACCACGACCACCACTGCGCCGGCGATGTCGGCTTGCTTGATGGCGTAAGGCAGGTAGCCGTCCAGCCACACATCAAGATCGTATTGGCTCAGTTGGTGGACTGGCATCGCCTGTGCCGTCGCTTCGAGCACGGTCGATGCCGATTCCGCTGATGGCGCAGCGCGCGTCGGCGCGGTCAACAAGGTGGTAGCCAGAACGAGCGCGCTGAGCCAGCCGAAGATCCGCATGGGGAGTTTCCTGTTCGGAACAATCATTGGAAGTGGCGCGACCGCGCGGACAGCAGGCTGGTGTAAGAGAGAGCCGCCACCAGCCTGCTGTTTACAACGAGGACCCGCACGTCGACAGCGCGCCGACAACGGCGCGCTGCGGTGGTGGCTCGCATCAGAACTTCACGTCCACGCCCACGCCGATCACGCGCGGCTGCAGTGAGATACCGCGGACCACGCCCACGGCGCCGGTCATCGCATTGGCCTGCGGCGAGGCGTTGACGTAGGCGTCTTCGTTGGTGACGTTCTTGACGAAGATGCGGAAGGTCCAGCGGTCGTTGGCGAAGTCGGCGTTGAGATCCAGCGCCGTGTAGTCTTCCAGCGGCTGGCCACTGGGGTCGTGCTCGACCGCGGTACGACGCTCACCCACGTAACGCAGGCCGCCGCCTACGCGCGTGCTCCATTCACCGCTGGAGGGGAACAGATAGTCGGCGGTGACCGAGCCACTCCACTTGGGCGCGAACGGCAAGGTGTCGCCGTCCAGACCGCCGATCGACAACACGTCTTCGGTCAGTTGCGCGTCGGTGTAGGCGCCGTTGAAGCCCAGGCGCAGGCCGGCAGTGGGTAGATAGGTCGCTTGCAGTTCGACGCCACGGCTGCGCGCCTTGCCACCGTTGATCAGGTAGCTCACGCCACCGGAGGTGGTGCGGATCTGCAGATCTTCCCAATCGATGTTGAAGGCGGCCAGGTCAAAGCTCAGGCGGCGATCCAGCAAGGTGCTCTTGATGCCCAGCTCGTAGTTGGTCAGGGTCGAAGAATCCACCTGCGTGGGTACGTTGGGGATCGCCGCGTTGGGACCACCGGGCTGGTAGCCGGTGGCGGCGCGCGCATAGAGCATGGTGTCCGGGGTGGCGAAGAAGCGCGCACCCAGCGACCAGGTGGTCACGTCTTCCTTGGACTCACCGGTCATCACGCCGGGCGGGCTGAGCGCGCCGGCGATGATCTGGGCGAAGTCCTGCTCGTTGCGTGCCTGACGCACGCCGCCGCTCAAATCAAAGCGCTCGTTGAGCTTCCAGGTGACGCTGCCGAACAGCGCAGTTTCCTGATAGGTCGAGGGCAGCTGCGCATCGGCCAGCGGATCCAGACCCGGAACCGGGCTGCGATCCGGCAACTGCGCGGTGACCAACTGATAGTTGCGGCTGTTCTCGCTGGTGTAGAAGGTGCCGACGATCCACTCGAAGGTGTCGCTGGGCTTGGAGGCCAGGCGGAATTCCTGCGTGCCCTTGTACATCTTCAGATGCGAGAGGAACGAGGAACGTCCATCCAGTCCGGTGATCGCGGTGACGATCGGCCCATAGCTGGCGCTCAAATCGGTGGAGGCTTTGTAATCGGTCTGCGAATAGCTGGTGGCGGAGACGAAGTCGGCAAAGCCGGCGTCCCAGGTCACCGTGGCGCTGAGGTATTCGAGTTCGCGGTTGTCGTACTCGTCGGTGTAGTTGTCGTTCTTGTCTTCGCCGTAGATCGGCTTGAGCGTTTGCGGTTCGACAGCCACGTAGCCCAGGCCGTCAGCCTCGCTCTTCTGCTTGATGGCCGACAGGTCGATGGCCAGGGTGTCGCTGGGTTCCCAGCGCAGGGCCAGGCGGCCGGCGGTCTGGCTGTATTCGTTCTGGTCGCGCTCGTAGGTCACGACGTTGTCGATATAGCCGGGGGTGAACTGCTTGGCGATGCTGACGCTGGCGGCCAGGCGGTTCTTGATCAACGGCAGGTTGGCACTGGCGCGCACGCCGTAGCCGGTCTGGTGCGAGCCATCGAGCGAGAACACATCGGTGCCGGCGCGGAACGAGGTGTAGTCCAGTTCCGGCTTGCGGGTCACGTACTGGGCCACGCCGCCAAAGGCGCCGGCGCCCCACAAGGTGCCTTGCGGACCGCGGAAGATCTGGAAGCTCTCCACGTCATACGGCAACAGATCGAGCACGTTGTTGACCGCTGCGGCGAAGAAGGTGCTCGAGCCCAGCGGGGTTTCATCGATATAGGTGGACACCGTGGAGTTGGTACCCAGCGAGGCAATACCGCGCACGGTGATCTGGCCGGTGCCCGGCGTACCGCCGGTGACCATCTGCACGCCGGCCGCATAACCGACGTAGTCGGACAGCTGGGTGGCATGCATCTGTTCCAACTGCTCGCCGCCAACCACGCTGACCGAGACCGGAACCTTTTGCACATCTTCGCTGCGCTTCTGCGCGCTGACGACGATGGTTTCTAGCGTGGTGCTGGCTTCCTGCTTGCCGGACTCCGGCGGGGTCTGCTCCTGCGCGTGCGCGGAGTTCAGGGCCATCACGCCCAACAAGGCGGGCGCGGCCAACTGGATCATCGTGGACTTCACTTCTGGCTCTCCCCAGGTTTTAAAGGTGGCCCCCGCCCCCATTGCACGGTGGGTCTGTCGACTCTCTCTGGGGAGAATGTCGTCCTCCACAGAAAATTTGTCAACAATTTGTCCGCCAGGGAAATTTTGGCGCGATCTCGATGCTTGGGCGTATGCTTGCCCCCGTCTGACCAACGCCCTGAACCGATGGACACGAACAACCCCGCTTCACCGACGCTCGGAAGCGTCCTGCGCAGGCTCAGGAGCCGCCAGGGCTGGACCCTCAAGGAAATGAGCGAGCGGGTGGGTATCCCGGTATCGACCCTGTCCAAGGTCGAGCACGACCGCCTGAGCCTGCCCTACGACAAGGTCCAGCACATCAGCCAGCGCATGGGCATCCCGATGTCGGAGATGCTGGTGGACCCGGAAAGCCCCGGCGCCAGCCCGGCCGTCACCGCCCGCCGCAGCCTGGGCGGCCTGGACTCGGCCCTGCACGTGGCAGTGGGCGGTTACGAGTACTTCTATCTGAGCCCGGAGCTGCGCAACAAGCGGATGATTCCGGTGCTGGGACGGGTGTCAGTGCAGAGCGTCAGCGAGTTCAAGGAGCTGATGCGGCACTCGGGCGAGGAGTTCATCTACGTGATCGACGGCGCGATCAAGGTCCACACCGAGTTCTACGACCCGGTGGTGGTGCGCGCCGGTCACTCGATCTATCTGGACAGCTCAATGGGACACGTCTATGTCGCCGAGCAATGCGAAGTGGCGACCATCCTGGCGGTTATGTCGAGCCCGGATGAGGTCTTGGCCGAGGGCCTGGCAAGCCAGCGCCTGGACGGCGAAGCGGGCCAGCCGGCCGGCTGATTCGCTGCAGCGGGTCGTCGAAGTCCTGTGGCTTCGTTCTGCCCCCACCTCATTCCTCCCCCGCAAGCGGGGGAGGAGGTAGAAGCCTGCTTTTGATCGCGCTCTTGTTGGCCTTACGCCGCCTTGTGCGCGAACTGCTCTTCTTCGGTCGAGCCCTTCAACGCCGTGGTCGACGACTGTCCCTGTTGAATGGCCTGGGTCACTGTGTCGAAGTAACCCGTGCCCACCTCACGCTGGTGCTTGACCGCGGTGAAGCCCTTCTCTGCGGCGGCAAACTCGGCTTCCTGCAATTCCACAAACGCGCTCATCTGCCGGCGCGCATAGCCATGCGCCAGGTTGAACATCGAGTAGTTCAGGCTGTGGAAGCCGGCGAGGGTGATGAACTGGAATTTGTAGCCGTAGCTGGCGATTTCCTTCTGGAACTTGGCGATGGTGGCGTCGTCCAGGTTCTTCTTCCAGTTGAACGACGGCGAGCAGTTGTAAGCCAGCAACTTGCCGGGGAACTTGGCGTGGATGGCCTCGGCAAACTTGCGCGCGAATTCCAGATCCGGCTTGCCGGTCTCGCACCAGATCAGATCCGCGTACGGCGCATAGGCCAGGCCGCGGCTGATGGATTGATCCAGGCCGTTGCGGGTCTTGTAAAAGCCTTCGACCGTGCGCTCGCCCGTGGTGAACGGTTGATCGTTGGCGTCGACGTCGCTGGTCAGCAGATCCGCGGCTTCGGCATCGGTGCGCGCAATCAGGATCGTCGGCACACCCATCACGTCGGCGGCCAAACGCGCGGCGTTCAACTTCTCCACCGCCTCACGCGTCGGCACCAGCACTTTGCCGCCCATGTGGCCGCACTTCTTGACGCTGGCCAGCTGATCTTCGAAGTGCACGCCGGAGGCACCGGCCTCGATCATCGCCTTCATCAGTTCAAAGGCGTTGAGCACGCCGCCAAAGCCGGCTTCGGCATCGGCGACGATCGGCTGCAGGAAGTCGATGCTGTCATCGCCTTCGGCATGGTGCAGCTGGTCGGCGCGCAGCAGGGTGTTGTTGATGCGCTTGACCACGGCCGGCACCGAGTCGGCCGGGTACAGCGACTGATCCGGATACATCTGCCCGGCCAGGTTGGCGTCGGCGGCCACCTGCCAGCCGGACAGGTAGATCGCCTTCAGCCCGGCCTTGACCTGCTGCATGGCCTGGTTGCCGGTGAGCGCGCCCAGCGCGTTGATGAAATCGTGCTGGTGCAGATAGCCCCACAGCTTCTCGGCGCCGATGCGTGCGATCGAATGCTCAACCGGAATGGTGCCGCGCAGGCGCACCACATCGGCGGCGCTGTAGTTGCGGGTCACGCCTTTCCAGCGCGGGTTGCTGTCCCAGTCGTGCTGGATCTGTTCGGCGGTCGGCAGCTTGGTCATGGTGATACTCCGTGGGAATGGGGGGGATCAGTCGATCAGTTCGTAAGCGGGCAAGGTCAGGAACTCGGCCAGTTCGTCGGCGCGGCTGAGTTGATCCAGCAGGGCGATGGCCTGCTCGATGCGCTCGCCACCGGGCAGCGCGCTGCGCTCACCCAACTTGGCCGGCAGATTGCGCAGGCTGCTGGCCAGCAGGGCCTCGTCGATGGCGGTGCCGTCGGTCAGATGCAAACCGGGTGTGTGCAGCCATTGCCATAGTTGCGTGCGCGAGATTTCGGCGGTGGCGGCGTCTTCCATCAGCCAGTGGATCGGCACGCAGCCGTTGCCGTCCAGCCACGCGGCCAGATAGCGCACGCACACTTCCACGCTGCCTTCAAAGCCGGCGCGGGTGATGGTGCCGGTGCTGGGACGAATCAGATCGTCGCGGCTCACCGCCACGTCATCACGCAGCACACCGTGCTGGTTGGGCGCGGGCATATGCTCATCGAAGATGGCGCGCGCAATCGGAATCAGCGCCGGATGCGCCACCCAGGTGCCATCGTGGCCGGCGGTGACCTCGCGCAGCTTGTCGGCGCGCACGCGTGCCATCGCCTGCTCATTGGCGGTGTCGTCGCCGGCAATCGGAATCTGCGCGGCCATGCCACCCATCGCATGCGCACCGCGGCGATGGCAGGTCTGGATCAGCAGCTCCGAATAGGCCTTCAGGAACGGCTGTGTCATGGTGACCTGGCCGCGCTCGGGCAGCACCTTGTCGCGGTGGCGACGGAAGGTTTTCAGGTAGGAAAAGATGTAATCCCAGCGACCGCAGTTCAGACCGACGATGCGCTCGCGCAGGGCGTAGAGGATCTCGTGCATCTCGAACACCGCCGGCAGCGTTTCGATCAGCACGGTCACCTTCATCTGCCCATGTGGCAGGCCCAGCGTGGCCTCGATGTGCGAGAGCGCGGTTTCCCACAGCGCCGCCTCTTCCATGCTCTGCAGCTTGGGCAGGTAGAAGTAGGGGCCGCGATCCTGTTCGGTCAGCGCGCGCGCGTTGTGGAAAGCGAACAGCGCCAGATCGAACAGGCCGCCCGCCATCGGCTGGCCGTCAATGCGTACGTGTTTTTCATCCAGGTGCCAGCCGCGCGGACGCACCAGCAGCACCGCCTGTTGATCGCGTGGCTTGAGCGCATAGTGCTTGCCGCTGTCGGCGGTGAAGCTCAGATCGCCGCGCACCGCGCCGATCAGCGCGCGCTGGCCGGTCAGCAGGTTGTCCCAGGTCGGCGAGGTCGAATCCTCGAAGTCGGCCATGTACACCTTGGCGCCGGAGTTCAACGCGTTGATGACCATCTTGGGATCGACCGGGCCGGTGATCTCGACGCGGCGGTCGCGCAGCGCAGCCGGTAGCGGCGCCACCTGCCAGCGACCTTCGCGGATGGCGCGCGTATCCGGGCGGAAGTCCGGCAGGCCGCCGGCGTCGAAGAAGGCCTGGCGCTCGCGGCGCGCCGCCAGCCGGGCCTGGCGCTCGGGTTCGATGGCCCGGTGCAGCGAGACCAGCAGGGCCAGCGCGGCCGGCGGCAGCAGGTCGGCCTGGTCGCGGCGCGAGCGGGTCAGGCTGATGCCGGGCGTGGGCCGGGGATCAGAGGTGGCGGTCGGGAACTCCCGGGCGATGACGGCGGACATGGTGGAACCTCCTTTGCAACAGGGCTCCACCGTGCTCCTTGCACCAGTTATTTGACAAAACAGTTTTGGCAATGCAATTAATAAGCTTGCCTTATATTGCTGCCAACGTGAGCGAGAAAGCCGCCAATCCGCCCCGATTTGCTTACAAGTCGGACCGGCTCAAGCCCTTGCGGGCGTTCTGCCAGACCGTGCGGCTGGGCTCGGTGTCGCGCGCGGCCGAGGCTTTGTTTGTCAGCCAGCCGGCGATCACCCTGCAGTTGCAGGCGCTGGAGCGGGACATGGGGGTGGGCCTGTTTGAGCGCAGCGGCCGGCGATTGGCGCCGACCCGCGAGGGCCAGCTGCTGTACGAACTGGCGCAGCCGCTGGTGGAAGGCCTGGACGGGCTGGAGGCGGTGTTCAAGGACAAGGTGGCCGGTCTGGACGCGGGCGAGCTCAACATCGCCGCCAACAGCTCCACCATCCTCTACCTGTTGCCGCGGATCGTGGAGCACTTCCGCGCCGAGCATCCGGATGTGCGCCTGACCCTGCACAACGCGATCACCGCCGACGGCACCGACCTGCTGCGCGCCGACGCGGTGGATCTGGCGGTGGGTTCGATGATGGATGTGCCGGCCGACCTGAGCTACGCGCCGATCTACCGGTTTGAGCCGCAGCTGATCACGCCGCCGGATCATCCGCTGGCGACCAAGGCCAAGCTGGAGCTGGCCGACATTTCCCGCTACGGCCTGATCCTGCCGCCCAAGCGGCAGATCACTTACCGTCTGGTCGATCTGGTGTTCCAGCAACACCGCGTGCCTTACACGGTGGCGCTGGAAGTGGGCGGCTGGGAAGTGATCAAACAGTACGTGGCGATGGGTATGGGCGTGTCGATCGTCAGTTCGATCTGCCTGACCGAAGCCGATCGCGGCCGCCTGGCCACGCGCTCGTTGAAGGAGTGGTTTCCCTCGCGCAGCTACGGGGTGATTGTGCGCAAGGGCAAGTACCTGTCACCGCAGGCACGCGCCTTTGTCGAGTTGATCCAACCGGATCTGTTCACCCGCCGCGACTACGACGACAGCGGGCATTCCGAACGCTGAGGCTGTGCCGGGTCACCGCCGCAGCGGCTACAGTGAGCAGACGGCCGCAGCCCGCGGCGACTGACTCTCTCTCCATGGCCGACAACCACCACTGCATCGACTACGTCGAACTCAACGTCGCTTCCATCGCCGCCGCCAAGGATTTTTTTGGCCGCGCCTTTGGCTGGACCTTCATGGATTACGGCCCGGACTATTGCGAGTTTCGCGATGGCCGGCTCACCGGTGGCTTTGCCCACGGCCCGGTGCAGCCCGGTGGTCCGCTGGTGATCCTGTACTCGGATGACCTGGGCAGCACCCTGGATACGGTGGTGGCCGCCGGCGGGCGCATCAGCAAACCGATCTTCAGCTTTCCCGGCGGTCGCCGCTTCCACTTCCTGGACGTGGACGGCTACGAATGGGCGGTGTGGACCCACGAATAGCCTCCCACACTCGCCCTTGCTCCCCCTTCTCCCGCCTGCGGGAGAAGGTGCCCGCAGGGCGGATGAGGGCAGCTCTTACGGCTTGGGCAGCGGCAGCGGATCGTCGGCGAAGATCGCCACGTGCGGCACACCGTCGGCGCCAATCCAACCGCGGTACATGCCTTCGGTGTTGAACGGGAACACCGCCGTGCCATCGGACGACAAGGCAATCGCGCCGCCATCGCCGCCGGCCTTGGGAATCTCGTCGTTGATCACCGCCTTGGCCGCGCTGGTGATGTCCTGGCCGCCGTAGCGCACGCGTGCGCAGATGTTGAATGCCGCCACCGAGCGGATATAGAACTCGCCCCAGCCGGTGCCCGACACCGCGCACTTGTCGTCGGCATAGGTGCCGGCGCCAATCACCGGCGAATCACCGACGCGGCCATAGCGCTTGTTGGTCATGCCACCGGTGGAGGTGCCTGCAGCCAGGTGGCCCTGCGCATCCAGTGCCAGCGCGCCGACGGTGCCGAAATGCTTGGCGGTTTCCAGATTGCTGTGGGCCTGGCCGGAGGCTTCTTCCTTCAGCGCCTTTTGCAACTGCTGCCAGCGCTTCTCGGTGCGGAAGTAGGACGGATCCACCAGGCTCACGCCCTGCTCGGTGGCGAAGGTCTCGGCGCCGTCGCCGACCATCATCACGTGCTTGGACTTGTCCATCACCAGCCGCGCCAGCTGGATCGGATTCTTGACCCGGTGCACGCCCGCCACCGCACCGGCCTTGCCGGTGGCGCCATCCATGATCGAGGAATCCAGTTCGTTCTTGCCGTCATGGGTGAACACTGCGCCGCGACCGGCGTTGAACATCGGCGCGTCTTCCAGCACGGTGATGGTGGCGGCGACCGCATCCACCGCCGGCTTGCCGGCCGCCAGCTGCGCATGGCCGGCGCACAGCGCCGCTTCCAGCGCCTTGCGCGCATCGGCAATGTCTTGCTTGGACATGTCGGCGCGCTCGACGCCGGCGCCGCCATGGATCACCAGGATCGGCTTCACTTCCGCGGCCAGGGTGGATCCCGCCATGCCCATCAGGGCCAGGCAACACGCGCGCTGCAACAGATTCATTCGGGTGACTCCAATACGAGATGACGCGAGGAAGGAAAGACGGGACGCCGGCGTGGGCCGTAGCGCGATTCTAAGCGCGCTCAGCGCGGCGTTTCGCTGAGCTGGCCGGCCTTGACCTGGTAGCGGCGCTCAAAGCCTGCCCGCTCCACCCGCATGTCTTGCAGGTACAGCGTGCTGCCGCTATCCAGGCCGGTGACGTCAATGTCGCTAGCGGTCAGCGGCTTCTTCGCCACCAGCGGAGTGAACTCGCGCGCCGCCCGGAACAGCCAGACATGGCCGCCGTTGCCGCTGTACACCTGACCCTTGCCGTCGGCATCCACGCACAGCGCGGTGTACTCGTCGATGCCCAGTCCGAACAACGGCGCCGACGCCGGATGTTCCTGGCTGACCCGGGCCATGAAGGTGATCAGGCGACCCTGACGCTCACGCGCATTGAAGTGGCTGTCGGTGATCACGTGCTGCAGATGCGGCAGATGCAGGAAGTCATCGACCAGGGTCACGCCCTTGCCGAGCGGATTGGCCAGCGCAGAGGGCGAGTCGATGCTGCCGCCATCCATTGCGCCATAGCTGTAAGCGCCCTGGATGGCCAGCCCGGCGCTGGTGCCGCCCAGTGGCTTGCCCGCGCGCACGTGCTCGTTGATCAGCGCGTTCAAGGGCGTGCCCTTCCACATGCGCACGTAGTTGGATTGATCGCCACCGGCCAGGAACAGGCCGTCGGCCTTGCGCACGATCTCCAGCACCTGCGGATCGCTGGCGGCCTTGCGGTCCTGGAACAGGATCGTCTGCACGGCGGTGACCCCGCCAATCTCCTTGTAGAACTCGTCCTGCGATTCGGTCGTGCCGGAAGCGCGCAGCACCACGATGCGGCCATGGCCGGCCTTGGCGATGAACCAGCGGAAGGCGTCATAGGGCCAGTCGCCGCCGCCGACCATCAGCAAGCCGGCCGAGGTGGGTTGCGGCCGCGCCGCGGCGACATCGCCAATCTCGAAGTAACGGTAGCCATCGCGCTGCGATGCGTCCTTGGCCTGGGCCAGGGCCGCGCCCGTTGCCAGCAACAACAGCGACAGCGCGGCCAGGACGGACAGCAGCGGGCGGAAACGGTGGGCGATCATCAACGACGGACCTTGGGTTCTCGGGACACATGCAACAGGACGAACGGCGCTGGCTTTCCCCTGCCCCGTCTTGCGCTGCCCTGCAGCATTCCAGCGCGCGCCCGACCCTGCTGAAAGGCACGCTGCGCCGGTCGGGGGATTCGGCTAATGTCAGTTCATGACCGACTCCCTCGACGCCTGGTTTGCCCGCGAGATCCTCATCCATGAGGAGTCGCTGGTGGCTTACCTGCGTCGCTGCTGGCCGCATCGGGACGAGGTCCACGACCTGCGCCAGGAAGTCTACGTGCGCGTTTACGAGGCCGCCGGCAAGGCGCGCCCGACCCTGCCCAAGTCGTTCCTGTTCACCACCGCCCGCCATCTGATGACCGACCGGGTGCGCCGCAGCCGGGTGGTTTCGATCGAGACGATGGGTGATCTGGAGCCTACGAACGTCTTGGTGGATGAGGTATCGCCCGAACGCTGGTGCGGTGGCCGGCAGGTGCTCAAGCGCCTGTCCGAGGCCTTCGACCGGTTGCCGGACCGATGCCGGGAGGTGATCTGGCTGCGGCGGGTCGAAGAGTTGCCGCAGAAAGAGGTCGCCCAGCGCATGGGTATCAGCGAGAAGACCGTGGAGAAACACATGGCCAAGGGCGTCCGCTTGATTGCCGAGCACTTCTACGGAGGCGCCGGTGCGCGCACGCAGGCGCTGGAACCCGCGCCTGCGCCACGGCAAGGACAGGGACATGGCCAGCAGCCAACAGATTGAGCAGACCGCCGCCGCCTGGCTGGCGCGGCGCGAAGGCGATCACTGGGATCACGTGCAGCAGGGCCGTCTTGAGGCCTGGCTGGAACAGTCGGTGGCGCACCGCGTGGCCTTCCTGCGGCTGGAAGCGGCCTGGCAGGAAAGCGGCCGGCTCGCCGCCTTGGGCGCGGGCCAGGCGATGGGTACGGCGCCGGCACGCGGACAGTGGACGGCTTCGCCGCTGGACCGGCGCGCGGCCGCACGCTCGGCCGTGGAGACCTCCAGCCCTCGCCCCGCGCCGCCCGACGTGGCGCAGCTGGTGTTCGCGCCCCGGCCGGATCGCGAGCGCGACAGCGCCCGCTGGCCGCGCCCGCTGGCCGCGACTTTTGCCGCAGTGCTGCTGGCCAGTGCGGCATTCGGTTGGCAGTGGTGGAGCCAGGTGGAACAAGCCAGCTACCTCACCGCCGTGGGCGACCTGCGCGAGGTCGCGCTCAGCGACGGCTCGCAGGCCACGCTCAGCAGCGACAGCCGGATCGCGGTCAGTCTTTCGCGTGGCGAGCGGCATGTGGATTTGCAGCGCGGCGAAGGTTTCTTCCAGGTCGCCAAGGATCCGGGACGTCCATTCGCCGTGGCCGTGGGCCCGCGCCGGGTGGTGGCCGTGGGCACGCGCTTTGCGGTGCGCCGCAGCGGCGATGCCGTGCGGGTGGTGGTCACCGAAGGCGTGGTGCGTCTGGAATCCCAGCCCGACGCCAACGGTCGCGCGCAACCGACCACCGTATTGCCGGCCGGCAGCATCGCCATTGCCGATCGCAACGGCGTGTTCGTGCGGACCGCCTCGGTGGCAGAGGCCGAACGCCTGGTCGACTGGCGCAGCGGCTACCTGGCCTTCCAGGACACTTCACTGGCCGAGGCCGCGAACGAATTCAACCGCTACAACAGCCGCAAGATCGTCATGGGCGATGCGGCCGTGGGGCAATTGCGGGTCGGCGGCAACTTCCGCTGGTCCAATACCGATGTCTTCGTGCGCCTGCTGGAGCAGGGGTTTCCAGTGCGGGTGGAGCGCCACGACGATCGCGTGGTTCTGCACAGCCAATAGGCCCGCAGCCACGATTTTTTAACGGCCGGGGGGATTTGCCCGGCTCATTCGTCCTGTTAGCGAGGACGCCGTCCCGAGCGTCCATGGGGAGAGAGAACTCATGCGGTCGTCGTTGCGTGTCCTGATGTTGTCGTTAGCCTGTTCAGCGGCCCTCGCCGCCCAGGCGCAAACCACCACCCCGGCTGCGGTGAACATCCCCGCCGGCGATCTGGCCGCCGCCCTGGACGTGCTGGCACGCCAATCCGGCGCCCAGTTCGTCTATCGCCCGGATCAGCTCAAGGGCCTCAAGACCCAGGGCGCACAAGGCACGCTCACCTCCGACCAGGCATTGGATCGGTTGCTGCGCGGCAGCGGTTTTGTCGCCAAGCGCGACAGCTCCGGCGCCGTATTGATCGTCGCGCAGGCGGCCACCCCGGCTGCCGCACCGCCGCCGCCGCGCCCGGCCGCCCCGGCTGCCAGCGGGCAGTCGGCCGCCATTGCCGATCCGGTCACCCAGCTGGAGAGCATCCAGGTCACCGGCTCGCGCATTCCGCGCGCGCAGATTGAAGGCCCGGCCCCGATCACCGTGGTCACCGCCGAACAGATCCAGGCCGCCGGCCTGACCTCGGTGCCCGACGTGTTGCGCTCGCTCAGCCAGAACAGCGGCAGCGTGCAGGGTCAGCAGAACACCACCAGCGCCCAGTCCACCCCCGGTGCGCAGGCAGTGGATCTGCGCGGCCTCGGCCCCAACCACACCCTGGTGCTGATCAACGGTCGCCGCATCGCCGACTTTCCGCTGCCGCTCAACGGCCGCAGCAACTTCACCGACATCGGCAACATCCCGCTGGGCATGATTGATCGCATCGAAGTGCTGACCGGCAGCGCCTCGGCCGTGTACGGCTCGGACGCCATGGCCGGCGTGATCAACTTCATCCTGAAGAAGTCCACCGACGGCACCACCATCGACTATCGCTTTGGCGACACCAGTCGCGGCGGCGGCTCCTCGCAGTACCTGACCCTGACCAGTGGTTTTGAAACCGGCAACTTCAGCGGCATCGTCGGCGTGGAGTTCCTCAACAAGAAGCCGTTGTGGGGCACGGATCGCAAGATCCAGGATTCAACTTTCGATGCGCCCACCGAAGAACGTCGGCTGCCGCGCCTGATCGCCCAGGCCTACGACTGGGACAACGATGAAGGCGTGCTGCCGGACGACGGCTGCGCCGCCATGGCCGGCTTGAACCAGGGCACCACCGTGCTGGCCGAAGACGCCGACGGACAGCCTTACTGCGGCAGCGACCGCGCCATCGCGTATCGGACCATCCAGAACGAGCGCAAGGGCGTCAATGCTTACGGCTCGTTCGAATACCGCTTCAGTGATGCGCTGTCCTGGTTTGCTGACGTGCAGTTGGGCCGCCAGGAAGTGAAGCTGCTCACCGGCACCAACGGCAACAACGTGGCCAGCGATCACATGGGTTGGGAATTCCACGACCCGGCCTCGACCAACAACTATCGCAACAAGGTGTTCTTCAACCAGGCCACGGATCGTTACGAAATCTGGTCGCGCCAGTTCACCCCCGAAGAAATCGGTGGCCTGCGCAACCGCATGAACGAAACCACCCAGAAGACCTTTGCCGTGACCACCGGCTTGCAAGGCCTGATTGGCCAGGAGTGGAACTGGGAAGCGGCCTACAACCACTCGCAGTACAAGGCCGACGTGGGCATGCCGCGCATCTGGGCAGCCGCCGCCAATGAATTGTTCCTGGGCGAACGCCTGGGTTACGACGATGACGGCTACGCCATCTACAACGCCGATCCGCAGCGCCTGTACCAGCCGATCACGCAAGCGCAGTTCAATTCGATCGCGGCCATGTCCACCTTCCACCCGAAGGCCGAGAACGACAACCTCAGCTTCACCGTTGATACGTCCAGCCTGTTCACGCTGCCGGCCGGCGATGTCGGCTTTGCCGGTGCGCTGGAATACGGCGAGCAGTCCTACCAGATCAATCCGGATCCCTATGCGCTGACCGAGGACGCCTACTACGGCCCGCGCTATGGCGACGGTGGCGGTAGCCGTGATCGCTGGAGCGCGGCGGGCGAATTGCGCCTGCCTCTGCTGTCCACGCTCGAAGCCAGCCTGGCCGGTCGCTACGACCGCTACAGCTACGCCGGCAAGAGCCCGAGCAAGTTCACCTACAGCGCCGGTCTGGAATGGCGCCCGGTCGATACCCTGCTGGTCCGCGGTTCCTACGGCACCGGCTTCCGCGCGCCCGACATGCACTACCTGTTTGCCGGCCCGGATTACTACCGCACCCGCTTTGCCACCGACTACTACGCCTGCCGCACGGAAGAACCGGACTTCACCAACGGCGAGTGCTACGACGATGGCACCTGGGACGTCAGCACCTTTGACGAATACAGCGGCAACCTGGATCTGGACGTGGAAACCAGCAAGTCGTTCACCGCTGGCTTTGTCTGGTCGCCGGTGGCCAACTTCGACCTGGCCCTGGATTACTACAAGATCCAGGTGAAGAACCAGGTGCAGACGCAGGACCGCGAACTGCTGCGCCAGACCGAAGGCGATTGCCGCCTGGGCCAGACCGACAGCGGTGCGCCGGTGGACATCAATTCGCCGACCTGCGTGGACGCCATTGCCCGCGTCATCCGCGATGAAGACGGCGAGATCACCAGCGTGCACTTTGGTCCGATCAACATCGCCAACGAGGAAACCTCGGGCATCGATGCCACCGCCAACTACCGCCTGGCCACCGCCAGCGCCGGCGACTTCAACTTCCGCGCCAGCTACAACTGGACCCACAAGCACACCCGCCAGCTGTATCCGGGCGACCCGACCGAAGACATGTTGGACGTCAGCTTCAGCGCCACCACCCTGCCGCGCACCAAGGGCAACCTGGGCGTGAGCTGGGACAAGGGCGCATTTGGTGCGAGCCTGTTCGGCACCTACCTGGGCCGTGTCGCCAACTACGACAACGATGCCTGGACCGATGCCACCTGGCGCTTCAATGGCGGTGCGCGTTACGACGTGACCGACCACCTGCGGCTGTCGCTGTCGATCAACAATCTGTTCGACAAGATGCCGCCGCGTGATGCCACCTGGTCCAACTACCCGTACTACGACACCTCGTGGTTCGACTCGATGGGCCGCAGCTTCTTCCTGCAGGTCACCTGGAAGATTGGTGGGCAGGCCTTGTAAGCGTCGCTGCAACGGAAAAGAGAAAACCCGCCTTCATGGCGGGTTTTTTATTGATCGAAAGAGAAGGTTCCAGGACAGGCCATCAGCCTGACGGCGCAAGCCTGTTTGTATCGAACGTCAGCACTGTGCGCCCCGAATCGAGCGTGGACATCCTGTTCCACTTAGCGTCGCTCAGGTGTCGATTTTGTCACATTGAAATCAGTGATTGTCCGCAGCGACTTGCCATGCGATTCGCTGTGCTAGGTTCATTGAGCTGCTCGATGGCAGTGGTGTCTACGGACACTCCACGACGAAGGATTTGTGGTCAACGCGCCCGAATGAAAGCTGTCGCACTATGTCACGAGGATCGTCGAGCGGTCCGCTGGTTGGTTGCTCTGCTGGTGGGCATTCTGCACGCTGTGTTCTTTCAGTTTTTCAGCTTGAACCCGCGATCTCCGCTGGCGACCGTTTCGCAAGCGCCTGCCATGCGGGTCAGGTTCGTGGAAGCCGCGCATCGACCGTCTGCACAGTCGTCCGGCCTTCCAGGCCAGCGGCGAAAGCGGTTGACTGCAAGCTCTACCCTCACGACCGTAGTGGGCGAGACTCCAGTGGCGGCAGCAAGAGCACGTGGGCAATCCCAGGCCGGCGTATCTCCCCGCCCAGGCGGACCGAGTACTTCGAGTGCTGCCTTGAATCTGGAGTGGACTGACCCGGTCGCCAGCAATGAGGACTTTCGGCCAGACGTCACTGCGGATCGAGTTCTGCCTTCCTTGCACATGAGCGCGCCGAACCGCTTCCGAATGCGCAAGCGAATCAGCGGTAAGGATGTCGTAGAGGGAACGGCGCAGTTGCTGGGACTGTGGCCACCGGGCTACACGACCGACCCTTGTCCGACGATTAG
>Ga0160436_1000365_pt1 | contig 19180 bp, 14 predicted proteins | sample HID1973M_E0MG_FD_108264 | JGI IMG/M metagenome (GOLD analysis project Ga0160436, IMG submission 108264) | Enriched mosquito-associated microbial communities from UW Madison campus, WI, USA - HID1973M_E0 MG | ecosystem: Host-associated > Arthropoda: Insects > Digestive system > Unclassified ...
GGACCTGGCGCGCCGCTGGCGCAAGGACACGCTGACCCGCGAGATCCCGATCATCATGCTGACCGCGCGCGGCGAAGAGAACGATCGCGTCGGCGGCCTGGAGGCCGGCGTGGACGATTACGTCGTCAAGCCGTTCTCCGCGCGCGAGCTGCTGGCGCGGATCCGCGCGGTGATGCGCCGCGCCCGCGACGACGACGAGGACGGCAGCGTCGGTATCGGCGCGCTGCGCATCGATGGCGCCGCCCACCGCGTGTTCGCCGGCGACTCCCCGGTGCCGATCGGCCCGACCGAATACCGACTGCTGCACTTCTTCATGACCCATCCCGAACGCGTCTACAGCCGCACCCAGTTGCTGGACCATGTCTGGGGCGGCAGCGTGTATGTCGAGGAACGCACCATCGACGTGCACATCCGGCGCCTGCGCAAGACGCTGGAACCGTTCGGCCTGGAAAACATGGTGCAGACCGTGCGCGGGTCGGGCTATCGCTTCTCTGCCGCGACCTGAGCGGCGCCGCCGCCTGCCCCGATCGTCCGTGCCCGCGCCCATGCCGCAACACATCCGTTCCGCCTGGCTGAAGACCTTGGGCACGCTCGGCCTGTGGCTGCTGGCCGCGCTGCTGGTCGGGCTGCTGGTGGGCGAGGCCTGGATGGCCTTGGCGCTGGCCGCCTTCGCCGCACTGGCGTGGGACTACTGGCGATTGCGCCGCGTGCTGCGCGGCCTCACGGCGCGCCAGCGCTGGGAGCCGGCCGCAGGCACCGGCGCCTGGAACGAACTGGATCGCCTGCTCTATCGCAGTCAGGTTGAAATGCGCACCCGTAAACGTCGTCTGGTCGAAATGTTGCGCACCTATCGCGCCGCCGCCGCCGCCTTGCCCGACGCGGTCGTCGTGGTGGATCGCAACACCCAGCGCGTGCAGTGGTTCAACGAGGCGGCCGGCGGTTTGCTCGGCCTGCATCATCCCGGCGACCTCGGCGTGCCGGTGGTCGAACGCTTGCAGCCGCTGCCGCTGGCGCATTGGCTGGCCGCCGGCCGCAACGCCGAGCCGATGCTGGATGCACCCTCGCCGGTCGATCCGCAGCTGCGCCTCAACCTGCGCCTGATCCCGTATTCGGAAGACTATTGGCTGCTGGTCGCGCGCGACGTCAGCAAACTGCTGCGCCTGGAGCAGGTGCGCCGCGATTTCGTCGCCAATGTCTCGCACGAACTGCGCACGCCGTTGACCGTGGTGCACGGGTACCTGGACATGCTCGACCCGGAGGACTTCCCGGACTCGGGCCCGATGCTGGTGGAGATGCGCAAGCAATCCCAGCGCATGGCCCAGTTGGTGGAAGATCTGTTGACCCTGTCGCGGCTGGAATCGCAGGACGAGATCGGCGAAGAGACCGTCGCGATGGCGCCGATGCTGGCCACGCTGCGGCGCGAGGCCGAGGCGCACAGCCAGGGCCGCCACACGATCGAAGTGATCGACGAGGCCGGCTGCGACCTGCTCGGTTCCAACAAGGAATTGCACAGCGCGTTCTCCAACCTGGTCACCAATGCGGTGCGCTACACCCCGGCCGGCGGCAAGGTCAGCATCCGCTTCGCGCGCGAGGCCGACGGTGGCGCGATGCTCGCGGTGCGCGACAGCGGCTATGGCATTCCTGCGTCGCACCTGCCGCGCATCACCGAGCGTTTCTATCGCGTGTCCAGCAGCCGCTCGCGCGAAAGCGGCGGCACCGGGCTGGGCCTGTCGATCGTCAAGCATGTGCTCGGCCTGCACCAGGCACGGCTGGAAATCGAAAGCGAAGTCGGCAAGGGCAGCCAGTTCTCCTGCCACTTCAGTTCGGCGCGGGTGATCGCGCGCGAGGTCGAAACGCAGGCTTCGCGGCCCGCGTGATATGAATACTGCTGCGCGGTTCGGACTGCGGCAGGCGGCATCGTCCGCACGCGGCGCCGACGCGTTCCCCCACCGTTGCAGGAACGCTTGAATCCCACCATGGCCAGCGCCAAGAAAACCGCCGCCCTCGCCTCCGTTGCCGAGCTGTCGCCCGCCGATCCGTTGCGCGACCCGGCCTTGTACCTCAATCGCGAGCTGTCGCAGCTGGACTTCAATTTCCGCGTGCTGGCGCAGGCGATGGACGAACAGGTGCCGCTGCTGGAGCGCTTGAAGTTCCTGACCATCTCCTGCACGAACCTGGACGAATTCTTCGAAATCCGCGCCGCCACCGTGCGCCACGCGCAGGAGTTCGGCCTGGCGCCGGGGCCGGACGGACTGAGCCCGGCGGCGATCCTCAACGCCGTGCACGATCGCGCCGCCGAGCTGGTCGCGCAGCAATACCACTGCTGGAACGAGGTGCTGCGCCCGGCCATGCTGGCCGCCGGCGTCGGCGTGCTCGGCCGCAATTCGTGGACGTCGCGGCAGAAGCGCTGGCTGCGGGCCTACTTCCGCAACGAAATCATGCCGGTGCTGTCACCGCTGGGCCTGGACCCGGCGCATCCGTTCCCGAAGATCCTCAACAAGACGCTCAACATCGTGGTCGTGCTGGAAGGCACCGATGCGTTCGGGCGCGCCGGCCACCTGGCGATCGTGCGTGCGCCACGCTCGCTGCCGCGCATCATCCAGTTGCCGCCCAGCCTCAGCGAACCGGGCGCGCAGAATTTCGTGTTCCTGTCCTCGGTGCTGTCGTCGTTCGTCGACGAGATGTTCCCCGGCATGGAGGTCAAGGGCGCCTATCAGTTCCGGGTCACCCGCAACTCCGAGCTGGTGGTCGACGAAGAGGAAGTGGAGAACCTCGCGCTGGCGCTGCGCGATGAGCTGGTCGACCGCGGCTACCGGCCGGCGGTGCGGCTGGAGATCGCCGAGGACACGCCCAAGCCGATCGTGCGCACCCTGCTGCAGAATTTCGGGCTGCCGGAAAACGCGGTCTATCGCATCGCCGGCCCGGTCAACCTCAGCCGCGTGGTGCAGGTCTACGACTTCGTGCAGCGGCCTGAGCTGAAGTACCCGCCGTTCAACCCGCGCACCTTGCGCGACAGCGAAGGCATCTTCGACCTCGCCGGCAAGGGCGACGTGTTGTTGCACCACCCCTTCGATGCGTTCACCGCGGTGTTGGACCTGATCCGCCAGGCGGCGATCGACCCGAACGTACTGGCGATCAAGCAGACGCTGTATCGCACTGGCAAGGACTCGGCGATCGTCGATGCGCTGATCCAGGCCGCGCGCGCCGGCAAGGACGTCACGGTCGTGGTCGAGCTGCGCGCGCGCTTCGACGAAGAAGCCAACCTGGGCCTGGCCGACAAGCTGCAGGAGGCCGGCGTGCAGGTGGTCTACGGCGTGGTCGGCTACAAGACCCACGCCAAGATGCTGCTGGTGGTGCGCCGCGAGGGCCGCAAGCTGCGCCGCTACGTGCACCTGGGCACCGGCAACTATCACAGCGGCACCGCCCGCGCGTACACCGACCTGAGCCTGATCACCGCCGATCCCGACATCGGCAACGATGTGCACCTGTTGTTCCAGCAGCTGTCGGGGCTGGCGCCGAAGATGAAACTCAAGCGTTTGCTGCAGTCGCCCTTCACGCTGCACCCGGGCGTGCTGGCGCGCATCGAGCGCGAGACCCGGTTGGCCCAGGAGGGTCGTCCCGGCCGGATCATCGCCAAGATGAATGCGCTGAACGAACCGCAGGTGATCCGCGCGCTTTACCAGGCGTCCCAGGCCGGCGTGCAGATCGATCTGATCGTCCGCGGCGCCTGCACCCTGCGGCCAGGCGTGCCGGGCGTGTCGGAGAACATCCGGGTGCGCTCGATCGTCGGGCGGTTCCTGGAACACAGCCGGGTGTACTGGTTCGGCAACGACGGCAGTGCGGAGCTGTTCTGCGCCAGCGCCGACTGGCTGGAACGCAACCTGCTGCGCCGGGTGGAAACCTGCTTCCCGATCCTGGATCCGGAGGTCGCCGCGCGCGTGTACCGCGAGGCACTGCGCAATTATCTCGAAGACAACTGCAACGCCTGGGAGCTCGGCGCGGATGGTGTCTACCGCAAGCTGGTCGCCGCGCCCGGCCAGGCGCCGCATTCGGCGCAGCAGATGCTGCTGGACGGGGTCTAGGCGGAGCCGGCTTTCCGGCCGCATCGCCGCGCCTGCGGGGCGGCCTCCGCCGCGTCCCAGCGATCGGCGCACAGGCGCCGGATCCGGCATCTACGAAACAACAATGGTGGTCACGACGCGCAGCAGACGTGGCCACCGGCTAACATTCGCGCATGCCCAATACCTCCCCTACCTCTCCGCCGTTGCAGGACGGTGACCTGCTGGCGGCCATCGACCTGGGCTCCAACAGCTTCCACATGATCATCGCCCGCTACGTGCTCGGGCAGTTGCGTGTGGTCGACCGGCTGCGCGAGACCGTGCGCATGGCCGACGGCCTGGATGGCAAGGGCGGTCTGTCGGCCGAGGCACGCGAGCGCGCGCTCGAATGCCTGGCGCGCTTCGGCCACCGCATCCGCGAGGTGCCACCGCAGCGCGTGCGCGCCCTGGCGACCAACACGGTGCGCCAGCTGCGTTCGCCACAGACCTTCCTGGCCCCGGCCGAAGCCATGCTCGGCCACCCGATCGAAGTGGTCAGCGGCCGCGAGGAAGCGCGCCTGATCTATCTCGGCGTGGCCCACGCCCAGCCGCCCAAGCCGGACCAGCGCCGGCTGGTGATCGACATCGGCGGCGGCTCGACGGAATTCATCATCGGCCGCGGCTTCCAGACCCTGGAACGCGAAAGTCTGCAGGCCGGCTGCATCGCCAGCACGCGGCGGTTCTTTCCCGGGGGCAAGCTGTCCAAGAAGCGCTGGAAGGACGCATTGACCGAGATCGGCGCCGAGTTCCAGCAATTCGCCACGCTTTACCGCGCGCTCGGCTGGCACGAGGCCGTCGGCTCGTCCGGCACCCATAAGTCGATCGGCGAAATCTGCGCGGCGATGAAGCTGACCAAGGGCGCGATCACCGCCTCCGCGCTGCCGGTGCTGCGCGAAGAACTGCTCAAGGCCAAGCGCATCGAGGACATCGAGCTGCCCGGCCTGTCTTCGGACCGGCGCCCGATCATCGCCGGCGGAATCCTGATCCTGGAAGCGGCGTTCCAAGCCCTGGGCCTGGAGAAGCTGATGGTCAGCAAGGCGGCGATGCGCGAAGGCATCCTCTACGACATGCTCGGTCGTGCCGGCGCGGACGATCCGCGCGATGGTTCGGTCGCCGCACTGGTGCAGCGCTACGGCATCGACGAAGGGCAGGCCGAGCGCGTGCAGGCCACCGCCCAGCGGCTGCTCGGGCAGGTCGCCGAGGCCTGGACGCTGGACGGCGACGACGCGCGCATGCTCGGCTGGTCGGCGCGCCTGCACGAACTGGGCCTGATGATCGCCCACAGCCAATACCACGTGCATGGCAGTTACGTGCTGGAGAATTCGGATATCGCCGGCTTCTCGCGGCAGGAGCAGCAGGTGCTGGCGGCGCTGGTACGCACCCACCGCCGCAATGTCCCCAAGACCGCCTTCGAAGCCCTGCCCGACCGCCTGCTGCAGCCAACCCGCCGCAAGGCCGCCCTGCTGCGCCTGGCGGTGCTGCTGCACCGCGCCCACGACGCCGACGAGATCCCGACCCTGGAACTGAGCGCGGAGAACGAACGGCTCTCGCTGATCCTGTCGCAGGAATGGCTGGAATCGCGGCCGCTGCTGCGCGCCGACCTGATCGGCGAGGTCGAAGGCATGGCCGGCCTGGGGATCTCGTTCAAGCCGTTCGTGGCCTGAGCACGCCCGATATCGCTTTGTAGGAGCGGCTTCAGCCGCGACCCATGCATCCTGCGGTCGCAGCCGAAGCCGCTCCTGCAACGGAGGTTCCCCCGTCATACGAATGGCATATGGCTGCAACATGCACGCCACTGCCCGCATGCAAAGTGGCAACCACACGGGGAGGTTGCCATGCGCTACGCCATCGTCACCGAGACCTATCCGCCTGAGGTCAACGGCGTTGCGCTGACCGTGCAAGGGCTGGAAAACGGCCTGCGCTCGCGCGGCCACCACGTCGAGGTCGTGCGCCCTCGCCAGGCCAGCGACGCGGCCAATACCGATGCCCTGCTGGTGCGCGGCGCGTCGCTGCCGCGCTACCCGGGCCTGCGCTTCGGCCTGCCGGCCACGCAGCGGCTGACCCGCCACTGGGGCGAGCAGCGCCCGGACGCGATCTACATCGCCACCGAAGGCCCGCTGGGCTGGTCGGCGATGCGCGCCGCCCGCCGGCTCGGCATCCCGGTCGCCAGCGGCTTCCATACGCGCTTCGACGAATACCTGCCCGAATATGGCGCGGCCTGGCTGCAGGGCGCCGCGCTGCGCTGGATGCGGCGCTTCCACAACCAAGCGGCCGCGACCCTGGTGCCGACCACCCAACTGCAGCAGTTCCTGGCCGACAGCGGCTTCGAACGCGTGCGCCTGCTTGCCCGCGCGGTCGACAGCCTGCAGTTCGATCCGCGCCGTCGCGATCCGGCGCTGCGCGAGGAATGGGGCATCGACGGACACGGATTCGCGGCGATCTACGTCGGGCGCATCGCCGGCGAAAAGAATCTGCCGTTGGCGGTGCAGGCGTTCCGGCGCCTGCAGCAGGTACGCCCGAAAGCGCGCTTCATCTGGGTCGGCGACGGCCCGATGCGCGAGCGCCTGGCCAACGAGAACCCGGATTTCATCTTCTGCGGCATCCAGCGCGGCGATGCGTTGGCACGGCATTTCGCCAGCGGCGATCTGTTCCTATTCCCCAGCCGCAGCGAGACCTTCGGCAACGTGACGCTGGAGGCGATGGCCAGCGGGCTGGCGACGGTCGCCTTCGACTACGGCGCGGCTCGCCAGTACCTGCGCAACGGCATCACCGGCGCGGCAGTCAACGACAACGAGGCCTTCCTGGCCGCGGCGGTGCGCCTGGCCGAGGACGACGAGTTGCGCCGCACGATGGGCCACGCCGCCAGCGAGGCGATGAAACAGCTGCATCCAGACCGGGTCGTGGCCGATTTCGACGCCACGCTGCAATCGTTGATCCCTGCGGAGAAACGCTATGCCATCGATGCGGCTTGAAACCCTGCGCGGACGCGAAACGCGTTGGTGCCGGCGCGCCAACCACTGGTGCCGCCGCCAACGCGTGCGCCGCTTCTTCGCCTCCACCAGCCGACTCGGCGATGGGGTGTTCTGGTACGCGTTGATGGGCCTGCTGGTGGTGGTCGACGGCTTGGCCGGCATGCGCGCCTCGGTACACATGGCCCTCACCGGCGTGCTCGCGCTGACGCTGTACAAGTCGCTCAAGCGCTGGACGCGGCGGCCGCGCCCGTTCGCCGCCGACCTGCGCATCCGCGCCTGGGTGCGCCCGCTGGACGAGTTCAGTTTTCCTTCCGGGCACACCCTGCACGCGGTGTCCTTCAGCATCGTGGCGCTGGCCTATTACCCTTGGCTGGCGACCTTGCTGGTGCCGTTCTCGGCCTGCGTGGCGCTGTCGCGCGTGGTGCTGGGGCTGCACTACCCCAGCGACGTGCTGGCCGCCACCGCGATCGGCGCCGCCCTGGCCAGTCTGTCGCTGCTGTTCCTGCCCGTCGCCACGCTGCTGCCGGTCTGAGCAGCGCTATCCGCGCCCCGGCGGCGCTGGCCTACAATGGGCCGATGACGACCTTCTTCGTTTCCGACCTGCATCTGGACCCGGCGCGGCCGGCGATCACCGAGCTGTTCCTGGCCTTCGTGCGCGGCGAAGCGCGCGAGGCGGACGCGCTGTACATCCTTGGCGACCTGTTCGAGGCATGGATCGGCGACGACACGCCCTCGCCCGCCGCCGATGCGGTGGCCACGGCGTTGCACGAACTCGCCGACAGCGGCGTGCCGGTGTATTTCATGGCGGGCAACCGCGACTTCCTGGTCGGCGAAGATTACGCGCGCCGCGCGGATTTCCGCATCCTGCCCGATCCCAGCGTGATCGATCTGTACGGCCGGCCCACCCTGCTGATGCACGGCGACCTGCTGTGCACCGATGACGTGGCCTACCAGCAGTTCCGCGCGCAGACACGCGACCCGGCCTTCATCGCACAGTTCCTGTCGCAGCCGCTGGCCGCGCGCGTGGCCTTCGCACAGCAGGCGCGCGCCGCCAGCCAGGCACGGCAGTCCGAGCTCAAGGAAGGCGACCGCGCGCAGTTCGAAACGATCACCGACGTGGCGCCGGCCGAAGTCGAGGCGACCTTCGCCCGCTACGGCGTGGACCGCATCATCCACGGCCATACGCACCGCCCCGCGATCCATTCGCTGCAGGTCGGCGAGATCTCGTGCACCCGCGTCGTGCTCGGCGACTGGTACGAGCAGGGCTCGGTGTTGCGCGTGGATGAGGATGGGATGGAACTGGAGACGCTGGCGCGCGGGTAAGGATCATCGCGAACTGAAGCCGTCGGGGCTGAAGCCCCTCCCACAATGCATCGGTGTGGGAGGGGCTTCAGCCCCCACTTGCATCAGCCTGGAATGGCGCTGAACGCCTCGCGGTTGAAGCCCCTCCCGCGGCGGCGGCTCAGCCGGCCTGCTCCACCAGGCTCGCCAGTTCGTCTTCGTCGAAGCCGGCCAGCAGCCGCGCTTCGATGTTGAAGGGGCCGTGCAGGTAACCACCGGCGTATTCGCGCAGCAGTTCCTTGAAACGCGCGCGCGGTTCGACGCGATCACGTTCGCAATACCAGCGGTACCAGCGCGAGCCGGCGGCGACATGCCCCACTTCCTCGCGCAAGATGATTTCCAGCACGTCGGCGGTGGCGTCGTCGCCCAGCGCGCGCAGCTTCACGATCATGCCCGGCGTCACATCGAGCCCTCGCGCCTCCAGCACACGCGGCACCAGGGCCATGCGCGCCAGACCGTCATGCGCGGTCTTCTCGCACATTTCCCACAGGCCGTTGTGGGCGTCGAAATCGCCGTAGTCGTGCCCATAGGCGCGCAGCCGCGTTCGCAACAGCTCGAAGTGGCGCGACTCGTCGGCGGCCACCGACACCCAGTCGGCGTGGAAGGCCTGCGGCGGGCCACGGAAGCGGTAGACCGCGTCCCAGGCCAGGTCGATCGCGTTGAGCTCGATATGGGCGATCGCGTGCACGAAGGCCGCGCGGCCTTCGGCGCTGCCCAGGCCGCGGCGTGGGAGTTCGCGCGGATGCACCAGGCGCGGGCGTGGCGGGCGCCCGGGCATGCGGATCGGCTCTGGCGGCGCTGGATCGGCCGGCACGGCCAGCTCGCCGCGCGCGAAAGCGGCGGCGTAGTGCTGGGTCAGTGCGACCTTCTCGCTCGGATCGTCAGCAGCCAGGCAGCGCTGCGCCGCCTGCAACAGATCAACCGCTGATGCGTCCTGCACGAGCGCACGCGTCCGCTCAGGCGCGGCGCTTGTGCTTGGCTTCGTCCGAGCGCAACTGCTGGATGCGCTCGAAGTAGCCCGGCTCGATGCCGGTGGTGTAGTGGCCATCGAAGCACGAGGAATCGAACTGCTTGAGCTCCGGATTGCCTTCGCGCACCGCGCTCTCCAGATCGTCCAGGTCCTGGTAGATCAGCCAGTCGACGCCCAGGAACTCCTGGATCTCCTGCTCGGTACGGTTGTGCGCGACCAACTCTTCGGCGGCCGGCATGTCGATGCCGTAGATGTTCGGATGGCGCACCGGCGGCGCGGCCGAGGCCAGGTAGACCTTGCGCGCGCCGGCCTCGCGCACCATCTGCACGATCTGCCGGCTGGTGGTGCCGCGCACGATCGAATCGTCGACCAGCAGAACCACGCGATTGCGAAATTCCAGGTGGATCGGGTTGAGCTTGCGGCGCACCGACTTCACCCGCTCGCCCTGGCCCGGCATGATGAAAGTGCGGCCGACATAGCGGTTCTTGACGAAGCCTTCGCGGTACTTCACGCCGAGCACGTTGGACATCTCCAGCGCGGCATCGCGCGAGGTGTCCGGGATCGGGATGATGGTGTCGATGTCGTGGTCCGGACGCAGGCGCAGGATCTTCTCGCCCAGTTTCTGGCCCATGCGCATGCGCGCCTTGTGCACCGACACGTTGTCGATCATCGAATCCGGGCGCGCGAAGTACACATACTCGAAGATGCACGGCGTGTGCTCGGTCGCCGGCGCGCACACTTCCGAGAACAGCTCGCCGCGCGCGGTGATCACCACCGCCTCGCCCGGCAGCACGTCGCGCACGCGTTGGAAGCCGAGGATGTCCAGGGCCGACGACTCGGAGGCGACGATGTATTCGTCACCGTCGGGATCGCTGCGCTTGCCCAGCACCAGCGGGCGGATGCCATGCGGATCGCGGAAGGCGACCAGGCCCAGGCCCAGCACCACGCTGACCACCGCATAGCCGCCCTTGCAGCGCCGATGCACGCCGGCCACCGCGCGGATCGCCGCTTCCGGCGACAGCGAACGCTGCGCATCCAGCTCGAAGGCGAAGATGTTCAACAGCACTTCGCTGTCCGAGTCGGTGTTGATGTTGCGGCGGTCGGCCTCGAACACCTGCTGGCGCAGCGCTTCGGTGTTGATCAGGTTGCCGTTGTGGGCCAACGCGATGCCGTAGGGCGAGTTCACATAGAACGGCTGCGCCTCGTCCATGCCTTCGGACCCGGCGGTCGGATAGCGGCAATGGGCGATGCCCACCCGACCTTCCAACACCGCCATCTTGGTGTCGTCGAAGACGTCACGGACCAGGCCATTGGCCTTCTGCACGCGCAGGCGGGTGCCGTCCGCGGTGGCGATGCCCGCCGCGTCCTGGCCGCGATGCTGGAGGACGGTCAGGCCGTCATAAAGCTGCCCGGCGACGTTCTGGTTGCCGACGATACCGACGATGCCACACATGTTTGCGCGTTCTCCGCTGGGGCTGGCGCCCTAGTTCTGCGATGGTGGCCTTGCCTGGCCGTGGGGATCGACCCGCCGCGGGTCGTGTTCGCCGTCGCGCGAGGGCGCCGGCTCGATGTTGGCTGGCAGCTCGCCGGCACGCCCGTTGGCGCCGGTCCTGCCCTCTCCACCCGCGCGGCCCTCCGCCGCGGGCAGTGCGACGGGCCATCCCGTCGCCGGTATCTGCGCATTATCGCCCGGCAGGGCCAGCTTGCCCAAATCCGGTGCGGGGACCTCCCAGTCCGGCAACTGCGCCCGCATCCATTCGGCGCCCGGCCGCAGCCACGGCAACACCTGCGACTGTTGCCAGGAAGGCTCGTGCGGCAGTGAGCTGTAGCCCATCAGCAGCACCAGCACGCAGGCCAGCACCACGCCGCGCAACAAACCCAGCGCGAACCCGAACATCCGGTCCACCCCGCCCAGCCGCACGGCATTGACCGCCGCGCGCAGCATCCAGCCCAACAGCGCGACCGTGGCGAACACGGCGATGAACACACCGCCATAGCCGCCCAGATACTGCGCCAGCGACGGGGTACCGCCGTGTGACAGCCACAGCGCCGCCGCGTGCCCGAACAGGAACGACAGCCACACCGCCAGCAGCCACGACAGCGTGCCGACGACGATGCCGATGAAGCCGCGGAACAGGCCCAGCAGCGCCGACAGGCCGATCACGCCCAGCAGGACCAGATCGATCACGTCGCCGCCTCCGCGACCCGGCCCGCACGTTCAGCGCACGGGCCAGCGGTCCCCTGCATGGGTGCCCGGGCCGGCGGTTTCAAGGATGCGGCCGCACCATGCCCGAGATGCCGACCTTGGCGGCCACCTGGGCTTTGAGCTGTTCAGCATCGCCGCGATTGGCGACGGGCCCGACGCGCACGCGGCTGAGCGTGCCCTTGTCGGTGCGGACCTGTTCGACGAAGGCGCTGAAGCCGGCGGCGCGGACCTTGTCGCGCAAGGCATTGGCGTCCTCGGGGCGACCGAATGCACCGAGCTGGACGGCGAAACCGACGCCACTGGCCGCGGGGGCGGCGGGCACGGCCGGCGTCGCAGGCTTGGTGGCCGCTGGCGCGGGGGCCTGCGGCTTGGGCGCCGGCGTGGCGGCCACCGGCGTGACCGGCTTGGATTCAGCGGCGGTCGGCTTCGGCGCCGGGGCAGCCGGCTTGGCCGGTGCGGGTGCCGGCGGCAGTGGCTCGGTGCGCACCGGCGCGGCGGACGCGGCGCTGGCGGTCGTCGAAGACGGGGCCGGGGCAGTCGCCGGTGCGGGCGCAGCGGCCTGCGGGGCCGGGCCGGTGGCGTCCAGGGTGACGACCTGTGCGTTGACGTCGCTGCGGACCTTGACCGCCTGCAGGCGCACTGCCTCGGCCTGCGCCTGGTCGGCGTAGGGGCCGATGCGCACGCGCCAGGCCGGGCGGCCGTTGATCTCGGTCTTCTGGGTGAAGCCCGGCAACTGCGATTGCTTCAAGCGCGCGATCACGGCATTGGCATCGGCTTCGCTGCCGTAGGCGCCGAAGTTGATGGCGTAGTTGCCGGCGGCGGTGGCCGGCGGCAGCGCGGCGCTGTCGCCGGTGGCCGGCGTCGCTGCCGGCGGCGCATCGGCGACTGCCGCCGGAGCGCCATTGTTCATGCCCACCGCACCGCCGGCAGGCGTGTTGCCCGGCGTCACCAGCGGCAGTTCGCGCGTCTGGAACTGCGCATCGGCCGGCGCGGCCGGTGCCTGCAACGGCACGTCGTTGACGCCGGAGTCGGGCGCGGGGCCCTTCACCAGCATCGGCAGGAAGATCACGGCGAGCGCCACCAGGACGATGGCACCGATGAGACGCTGTTTCAGAGCTGTATCCACGGGGTATTTGTGCGGCGTGGCGGGAGGCCGCCGGGATTATAAGGCCGGTGCCGGGTGACCGCCCTCAAGCAACTGAACGAAGCGCCTGCATGGCCTCGGCAACGGTATGGAAAGAACCGAACACCAGCACCCGGTCGCCGGCCACAGCGCCCGCCAGCGCCGCCGCCAGTGCCTGGGCGACATCGTCGGCACGGACGGCCTTCGCCGCAGCCGTGGCGGCGAGCCGCTCGCCCAGCGCGGCCGCGTCCTGCCCGCGCGGCCCGCTCAGCCCGGCCAGGTGCCAATGGACGACTTCGGGCGCCAACGCTTCCACCACCGCCACGCTGTCCTTGTCGGCCAGCGCCGCATACACCGCATGGGTCGCCCCGGCCACCGGCCGGGCGCGCAGCGCAGCGGCCAGCTCGCGGGCGGCCTGTGGGTTGTGGCCGACGTCGAGTACGACTTCCACCGCGCCCACCTGCATCGATTGCAGGCGGCCGGGAATGCGCGCCTGCGCCACGCCCTCGCCCCAGGCGGTGCGCGGCACCGGCTTGCGCAACGCGCGCAGTGCCGCGATCGCCGCGCCCGCATTGGCCAACTGCACCGGCGCACGCAACGCGGGCATCGGCAGTTCGAGGCGCACCGACACATCGCGCCAGCGCCAGTGCGTGGCGTCGATCGGTTCACAGAAGTAGTCGCTGCCGTAGCGGATCGCATTGGCGCCGAGCACGTAGGCGCGGCGCAGCACGCTCGAGGGCGGATCGATCTCGCCCAGCACGACCGGCTTCCAGCCACGGATGATGCCGGCCTTCTCCTCGCCGATGTGTTCGCGGTCCGGGCCCAGCCAATCGGTGTGGTCGATGTCGACGGTGGTGATCACCGACACGTCCGCATCGACCAGGTTGACCGCATCCAGGCGCCCGCCCAGCCCCACCTCAAGCACGGCCAAGTCGAGCCCGGCACGCGCAAACAGCCACAGGGCGCCCAGCGTGCCGTATTCGAAGTAGGTCAGCGGGGTGTCGCCGCGAGCGGCCTCCACCGCGGCGAAAGCGGCAGCCAGTTCCTCGTCGCGCGCGTCCTGGCCGTCGATGCGTACGCGTTCGTTGTAGGCCAGCAGGTGCGGCGACGTGTAGGCGCCGACCTTCCAGCCGGACGCACGCGCGATGGCCTCGATGAAGGCCACGGTCGATCCCTTGCCGTTGGTGCCGCCGACCACGATCGCCTTCCGCGCCGGTGCGCCCAGTTCCATCCGCGCGGCGACCGCGCGCACGCGGTCCAGGCCCATCTCGATGGAATGCGGATGCTGACGCTCGATGTAGACGAGCCAATCGGAAAGAGAAACGGGCAGATTCACGGCCGGACCGGGCGATGCGTTGAAACGCGGCATTATCCCGGTTTCGCAGCGGTCGCGCCTGCCGCGGCTCAGCGCCCGGCGCGCCCGGCGGCCTTGGCCTGGTACATCGCGCGGTCGGCGGCGCCCATCCAGTCGTCGAGGCTGCGGTGTTGCCCGCTCAACTGTGCCACGCCAATGCTCAGCCCTATCCGCAACTGCGGATAGCGCGGCAATGCCAATGCAGCGGCGGCCTCGCGCAAACGCAAGGCGACCGCCTCGCCCTCGTCCAGCGCGGCCGGCAGCAACAAGGTGAACTCGTCGCCGCCGATCCGCGCCGGGAAGCCGCCGGGCCCGGCCTGCTCGCGCAATAGCCGGGCGATCTGCCGCAGCACATCGTCGCCGGCGCCATGGCCGTGGCGATCGTTGATGGACTTGAAGTAGTCCACGTCGATGAGCAAGAGCACCGTCGGCACATCGCCGCGGCGGGCGGCCGCGATCTGCTCTGTCGCATGGGCCTGGAAGAAGCGGCGATTGGGCAGTTCGACGCCCACGTCGGTCAGCTGCAGCCGGTCCAGTTCGCGGTTCTGGCGATTGACCTGGCGCGCGAACTGATAGGTGACGTGGCTCAGGCCCAGGATGTAGATGTACCAGGAAGCGATGGCATAGCCGGTGGTCCGCATCGACGACGCCAATTCGAAGCGAAACCCCAGCCACCACCAGGACAACAGGAAGCTCGCCGCCGCCGCCAGCAGCGCCCGCCACAGCAGGCGCCAGCCGCCGGCGGCCATGCGGTCTGCGCTCAACACGCTGAGTACCGCCACGGCCGGCACCAGCGACACGCTGGAAACGGCGATCCAGAAGCCGGCCCACACCGCGTCCACGATCAGGTTGCAGCGCTCGACCTTGAACGGCTCGCGCGCCCTCCACGACAGGTAGAACGCCACATGCGGCCAGGCCAGTACGTGCACGAAGGCCACGGCCCAATAGCCCGGCGGCGACTGCCGCTCGATCAGGATCGAACCGTACGGCAAGGTGAACAGCAGCATGCCCAACAAGCGCAGCGGATAGACGTGCCGCGCGAATCTCCGTCCCTGCGCCCGGCGGTCCTGCTTGGCGGCGTAAAGCTGCAACATCGGGCGAAGACGCAGGTTTCCGTAAGAAGAAGGCGCAGCCGGCCTTCGGCGCAGCAAAGGCTAGAACAGGCCTGTTCGCCAGAGCGCGGGGAAACGTGCGAAATTTCAAACGACCGCCTGCGCACCCCCCTTGCCGGATGCGCAGGATGCGACGGACTTAACGTTTACAGCGCGCGGTGCTTGGCTTCGCCGAAGAACGGCGTGTGGTGGCTGCAATCGTTCAGGCGCACCACTTCCAGGCTGTCGATATCGTCGCCTTCGAGCAGATTGAGCGTGGTCGGCGCCTGCCGGAATGTCCACAGGCGCGACAACGGAATGCCCAGCACCTTGCACAGCAGCACGCGGTTGACGGCATCGTGGGCGACGACCAGCAACGTATCGTTCGCGCCGAGCCCCTCGGCGGCAGTGGCCAGCCCGCGCCAGGAACGTTCCAGCACCTGCCGCAGCGATTCGCCGCCCGGCATCAGCACGGTGTCCGGTTCCTCCCGCCATGCCTGCAGGCGCGCCGGGTCCTTGTCGTGGATTTCGCTGGCCAACAGGCCTTCCCACTCGCCGTGCGCGATCTCCTGCAGGTCCGCGTCCAGGGTCAGCATCGACTCGCGCGAGGGTCCCAGCGCGTAGCGTGCGGTGCTCTGCGCGCGCGACAGCGGCGAGGCGACCGCGCGATCGATGACCACGTCCTTCAGGCGTTCGCCCAGCGCCTTGGCCTGGGCTTCGCCGACCGGCGAAAGCGGGATGTCGATCTGGCCCTGGTAACGGCCTTCGGCGTTCCACGGCGTCTCGCCGTGGCGGGCAAGCAGGATGCGCATGCGTGAGAGTTCCTGGGGGAGGACGCGCGATCGAAGACCGGCGGAGCGGCATGATAACCGCTCCCCCGGCGGGGGCCGAACGTCACGTCTGCAACCGTGTGGACCACGCGATGGCCGCGTGGCCGGGACGGATCAGCGCTGCAGTTCCAGTTCCTTGAGCAGCTGCGGCGCGGGTGCGACCTCGCGCATGATCCATTCCAGATAGCGGCTGTCGACGGAGATCATGCGGGTCATCACCGGGTCGAACACCCAGTTGCTGCTCACCGACTCCCAATTGCCGTCGAAGGCCAGCCCGACCAGGCGGCCGTGCGCATCCATCACCGGCGAACCGGAGTTGCCGCCGGTGATGTCCAGGTCGGAGAGGAAATTCACCGGCACCGAACCCAGCCGCTGATCTTCCAGCCCCGCGTAGCGCTTGGCCTTGGCCGCGTCGAGCAAGGCCTTCGGCGAGTTGAATGGCTCGACGCCGGTCTCCTTGGCGACCACCCCTTCCAAGGTGGTGAACGGGGTATAGGCCACGCCGTCCTTGGGCGCATAACCCTTGACGTTGCCGAAGGTGATGCGCAGCGACAGGTTGGCGTCCGGATAGACCGACTCGCCTTGGGATTGCTTGTAGTCGGCCAGTGCCTGCAGATAGACCGGACGCGCCTGCAACTGCTCGCCCTTGGCGGTCTTGTCGTGGCGCTCCATTTCCAGCAGCGCCGGCATCATCGCCACCGCATAGCGGATCGCCGGATCATCGCTGGATTCGAATGCGGTGCGGTCGGCCTGCATCCACTTCAAACGCTCGGCGGTGTCGCCCAGGCGGGTGCCGGCCAGGCGTTCCAACACGCGGTCGACTGCGCCCTGGTCGTTGCCGCCCAGCCATTGGTCGAGCGCGGCCACGCGCTGGTTCGCGGGCAGCTTGAGGTACTCGCCCAACCAATAGGCCTGGAGCTGGCGGTCCATCGCCGGCACGTAGCGGCGCTCCATCTGCCGTTGCGCGCCTTCGATACGTGGCAGGTCGCGCTCCTGGTAGCCGCTTTCGCGCTCGGCATCGGGCTTGGCGCGCTCCAACGACAGCCGATACAGGCTGACCGCCGTGCCAAGCGCGCCGGTGCGGTTGAGCTGTTCGACCACCAGGTCGCGCTGCTGGGCGGCCTGGGCCTCGCTGCCGAGGGCGACCAGCTTGTCGTGCGCCTGCAGGGCCGCCTTGCCGGAGTTGCCCTGGCGCTTGAGCCACGCCAGCACGGCCGTTTCTTCGGCACGCTTCTGCGCCTGCGCATCGATGCGCTTGAAGCCTTCCAGCTGGCCTTCGTAATTCTTGCTGGTGTTGTTCCAGCCAGCCATCGTGCTGGCGTACTTCACCTGGATGTCGGGATCCTGCTTTCCGGCCTTCTCCACCAACGCGATCATGTTCTTGTAGTGGCGGGCGATGGTCGGGTACGTCCACGCCGCGGTGTTTTCGAACTCGCTGGCCAGGGCATAGCGATTGGTCCGCCCCGGGTAGCCGGCCACCATCACGAAGTCGCCTGCGCCCAGCGGCTGGTCGGCGAACTTGAGGTGGTGCTTGGGCTGGTACGGCAGGTTGTCCTTCGAGAACGCGGCGGGCTTGCCGTCCTTGCCGACATAGGCGCGATAGAACGAGAAGTCGCCGGTGTGGCGCGGCCACATCCAGTTGTCGATGTCGCCGCCGAACTTGCCAACGCTGACCGGCGGCGCGTAGACCAGGCGCACGTCCTTGATTTCCAGGTTCTTGAACAGGCGATAGGTATTGCCGCCGGCGAAACTGAACAGCTGGCAGCGATACCCGGCGTCGGCCTCGCACTGGCTGACCTGCGCCTTCTCGAAGGTCTCCAGAGCCTGCGTGCGCTTGAGCGCATCGTTGCCCGCGGCCGCCATGGCCGCCTTGGCCTGGACGGTGACATCGGTGATTTCATCGAGCACGTAGATGCGTGCGTTCGGGCCGGCGCTGAGCTCGTCGCTGTGCGCCGGCGCATTGAAGCCGTCCTTGATCAGGTTCTTCTGGGCGGTCGAATTCAGCTGGATCGCGCCATAGGCGCAGTGGTGGTTGGTGACCACCAGGCCCTGCGGCGAGACGAAGCTGGCGGTGCAGCCGCCCAGCGCCACGACCGCCCCCATCGGGTCGCCGGTCAGGTCCGACAGCTGCTGGGCCGACAGCTTCAGCCCCGCCTCGCGCAACGCACCTTCGATCTGCGGCAGCTGCTGCGGTACCCACATGCCCTCTGCGGCGGTGGCGGAAGCGGTGGCGCCCAGGCCGGCGGCCAGGGTGACGGCAATGGAGGTGGCAAGCAGGTTCGAACGCATCAGGGGCTTCCGGGCAAGAGGACCGGCGAGTGTAACCAGCCCTTCACGGCGCCCGCCCCATGACTTCCGGCATACCAAACAGGGTCGATCTGGCAGCGCAGCACGGCCGGACATACGACAGGTCCTATAATTCGCGCCCTCTCTCCCCCGCAGGTCGGCATCGATGACGCAAATGATGAAAGCGCTGGTAAAGCGCGACGCAGCCAAGGGCATCTGGCTGGAAGAGGTTCCTGTGCCGGTGCCGGGCCCGAACGAGGTGCTGATCAAGCTGGAGAAGACCGCCATCTGCGGCACCGACCTGCACATCTATCTGTGGGACGAGTGGAGCCAGCGCACCATCAAGCCGGGCCTGACCATCGGCCACGAGTTCGTCGGCCGCATCGCCGAGCTCGGTTCGGCGGTGACCGGCTACCAGGTCGGCCAGCGCGTCTCGGCCGAAGGCCACATTGTTTGCGGCCATTGCCGCAACTGCCGTGGCGGCCGCCCGCACCTGTGCCCGAACACCGTCGGCATCGGCGTCAACCGCAACGGCGCCTTCGCCGAGTACATGGTGATGCCGGCGTCCAACCTGTGGCCGATCCCCGACCAGATCCCCAGCGAACTGGCCGCGTTCTTCGACCCCTACGGCAACGCCGCGCACTGCGCACTGGAATTCGACGTGGTCGGCGAGGACGTGCTGATCACCGGCGCCGGCCCGATCGGGATCATCGCTGCCGGCATCTGCAAGCACATCGGCGCGCGCAATGTCGTGGTCACCGACGTCAACGACTTCCGCCTCAAGCTTGCCGCCGACATGGGCGCCACGCGCGTGGTCAACGTCGCCAACACCTCGCTCAAGGACGTGATGAAGGACCTGCACATGGAGGGCTTCGACGTGGGCCTGGAAATGAGCGGCAACCCGCGCGCC
>Ga0160436_1000366_pt1 | contig 19143 bp, 22 predicted proteins | sample HID1973M_E0MG_FD_108264 | JGI IMG/M metagenome (GOLD analysis project Ga0160436, IMG submission 108264) | Enriched mosquito-associated microbial communities from UW Madison campus, WI, USA - HID1973M_E0 MG | ecosystem: Host-associated > Arthropoda: Insects > Digestive system > Unclassified ...
AAGGGTGCAGCCAGCCCGGTCCCAAGATAAGAAGCGCTCAAGAAAATCCCTGTGGCCGTCCCTCTTTCCTTGACGGCAAACCAGTCTCTGACCACCCGAGCGCCAGACGGGAACTGCGGCGCCTCTCCTGCTCCCAACAGGGCTCGAGCCGCAAATAACTGGACGGGGCCGGTGACCATTCCGCAAAGCATCTGCGCCGTAGACCAGACGGCAAGGCCGATCGAAAGCACCCACCTGGGCCCGAAGCGATCGATCAGCGTGCCGATGGGCAACTGGGCCAAGGCATAGGCCCAGAGAAACGCTGACAGCAGATAGCCCATGTCGGCCACTGACAGGCCGAACTCTTCTCTGATAAGCGGGTTGGCTACCGACAATGCAGCCCGGTCGATGGTGCTGACGGTGACGCTGACAACAAGCATTACCATGGTAAGCCGTTGAATCTTCCTGATCCGGGTCAGGTCTTGATGACTGTCCACGAGTCACTCTCCCATGTAGTTATTTTTGGAAAGGATGAAGTTCGATGTCGCTACGTTGAGGGGCGCGGGCCCTGCTGCGGTTCCCGTCCCTCCGTTCTCTAATGCTCAGGCTTGTTCAGGCACCAAGGCCCATCCAGCGAGCAATTGTTCCAACTGCGAATTCGCTCGCGGCGTCAGAGGCCATGCCGAAGGCGGACGGGTCGGCCCGCAGTCCTGGCCCATGAGCTGAAGCGCCGCCTTGACCACGGTCACATTAGTCCCGTTGTTTTCTTCGGCTCGCAGCGCCTCGAATGCCAACATGTCATGTATCAGCTCGCGGGCCTGGTCGTAGCGCGACGCTTCAAGTGCTTGATGAATCGCAACGGAGCGGGAGGGGAACACGTTAATCAGGCCAGACGTGAAGCCCCTGGCACCCACAGCGTAAAACGGTGGAGCCCAGACCTCGGCCAACCCGCCCACCCAGGCCAGATCAAGATCGGCAGTGCGGCGAATTGCTTCGGCAAGCACCATCGGTGTAGGAGAAGCCCATTTCACCCCCACGACTTGCGGCAGGCGACACAGCGTCTCGATAGCCCCGAGGCCAATGGCCTCATTACGCAGATAAAGCACGACAGGCAGCCCGTCGCTGGCATCACCCACCCGATTCACATACTCGATGAAACCACGAGGTGACGAGAACGGATCAGGGGGCTGGTGGATCATCAACGCAGCAGCGCCCACCTCGCGTGCGTTCGCAGCCAGCCGGCAGGCATCATGAACACTGCGTCCAACCCCAGCCAGCAAAGGAACCCGGCCATCGATCTGCTCTGCTGCGATACGAGCCATAGTCAGCGCTTCAGAGATTTCCAGGCCGTAAAACTCGCCGGTATTTCCGTTTGCAACCAATGCATGGACACCGGCGTTGATAGCTCGATCGATGATGGGCTGCAGGCAAGCGCCATCGACCTGGTCCCTGGCATCGAAAGGTGTCACCAGAATTCCGGAAATACCGTCGAGGGCGATACGAAGTGGTTGTGAATTATGGCTGGCCACAGGCTGCTCCATTGAGGAATGGTCGTGCCAACCCACGCGGTAACGCTTGAATTGGCGAGTGCGGCCTAGTCTAATCAGCACCTGTGAGTCGCATCCAACGTTGATTTGGCATCAACTAATGCAGGAAATGCATCATGTTCCAGTTGTCCCAGCTGCGCTGCTTCGTGGCTGTAGCCACCGAATTGCACTTCGGGCGCGCGGCAAAGCGCCTGAACATGACCCAGTCACCGCTGAGCCGACAGATCCAGTCCCTTGAACACGATCTGAGCGTTCTGCTGATCGAACGCACGCGCCGCTCCGTGCAATTGACCCCGGCCGGGCTGGCATTCCTCCCGCATGCAGAGGACATTCTGTTGCGTTGCGAGGCCGCCGCACTGGCAGCCAGGCGAGCCATCCGAGGAGACGCAGGCAGCGTCACCCTGGGCTTCATTTCGGCTGCCCGGTTCAAAGTACTTCCGCAGATCGTTTCCGGTGCCTACCACACGCTGAAGGATATCGATGTAGAACTCAAAGAGATGTCGACGCCCGAGCAGAAGGAAGCCTTACTCTCAAACCGGTTGAATCTGGGCCTAATCCGGCCAGACAAGTCTCACCCGGGCATCGAAACGGTCTGCATACTCAAAGACCCGTTCACCCTTGCCCTGCCCTACGACCACCCTCTGGCTCAGCGCGAAGATCTGACGATCCACGACCTCGATCGCCAGCCTTTCATCATGTATTCGCCGTCCGAAGGCTGGTATTCCTTCGAACTGCTCTCCGGGTTGTTCAGGGCTGCTGGCGTTGAACCAAGCTACGTCCAGTACCTGTACCAGACTCACACGATCCTCTCTTTGGTCAGCATCGGAATGGGCATCGCGCTGGTACCCAGTACCGCTCAGCATCTGCCGTCGGAGCGCATCATCTTCAAACAGATCGAATTGGGCGGAGCCTGCGCCGAACTTCACCTGGCTTGGCGCAGGGACGATCCAGATCCTGTGACCAAGAACTTTCGCTCATTCGTTCTGGGGCTATCCGGGGTATGAGGCTCCAATCACGTCCGGATATGTAATGAGCAAACATTTATCAATCTAATGCCGGATGGAAATTCCGATGATGTTTACTTATCTGGCTCTGCAACCGTCTTATGTTTTGAGCGACTGCTTCGGGTCGAAAGCAGACTCTGAGGGTCCGCACCCAAATCTTCCCCGACTCCTACGACCTAAATGTGAAGTGATCAAAGCTTGGAATCAAGCCGCTCAGAGATGTTGTCCAGATGGTCCCAAGGGTTAGCGAGACATCGTTTGTACCGACAATCATCAGCATGAGGGAGTCCCCCCGCAGATTTTGATCTGCTTGTTGGGAATGGCCAATGACCAGCGCTTTCGACGGCTACCTCGAACGCATAGTGCGTGTCTCCAACACCTGTCTGATCAGCGCGACGCGCAATCGTTACTCGGTGCCTTGCGAGCGCGTCGGTCGGTGGGTGAACAGCCGCTATATCCCTCGCGGGTTGTGATCATTGATGATGAAACAACTATCGCCAGTCATGAGTGACTGTTTGATTGAGACCAAGCCAGCTATGACTGGCAGCAGTATATCCCGCTGACCGAGCGCAAGCCTGGCGCACTTCGCAATGGCGCACCATTTGCTGATGTACCCACACCATTACGCCTGCTCAAACGCGTCCTAAGCCATTGAACATCTAAGCGTTGAAGCTGCGCGTAGCATGACGGAAGACGAACATTTTTCACTCGACATCATCGCCCGCGAGTGTGAATTTGGTGGTCAAGAACGCGTGCGGCGATCTTTCTTGCGCGCCTTCAATCAGTCCCCTCATGCCATCAAGCGCATGACTAAAGCGCAGATGGCTGGTCTGTCCAATCAGTAACGCGTTTAGGGTATTTGGATACCACTCACACCCACATAAATGCTGTACAACGAGGTTGTGGCGACAATAAATAACTGGTTGCGCCGCGGTCCACCAAAGGCCAGATTGGCCACTGTTTCCGGGACGCGTATTTTCCCTAGTAAGGTGCCGTCGGAGGCGAAGCACTGGACGCCATCACCAGCACTGGTCCAGAGATTGCCCTGAGTATCGACCCGAAAACCGTCAGGTATACCCGGACTGATCTGCGCGAAAACCTTAGAGGCCCCCAACTTACTACCGCCGACAACGTCCAGTGCACGAATATGATGAGGCGCGTCCGGATCATGACTGTTGCCAGAATCAGCAACGTACAGCGTGTTGCCGTCCGGCGAAAACGCCAGACCGTTTGGTTTGACGAAGTCGCGAGCGACGCAGGCCAGCTCAAAGGTCTCAGGGTCGAGTCGAAAGACAAAACAGCCGTCTTGTTCCTGGTCTGATTTGAACCCTTCGTAATCATTGAGAATGCCGTAGGGTGGGTCGGTAAACCAGACACTGCCATCACGGTGCACTACCAAATCATTGGGTGAGTTGAGGCGCTTACCTTCAAAGCGATCAGCCAGGACGGTAATCGAACCGTCAATCTCGGTACGCGTGACCCGTCGGGTGCCATGCTCGCAGGTGACGAGACGACCTTGCAGATCGCGGGTGTTGCCATTGGCGAAGTTTGAGTTGGCGCGATAAACCGAAACGCCGCCATCGGGAATCCAGCGCAGAATGCGCTCATTGGGAATGTCACTCCACAGCAGGTAACCGCCGTCGCTGAACCAGACAGGGCCTTCTGCCCAGCGACACTGGCTGTATAAGACTTCAAGTCGGGTGCTGCTAATGACCAGCGCCCGGAAGCGTGGGTCATAAAATTCGAAAAGGGGTTCTGACACGGCATTGATCCTTTCACGTTGGAATTGTTATAGGTTTTCCATACTGTCACGCCCACAATTATCCAATGTCAGCGGACAGCGCGCCCTGATCCGCCGGACGCGCTGCCCCCAGTGGCGGGTACTTACATTGAGATACCGCCGTCAGCGATCACGGTCTGCCCAGTGGTCATGCGTGCTGCAAAACCGAGGTAAACGATCATCTCGGCGATGTCATCTGTGGTTGCCCAACGTTTGAGCGGGGTCGCGTTTTCCGACGACTTCTTGTGATCTTCAGTCCACTCGATGGCCCAACTGCTGATGACCGCGCCCGGCGCCACGGCGTTGACCCGCACCTCTGGGGCCAGGGCTTTGGCCAGGTTTTTGGTGAGGTTGATCACCGCCGCCTTCGAGGCACTGTAGCTGATGCTGCTGCTGACCGAACTGAAGCCCGCGATGGACGCGGTGTTGACGATCGCACCGCCGCTGGCGCGAAGTGCCGAAGCACAGGCTTTGGAGCAGCGGAAAACGCTCATCAGGTTGGTGTTCAGAATCAGCGCCCACAAGTCCTCGCTGACATCTTCCAGTTGCGCAATCGGGATTGGCTTGGTGACGCCCGGCGTTCCCGCGTTGTTCACCAGCAGATCCAAACCGCCGAGTTCCAGAATCGCCTTCTTTGCCATTGCGTCTGCCGATGCCGGATCCCCCAGATCACCTGGTGCAGCGATGGCCTTGCCGCCGTTGGCGATGATAGACGCGACGGCTTCCAGGCCACGGCTGTCGTCGGGCAAATAGTTGATCGCAACGGTGGCGCCGAAGCCCGCGAGCATTCTGGCGGTTTCCAGACCGATGCCAGACGCGCCTCCGGTGACCAGTGCGGTTTTGCCATTCAAATCAAATGTGAGCATGGTGAGTTCCTGATTGAACATTCCTGGTTGAAAACCACTGACTAAAAAGAAGATTAGAAATCGACGCCTTTCACGTTCAGCGAAGGCGTTTCGGTGTCACTGATGTACTGGTGATAGACCTCGGCGAAGCGGCCCGAGGCCACTTGGCTCCAGACGAACAACTTGGCCCAGCCCAGCATTTCGCTGTCGTCACGGCGTACGGCGATGGACACCAGATCAGGCGGGAACGGCGCTTCGCCGGCCATGGCGAACGTCGGGAACTGACCACTTTTGAGCAGCGTGCTGGCGACGGCGGTGGCCTGGAGCACGGCATCGACTTTGCCCTGCTGCAGCGCGAGGAAGGCCTCGGTGTCATTGGCATAACCGATGTAGCTGGTCTTGGCGTCGTTCCAGCCCGCGATACTCTTCTTCAGCATCTGTTCGGTGGATGTGCCAGTCACACCGCCCAGCGTATGGCCTTTAAGGTCGCTGTACTGCTTGACGCCCGTGTCTTTGCGAGTGATCACCGCCGTGGTGTAGTTCATGTAGGGCTGGGTGAAGCCTACGGTCATCCCACGTGCCACTGTGCTGCTAGTGGAGGCGATCAACACGTCGATACGATTGGAGACCAGCGCCGGAATACGATCCGAAGAAGGTGTCTCAACGATTTCCGGCGTGGCGCCCAAGGCTTTGGCCATGTCTTTGCAGTACGCGACATCGAAGCCATCAGGCTGATTGTCTGCCGTGCGAAACCCGGACGGCGGCGAGTCCAGCATCACGCCACAGCGCAGCTTTTTGGACTGAACGATCTTGTCCAGCGCAGAGGCGGCCTGGCTCGACGGAACGACCAGCACGCCTGCCATCGCCGCCAGTACGGAGCACAACATCAGCTTTTGCATCTTCATGGGGTTGCCCTCTAATATTTTTTTGATGAGTTCTGTTAAGTGGTGACGCTCAATACGCAACGCCGCTAACACTCAGTGACGGTGCCTCGCCAGGGGCGAAATAGGTGTTGTAGATATTTTTGTAGCGTCCACTGGCAACCTGATTCCAGACGAACAACTTGACCCAGTTGAGGAATTCAAAGTCGCCGCGCTTGACCGCAATCGACAGCAGGTCTGGCGGCATCGGCGCATTGCCCGCCAGTTCCAGATTCGGGAATTGGCCGCTCTTGATCAGCAGTTGCGAGACGGGGATCGACAGCAGAATCGCGTCGACCTTGCCCTGCTCCAATGCCATGTAGGAGTCGTTGTCGTTGGCATAGCCGGTGTAACTGGTTTTGCTCTCATTCCATTTGCCGATGGCATTTTTCAAAAACTGCTCAGTGGTAGTTCCGGTCACGCCACCCAAGGTATGCCCCTTGAGGTCGTCCCAACCCTTGATGCCCGATCCCTTGCGGGTCAGCACGGCGATGGGCACGCTCAAGTAGGGCTGGCTGAAGGCGACACTTAAGCCCCGCGCCGAGGAGTTCGTGGTCGAGGCGATCAACACGTCGATGCGGTTGGACACCAGGGCCGGAATGCGATCAGGCGACGGCGTTTCGACGATGACAGCCTTTGCCCCCAAGGCTTTGGCCATGTCGTTGCAGTAGGCAACGTCATAGCCATCAGGCTGGTTGTCGGCGGTGCGAAAACCCGACGGCGGCGAGTCAAGCATGACCCCGCAGCGCAAGGTTTTGGATTGCACCACACTGTCCAACGCCGAGGCCGCGTTGGCCAGGCCAGGCAGGGCGATAGCGCCCAACAGCAACCCAAAAATAGATACACGCAATGACTGATGGACCATTTCTATGTGCTCTTGATTTATGCGGTGCCACGACCAATCAGTCGTTCCCCGAGGTTATGGGCACGGCGAATGCCGCCCCCATTGAAACGGGCAGTGCAAGCAGACAACGTTTTTCTCGTTATGCAACCGTCAGAACGGCTGAGTTCAGCTCCACCCGGCGTCCACCACGAACGCTTGGGCGGTACACATCTGACTGTCGCGTGAGGCAAGCCATAGAGCCATACGCGCCACGTCATCGGGCATCACCTGTTTTTTCAGGCACTGACGCTGGAACATTTGCTTCTCGACTTCGGGGGTGACCCACAGCTCAAGCTGACGCGGGGTCATGATCCAGCCAGGAATCAGCGAATTGACGCGAATGCCGTGTTCACCCAGATCACGGGCAAGGCCGCGGGTCATGCCCTCAATCCCGGCTTTAGCGGTCAGGTAAACTGGCATGCCGCCCAAGCCCACGCGCCAACTGAATGAGCCCAGGTTGATGATCGAACCCCCGCCCTTGCGAATCATCCCCGGCACAACGGCCTGGGCGCAGAAGAACAGATGACGCAGGTTCAAAGCGATGCGCTCGTCCCAATACGCGACCGAGACATCGAGCAGCTCATGGCGCTCATCGTGGGCGGCGTTGTTGACCAATACGTCGATGTCACCGTGTTCGCGAATGAAGCTCGCGATCAGTACTTGAATCGTCTCGATGTCTTGCAGGTCACCGTGCAGCCAATGAGCACCGCTGATGCCCTGCTCTTTGAACTGATCAAGCAGGCGCTGTGCAGCCTGTGCGTCACGCTCGATGAAGCCGACTGTGGCACCTTGCCGGCAGAACTGCTCGACATGGCTGGCACCAATGCCACCACCGCCACCGGTGACCAACACAACCTGGTTCTGAAGACTTGGATACTGAGCAAAGGTCATGAATGAATACTCTTCTTATCAATAGAGGGACTATGAATAGCGCCAGGGTCAGGCGCGCTGTTCCCTGCGCAAAAAGCGTTGGGTGTGTTCATTGCTCGGGTTGATCAGCACTTCATCGACAGTGCCAACTTCGCAAACCTGCCCGCTTTGCAGAAAAGCCACCCTATCGCTGGAGTGACGAGCAAAGGCGATGTCATGCGTCACCACCACCATGGTCATGCCCTCGCTACGCAGCAGGCGCATGGTGTCGAGCACTTCGCCTACCAGTTCGGGGTCCAGTGCGGAGGTGACCTCGTCGAACAGCATGTAACTGGGCTTCATCGCCAGTGCGCGAGCAATTGCCAGACGTTGTTGCTGACCACCCGACAAGCGCGAAGGCAACAAGCCGGATTTGATGCCCAGCCCCACGTGCTCCAAATGTTTTTGCGCTAGCTCCCGGGCTTCGGCCCGGCTTTTTCCGCCGACCAGACGGGGGGCGAGTGCGACGTTTTCAAGCGCAGTCAGGTGCGGGAAGGCGTTGAACTGCTGGAATACGATGCCCAGTTTCTGGCGCAGTTGATTGAGGTTGGTGCGCCGGTCATGTACGTCCACACCGTCGACTTTGATCGAGCCGCCCTGAATCGGCTCCAGCGCGTTAATGCATTGCAGCAGCGTCGACTTGCCCGAACCACTGGCACCCAACAGGCAAAGCAGCTCGCCTTTATGCACATCAAGGTCAATACCCTTGAGGATTTCGATGTCACCAAAACGTTTACGTACACCACGAATTTCGATCACAGCGCCATCCTCCTTTCCAGGGCCACGCTCAAGCGCGAGACCGGATAACAAATTACGAAGTAAAACAAACCGACGCCCATCAACAACGGCAATGCTTCATTGGTACGAGTGATGAGGATTTGCGAGGACTTCATGTATTCGACGTAGCCGACCACGCTGACCAGCGCGCTGTCCTTGGCCAGGCCCAGCAGTAAGCCGACCCAAGCGGCAAAGCTGGTGCGCAACGCCAGCGGCGCGCTGATGTGGATGAACTCTTGCAACCCACTCATGCCTAGCGAACGAGCCGAGCGACAAAAGTTGGCAGGTACGGAGGCCAGGCCGGCGCGCACCACCTCACTGGTCACCACCGCCATCGACGAACTGAGCACCATGACGCACAGCCAGAAGGTGTCGAACGTGAAGCCGGCCAACGACAGGAAGCTGTTGGCGAGTACCAGTTGAATCACCAGCGGTACGCTGCGCACCACATCGATATAGGGCGTGGTCAACACCCGTAACGCGATCGAGCGTTGGCGCATCCAGCCCAATACACAGCCCGCCAAGGTGCCGAACGTGCCGGCCACTGCTGTCACCCACAGGGTGTTCAACGCGCCTTGCAGCAAAAACCAGCCATCGCTCCAATGCAGGCCCGGAGCCGAAAGTACGAATTGCATGGCTACGTCCTCCGTCGCGAAAACGCCAGGTACGCACCGGCTTCCAGCACTTTGGCCAGGGCGTAATAGATCAAGGCAGTAATAAAGAAGAATTCGAAGCTGCGGAAACTCACCGACTGAGCGGCCTGAGCGGCACCCGACAATTCATGAAGCCCCACAAACATGCCCAGCGAGGTGTTGAGCAGTGCCCAAACCATCTGCGTGACAAACCCGTAAAACACGATGCGCAGTAATTGCGGAAAAATCACATGGGTGTAGCTCTGCAACGCGTTCAGACCCAACGAGCGCGCTGCTGCCATTTGCTGGCGATGAATCGCCGCCAACCCACCCCGGAAGATTTCCGCCAGATACCCCGCATTGTTGAACGACAACGCAATCAGTACCGAGGCGTAACTGCTGATCTGGATCCCGAGCGAGCCCAGACCGAAGTACATGATGTAGATCTGAAACAGCACTGGCGTATTACGCGCCAACTCGACCCACACGCTTGCCACGCGATAGGCCCCGCCGCTGCCACGCTGGCGAACCAGCGCGAGCCAGAGCCCGAACACCGTGCCAAACACCATCGACAGCAACGCCAGTTGCAGCGTGAGCCAGGCACCGGCCAACAGCTCCGGCCAAGCGTCCCAGACCAACGACCAATAAAAGGTATAACCGAACATAAGGGCCACCCGTTTGTGAAAGGCCCGCGCACGCAAGCCCAAACGCCAAGTGCTCTTCGCACTCGCCTTCAGCAGCTACGAAACAAGATCGTGTTTCCCCTGGCGCTGTCTCGCGCCTTCAGGAACCAGGCGTGGCGAACCACGCCCGAATCATCAGCGCTTGCCGATGTTCTCGATCGGGCCCAGTTCGGCTTCGATCATCGGCACCACTTCACTGGCGAAACGCTCCAGCGAACGCTTGGCGCGATCCAGCGGCATGCAGCCGAACTGGAAGTTGCAGGCATAGTGCATAGGGTCCAGGCGCTTGATGTCCTGAATCATTCGGTCGGCCACTTCACGTGCTGAGCCAATGACGGTATTGGCGGTGTACTGCTCGACGGTTTGCTCGCCTTCAAACGGTTCATCGCGGATGAAGTTGCCGTCCATCGGCAGCACGTTGTGACGTAGGTGGTTGGCCATACGCCCGACATAACGGGCGCGCTCGCCGGCTTCCAGCGCTTCGCTGCGGCTGTCGGTCACATGCACGTATTGCATGATCGACAGCGGCTTGGTGGCAGGCTCGCAACCGACGTTTTTCCAATTATTGTTCAAGCCTTCGACCATTTTGTAGAGCACTGGCGAGCCCAAAGTACTGGCAGCCAGGAACGGCACCGCGTCGGTGTTTTTGAAACGTTCCAACAGCGCAGGCTGGGTCGAGGTGTAGTAGATCGGCGGCAGCGGTTGCTGCACTGGCTTGACGGCGAATGTGGTACGCGGCACTTGGATGTGCTTGCCCGAGTACTCGACCACACCTGTGGTGAGGGCCTGCTCTACAACGTCCCAGTACTCAAGGAAGATGTCGACTTTGTCGTCGATCGGAATGCCGAAGCGCTCGAACTCAAACAGCTGATAGCCCGTGCCCAGGCCAATCACCGCACGACCTTTGGACTGGATGTCGAGCAAGGCGATTTCTTGTGCCAGGCGCAACGGGTTGTACAACGGCAGCACGATGACACCGGCGCCGAGTTTGATCTTCGAAGTCCAGCCTGCTGCATAAGCGGCCATCATCAAAGGCGATGGCGAGGAGGAGTAGTTGCAGAAATGGTGCTCGGCGAACCAGGCGATATCAAAGCCTGCTTTCTCTGCGGCGATCACCATTTCTTTGGTGTCTTCCATGACGCCGCTGACGCCTTGAGGATGGTCACGCAACGTCATCAAACTGAAAATACCGAACTTCATAGGTGCAATCCTCTTTCAATGTTCATATCAATAAGAAGGGAGCACGACAGATCGGCGTCCCGGTAAAGCGGTTAAATGCAGGCAACAGTTCGCCCTTCGCGGCCATAGAGGCCGCGCACAAAAACCATTAGGGAGTTGGAGGTCGGGCAGGCTTAGCGCGCGCTGACCTCCAACGGAGCGGCACCCGCATAAGCGCCGTTTTGGTAGATCAGTGGCCGCACCGCCTCGGTGAACGAAACATCCTTGACCCGCCCAATCACCACCAGATGCGTGCCGTACGCCAAGGTCGTCTCGACCTCGCAAAACAGGCTGGCCTGGGCGTCACTCAGGTAAGGCACTTGATGCTCGCCCACTGCCCACTGCCCTTCGCTGAAGCGATCAAGGCCCTTGAGGCGGCCACCAAAGTTGGCCGAGATACCCACGTGCTCATGACTTAGCAAGTTGACATAGAAGTGCCGAGATGCCTCAAGCGCAGGCAGCACCGAAGAAGAGGCGTTGATGCAGGTGATGATCGACGCAGGTTCGGCGCACAGAGATGTCACCGCCGTTGCTGTCAGGCCGAACCATTCGCCTTCATGAGCACAGGTGATGACACTGACGCTGGCCGCCAGACGTCGCATTGATTGTTTGAAACGGTTTTGCAAGTCAGGCAATGGCTGTTCGGTTTTCATCAGGATCTCGACCCGTCAGGAATGTGAAGACATTTTTAAAATTGCAGATTGTCAACAATCCGTCAAGCGAGTTCTGTAGAAGTTTTTTGTTCGGTTATTGGTGATTGTCTACATCCCAACCTACCAATAGGCCCTAGCGCTGGGCCCTGTACGGCGTGGTAAGCTCTGCGCCTTACCAACACGGGCTTGTGGGGAGCAACATGGTTTCAAAGACCGCAACGGCCGGCGCCGTGCTGACGCCGATGATGAATCTGGAAAGTGCCGATCACGCTGCTGACCAGATTCGCAACGCGATCATCAAGGGCGTGTTCAAGCCAGGTGATCGCTTGATCGAGAAGCAACTCACCGATCAACTCAACCTCTCCCGCCATCCCGTCCGTGAAGCCCTACGTCGCCTCAGCCGTGAAGGTCTGGTGGAGATGCGCGTCAACCGCGGGGCCATCGTTGCGTCGCTGGATCCGAGCAGCATCCTGGAGGTCTATTCGATTCGCTGGTCGCTGGGCAAACTGGCACTCAAAGCGTTACTGACCTCGCCTTCGCTGCTGCCCCCTGCCACCCTCAAGCAGCTGGAAACGCTTGCCAACAACGCACTGCGTCTGGCAAAGCAGGCCGATCAGGACGCTACCATCCGCAACGACATGGATTTTCAGAGCACTATCGTGCATGCCAGTGGCTTGGAACGCTGCGCGCGCTACTTCGATGAATTGACCGCCGAAATCCATCGGTTTAACAATCTCACCCGTATCGCCTACACCGACCGCGAAGGGGATGCGATCAACTACGTACTGGCCTTGGTCGAGGCCATCAAGGCCAAGGATCTGCCGCGTGCGCAAGCCATCTGGCAGATGAAGTTCACCCGTGCCGCCGAGCGCTTCATTGCCCATGTTGGCGGCAGCCTGCCCGAGACGGGCGATCCCTTGATTTTTCTTTCCTGACAGATTTCTTCGCCTGAAGCCCTTCGCCTGAAGGGCTCGTCGTCAGCCTGCAATGGGTCTATGACGACGGGGCAACCTGATTCGTCGCCCAGCTAAAAATTATTTTAAAAAATATACGCACCCTATCAGGGCGAAAGCGCCAGTACCGTTCACGTTTCGCCCCGCCCTTGCGCATATATTCTTCTGCCAAGCACCGCGCCCCGGTGCATTGCACTCTCAGGCATAAGTATCAGACCCGTTCCTGATAAAAATTTTAAGTCCTTTAATTTCAGATAGTTATAAAAATAAATTATCCACGCGCGATTCTGAAGTTGCTTTCCAAGACGTCTTAGCCACGCAAGCCGGGAAAAAATTGGATCCTTGGAACAGTCTCGTCCGTGCAGATCTTGGATGTATTGACAGCCTCAGAATTGTTGATAATCATCAAAAAACACAAGCCATCCGGTGTTCGGTATGGCGGCTTCGGAGTAGGGCCATGTTGAAAAAGTTCGCGCTTGCCATGCTGAGTCTCATGCTTCTGATGGGGGTTGGCGCCAGCGCTCAAGCCCGCTCACTCGACGAAATCATCAAGAGCGGTACCTTGAAAGTCGGCGTGCTGCCCAACTCCCCACCCCAGTCATCGCTAGGTGCGAACAACGAGCTGGAAGGCTTCGACATTGACGTCGCGAAAAAGCTGGCCGAATCGTTAGGACTCAAGCCTGAGTTCGTCATGACCGAAATTGCCCAACGCGTCCCTTTCCTGGTCACTGACCGCATCGACATTTGCCTGGGCGGCCTGACCCGCACCATCGAACGCGCCAAGCTGATCAGCTACACGGTGCCGTTGCACACGGAGTCCATGGGCGTGCTGACCACCGACAAGGTGAAGGTTACCAACTGGAAGGAACTCAACGACCCCAAATACACCCTGGTACTGATCCGTGGTGTCTGGACCGCTGAGTTCCTCAAGCAGAACCTGCCTAACGCCAAGATCCTGTACGTCGACACCATGGCCGACACCATCCGCTCGATCGCCCAAGGTCGCGCCGATGCTCTGGTTGAAAATATCGAGTTCTACATGCCTTTCACCAAGAATTACCCGGATGTGAAGTGGAATGTTATGCCTGAAGCACTCAACACGGGCTACGACGGCATCGGCCTTGCACAGAACAACACTGCGTTGCGCGATCTGCTGAACGTCGCGTTGTACAACCTGCACACCTCCGGCTTCGTCAATCAGACCTGGGAAACCTGGTTCAAGGCGCCAATGCTGGTGAAAGTGGTTCCATCGCCGTACTTCTGAATCGCAGCGCGCAACGCTTTTCGAACGCGCCGCACTCTCAGCAGGACGTTTTGAGAGCGCAGTCACTCAGCCAGGCGGCCAGGATCGGCCGCCACTGCCCACCCCTCGACGGCAATGCCAGGAGTGCGGGACATGCATTACACCTTTCAATTCGGCGAGATACTCAAGCACTGGCCCGACCTGCTCTCCGGGGCCTTGGTCAGCCTGCTGGTCGCCTTTATCGCCTTCTGGCTGGGTTGCCTGATCGGCTTGGCTGGTGCACTGGCTCAGCAACATGCAAGCATTTGGCTGCGACGTCTGGTTCGGGGTTACGTGGTGTTCTTCACCAATACCCCATCATTGATCCAGATCTTCGTGCTGTTCTATGGACTGCCTGATGTCGGCATCGTGCTTTCGCCGATGACCGCCGTCTTGATCGGTCTTTCGTTGAACGCAGGCGCTTACCTCACCGACATCATGCGCAGCGGGCTGGTCTCGGTGAAAAAAGCGGAACTGGAAGCGGCTGCCACCTTGAACATGAGCGCCTGGCAGAGCTTTCGTTACGTAACCCTGCCTCATTTGGCCAAAACCATTTACCCACTGCTCTCCAATTTCTTCATCTGGATCGTGCTGGGCAGTTCTATTGGCGGCTTGTTCGGAGTCAACGAGCTTGCAGGCCAAGCCATCGAAATCAGCTCCACCAGCATGCGCAGTATCGAAGCGTTCACCGTGACCGCAGGCATCTATGTGGTGCTGACGTTCATCGCCAGCGCATTTCTTTACGCCGTCGGCTACTGGGGCTTCCGGGTCAGAGCGAGGTTCATCTGATGCTTACGTTGACGCAACAACTGACCAACCTGATGGGTGCGTTCACGCTGACGTTCTTTTTGCAAGCAGCCTGGAATACCCTGGCGCTGGCCATGATGGGTTGCAGCATCGGACTGGTGATGGGGTTTCTTATCGCCTGTGTCCGTCGCACCCGCACTCGCCTGCTGCTGCCATTGCGCGCACTGCTGATCGTGTTGGTCGAACTGATGCGCCGCATCCCCTTTCTGGTCACGCTGTTTCTGACAATGTTTACACTTCAGGGCGTAGGCGTTGACCTGTCGTTCTTCACCATCGCGTTGATTGCTGTCTGCCTGATTTCCACCGCCTACCTGGCCGAGATTTTCCGTACCGGTTTCGAGTCGGTACCCCAAGCCCAAATTGAAGCTGCACAAACACTCAACTTTTCGCAATCTCAGTTGATCTTTCTGGTCATGCTGCCCCAAGCGTGGAAAGTGGTATTGCCGCCTGCGTTCAGCTTTATGGTGTCCTTCATCAAGGACACCGCCCTTGCTTCGCAACTGGGCGTCGTCGAGCTGACCTTTGCCGGCAAAATTCTGATCACCCGCGGCTATTCATCCTTTTTGATCTACGGGCTGATTTTGCTGGTTTATTTCGCCATGTCTTACCCACTCAGCCGACTGGGCGCGCGCCTGGAACGTCGCTTGGGACAACCGACGGCGAAGCCATCCGCATCCTTCCAGCCGCCTGCGGCCCTGACTGCGGAGCGCTTGAGCTGAGCCTGATCAGTCGCGCAATCCCACACGACGCTTATTAAAAGCTCCAGCCGTTTTTGAGGTGACCGCTATGCCGCATCTGCAAATCAATGACCTGTCCTGCTCTTACGGAAACCTGAAGGTACTCAATGGCGTCAACCTGACCTTGCAGCAAGGCCAGGTTGTCAGCCTGATCGGTGGTTCGGGCTCAGGCAAAAGTACCCTGCTGCGCGTCATCATGGGCCTGACTCATCCTGACACCGGCAGTATCGATGTCGCAGAACAGTCCATCGACTACACCTCGGCGCAGAGCATTCGCAAGGCACGCGAGCAGATCGCCATCGTGTTTCAGCAATACAACCTGTTCCACAACATGAGCGTACTGGACAACGTCATGGTGACTCCGGTCAAGGTGCAGAAACGCGCCGAGCGCCAGGTGCGCGAAGAAGCCCTTGCACTATTGGCCAAGGTCGGGCTGCAAGCAAAGTCCGACGTCTACCCTTCCGAATTGTCCGGTGGCCAGCAACAGCGCGTGGCGATCAGCCGTGCCCTGGCGCTCCATCCAAAGATTCTGCTGTTGGATGAAGTGACCTCAGCGCTTGACCCCGAGCTTGTCGGCGAAGTGCTCGATACCGTGCGCCAACTGGCCAAAGACGGCATGACCATGTTGCTGGTGTCCCATGAAATGCATTTCGTGCGCGAGGTCTCGGACGTCGTGGCGATGATGGACAAGGGCCAGATCGTCGAAATGGGTTCCCCCGATCAGATATTCAACAACCCGCAACACCCCCGCACTCAAGACTTCATGCGCAAGATCGCATGGCACTGATTTTCCACTCACTCAGGAAGTAATAGAGCAATGACCAGCATCACCAAAGTGAATTCGGGCAGCATTCTGGAAGTTAAAGAAAGCTACTCCCGCGTCGTGGTCGTCGACAATTGGGTCTTCATGTCCCTGACCGCAGGTCGTGATTACAAAACCCGCGTCATGTCAGAAACTGCGCTCGGTCAAGCCGAACAAGCGATGCGCAACGTTGAAGGCGCACTCAAGGCTGTCGGCTCAAAACTGAGCGACGTCGTACGCTCGAACATTTTCATCCCGCGTCAGTCCGACGTGCCAGAAGTCATGGCTTACATGGGTGAGTGCTTCCGTGGTATCGACCCGGCTCATTGCGTGACCTGCGCCCCACTGGGCGGCCCGGAGTACCTGTTTGAAATTGAAGTCACGGCCTACAAGGGCGCGGGTGACATGCCGCAAGAACGCGTGACCATCAGCTTGTAATTCCCTGCAACGAACTACGTTTGGCAGACGCCCTGCGTAGTTCGTTGGGCGGCTAAAACATATAGGCATAGGTACGTATCAACAGCCATCCGCAAGAAGCTATGAACGTTCCCTTTCGGCCGAAAGCGGTCAGACTGCACGCGGGTGGCCATGTAAAGATGAGATCAAAGTGGCCTCCCCATCTCAAAAGCTCGCGTCTTGAACCCCATTTCCTCATACAACCGAATGGCAGGGGCATTGAACGTCCACACGGCTAGTCTGATGTCGTGGGCGCCTTGGCTACCCCCCCACTCCTGGACAAAAGTCACCAGCTTGCGACCGATACCGTTGCCCCAGAAGCGCTCTGCCACACATACCGAGCCAATTCTCACGAATCTCATCGGTCTGCATAAGTGGACCTCTGCCCGAAGATAGGCTGGCAGTGATAAACCCCGCAGCTGTCCCATCGACATGGGCGATGAAGACAATCTGGCCCGGTGCCTCGAAGAAACGCATCCAATGAGGAGCATCGCGAGAGAAATCATGGCTAGCAGCGGTATACATTTCAGGCCGCGCGGCATGGTGGATCGCGTTGAGCAACTGACCCAGCTCACAAATGGCAGGCACATCAACGGCGGTGGCATGACGATAAGCGATCGATTCATCCATTCTCTAAAACGCTCCTGGTTACGGTATTGCAGATAACCGCTACTGCGCGGTGAGCCAATCTCAATATTTTTCTCGGCATCGAAATCCTAGACGGTTGTCACGCTCTGCACGTTGCGTACCGCCCGAGCATTTCTCAGTCTGATTGGCGCTGCGATTGCTTGTATGCAATGCATAAAGCAGACAGGGATACACAACATGCAAGAATGGATTACGAACGAGCACGTTGACGCTAACGTCCTGCAAGCGATCAAAAGCGGTGTGATCGATACAGGCCGTGAATTGGCGCGTTCTTATGGAGGGCACGCTCAACCTATTGCGTGCGCCGTGACCGAGGGATCGTCTCTGATCGGCGGCGCCACAGGCCGCACGGAGTTCAATCGTCTGTTCATCGACTATCTATGGATCGCTCCACATTGGCGTCTCCGGGGGCTGGCATCCGAGGCATTGCACAAGATAGAGGCACTCGCCGCCCAACGAGGTTGCATAGACGCGATCATCGAGACCCTGGATGACGACATCGCCCAGTGGTATCAACGGGGCGGGCTATGTACCCATCGCCCAAGTGGCTGGTTACTGCGGCCCGTGGAGCCGACACACATTGCTCAAACTACTCACCCGCTCCAAGCTCAATGGCATCGATAAAGATCATTCAAGATGACGCGTAATCCAGAAACCTTAATGGCGCAACAACATTGGATAAGGGAGCACCTTGCGCAGGATCCAGCCCGAATGCGAATTCTCAGCCACGTTCGTGCGCTGAATGCCCCGGACTGCTGGGTGGCGGCGGGTTTCGTACGCAGTCTGGTGTGGGACAAGCTTCACCAGCGAGCATATTCCCCACTGCCTGACGACATTGATGTCATCTGGTACGACGCTGAACAGGCTGACGAGCTGTCTGATCGCTGCCTGGAGGCCTCCTTGGCAGCCATGGACGCCGAAGTGAAATGGTCTGTGAAAAACCAGTGTCGAATGCATACTCGTAACGGCGATAAGGCCTATGAATCTGCGACGCAGGCGATGACCTACTGGCCCGAAACCGCGACTGCCGTCGCGGTTCGCCTTCAGCCAAGTGACGAGATCGAAATATCTGCGCCTTTCGGCCTCGAAGACCTGTTCGCACTGGTTTTGAAGGCGACACCTCGTTTTAGCGGTGAGAAGTATCCGATGTTTCTGGACAGGGTGAACTCAAAGCAGTGGTTAGCCGAGTGGCCGAAGCTGAACCTGGTCCTTCAAGGCCGTGCCTCCTGCCCTTGAGGTTGCCATCAATGCACTGCGCAGCGGGATTTAGGGTTGCTGGCTGGTGAATGTCGGCCAACGGCCAAGAGATCCCACTCGCAATGTTGCGAAAGGACTAAAACGTGGCCGCAATATGGGAATGGTTAGCTCAGCTGCAAAATTATCAGTCGCGAATCGCAATGGGAGTTTCAGCGCTGTGATGAAGCTGCGCTTGTGCACGGCAATGCAGAGACCAGTGGCGACTGAATAGCGCACTACGAGACCAACCCTCTCCCGACAAAAGCGGACACTCGTCTTCACCAAGTCTAAATGTGCCATGCTCTGCCCATATCACTCAGGGACTAATCCTTTGAAAGGGAAGGCACTAAAACTCGCTATTGCCGTTTGCATACTCGCGATGCTCGCTCCTC
>Ga0160436_1000369_pt1 | contig 18998 bp, 15 predicted proteins | sample HID1973M_E0MG_FD_108264 | JGI IMG/M metagenome (GOLD analysis project Ga0160436, IMG submission 108264) | Enriched mosquito-associated microbial communities from UW Madison campus, WI, USA - HID1973M_E0 MG | ecosystem: Host-associated > Arthropoda: Insects > Digestive system > Unclassified ...
CAACAAATACCTCGGCAAGGACTTCACCGTCCTGGCCTCGTATGGGCACGTGCGCGACCTCGTCCCCAAGGAGGGCGCGGTCGATCCGGACAACGGCTTTGCGATGCGCTACGACCTGATCGAAAAGAACGAGAAGCATGTCGAGGCGATCGCCAAGGCGGCCAAGAGCGCCGACGACATCTTTCTGGCGACCGACCCGGACCGCGAGGGCGAGGCGATCAGCTGGCACATCGCCGAGATCCTGAAAGAGCGCGGCCTGTTGAAAGACAAGCCGATGCAGCGCGTGGTGTTCACCGAGATCACCCCGCGCGCCATCAAGGAAGCGATGCTGCAGCCGCGTGCGATCGCCACCGATCTGGTCGACGCACAGCAGGCGCGGCGCGCCCTCGATTATCTGGTCGGCTTCAACCTGTCGCCGGTGTTGTGGCGCAAGGTGCAGCGCGGCCTGTCGGCCGGGCGCGTGCAGTCACCCGCGCTGCGGATGATCGTCGAGCGCGAGGAGGAGATCGAAGCCTTCATCGCCCGCGAATACTGGAGCATCGATGCCGAGTGCATCCATCCGTCGCAGCGCTTCAACGCGCGGCTGATCAAGCTCGACGGCGAGAAGTTCGAACAATTCACCATTACTGAAGGCGACAGCGCCGAAGCGGCGCGCCTGCGCATCCAGCAGGCCGCACAGGGGTCGCTGCACGTCACCGACGTCGCCAGCAAAGAGCGCAAGCGCCGGCCGGCGCCGCCGTTCACCACTTCGACGCTGCAGCAGGAAGCCTCGCGCAAGCTCGGCTTCACCACCCGCAAGACCATGCAGGTGGCGCAGAAACTCTATGAAGGCGTGGCGATCGGCGACGAAGGCACGGTCGGCCTGATCAGCTATATGCGTACCGACTCGGTGAACCTGTCGCAGGACGCGCTGGCCGAGATCCGCGACGTGATCGCGCGCGATTACGGCATCGCCTCGGTGCCGGACAAGCCCAACACCTACACCACCAAATCCAAGAACGCACAGGAAGCGCACGAAGCGGTGCGCCCGACCTCGGCGTTGCGCACGCCGGCGCAGGTGTCGCGCTATCTGTCCGACGACGAGCGCCGGCTCTACGAGCTGATCTGGAAGCGCGCCGTTGCCTGCCAGATGATCCCGGCCACCCTCAACACCGTCAGCGTGGACCTGTCCGCGGGCAGCGAACACGTGTTCCGCGCCAGCGGCACCACCGTCGTGGTCTCCGGCTTCCTGGCTGTCTACGAGGAAGGCAAGGACATCAAGACCGCCGACGATGACGACGAAGGCCGCAAGCTGCCGGCGATGAAGCCGGGCGACCGGATTCCGCTGGACCACATCGTCACCGAACAGCACTTCACCCAGCCGCCGCCGCGCTTCACCGAAGCGGCGCTGGTCAAGGCGCTGGAGGAATACGGCATCGGCCGTCCCTCCACCTATGCCTCGATCATCCAGACCCTGCTGTTCCGCAAGTACGTGGAGATGGAAGGCCGCAGCTTCCGTCCGACCGACGTGGGGCGTGCGGTGTCCCGATTCCTGTCCGGCCATTTCAGCCGCTACGTCGACTACGACTTCACTGCCCGGCTCGAGGATGAGCTGGACGCGGTGTCGCGCGGCGAGGAGGAATGGATCCCGCTGATGGAAAAGTTCTGGGGCCCGTTCAAGGAACTGGTCGAGGACAAGAAGGATTCGCTGGACAAGACCGATGCCGGCAGCGTGCGCGTGCTTGGCACCGACCCGGTCAGCGGCAAGGAAGTAAGCGCGCGCATCGGCCGCTTCGGCCCGATGGTGCAGATCGGCACGGTCGAGGACGAGGAAAAGCCCAAGTTCGCCTCGCTGCGGCCGGGCCAGAGCATCTACTCGATTTCGCTGGAAGATTCGCTGGAACTGTTCCTGATGCCGCGCATGCTCGGCGAGGACCAGGGCCAGGAGGTCAGCGTGGGCATCGGCCGCTTCGGGCCCTTCGCGCGGCGCGGTAGCGTCTACGCCTCGCTGAAGAAGGAAGACGACCCCTACACCATCGACCTGCCGCGCGCGGTGTTCCTGATCGAAGAGAAGGAAGAGATCGCGCGCAACCGCGTCATCAAGGAATTCGAAGGCAGCGAGATCCAGGTGCTCAACGGGCGCTTCGGTCCGTACCTGAGCGACGGCAAGCTCAACGGCAAGATCCCCAAGGACCGCGAGCCGGCGTCGCTGACCCTGGAAGAAGTGCTGGCCCTGATGGAAACGACCGGCAAGCCGGTACGCAAGGGCTTCGGCGCGAAGAAGACCGCGGCCAAGAAGGTCGCCAAAGTAGCCAAGGCCGCCAAGACCACCGAACCCAAGCCGGCCAAGAAAGCGGTGAAGAAAGCGGCGAAGAAGACGGCCAAGAAAGCCACCAAGAAGACCGTGGCCAAGACAGTCGCCAACGCAGCGCCCGCCAAGGCCGCGCCGACGAAGAGCGCCGTCGGAAAGAAGACCGTGGTCAAGAAAACAGCCTGAGCGAACGTCAACGCGACCGGCACGCGGCAGTGGAGACCGGAACGATGAAGGAACTGAATCTCGCCAGCGCGGTCGCCGCCCTCCAGGAGGGTGGCGTGATCGCCTATCCGACCGAAGCGGTATGGGGCCTGGGTTGCGACCCGCGCCAGCACGCAGCGGTAATGCGTTTGCTCGAACTCAAGCGGCGGCCACCGTCCAAGGGCGTCATCGTCGTTGCGGCCACATTGGAACCTTTGCGTCCCTGGCTCGATCTGTCGGCCCTGCCGCCCGAACGCCTGGCTGAGGTCCTGGCCACTTGGCCTGGCCCGCATACCTGGGTGTTGCCCGCCAGCGAACGGGCCCCGGCGTGGGTCACCGGCGACCATCCCGGGCTGGCCGTGCGGATCAGCGCGCACCCCTTGGTCGCACGCCTTTGCCAGGCCTGGGAAGCGCCCCTGGTCTCCACCAGCGCCAACCTTGCCGGTGAACCGCCGGCACGCAGTCGCGAACAACTGGACCCGGCGCTGCTTCGCGCCATCGACGGCGTACTGGACGGCAAGACCGGCGGACTGGCCCAGCCCACGCCGATCCGGATCGCCATGACCGGCGAGATCCTGCGCGACTGACCGGCCTCACGCCGCCGCCTTGACGACGGCGTAGCATCGGGGCGGCCGGATTGGCCGGCCCCTTTCCAGGAGCGTGTCATGCAGGTTCGCCATGCGTCCCTCGTCGCCGTGCTCGTTGCCGCCCTCTGCTCCGCTTCCGCGAGCGCCGCCGAGCCGCCGGCCCCCACCGCCGAACAACAGGCCATGATGAAGGCCTGGGAAAAAGCCGGCAAAGTCGGCGCAGAACACGCGCAACTGGCGCAGCACTTGGCCGGCACCTGGACCACGCGCCAGAGCATGTGGATGGATGAAAAGGCACCGCCACAGGTCTCTTCCGGTAAAGCCGTGCAGACCGCGATCCTCGGCGGGCGGCAGATCCGCATCGACTTCACCGGCCAGTTCGAGGGTCAACCGTTCGAAGGCACCGGGCTGATGGGCTACGACAACGTCGCCGGCCGCTACGTGAGTCTGTGGACCGACACGATGATCACCGGCTTCATGATCGGCCACGGCACGTATGATGCCGGCAAGCGCACCTACACGATCCACAACGAGATGAGCGACCCGATGCACCCCGGCAAGGCTTGGCCGACGCGCGAAGTGCTGCAAGTGGTCGACAAGGACCACCTGGTGCAGGAGATGTTCGAAACGCGCGGCGGCAAGGAAGTGCGCACCTTGCGCATCGAATACACCCGCGCGCGTTGAACCGCGACCGCATGCGTGGCTGGCCGCCATTGCTGATCCTGGTCGCGCTATCGGCCATGACGGCAATCGCGGCCGAGCCACCGCCCTCAGGCAACGTTCGTATCTACCGCTGCGTCGGCAGCCAGGGCACCGTGTCGCTGCAGGACGCGCCCTGCGGCCAGGGACGCCAGCAGCAGGTGCTGGACATGCAACGCCCGCAGGATCCACCGCCGCGCGCGGCCAGCACCGAGCCGGTGGCCGCGGACATCGCCAGCGCATCCACCACCGCGCCACGCGAAGTGCGCATCGTCCACGTCACCCCGCCCCAGCCGATGTACGAATGCACCACCGCCGAAGGTGAGCGCTATACCAGCGATACGCCCGACGGAAATCCGCGCTGGGTGCCGACCTGGACCTACGGTTTTGCCGGCGGACGTCCGGGGCCGCGCCCCGGACCGCGTCCAGGTCCAGGGCCAGGTCCGGGTGGAGACCACGGTTCGCGGCCCCCCTCCTTTCCCGGCAATCGTCCGCCGGGCAGCGGCGTGATCGTTCCCTTCGGCAGCATGCAGATCCGCGACGAATGCCACGCGTTGCCACAGCAGGAAGTGTGTGCACGCCTCAAGGATCGCCGTTGGGAATTGATCCGGCGCTACAACAGCGCGCTGCAGAGCGAGCGCGAACAACTCAGCCGCGAACAGCGCGGCATCGACGCGCGTCTGGACCAGGATTGCGGCGGCGCATGATCCGACGATGCTCGCTGGCACTGTTGTGCGCGCTTACCCTCGCGCCCGCGTACGCGCAGCAGGAAGTGGTGATCTACCGCTGCACCGACGCGCAGGGCGCGTTGAGCGTACAAAACATGCCATGCCCGAAAGGGACCCAACAGCAAAAGAAGATCATGCAGGCGCCGGCCCCGACCGCGTGGCCGGCAACGCCCACCCAGCCTGCGCCTGTCGCGCCGCCACCGTCCGCTCCCGCTACCTCTGACAAGCCGGCCCAGCGCAAGGCCAACGCCGAACCCACGACAGCGGTTCCCGCCGCGCCGAAGCCGCCGCCGCCAACGCTCTATGACTGCAAGCGCCGCGACGACACCCGTTACCTGACCGAAGACCTGCAAAGCGCGACCTACTGCATGCCGTTGCAGGTCACCGGACTGGATGGCAATCCGCGCACCGGCGCGGGCGACGCCTGCGAAGTGGTCAGCGACCGCTGCCAGCCGGTCGCCGACGACGGGCTATGTGCGGCTTGGCGCAAGCAAGTGGAGGACGCCGAAACGCATTGGCGTTTCGCCACGCCCGATCATGCCGCGCAACGCCAGGCCGAGTACGCGCGCGTGCGCGATCTGCTGGCCGCCAGCAACTGCGGCGACGGCGCCCAGGCTCAGAAGCCGTAGCGCAGGAATCCGCCATCGACGGCGATGCATTCGCCGGTGATGTAGCTGGCCGCCGGCAAGCACAGGAAGGCCACTGCCGCCGCCACCTCCTCCGGCTCGCCGATGCGCCGCATCGGCGTACGCTCGATGACCTGCTCGTAGTAATCAGGATCGGACAGAGGACCGGAGGTACGTCGGGTGCGGATGTACCAAGGCGCCACCGCATTGACCCGGACGCCGTCCTCGGCCCATTCGGCCGCCAGGTTGCGGGTCATCTGGTGCATCGCCGCCTTGCTCATGCCATAGGGCGCGCCGCTGCGCACATGGGTCAGGCCGGAAACGCTGCCGACATTGACGATGGCCGAGCTTGCGTGGCGCGTCAGCAACGGATGCGCATAGCGCGACAGCTCGAACGCCGAGAACACGTTGGTCTCGAAGATGCCGCGCCACTCGTCCTCGGTGTAGTCGATCGCCATGCGGCTGACATTGCCGCCGGCATTGTTGACCAGCAGATGGAGGCCATCGGAATGGTCTTCGACCCAATCCAGGATCGCGCGCCGATCCTCGTCGTCGGCGACATCGGCCGCCAGCCCATGCAGTTCGCGATCGGGAAAGTCTTCCTGCAAATCATCGCGCGCACTCGCAAGTGCGTCGGCATCGCGCGCCACCATCAGCAGATCGGCGCCCAGGCCCAACAGCTCGCGCGCGATGGCCAGGCCGATACCGGCACTGGCGCCGGTGATCAATGCGGTCTGTCCATCCAGTCGCCAACGTTGCTGCATCGCCCGCTCTCCGATCGCCAAGGCCGGACCCGGCCAATGGGTTTAGGATAGCGCCACCTCCAGGAGGCCATGACGATGAAATTCCGGACACCGCAGCTCCTGCTGGCAACGCTGCTGGCGATCACCCTCGGCGCCTGCAGCCGGCCGCCGCCGGCGCCGACCGAGCAACGTCCCGAGCCGCAGGCCACCGCACTGCGCGATGCGATCAAGGAACCGCTGGACAAGGCCCGCAGCGTCCAGCAGACCACCGACGAAGCCGCGCAGCACGAGCGCGAAGCGATCGACGCGGCGACCCAATAGCCGCAGTCCAGAACGACGACGCCGGCACTGGGCCGGCGTCGACTACTGCATCTGGGCTCCCGCGGGACGCGGCTACAACCCGCAGAAACAATAGGCCAGCGCCTTGACCGGCGCGCCGCCCGCCTTGCTCTGCTCGGTCGCGTTCTGGACGAAGCGTAGCTGGGTATCGACTTCCGGCAACGTCCGCGCCAGCAGCGCGCGGCCCATGCCCGTGTCGCCCAGCATCCATGCGCCGGCGCGACTGCTGGCAAAGCCGCTCAGGAACTGCGCGAACGGCGTGGCCGGCTTCTCGATGTAGCGCACGTGGAACTTGCCCTTGCCAAGCTTGGCGCGCGTGGCGGCATCGGCGATAGCCGCCTTGGTGCCGCCGAACGCATCGACCAGCCCGCGCTCCTTCGCCTGTGCGCCGCTCCACACGCGTCCGCGCGCGATCTTGTCGATCGCTTCCACCGGTTGCTTGCGCGCCTGCGCGACCTTGCCGGTGAAGTCCGCGTAGCCCTTGTTGATCACCGACTGGATCAATTGCCCCACCGCCGGATCCATCGGGCGGGTGATGTCGAATGCGCCGGCGAAGCGGGTCGTGCCCACGCCGTCGGTATGCACGCCGATCTTGTCCAGGGTGCGGGTGATGTTGGGGATCATGCCGAAGATGCCGATCGAGCCGCTGATCGTGGATGGATCGGCGTAGATGCGGTCGGCGTCCATGCTGATCCAATAACCGCCCGAAGCAGCCAGGTCACCCATCGACACCACCACCGGCTTGCCGGCGGCCTTCAGCGCGACCACCTCGCGACGGATCTGCTCGGAGGCGAACACTTCGCCGCCGGGCGAATCCACCCGCAACACCACCGCCTTCACGTCTTCGTCGTCACGTGCCTGGCGCAGCAACAGCGCGGTCGATTCACCACCGATGCGCCCGGCCGGCTGCTCGCCGCCGCTGATCTCGCCGGCCGCCACCACCACTGCCACCTGCGGCCGCGAATCGACCGGCGAGCGGCGCGAATCCAGCTGCGTCAGGTAAGTGTCGAAATCGACGTTGCGGAAGCCCAGGTCGCTGTCGTCGTCGGCGACGCCGCGCTTGGCCAGCAACTGGTCCACTTCCTCGCGCGTCTTCAGGCCGTCGACCAGCTTCTGCTGCAGCGCGAACTTGGCCAGATCGCCGCCCGCCGCCGCCACGCCTTCCGGCAAGGTGTCGATGCCGGCTGCCAACTGTTCGGCGGTGACTTTGCGGGCCGCGGCGATGTCGCCGAGGTAGCGCTGCCATACGTCGTTCATCCAGAACAGGTCCGCTTCCTTGGCCTCGGGCGAAGCCGCATCGAGGATGTAGGGCTCGGCGGCGGACTTGAACTCGCCGACCCGGAACAGGTGCACATCCACGCCAAGTTTTTCCTGCAGGCCGCGGCGGAAATACTGGCGGAAACGGCCCAGCCCCTCGAGCACCACGCTGCCCATCGGGTCGAGATAAACCTCGTTGGCCTGCGCGGCCAGCAGATACTGCCACTGGCTCAGATTCTCGGAGAACGCCACGACCTGCTTGCCGGAGGCACGCAGTTCCTGCAACGAAGCGGAGACTTCGCGCATCGAGGCGAAACCACTCGGCTGCAACTTGTCCAAGTCCAGCAACACGCGCTCGATCCGCTTGTCTTCGCGCGCCGCATCGATCGCCCGCACCAGGTCGCGCAGCTGGATTTCCTCGGCGCCCTTCTCGCCCATCGCCCGCGCCAGTGCGCGGCTGACCGGGTCGGCGCTGAACTGCTCGACCAGCCTTCCCTCCGGCGCGATCACCAGCGTGGTGCGGTCCAGCAACGGCTTGACCCCGCTGCCGCGCGCCATCACCGCCAGCATGACCAGCAGGACGAGGAACAGCAGACCGAAGAACACCAGATTGAGGATCAACCGGCGGGTGAAGTTCATCACGTCCCATAGTCCGACGAAGAAGCGGGCCACCGGACTGCGACTCACGGGTTGGTTCATGGAAAGCTCCAGATAGGACGTGATGCCGAGGCACGCCTGTGCCACGAAACCAGCATACCCGCTGCCAAAGCCGCGGGCATGCCCAGAAAGTCAGGGGGACCGGCGGCGGTCAGGCCGCCGCGCGCAGCATCCGCCGGCTGGTCCAACGCAGGCGCCAACCCATCAGCACCGCCGCGGCAGTCAGGCCGATGATCAGGCCGACCCACATGCCTTGCGGCCCCCACCCCAGCCACAGTCCCAGGCCGGCACCCAGCGGCATGCCCAGGCCCCAGTACGAGAACATCGCCAGGAACATCGGCACGCGGGTGTCCTTCAGGCCGCGCAGGGCGCCGGCGGACAGCACCTGGATGCCATCGGGGAACTGGAAGGTCGCCGCGAACAGCAGCAGCGTCGACGCCAGCGACGCCACTGCGATGTCGTCGGTGTAGACGCCAACGATGGCGCTGTGGCCCAGCAGCAGCGTGCTGGCCGACAGGGTCTGGGTTGCCAACACGATGGCGTAGCCGGCCCAGACCGCACGCCGCATGGCCAGCGGATCGCCCCGCCCGACCGCGTGGCCGACCCGCACCGTGGTCGCCTCGGCCACGCCCATCGGCAGCATGAAGCACAGCTGCGAGACGTTGATCGCGATCTGGTGCGCAGCCGCTTCGGTGGCACCGAGCCGTCCGATCAGCAGCGCGGTGACGATGAACAGTCCGCCCTCCATCAGCACGGTGATGCCGATCGGCAGGCCGGTGCGCAGCAGGTCGGCGATCGCCGACCAGCGCGGGCCTTCCCAATGCCCGAACAGGCGCAGATGGGCGAAGCGCTTGGAACGCCACAGATAGAATCCGAACGCGCTGGCCTGCAGCCACATCGTGACCGCCGAAGCGATGCCCAGCCCCTGCGCGCCATGTTCGGAGAACCCGAGGCGGCCGTAGGTCAACACATAGCCCAGCGGCGCCAGCACCACCAGCCCGCCGAACCCGAGGATCATGGTCGGCAGCGTCCAATGCATGCCTTCGCTGAGATAGCGCATGCAAAAGTACAGGGTCAGCGCCGGGCCGCCCCAGCGCACCGCATGCAGGAACGCCGTCGCGCCCGGCACGATGTCCGGGGCGATACCGAAGGTCGGCAGCAGCGGCGGCACCACGCTGAGGAAGGTGAACATCACCGCGCCCAGCGCCAGCGACAACCACAGCGCCTGCCGGAACAGCGGGCCGATCTCGCCATCGCGGCCGGCGCCGTGCAGTTGCGAGACCGAAGCGGTCAGCGAGATCAGCGTGCCGATCGGGATCAGCATCGGCAGCCACAACAATGCCGTGCCGATGGTGACCGCCGCCAACGTGGCGGTGCCGTGGTGGCCGGCGATCACGTTGTCGACGAAACCGATCAGGCCGGTGGAGACATGGCCCAGCACCAGCGGCAGGGCGAGCAGGAAGGTGGCACGCACTTCGGTACCGAAGCGCGGCGTCGCGGAAACAAGAGACATGGGAATTACCGTGGCGTACTGCGGTCGCGCGCCGGATTGCGCTGGCACCGGGTCGCCGGGCCGCTATCTTACCTGCGGGGTTCCTTGCCGGCCCACGCGATGAACACGCGGCACCGAGATTCCACCCACTGCGAGAACTGTGGGGCAGCGTTGCAAGGCCCGTATTGCCATGTCTGCGGGCAGGCCGCGCACAACCCGGTCAAGAGTGTCCGGCATGCGGTGGAAGAAACCTTCGAATCGCTGTGGCACCTGGACGGGCGCATCTTCCGCACGGTTCGGGACCTGCTGATACCAGGCCGGCTGGCCCTCGCCTATCTCAGCGGCCAGCGCACGCGCTACATCCCGCCATTCCGCCTGTTCGTCGCCCTGAGCCTGCTGACCTTCATGGTCGCGCGCATGACCGTGCATCTTGAGGTCGCAGCGGGAGAAGACGTCCAAGGCCATGCAACGGCGACGGAGGTCGTCGACAAGGCAGCCGCACCGACCGGGACGATCGAGCCGCTGAAAACGCTCGGCGCGTCGCAGGACGCGGGCCTGGGCAGCGACCATCCGGCGTCGATCCTCGACTGGCTGCCGGATTTCGCGCACCGCTGGATCGACGACCGGCTGGAGCGCGCGGCCAGGAACCTGCCGCAATTGGACCATCACCCGCACCGCGTGTTGAACGCGTTCTTCGCCTCGGGGCCGCCGGCGCTGTTCGTGCTGGTGCCGTTGTTCGCATGGCTGCTGCGCCTGCTCTACGTGCGTTGCCATTGGCGCTATCTGGAGCACGTCGTCGTCGCGCTGTACAGCCACGCCTTCCTGTGCCTGGACCTGCTTGCGGTCCTGCTGCTGTCGGCGCTCGACGATGTCCTGGCGCCGCGGGCGGCGTGGCCGTCGCGCGCCATCGCCGTGGTCCAGGCGATGTTGCTGCTGTGGATGCCGCTCTATCTGCTGTGGATGCAACGCCGGATCTACCGGCAGTCGCGCCTGGTCACCGTGCTCAAGTTCCTGGTGCTCGGCCTGGTCCACACCGCAGCATCGACACTGACGGCGATCGCCCTGGCGATCAACAGCCTGGCCGGGGCCTGAGTCCCTTCGCAAAGCTGGCGTGCAGTCGGCTGTGCCCGTATCTTAACGGCGCCCAAAACGCACAGCCCCCCTACGATGAGCAAGCATGACGTGCGCCTGACGGCCTGCGAAAACTGCGCCACCGCCCTGCAGGGCGAGTTCTGCCACGCCTGTGGCCAGAGCGCGCATAGCCCGGTCCGCAGCTTCGGCCACGCGGTGGAAGAGGTCTTCGAATCGTTCTGGCATCTCGACGGGCGCATCTTCCGCACTCTGCGCGACCTGCTGGTTCCCGGACGCCTGGCCTTGGCCTATCTGGCCGGCCAACGCGTGCGCTACATACCGCCGCTGCGCCTGTTCGTGGTGCTGAGCCTGTTGACGTTCTTCGTGGCCCGCCTGGCGGTGCACATCGACAACGACGAGGCGAAGGGCGCGCAGGGCCACAACAGCGCGCAGGTCGCGGCCGACTTCAAGCAGGCGCGCACCGCCGAAGAAGTCGAGGCATTGCGCAAGGACTTGACCCAGAACCTGGTCGAGGCGCGCAACAAGGTGCCGGCGAACATCCCCGGCGCACGCGCCGGCTTCGACGCCAGCATCGTGGTGATCGACAAGCAGGCGCGGCGTCGCTTGAAGGAACTGGGTGCGCCTGCCACCACCCAGCCTGAGGCCGCCTTCGCATCCAGCAAGGCCGACGAGGATTTGGGCGAATCGACGCCGTTCGAAAGCCCGCTACCCGACGTCGCGGACCGCTGGATCGACGGTGAATTCCACCGCATCAACGACAACCTGCCGCGCCTGCGCGACGATCCGCAACGGCTGGTCAACGCGTTCTTTGCCGCAGTGCCGTCGACGCTGTTCGTGCTGGTGCCGTTGTTCGCGCTATTGCTGCGCGTGCTCTACCTGTTCAGCGGCAAGGTCTATCTCGAACACCTGGTGGTAGCGCTGTACAGCCATGCCTTCCTGTGCCTTGCGCTGCTGGGCGTGCTGCTGTTGTCGCTGCTCAGCACCGCGGTGACGCCGTGGGCGGCCTGGTCGGGCTGGGTCATCGGCCTGTTGCAGTTCGCGCTGGTGATGTGGATGCCGATCTACCTGCTGCTGATGCAGCAACGTGTCTACCGCCAGTTCTGGCTGGTCACCACGGTGAAGTACTGCGTGCTCGGCGGCATCTACTTCACCGTGGTGACCATCGCAGCGGCGCTGCTGATGATCGCCAGTCTCGCCAGGATCTGACCTCAGCGACCGGTATGCGTGCGCAGCCATTGCGCGCGCGCGCCGGCGGGCAGGCCAAGCAGTTCGGCGCGCACCGCGGCACGATCCTGCGGCGGCGTGCGCTGGGCGATCATCGCCAGCTGTTCGAGCTGCGCATCCTCCAGCCCACGCAGCAGCGCCAACGCGGCGGGGCGCTGCTCCGCCGGCACGAAACCGAACAGCGGTTGCAGCGCGGGGTAGTAGCGACCCAAACGGGGGCCGAGCTGCCAACTGTCGCGGTGCAGGCGGTCCATCGCATCGAACTGCGTGCGCAAGGCCTGCTGCTGGTCCACCGGTAGCGCGGCCAGTTGTGCCTGCGCTTGGCGGAGGCGGGCGCGGTCGGCCTCGCTCAGTGCGCGCCAGGCCGCATAGCGCTCACGCACTTCGGCACGCCCGCCGCCGTCGAGTTGTGGCCATGCCGTGGCCGCCGGCAACACGGGCGCTACGGCCGGCGCTGGCGTTTCATCGAGCGCGGCCGGCAGCTCCTGGGCGAGCGCAGCGCCGGCCAGGAGGGTGAACACGGCCGCGAAGGCGCACCCGCGCCAGTGTTCAGGGGTCATCGGCAGTCTCCAGGCCCGTGCCCTCCCGACCGGCCGCGGCCATCTGGGTACGCGTCGGTTGCGGTTCGGACTCGTCGGGCGGGATCGGCCCGCCAGCGGCGAACCAGGCATAGAAGTCAGCCTGCCTGGCCAGTGGCAATTGCGGATCGGCAAGCATCGCCGCGTCGGCAGGGTCGGCCCCTGAAACCGGTGAGATTTCCGACAGATCTTCGGCCGGCAGCTCCTCGACCAGCACCGGTGCGTTGTCGGTGACGTGCAGCACGCCGGCCGGCGCCTGGCTGACCGGCACCGGCGGCAGGACCGGCGTGCGGCCGCGCAGCATCAGTAGGCCGGCCAGCGCCAGCGCCACCAGCACCGCCAACAGGATCCAGACCCCATGACGACGCCAGCCCGGGCGACCCGCGCGCGAGGCAGGGCGCGATGCCCGGGCAGTCGGGCGCGCCACCACCGGGCCTTTAGCGGTCATGGCCATTGCACCGTCGCCCAGTGCCGCCTCGCGCAGTTGGGCGAGGCGGGCCAGGCGCTCCGGACCCAGTTCACGCAGCTGCTGTTGCGCGGCGTCAGCCAGCGCACGCCAGGCCTGCGCGTCCGGACGCCCTTCCGCGTCGCGCGGACAAGCCCGGGCCAGCGCCTGCTGGTATTGGGCTTCGTTCAGGCCCAGCACGTCGGCCGCTGCGGGTTCGTCCAGCCCGGCGACGATACGCAGCAGCAGGGCCAGGCGGTCGCCGGCCGGCAGGTGCGCCAGCGCCCGCAGCTCGGGCACCCACTGCGAGGGATCGACCGGCTCGCGCATCGCCGGGGCGGCCGCCAGCAGGCTCCAGAATCGCAGCGGCCACGCGGCCAAGGCCACTTCGCCGGCATGGGTGCGAAACGCCCGCAGGGCCGCCGCCAGCGCCCGTTCAGCCACGCTGGTGTCGCCGCACTGGAGGCGGGCCAGGACATCGCCGCGGCGTTCTACGCCCCGCAGGAAGGCCGACAAGGCGGCCGGCGGGGCCGGGGATCGGGCAGCGGGCCCGGCAGTCATGGATACTCCGTCATCGCCAAATCATAGCCTTGGCGCCCCCGCCTTCGCTGCCTTGACAGCCAGACCGCCATACGCTCCTGGCCGGTACTGCCACCCGCCGGTTGTGCACAGCACTAAAGCGCCTGTCATGGAACGCCGTCCTGGCCACCACAAACCCTATGTTTCAAGCGTGTTTCACGGATAACACCATGAATTCAAAGGGAAAATAGATTGTGGCGATTTTTTGTCCAAGTGGTCTGCAAGCCCTGTGAATCCGCCTTCACGGCGTGGAGCAACCCGGAAACTCACAGCTTTATCCACAGCCGATGTGGATAAAAGCGAATCTCTTTACGGGGCCAATATTTACGTCTGGTTTATCCATTGCCGCACAGGAAGACGAGGCAAGTCCTGGCGCCGCCACGGGCGTCCGCCGCTAGACTGAATGCATGTCCCCAACCTCCCCGACCCTGCGCGTCGCCCTGCCGGTGCCGTTGCCCCAACCGTTCGATTACCTGCCGCCGCCCGGACCGGTCAGCGAGACGGACGTCGGTCGAAGGGTGCGGGTTCCGTTCGGGAGTCGCGAGCTGGTCGGCGTGGTCGTGGGGCTGGGGGCTGCGGCGGAGCCCGAGGCCTTGCGCACCGCCAGCGCCTGGCTCGACGATCAGCCGCTGTTGGCGGGCGAGCTGGCCGCATCGCTGGCTTGGCTGTGCCGGTATACCCACGCCCCGCTCGGCGAGGTGCTTGCCACGGCCCTGCCGGCCGCGTTGCGGCGTGGCGACCCGCTGCCCGAACGCGACGTCTGGGGCTGGCGCCTGACCGAGGCGGGCCAGACCGCACGCGCCCGCCTGCGTGCCGGCACCCGCCCGGCACGGCTGGCCGAGCTGCTCGGTGAGGCCACGCTCGACGAAGCACGCCTGGATAGCCTCATGGAGGACTGGCGCGCGCCCGCGCGCGCGTTGGCCAAGCGCGAACACGCCGAGCGGGTCGCACTGCCGGCACCCAGCCACCACGAAAGCAGCTTGCTCCCCGGCCCGGCCCTCAACGCCGCGCAGCAGTCGGCGGTCGAGTCGCTGCAGGAGGCGCAGGACGGGCACGGATTCGGCGCCTTCCTGCTCGACGGCGTCACCGGCAGCGGCAAGACCGAGGTGTATCTGCAAGCCATCGCGCACTGCCTGGCCGCTGGCAAGCAAGCGCTGGTGCTGGTCCCGGAAATCGGCTTGACCCCACAGACGCTGGCGCGCTTCCGCGCCCGCCTGGGCGTGCCCGTCCATGCATTGCACTCCGGCTTATCCGATGGCGAACGCGCACGCGTATGGGCCGCGGCATGGCGCGGCGAGGCCCGCCTGATCGTCGGCACCCGTTCGGCGGTGTTTACCCCGTTGCCCGAGGCGGGCCTGATCGTGGTCGACGAAGAACACGATGGCAGCTACAAGCAACAGGACGGCATCCGTTATCACGCACGCGATTTCGCCCTGGTGCGCGGCAAGGCCCTGGGCATACCGGTGGTGCTGGGCAGCGCGACGCCCTCGCTGGAGTCGCTCCACAACACAGCGCAGGGCCGCTATCGGCACCTGCGATTGCCGCATCGCGCTGGTGAAGCGCGACCGCCGCGCGTGCGCGTGCTCGATGTGCGCAAGCGACTGTTGCGCGATGGCTTGTCGACGGAGGTTACCGACGGCATTCGCCAGACCCTGGCCCAAGGTGGCCAGGTGCTGGTGTTCAAGAACCGTCGCGGCTATGCGCCGGTGCTGCTCTGCCACGACTGTGGCTGGACCGCGCCGTGCCAGCGCTGCAGCACGCCCGAACATCGCACGCCGATGACCGTGCATGCCGGTGGCCGTCGCCTGCAGTGCCATCACTGTGGCGCACGCCAACCGGTGCCGCTGGCCTGCCCGGACTGCGGCAGCCTGGCGCTGCAACCACAGGGCATCGGTACCGAGCGGCTGGAGGAACACCTGGTCGCGGCGTTTCCCGACGTGCCGGTGGTGCGTATCGATCGCAGCACGACCCAGCGCCGCGACGCCGTCGGCGAGCAGCTGGCGCGCCTGGGCGATCAGCCCGGCATCCTGGTCGGCACGCAGATCCTGGCCAAGGGACATGACCTGCCGCGGCTTACCTTGGTGGTGGTGGTCGGCATCGACGAGGGCCTGTTCTCGGCTGATTTCCGCGCCAGCGAGAAGTTGGCCCAGCAACTGATCCAGGTCGCCGGACGCGCCGGACGCGCCGAACGACCCGGCGAAGTCTGGCTGCAGACCCATCATCCGGATCATCCGCTGCTGCAGACGCTGGTGCAGGGGGGCTACCACGCCTTTGCCGAAGCGGAGTTGCATCAGCGCGAAGCGGCGGGCTTTCCCCCTTTCGCGCATCTGGCGCTGATGCGTGCCGAGGCCAAGGATGCGGCCGCCAGCCGCCAGTTCCTCGATGCGGTACGCGTCGCCGGTCCGCAGGACGCCGACGTCGAACGCTTCGGTCCGATGCCGGCCCCGATGCCGCGCCGTGCCGGTTTCCAGCGCAGCCAACTGCTGCTCTCGTCAACGCAGCGGCAACCGTTGCATCGGCTGCTCGATGCGTTGCTGCCGGAGATCTACGCCTCGCCGCTGGCCCGCCGCGTGCGCTGGTCGTTGGACGTGGACCCGATCGACCTCTATTGAGTCGGCTTGGTCGGGGTGGCTACCTTGGCCCCTTTGCGGGGCGCCTTCTTCGCCGGCGGCCTGCCCTCGACTTTGGCCGGGCTCTGCTTGGGACGAACCCACAGCGTCTTGCCCTCCTGGCGCGTCTCGAACAGGTCGATCGCCTTGATCAGTTCGCTGAGCTTGCCGTAGCCGTAGTTGCGCGAATCGAACGGCCCCTTGTTGCCGATGTGGCTGCCGACCCGCCCCAGGTGCGACCAGCCATCCTCGTCCGCGGCGGCACTGACCGCGCCGGAAAGCAGCCGCTTCAGCGTCGCGTCGGCGCGCATGGCCTCGTCGTTGCGGGCACTCGCGGCCGCAGGCGCATCCTTCTGCTCGGGCAAGCCGAGTTTTTCCAGATACAGGAAATGCGAGCAGGCGCGCACGAACGGGAGCGGCGTCTTCTCCTCCCCGAAACCGTAGACCTGCAGATTGTCGTTGCGCAGGCGCATCACCAACGGAGTGAAGTCCGCGTCACTGGACACGATCGCGAAACCATCCAGGTTGCGCGCATACAACAGGTCCATCGCGTCGATCACCATCGCCATGTCAGAGGCATTCTTGCCGCTGCTGTAGGCGAACTGCTGGATCGGGCGGATCGCGTATTCGTGCAGCACCGCCTCCCAGCCCTTCAAATGCGGGCTCTTCCAGTTGCCGTAGGCACGCCGCACATTGGCGGTGCCGTAGCGCGCCAGCTCGGTGAGGATCGCATCGATCTTCGACGACGGCGCATTGTCGGCATCCACCAGCAGCGCGATCCGCTTTTCGACTTCGGCCATTCCACCACTCCCAAGGGTTGGCCCGTGGCAGACGCGCGTGACGGCGCCTTGCCTTGGACGGGTTTAGGCTCTGCACCAACGGTCGCCGACCGACAGCTCACGCATGAGGCCTACATGCAGCATTCTGTCCCAATCGTTGCCGCGCAGATACCGCGACCTGCCACTGCCGCCAGTCCATGAGCGAGGCCACCACGCCACACCTGGTGGTGGTCGGCGGCGGTTTCGCCGGGCTCTGGGCCACGCGTGCGCTGGCGAAAGCGCCGCTGCGCATCACCCTGCTGGATCGCCACAACCATCATCTGTTCCAACCGCTGCTCTACCAGGTCGCCACTGCCGGCCTCTCCGCTCCGGACATCGCCGCACCGTTGCGGCATATCCTGCGTGCGCAGAAGAACGTGGAAGTGCGCCTGGGCACTGCGGTGGACGTGAAGCCGGATGCGCGGCAGGTCCAGCTCAGCGACGGCACATTGCTGGCCTACGATTACCTGCTGCTGGCCACCGGTGCCACGCACGGTTATTTCGGCCACGGCGAATGGGCGGCCCACGCACCGGGCCTGAAGACACTCGATGACGCGCTGCGGCTGCGCCGCCGGCTGCTGCTCGCCTTCGAGCGCGCCGAAGCCGAGCCCGACCCGGAGGAACGCGCCGCCTGGCTGAGCTTCGCCATCGTCGGCGGCGGCCCGACCGGCGTGGAGCTCGCCGGCACGATGGCGGAGATTGCGCGGCACACGTTGAAGAACGAATTCCGCCACATCGATTCGCGCCTGGCCACGGTGCGCCTGATCGAAGCGGGACCACGCGTGCTGCCGTCGTTCCCACCCGACCTGACCGACAAGGCGCAGCGTCACCTGGCCAGTTTGGGCGTAGAAGTGCTGACCGGCACCGCCGTCAGCCACGTCGATGCCACGGGCTACCGGCTGGGCGACAGGTTCGTGCCGGCGCGCACCATCATCTGGGCCGCTGGCGTCACGGCATCGCCGTTGGCGGCCAGTCTCGGCGTGCCATTGGACCGCGCCGGCCGCGTCGAAGTGACGCCCGACCTCAGCGTGCCTGCACATCCGGAAATTTTCATCGGCGGCGACCTGGCGGCGGTGAGGCGCGAGAATGGCCAACCCGTCCCTGGCGTGGCGCCGGCTGCCAAACAGATGGGACGACACATTGCGAAGGCCCTGCAGGCGCGGCTGCGCGGACAAACAACCCCGGCGTTCCGATACCGCGACTATGGCAACCTGGCGACCATCGGTCGCATGGCTGCCATCGTGCACATCGGCCGCCTCAAACTGTCTGGCGTACTGGCGTGGTGGTTCTGGCTGGCGGCGCACATCTACTTCCTGGTCGGCTTCCGCAATCGCTTCGTCGTATTGGTGAACTGGGCGATGGCGTACTGGAGCTACCAGCGCGCGGCCCGGATCATCCTCGGCGCGCCAGAACCCCCGGCGCCACCTGACCAGGACGATTGATCCCCAGAAAGCAGAAAGCCGCCCGGAGGCGGCTTTCCTTTGACTTCAACGCATGGGAACAGGATCAGGCGACGAATAGCGCCTTCATCTTCTTCAGCGCGTTCGCCTCGATCTGACGGATGCGCTCGGCCGACACGCCGTACTCGTCCGCCAGTTCCTGCAGGGTGATCTTGGAATCGGAATCCAGCCAACGGCGTTTGACGATGTCGCGCGAACGCTGGTCCAGTCCCGCCAAACCCTCACGCAGCAGCTGCAACTGGTTGTCTTCGCTGTCGTGACGCTCATAGGCCTGTGACGGATCTTCGTCGTTGGCGACCAGGTAGTTCGCCGGCGACGGCGGCGCGTGGTCGTCGTCCTCGTCGGACGGCGCATCGAAGCCGATGTCGCGGCCGGACAGGCGCGATTCCATTTCCATCACCTCGCGCTCGGACACGTTGAGGTCCTTGGCGACGGCGCTGACCTCGGCGGCGTTGAGCCAGCCCAGACGGGTCTTGGACTTGCGCAGGTTGAAGAACAGCTTGCGCTGCGCCTTGGTCGTGGCGACCTTGACGATGCGCCAGTTCTTCAGGATGAACTCGTGCATCTCGGC
>Ga0160436_1000371_pt1 | contig 18954 bp, 4 predicted proteins | sample HID1973M_E0MG_FD_108264 | JGI IMG/M metagenome (GOLD analysis project Ga0160436, IMG submission 108264) | Enriched mosquito-associated microbial communities from UW Madison campus, WI, USA - HID1973M_E0 MG | ecosystem: Host-associated > Arthropoda: Insects > Digestive system > Unclassified ...
ATTCCGTTCCTGGTGTCGATCGTGCTGCTGGGCGTGTCGGTGTGGATCCGCCTGCAGCTGTCCGAGTCGCCGCTGTTCCAGCAGATGAAGGCCGAGGGCAAGGGTTCCAAGCAGCCGTTCCGCGACAGCCTCAAGGGCGGCAATTTCAAGCTGATGCTGCTGGTACTGCTCGGCGCCACCGCCGGCCAGGCCGTGGTGTGGTACGGCGGCCAGTTCTACTCGCTGTTCTTCCTCACCCAGGCGCTGAAGGTCGACGGCACCACCGCGAACCTGCTGATCGCCGGCGCGCTGGCCTTGGCCACGCCGTTCTTCGTGGTGTTCGGCTGGCTGTCGGACAAGATCGGCCGCAAGAAGATCATCCTGGCCGGCTGCCTGTTGGCCGCGGTGACCTACTTCCCGATCTTCAAGGGCATCACTCACTTCGCCAACCCGGCCATCGAAGAAGCACGCAGCAAGTCGCCGGCGATGGTGCTGGCCGATCCGAACACCTGCAGCTTCCAGTTCGATCCGGCCGGCGTGCGCAAGTTCACCAGTGCTTGCGACGTGGCCACGGCCGCGCTGACCAAGGCAGGCGTGCCTTACCAAGTGCAGCCGGCGGCACCGGGTTCGCTGGCGCAGATCAACATCGGCGCCAGCCGACTGCCCTCGTATGAAGCCACCGGCCTGTCGAAGGACGAGGCCAAGGCCAAGGGCGATGCGTTCGGCAAGGAGCTCAAGGGTGCGTTGACCGCGGCCGGCTATCCGGAGAAGGCCGACCCGGCGCGGATCAACAAGCCGATGACCTTGTTCCTGCTATGGGTGCTGGTGATCTACGTGACCATGGTCTACGGCCCGATCGCCGCCTACCTGGTCGAGTTGTTCCCGACCCGTATCCGCTACACCTCGATGTCGCTGCCGTACCACATCGGCAACGGCTGGTTCGGCGGCTTCCTGCCGGCGATCTCGTTCGGCCTCGTGGCCGGCACGGGCAACATGTACAACGGTCTGTGGTATCCGATCGCGGTGGCGGTGATGACCTTGGTGATCGGCACGCTGTTCCTGCACGAGACCAAGGACGTGGACATCAGCAAGTAAGCGGGAATCGTCTCTCCAGGCCGGCATTCGTGCCGGCCCCTCCCGGCGCCGGCCCTTGTGGCCGGCGTTTTTTTGGCGTTCTCCTCGCATGGCTGCCGTTTGCATTCGCTGCGGCTGGCGAGGTGGGGGTTATTGAGGGGGCGCGTGCGCTGTGGGCGGTTTGTTTTGTCGGCTTACGGTGCGGGCACCGCCCTGCCGGCAGGGGCCTGGCCCGGTATAGCGGCACATCCCGCTACGCGGGCTGCGCCCCCAAAGTCTGCTGCGAAAACTTCGGGCCCCGGCTTCGATCTTGCCTCTCCCCGCGGCTGTCGCCGCGCCCCCTCAACAGAGGGGGCTCTCCACCCGAGGCGACGTCGCTCGCTTTTTGTAGGAGCGGCTTCAGCCGCGACCGCCGATATCCCGCGGTCGCGGCTGAAGCCGCTCCTACAGCACAGCCTTTCTCGAAGCCGCGACCGCTCCGGTACCGATGGCAACCGGGAGCCGGGCTCTTCTCCTCCCACCCTCCCCGCGCCTCAATCGAAGACATGAATACCAACGCGCCTTGCACCGTCCTGGCGGGAGGGGCTGGCCAGCGGCCGCGCTCCCTTGCACGTTCCGTCACCAGGGGAATGAAGCCGTCGCCACGGCCGGGGGTTGAACAGCCGAAAGAGCGCATTGTCCAACCGAGCCGGGCCAGCCCCCTCCCGTCAGGGCGGGGCCCGCACCGTAAGCCGACAACACAAACCGCCCACCGCACGCGCGCCCCTCAATAAACCCAACCTCGCAAGCCGCAAAACCGGCAGCGACCAGAGGAAATGAAAGAAGAGGAACCCCGAAAGCGCAGAACGCACACCCACAACCAACCGATATAGTTGTGCGATGAGCGAGATTCCCAACGCCGCCACCCTCGATGCCACCCTTGCCGGCCTGCGCACCGCCTGGATGCGCCAGCGCCCATCACTGCCGCAGCGCCGCGCCGACCTGCAGCGCCTGCGCACCACCCTCAAGGCGCGGCTGCCCGACATGGCGCAGGCCATCGCCGCCGACTTCGGCCATCGCTCGCACCACGAATCGCTGCTGGCCGATGGCATGGCCGTGCTGTCGGAAATCGACCACCTGCTGCGCCACCTGCGCCGCTGGAGCCGGCCACGCCGCGCATCGCCGGGCTGGCGCCTGTGGCCCGCGCGCGCCGAAGTGCGGCCCGTGCCGGTCGGCGTGATCGGCGTCATCGCGCCCTGGAACTACCCCGTCAACCTGGCCCTGGTGCCGCTTGCCACCGCCATCGCCGCCGGCAACCACGTCCTGCTCAAACCCTCCGAGCAAGCCCCGCAGACCGCCGCCTTCCTGCGTCGCCTGATCGCCGAAGCGTTTCCCGCCGACCGTGTCGCCGTCGTCGAAGGCGACGCCGAGGTCGCCGCCGCCTTCGCCGCATTGCCGCTGGACCACCTGGTGTTCACCGGCTCGACCGCGGTCGGCCGCAAGGTCATGGCCGCCGCCGCCGCGAACCTCACCCCGTTGACCCTGGAACTCGGCGGCAAATCGCCGGCGATCGTCTGCGCCGACTATCCGCATGCCCAGGCCGCCGCGCGCCTGGCGACCGGCAAATGGTTCAACGCCGGCCAGACCTGCATCGCGCCGGACTATGTGCTGGCGCCCGACAGCTTGTTGCCGCAGCTGGTCGAGGCACTGCGCACGCAGGTGCACGAACGCTACGGCGATTTCTCCGGCCCGCTGCCGGACTACACCCGAATCATCAACGACGCCCACTACCGGCGGCTGCGCCAGGCCATTGACGAAGCGCGCGCACGCGGCGCCGAGGTGATCGAACTGGCCAACGTCGACCCCGCCCGCGCCGAACGCGAACGGCTGATCGCGCCCACCCTGGTGCTGCGCCCGCCGCCGGACGTGCAACTGATGCAGGAAGAAATCTTCGGCCCCGTGCTGCCGCTGCTCGGCTACCGCACGCTCGATGACGCCATCGCCTTCGTCAACGCGCGTCCGCGACCGCTGGCCCTGTACCCGTTCTCGCGCGACCGCCGCCAGGTCGAGCGCATTCTCGAAGGCATCGTCGCCGGCGGGGTCACCGTCAACGACAGCCTGCTGCATTTCGCCGCCAGCGGCCTGCCGTTCGGCGGCGTCGGCGCCAGCGGCATGGGCGCCTACCATGGCCGGGCCGGCTTCGACGCCATGAGCAAACTGCTGCCGATCCTGTGGCAGCGACCGCGTTCGGCGACCGATCGGCTCAAGCCGCCCTACGCGAAGATCGACCGCCTGCTGCGCTGGCTGGTGCGCTGAGCGCGGCGATCACGCGTCCGCCGGCGGCTCCCACAGTTCGATCGGCAAGCCTTCCGGATCATGGATGCGGGCGAAGCGGCCGGTTTCCGGCGAGTCCCACTCGGCCTTCGTCACGACCTCGATGCCGGCCGCGCGCAGCTTGGCCAGCAAGCCGTCGAGGTCCTGCACACGCAGATTGAGCATCCACGCCCGGTCGGCCGGGAAATAGTCCGTGTCCGCCTTGAACGGTGCGAACACGGTGGGCCCGGCCTGTTGTTCCCAGACCCAGCTTTCCGGCGGATGGGCACCGACGCCGAGATGCTCGCGGTACCACGCCTGCAGCACATCGGGATCGCGTGCGCGGAAGAACAGACCGCCTATGCCAGTGACGTGCATGCCGTGCGCTCCGGGAGGTTGGAGCCGAGCATAGCGCCCGTGCGACCGGGCCGCCGCAGGTGGTGCCGACATGGGGTAGAGGTCTCGCCAGTGACAGCCCGACCGCGCCGTCTCTGGTGAGGCCCGCGGTCTACTCGTATGCTAATCCGGCTCCCAACCTCGGACCCGCCATGACTGCCCCGCAAGATACCCTGGACACGGACGAGTTGCTGCATGTCGCGCTCGCGGCCATGAAGGCAGACAACGACGCCGCTGCACTGGAGGCGCTCAAGCGTCTGCTCGTGCTGGAACCCGAGCACGCTGCTGGCCAGCACCTGCTGGGCGCGCAGTATGCCCAGCTGGAAATGTACGAGCGCGCCGAACAAGTGTGGACCCGCCTGCTGGCGCAGTCCCCGGCATTGAGCACGGTGCGCCTGCAGTTGTCGCAGCTGCTGATGGCCATGGGCAAGGCCGGGGAGGCCCGGCGTCAGCTGGCGCCGCTGCTGCAGGAAGATGGGGCGATGGCCAGCTACGCCGCTGCGATCAACGCCGCCCTCGACGGCGATGAGGCGGCCGCCGCCCGCGCGCTGCGCGCCGGCCTGGCGCTGGATCCGCCCAGCGACGCACTGGCACAGGACATGTCGCGGTGGTTGCAGCGACTTGCCGGTGGCGCCATGCCGGACGTACCGATGCCCGCGGCCGGGGTATCGCCGCCGGTGGAAGGCGCCGGCCTGCTGTTGAGCCGTTACCTGCAACAGGTCTGATGTCATGTCCATAGACCGCGCCGGGCCTGCAGGTGCGCTGTTGGCAGCGCTGGCTGGCGAACTGCGCCGCAGTGGCCGCGCGGTCCGCGAGAACGGGACTTCTGCCGCCAGGCAGCCCGCGGCGCGGCCAAGCGATCCATCGCCGGGCGCGGTGCCTGAGGCCTCGCTGCGGGAAATGGCCCTGCAAGCCGTCAAGGACGTGGACACGCGCGATCCGGATGCCGTGCGCGCTGCACGGCGACGCTTGATCCGCTCCGTGCTGTTGTCCCGGCTGGGCGCGCAGATCCGCGAGCATCCGCAATGGCAGGCGATGGTGGAGTCCATCGAGGCCACGCTCGAACGCGATGCCCGCCACGGCGAGCAGTTCCTGGAGCTCATCGATCGATTGCGGAAAGAAGGCGGGGTCCCCCCCTAAACTTTTTTGCGCCGCCCCGGATTGGTTCTCCTGATGACCCGGCAATCGCACGGGTCCTAGGGAACTCAGGGGATCGGCAATGGTTGCAGTGTTCACCGGCAATGGACTGGGGCTGTTTGGCGCGGGCTGGGGAGATACGGGTTCGTCCCGTACGGGCCAGGGGGCTGACCGCCAATACGTCAACCTCGCCAACGGCAACCTGGTCCTTCAAGCCCAGGACGAACAGCTGCTCTACCGCGGCCTGGGCATCGCGCAGGTGCGTACCTACAACAGCCTGGGCCAACTGGACCAGGTGGGTGCCGATGGCTGGGTGACCGGTTTCGAGCGCCGGGTCGAATTGATCCAGGGCACGCTCAACCAGGCCGGCAGCGTGATGCGGCGCTACACCGGTGATGGTGGCTACCAGGACTTCGCCTATGCCACGGACAATACCTATCGCGCCACGGCAGGCGACGGCGCCCATGACCTGCTGAACTGGTCCACTGCCGGCAGCACATGGACCTACGCCGAAGGCAGCACGCGTGCCACCGAGGTCTATGCCTCGCATGCCGACAGCACATTGCGTGGCCGCTTGACCGAGATCCGCGACGGCAAGGGTGACGCGGCCCAGCCCATGGTCTGGCGCGTGGACTATGACGCGCAGGGTCGGGTGACGACGGTGCGCGACGAGCAGACCAAGAGCTCGCTGCAGTTCACCTATGACGCCAACGGACGCCTGCAGCAGGTCACCGCCCAGGACGGAAGTACCGTGGCCGGCCGCGTCGGCTATGGTTACGACACCCTGGGGCGACTGTCCTGGTCGCTGGTCGATTTGACCCCGGCCAACACGGCCGACCGCTCGGCCTGGGGCACTGCTGGCGGCAACGACGGCCTGCTCTACCGCACCGAATACGTCTATGACGGCGAAACCTTGCGCATCGCCCAGGTGAAGCAGAGCGACGGCAGCGTGCTGGCTTTCAGCTACGACGCGCAGGGCCGTGTGGCCACCGCGAAGATCGGCGACGACCAGGCCATCCAGTACACCTACGACGCTGCCAACCGGACCGATCTCACCGTCGACGGCCAGACCTGGAGCTACGGCTTCGATGCCCAGTCGCAGCTGACCCAGGTCCAGTCGCCGACGCAGGCCGGCCTGCGCAACGTCAGCAGCTACCAGTACGATGCCGACGGCAACCTGACCAGCGTCGTCAGCCAGCGCGGCAGCACCATCCTGGCCCGCACCGACTATCAGTACGACGCCAGCGGTAATGTGCTCTGGCAATGGGCACGCGCCACTGATGCCGGTGCCGCACGCGCCGTCCAGCGCACTTACAACGCCAACAACCAGCTCACCAGCGAGACCGTCTACAACGGTTTGGATGCCGATGGCGCTGGCAGCGCCTCGCAGCCCACGGGCGGTGCCACCACCCGCTACGTATACGACGGCAGTGAGCGGCTGCGCTTCGTGGTCAACGCCGTCGGCGAAGTGCGCGAACGGGCCTACTATGCCAGCGGCGACAACGGCGTGGGCCAGCTCTCGCGCGAGATGGCCTACAGCGCGGCCAAGTACAGCGGCAACGTGGACCTGGCTTCGCTGCAGACCTGGGCCGCTACGCAGGTATCCGCGCGCGTGGGCCTGGTCGAGTACCGCTATGATGCGTGGGGCCGGCTGTCCGAGCGCCGCGGCTACGCGACCATGGATGCGCAGGGCAATGGCGTGCTGGACGGTGCCACCCAGGTGCAGACCTTCAGCTACAACGCGCAGGGCTGGCTGCTGGTGGCCAGCGTGGCGCGTGGCGACGGTGCCACCCGCAATCTCGTCGAACAAACCCAGTACAGCTACGACGGCCTCGGCCGCAAATTGTCCGAGACCACCCGCGCTGCCGATAGCACCGTGCTGAGCACCAGCGTCTGGGCCTATCTCGACTCAAGCCTGGGGATCCGCCTGACTAGCGGTGCCAGCGGCAACGAGAAGCTGACCACCACCGAGGTCCACGACCGCAGCGGCCGTATCCTCACCGTCACCGCCGCCGCCGGCACGGGCAGCGCCACCCGCACCGCGCGCCAGTACTACGACGACAACGGCCGCCTGCGCGCCAGCGAGGATGCGACCGGCGGGCGCACCTATTTCTTCTACGACGAACAAGGATTGTTGCTGGCGCAGGTGGATGCCACCGGCGCAGCGGTGGCCTACACGCGCGATGGCCTGGGCCGAATCGTCACCACGACCGCCTATGCCACCCGCTTGAACACCAGTGCTTGGCTGGTCAACAACGTGGTGTCCGTGGAGGACTGGGCCGCGCTCGTGCCGGCCACCCAGCCCGCCGATCGCGTCCAGAGCAATGTCTACGACGTGGGTGGCCTGTTGATCCGCAGCATCGACGGCGAGGGCGCACAGACCCGCTTCGAGTACGACGGTGCCGGCTTGCTGGTGCGCACCACGCGCACCAACGCCAACGGTGACGCCGCCACGGCGCGAGTCGTGCGCTACTTCTACGATGCCGCGGGCCGACGCCTTGCCACGTTGGACGCTGGCGGCTATCTCAGCGAAACCGTGTACGACAGCGCTGGGCGTGTTGTCCGCACGATCAGCTATGCGCTGGCCACCGACTCGGCGTTGCGTGCCACCGGCACGCTGGAGCAATTGCGCCCGCAGGCCAACACGGCCGACCAGGCCACCCGCAACTTCTATGACGCGTTGGGGCGCGTTGTCGGCGTGCTCAATGCCGAGGGCTACCTGACCGAGGCGATCTATGACGAAGCCCACAACCAGCGCGCCTCGCGCGCCTACGCGCTGCGCCTGGACGGCCTGACCGGCAGCGAGGCCTGGGCGACGCTGCTGTCGCGTGCGGCGCAGGGCGCAGTGCGCGAGAACCGCATGTCCTATGACGCGGCAGGCCGCCTGGCCACCGCGGTCAACGCAGAAGGCACCACCACCCAGTACAGCTACGACGCGCTGGGCCGTCTGGTCTCCACCCAGGTCGGCGTCGGCACCACCGAGGTGCGCGAAGGACGCCTGCGCTACGACTCTTTCGGCAATCTCATCGGCGAGCTGTCCGGCAACGGCGCCACCCAGTTGCTGCCGAACATGACCGAGGCGCAGCTCGATGCGCTGTTCGCGCAGTACGGCACCCGCCATTCCTACGACGCGCAAGGCCGACGCACCGAAAGCATCGACGCGCAAGGCAACCGCAGCTGGTACTTCTACGATGCCGCCGGCCACCTGACCCACACCGTGCGCGGCGTGGCCAACGCACAGGGCGTGGCCAATGGCGCTGGGGAAGTGACCGAACTGCGTTACGACGCCTTCGGCCAGGTCATCGACAGCATCACCTACACCGGCCTGCTGGCGATTCCGACACCAGGCGACCGCAGCAGCGTGGCCAGTGCGATCACCACGCTGCAGTACGTGGCCGCGCGCGACGTGCGGACCCAGACCAGCTACGACCATCGCGGCGCGATGCTCACGCGCCTGGACGCGATGGGCTATCGCCAGCGCTTCGAGTACAACGCCTTCGGCGAGAATACCGCGCAGATCATCGAGATGGGTGCGGGCGTGGAGCGCAGCGCGCGCAGCGACTACGACGCGCGTGGCCTGCGCCTGAGCCAGACCACCGGCGACGGCACCTTGCAGGCGGTGCAGCGTTGGCAGTACGACGCGTTCGGCCGGGTCATCAACAGCACCGACGCGCGTGGCCAGGTCGGCAACTACAGTTACGACCGCCTGGGCCGGCAGGTCGGCCAATGGCAGACCGTCAACGGCATCGAGCAGCGCGTATCCACCACCTACGATGCCTTCGGCCGCGCGCTGACGCAGACTGATGCCGAGGGCGGCGTCACCACCTACGCCTACGACGATGCCACCCGGGCGATGACGGTGCGCTCGCCCGAAGGCGTGTTGGTGCGCACGGTGCACAACCGCCACGGCCAGGCGTTGACGGTGACCGATACCGACGGCAACACCACCCGCTATGAGTACGACGCCAGCGGCAACCAGACTGCCATGGTGGCTGCCGACGGCAGCCGCCAGGCCCAGGTCTTCGACACCCGCAACCAGGTGACGCGCAGCACCGACGCGGCTGGCCGCGCGGTGACGTACGCCTACGATGCCGTCGGGCGGCTACTGACCCGCACGCTGGACCCGAGCGGATTGAACCAGATCACCCGCTACGCTTACGACGCGGCGGGCCGCCAGGTCAGCGTGACCGATGCACTCGGCGTGGTCACCACGCAGAAGTACGACGCCAACGGTCAACTGCTGGAGACGGTCGTCAACCCAGGCGGCCTGGCGCTCACCACGCGCTACACCTGGGACGCCGCAGGCCAGCAGCTGTCCGTGACGACCGCTGCCGGCACCGCCGACGCGCGCACCGTGGCCTATGCCTACGACGGCCTGGGCCGCCGCACTAGCGAGACCGTCGACCCCGGCACCGGCAAGCTTGCCTTGCAGACGCGCTACGAGTACGACGCCAACGGTAACGCGACCGCGCGGATCGACCCCGCAGGCCGCATTACCCGCTACACCTACGACGCCGACAACCGCCTCGAGTTCACCGTCGACGCGGCCGGAGGGGTGACCCGCAACTGGTACGACCGCGACGGCCGGGTCATCGGCGTGCGCGCCTATGCCGCCGTCATCTCTCTGGCGAACCTGGGCAATGCAGTCACCACCGCGCAGGTCACCGCGCGTGTCGTCGCCGACGATAGTCGTGACGTGCAGTCGTATTCGGTCTACGACACCGACGGCCGCCTGCGCTTGAGCATCGATGGCGCAGGTGCGGTCTCGGGGGTGGACTACAACAGCAACGGCCAGGCGGTGCGCAGCATCCGCTACGCCAACGTCGCCAACCTCGCTACGTTGCGGGCGAGCCTGCTCGACGGCTCGGCCACCCCGGCTTCCGTCATGGCCGGGGTGACCGCCGATGCCGCGCGCGAGCAGGTGGGCTGGAAGATCTTCGACACACGCGGACGCGTGCGTTTCGAGATCGCCGGCGACGGCGCAGTCATCGAGTACCGCTACGACGCGAGCAGCCTGACCGCCGGCACGACGGCCTATGCCAACCGGCTGACGCTGTCGGCGCAGGATCGCCTCAATCTCACCGCCGGCACGCTGACCGAGTCGGCGCTGGCCGCACGCCTGAGCGCTTCGGCGCAGGACCAGGCGAGCTACAAGGTCTACGACGGCGCCGGCAGGGTCCGTTACGACGTCCAGCGCAACGCCGATGGCAACGCCCTGGTCACCCGCTACGACATCGATGGCCTGGGTCGCTTGAGCGGCACCCAGGTATTCGGTGAGGCCATCGCCTACAACCCGCAGCACACGCTTGCCGCACTGGACACCGCGGTCAGCGGCAAGGCCAATCGGCGTACCCTGGCGTTCTATGACGCCGCAGGCAAGCAGCGCTTCAGCGTGGACGCGTCCGGCGCGGTCACCGAGATGCGCTACAACGCGGCGGGCGAACTGACCCAGCGCATCGTGTACGGCGTGCGTCCGGATGGCTCGGTGCAGATCAATGCCGCCGGCCTGGCCAGCTGGGCCGCGACCGTCCCCACCACCCAGCAGCGTGTCACGCAGTACGCCTACGACGCTGCCGGTCGAGTGAAGCAGACCACCGATGCGGCCAGCAAGACCGAGATCTTCGAGTACGACGGCGCCAGCCAGCTGACGCGCTACACCGACGCCGCTGGCCAGGTCTGGACGTATGGCTACGACGCCGCCGGCCGCCGCACCAGCGAAACCAGCCCCGCGGTGGACGTCGCCACCCTCAATACCTCCGGTCAGGTGGTGGTGACCCGGCGCGCGATCGTCACCCGCACCGAATACGACGCCCTAGGCCAGGTGGTCCGCCGCAGCGAGGACGCCGACGGCGGCGCCGCGCGTGTCACCGATTACCAGTACGACAATCGCGGCAACCAGATCCGCACCACCTTCCCGGACCCGTGGGCCATCGACGAGGCCACCGGCAACCTGGTCGCCACCGGCCAGCGTCCCACCGTCGAAGTGAGCTACGACGCGCTCAATCGCGCGGTCGTGCAGAAGGACGCTCGCGGCAACTACAGCTACAAGGTCTACGACGTCACCGGCCAGCTGGCCTACGACATCGACGCCGAAGGCTATGTCACCACCTACGCCTACGACGCCTTCGGCCAGCAAACCACGCTGCGGCGCCACGCCGTGGCCCTGCAGACCGCTTCGATCAGCGGCTGGACCGCCGGCACGGCGCTGACCCAGGCCCAGGTCCGCGACAGCGGCGCGCTGCGCACCGACAGCGCCGACCGCCAGCTGCTCAGCAGCTACAACAGCCTCGGCCAGAAGATCCAGACGCTCAGCTCCACGCGCACCTACTACGACAGCCTCGGCGTGGCCCGTCAGGGCACGCCGACCGTGCGTTACCAGTACGACGGCTACGGCCAGCTGCAGAAGCAGTCCGAACTGCTGACCGGCACCGCCGGCGGTGCCGACGCGCAATGGGCCGACACCTGGTACTACTACGACGCACTTGGCCGGGCGGTGTTCACCGTCGATGCCGAGGGCTATGCCACCACCACCGAGTACAACGTGACCGGCGAAGTGGCCGCGGTCACCGAGCATGCGCGCGCGCTGCCGGTGGCGGGCCTGTCGGCGACGCGTCCGGCCGCACCCGCGGCCGGCGATGCGGTCACCGGCTTCGACCGCGTCGTGCGTTACGGTTACGACGCGCTCGGCCGCAAGACCAGCGAAACGACCACGCGACGCTTCCAGCGCGCCGATGGCACCGCCGGCCAGCAGGACGTGCAGGGCAGCTTCGTCTACGACGCACTGGGCCGGGTGACCGAGTCCAATGACGGCAACGGGGTCACCCGCACCGCCTACGATGCGTTGGGCCGGGTCGTCTCGCTACGCGAGCCCGAGCGCAGCGTGCTGCGCGAGGACGCCGGCACCCAACTGTCGGCCACCCCGAGCGCCACGCTGTCCACCGCCGCGCTCTACTCGCTGCTTTCGCCGTACACCACCACGGTCTACGACGCCTTCGGCAATGCGGTGCAGATCCGCCGCTACGCCAACGGCTTGGCGTCCGGCCAGAGCACCCCGACGGCCGACGCCGCCCGTGACCAGATCCAGACCCTGGTCTACGATCGCCAGGGCCGCGCGGTCAAGGTTGTCGATACCTTGGGCAATGCGCGGACCACCGCCTACGACGCCGGCGGCAATGCCGTGCGTGTGCGCTATGCGCTGAGCGGCAGCGACAGCTCTCGCGACGCCACCGTCGTGGCCAGCTACACCTACGATCGGGCCGGGCGCCAGAAGAGCACGCTGCAACAACGTAGCGGCGCGCAAGGCACGTTCACGGACTTGTCCGAAACGGTGGACTACAACGCCTTCGGCGAGATCGTCCGCAAGACCGATCCGGGTGTGAGCGGCGAGTTGCTGTACGGCTACGACACCGCCGGCAATCTGATCAGCTCCAACGAGGACGGCGGCACCGTCCAGATGGGTTACAACCTTGCCGGCCACCAGGTGTGGCAGAAGCGCTCGGTGTGGCTGGACGCCGCCCAGGGCAATGCCGATGCCATCACCCTGACCACCACCGATCGCCTGGGTCGCGCGCTTCGCCTGCAGTTGCCCAGCTACAACGGCACGCTGACCACCGCCAGCTCGATCAACCGCAACTACGACCGCTGGGGCAACGTCGTTCAGATCATCGACGCGCGCGGTTACCAGACCAACTATCAGTACAACAGCTTCAACCAGGTCACGCGCGACGAGCGTCCTCTGGTCGACGTGGTCGGCGAGACCGGCGTGCACACTTGGAAGCGTCCGGTCAACGAGTGGTTCTACGACGTGTTCGGGCGCCTGGTGGCGACCCGCGACGCCAACGGCCACATGCGCACCAACGAGTACGACGCCGCCGGGCAGCTGGTGAAGTCGCGCGATGCAGTCGGCAGCACGACGCTGTACGCCTACGACGCGCTGGGCAACCAGCGCATGCAGCAGAACGGCGTCGGCTACATCACGTTCAAGCAGTACGATCAACTTGGCCGCGTGACCGCCCTCGGCGACTACCTGCTCAACGACGCCGGCACCGCGCGCAGTTCAACATTGCTGCAGCGCTACCGCCTGAACCAGAACGGCGACCGCCTGGCGATCACCGACGCACTGGGATACACGGCCCTTTACGACTACGACAGTCGCCAGCTGATGGTACGCAGCCAGACCGCGACCGGGGTGACCCAGCAGTACCAGTACGACGTGCTCGGCCGCAAGATCGTCGAGAGCAACGCGCTCAGCGCCGGCTCGGTGACCGATCGCGATGGCCAGGCCGTACGCAACAACGAGTTGACCTGGAGCTACGACGTCTACGGGCGCGCTACCGACCACAACGACTTGAGCGCGCGCGATTCCAACTACGAATACGCCACGGGTGGTCAGCTCAGCCGCGATACCGCGGCCGGCGGTGGCCCGGGCGCCACCGGCAAGAAGTACTCGTACTACCCCAATGGCCTGCTGCGCCGTATCGAGGAAGACGGCGGCAACTTCTACTACTACGAGTACGACGCCGCCGGTAACCGGACGTTGGAGGAAGTCTCCACCAAGGACGGCGGCGGCCAGGTCGTGCACACCTATACGCGCAGCTGGTACGACAGTCAGAACCGCCTGCAGCGCGTGGTGCAGGACGACGCTTCGGCCGGCGGCAATGCCCGCCGCATGTTCGACATCAGCTACGACTACGACGCGGTGGGCAACCGTCGCCACGTACAGGCCAAGTCCAGCTTCGGCCCGAACGGCGCAGCGATGCCGGTCACCAATACCGCCCCGGTGGTGATCCGCGGCGTTGCCGACCGTACCGTGCGCAAGGGCATTACTTCCGAATTCCGCTTGTTGTTCAGCGAGGTCTTCCGCGATGCGGAGCAGGACGGATTGACCCTGGACATCACTCAGGCCGACGGCACGGCCCTGCCGTCGTGGCTGGGCGCGCGCTACGACAGTGCCACCGGCGAGATCATCTTTACCGCCGCACCGGATGCCGGCAGCGCCGACGCCAACCTATCGGTGAAGTTGATGGTCCGCGAGACCGGCAATGCCGCCAACACCGTGGCCACCGTGTTCAACGTGCGCAGCCGCACCAATACGGCGCCGCGCCTGCTCGACACCAGCACCGCGCAACTCAGTGCCAAGACCGACCGCGCCTGGTCGGCGGAGATCTCGCCGTCCGACTATTTCATCGACGACGACGTCGGCGATGCGCTGACGCTGAGCGTGGACAACGCCGGCAGCCTGCCATCGTGGCTGAAGGTGGACTTGAGCAATCCCTACGTGCTGCGCCTGAGCGGCACGCCCACGGGCACCCAGTCGATCACCTTGTCCGTGCGTGCGACCGACCAGAACGGCGCGACGGTGGTCAAGACCATCCAGCTGAAGACCGCGCCGAATGCCGGCCCGAACGTGGTCGCCACGCCGACCCCGGCCGAAGCGATCATCGGCCGCGCCTACAACTGGTCGATGAATCTTTCCGGCCTGTTCGTCGACGCCAATGGCGACGCGCTGCAGGTCAAGGCGAGCGGCCTGCCGAGTTGGCTGAACTTCACTTTCCTGGACCAGGCTAATCCGGTGCTGCGCCTGGACGGCAACGTGCCCTCCACGGAAGTGGACGGCAAGACCTATCCGGTGACTTTCACCGCCACCGATCCGGACGGGTTGTCCAGCACGGTCACCGTGCAGGTCGTGGTGCGCGCCAATCGCGCGCCGGTGGTGTTGAACGCCAGCGGCTATTCGCTGCCCGGCATCCGAGTGAACGACCGGGTCGATACCACCGTGGCGATCTCCAGTCTGTTCAGCGACCTGGAGGGCGATCAGATCACCGCCGACGTGCTGAACCTGCCGACCTGGCTCAAGGCCACCGTCGACGCGGCCGCCGGCACGATCCGCTTCATCGGCCAGCCGACCCTGGCCAGCCAGGCGGGCACCATCCAGTTCAACGTGCGCGGCCGCGACATCGCCGGCCTGACCAGCACCGCCAAGATGACCCTCGTGATCGGCCAGGACCTGCCGCCGTCGCGCAACAGTGCCGTCGCACTTGCCGATCGAACCCTGAGCATCGGCCGCAACTTCGCGTTCACGCTGCCGGCCGACGTGTTCGTCGAGCAGGACGGCGACGGATTCACGATGTCGTTGAGCATGGTGACGGAGACGTCGGAGTTCCTCGACACGATCCCGCCGCAGACGATCTACACCGTCAACGAAGCGCCCCTGCCTTCGTGGATGAGCTTCGACCCGGTCAGCCGCACGATCAGTGGCCAGGTTCCAGCAGGCGAGACCAATCGTTCCTTCACGATCCGAGTGAGCGCCAAGGATGGGCGCGGCAACTGGAATGTCGCCGCCGGTCGAGTGGGCGCGGCCAACATCGGCACCGACTCGGACATGGTGATCAGCCTGCGTCCGTTCGTGAACACCAACCCGATCTACAACGCCGGCACGCTGCCCGTGCGCACGGTCAACCATGGCACCGCGGTCGACTGGCCGCTCCCGGCTGGTGCGTTCACCGAACCTGACGGCGATGTGCTCACCTACAGTGCGCAACTGCAGTTGCCGGACACCTACGAGTTTGTCCGCGATCCCAACAATCCTTCCGAGTTCCTGCCGGACCCGGTACTGACGCCCGGTCCTTTCGTCGCGCTTTCGACCATTGGCCTGTCGATCAATGCAACGACCGGACGCATCACCGGCACTGCCACCAACCTCCAGTACCTCAACTATCGCATTGCGATCAGCGCTATTGACCCCCAAGGCGCGCGCACTGCGGGGGTCTTCCAGGTCGGCGTGGCCAATGCGGCACCGCGAGCCCCGACCATCGCCAATCGCAGCGCCACCGCTGGGGTTGCGTGGAACTACGCGTTCCCGGCGTTTACCGATCCGAACGGTGACGTACTTACCTATATCGTGTCGGGAATGCCGAGTTGGATGTCATTCAACGCGGCGACGCGGACCTTGAGCGGCGTCCCGTCAGGCGTGGGCTCATGGACGTTAACGGTGAGCGCCTCTGATCCTTCGGGCGCAAGTGCTTCCACGACCTTCACCGTCAGCACGCCGAATGCGCTGCCCTACCTGGCGGTGGGCATCGGCCAGCAGACGATCTGGCGCAACACGAATGTGGCCTACCAGATCCCGCAGAACACCTTTGTGGATCCCAACGGCGATGCGCTCAGTTACAGCGTTTCCGGCCTGCCGGCAGGGCTGAGCTTCAACGCGAGCACCCGCCAGATTACCGGCGTGACCAATGTGATGGGCAACCACACGATCACCGTGACCGCGAGCGATGGCCGTGGCGGAAGCGCCAGCACCACATTCGTACTAGCTGTGACCAATGCGGCGCCGAACTACAACGGCGGGTTGCCCAATCGATCCGCGCAGAACCAGGAACAGGTCACCTGGACATTGCCGGTCGGTTCCTTCAGCGATCCCAACGGTGATCCGCTCAACTACACGATCATGGTGGAGCGGCCGGCCTACTCGGAGGTCTATTGGGAGCCCGCCGAAGCTGCCTACATGGTGCGCGACGTGCCGGCAGCGTGGCAGACGGCTTACTCGCTGGCCATCAACGCCGCCAACGGCACCATTACTGGCGTCATTCCGGTGTTCACCAATGGCGGCACGACGGCCACCTCGTGCCGGGTCAAGATCATTGCCTCCGACGGCCTGGCCACAACCGAAGGCGTCTTCACCGCCTCGCTCAATTACGCGCCGACTGGATCGCTCGGCAATAAGGCGATCAAGTCCAACGTCGCAACCAGCTTCCAGATCAACGCCTATAGCGACTTGAACGGCGATGTACTGAGCTATTCGATGTCGGGCCTGCCGGCAGGACTGACGTTTACCCCGTCGACACGCACCGTCTCCGGAACGCCTACCCAAGCGGGCGCCTTCACGGTCAACGTGAGCATCAGTGACGGCCGCGGTGGCGTGGTCAACAGCTCCTTCGTGCTGACCGTGCAGGCGAATAACGCGCCCACGGTTCCCGGCGTGGCCGGGATCAACATGCAGGTGGGCACCGGCGTCGGCGTCACCTTGCCGGTCGGCAGCGACGCTGACATCGACCCCATGACCTATGGGATCAGCAACCTGCCACCGGGCCTGTGGTTCGATGCGGGTACGCGCGTGATCGGCGGCACCCCGAGTACGGCCGGCAGTTGGAACGTGACCTATTCCGTCTACGACAACCGTGGCGGCGTGGGCTCCACGTACTTCGTCATCACCGTCGCTCCCGCGCCGATCCCGAACCGGGCGCCCTACATCAATCGGCAGGCGCCGTCGCCCGCGCATCACTTCTACTCCACCAATGCATACGTGGTGAGTCCGGAGTACTTCACGCTACCGGCGGACACGTTCCTGGATCCGGACAACAACCCGCTTTCGCTCACTGTCATAACGAAGCCCGGCTTCCTGCAGGTCACCCAATCGGGGGCAACCCTTACCTTCGGCGGCGTCAACAACGACACCCGCAAGTTCGCCACGCATACGATCGTGGTCCGCGCCACCGACACCAGCGGACTTTGGGTGGAGATGACCTTTACGGTCACCTCCGAGTACTACAACAAGAACGGCGGCACGGTCCCCGAGTCAGTGCCGAACTCGCCAATGGCGCTGTCCCTCGATGCCGATCCGGCGGCCAATGACGGCGAAATGGAGGCGTTGGCGTTCGAGGGTGGCGAAAGTGATGTCGCGGATGATTCATCGTTCGCGCTGGATATTGGAAGTGACGAGGGCTTTGCCTCTGTAGAGGGTTTCGCCGCGATGGCCGCGGTGCAGTCCGTGCAGGCCGTCACCCCATGGGCCGGCGCCGTCCAGATCGCACCGGGCGTGGCCCCGTCGGGCCTGGGAGCGGTGTCGTTCGCGGCCGGCAACGGCAGCGTGCCGGTCGAGGTGAAGGACTACTGGTACACCTACGACGCCGAAAACCGCATCACCGTCAACAATGGCAAGCTGGAGAACGGCCAAGTCGTGCTGGTGCTCTACGGAGAGGACTCGTATTCGCTGGCCTATGACGCAGCGGGCAACGTGGTCTCGCGCACCAGCCTGCGCGGCACCAACAAGTACTGGGTGGACCGCAGCAGCTACGACCTGCGTGGCAACCGCATCATCGAGTACTACACCGACGTGCTCGACAGCGGCGTCTACAAGCCCGGTGGCGGCATCAACAAGGTGATGAGCTACGACGCCGCAGGCCACATGACGCAGTCGCGGGCCTACTACGCCAGCGGCAGCAGCTGGACCGACGAGACCGGCCCGGGCGAGTACTACGAGGTCTACGGCATCTACTACTTCGGCGGCTGGCTGATGAGCGCCGAAACCTACCAGTACGACAACGACGGCAAGGTGCTGTCGCAACAAAACCTGTACCGCGCCGCCACCGACTGGACCTGGCTGCGCACCGCCGACAACACCAACGGCCGGCAGGCGACCGACCTGGCCGTGCTGGCGCTACAGAACGCCACCGAGTACAAGACCGCCGCTGGCGCCAGCGGCTACGACTCGTTGGGCCGGCTGACGACCTACCGCTTCGTCACCTCGCAGTACACCCACACCTACACCGCTACTTACGTGGGCCGCGAGGATTGGCTGCAGAAGAGCGTCACCGGCAGCAGCACCAACACGAACTACAAGACCACCACCAACACGCTCACCTATGACGACTACGGCCGGCTCACCTCGCAGCGCGAGGCCACGCCGCTGAAGTCGGGCACGGTGGACGACCGCATGCGGTATTACGGCTACGACGCCGATGGCAAGGTGGTCAGCCGCCGCGAAGGCACGCTGAACACCAGCGGCGTGTTCCAGCAGGACACCACCTACGGCGCGCCCAACTACCGCTTGGTGCAGGCCAACGGCCAGCAGATCGCCGAGCTGGTGCAAGGCTTCACCGGCACGGTGATCGGCAAGCCTTACACCCGCCAGCAGATCCTGAGCCTGGCCGGCACCAGCGGCAGCTACGGCGCCGGTGGCGGCCAGGCCACCGCGCAGGCCGGCGACACCCTGCGCTCGGTGGCCAAGCGCATCTACGGCACCGACCAGCTGTGGTACGTGCTGGCCGAGGCCAACGGCTTCGGCGACCCGGATGC
>Ga0160436_1000377_pt1 | contig 18709 bp, 20 predicted proteins | sample HID1973M_E0MG_FD_108264 | JGI IMG/M metagenome (GOLD analysis project Ga0160436, IMG submission 108264) | Enriched mosquito-associated microbial communities from UW Madison campus, WI, USA - HID1973M_E0 MG | ecosystem: Host-associated > Arthropoda: Insects > Digestive system > Unclassified ...
GGCCGCAAGCCGCTGCTGTGGATCGGTTCGGCCGGCATGGCGGTGTCGTTGGCGCTGGTCACCTGGGCCTTTGCCAGCGCCTCGCTGGATGCCGCCGGCAAGCTCGCGTTGACCGACGGCATGGGAACGCTGGCGCTGGTCGCGGCCAATGTCTACGTGATCTTCTTCAACATGTCCTGGGGCCCAGTGATGTGGGTGATGCTGGGCGAGATGTTCCCCAACCAGATCCGCGGCTCCGGTCTGGCAGTGGCGGGCGCGGCGCAGTGGACCTCCAACTTTGCGATCACCGTGACCTTCCCGATCCTGCTCGGCAGCATCGGCCTGGCTGGCGCCTACGGCATCTACACGGTGGCGGCGGCGCTGTCGGTATTCTTCGTGCTCAAGTACGTGTACGAAACCAAGGGCCGTGAGCTGGAGCAGATGCAAGGATAAGCAGCGCGCACACCATCGATTTGTTGTGCGTTGCAAAAACAAATCCGCTGGGAAATGCGGGTTTTCTGCGCCAGCGGATATGACCAATTCAAGCCACGACTTGCATGCTTAAATGCCAAGCCGTTCGGCCGCCAAACCCTATGGAGTACCGATGAAGCCCACGACCCGTACGCCGTCCCGACGCGTGCTCACGCGCGCCCTGATCGCCACGATCGCCTTGTCGATGCCGCTGCTGTCCAGCGCCGCCGACAACGGGTTTCCCAAGACTGCCGGCAACCCGGCCGTGTGGCCGCAGCCGAAGTGGCCGCTGCCGGAAGATCCGGCGCTGGAAAAACGCATTGCCGATTTGCTCGCCACGCTGAGCGTGGAAGAAAAAGTCGGCCAGCTGGTGCAGGGCGATATCGCCAGCATCACCCCGGATGACGTGCGCAAATATCGGTTGGGTTCGATCCTGGCCGGCGGCAACTCCGATCCCGGTGGCAAGTACGACGCCACGCCCGCACAGTGGCTGGCCTTGTCCGATGCCTTCTACGAAGCCTCGATGGATACCAGCAAGGGCGGTCACGCGATCCCGGTAATCTTCGGCATCGACGCCGTGCACGGGCAGAGCAATATCGTCGGCGCCACCCTGTTCCCGCACAACATTGGCCTGGGCGCCACGCGCAACCCGGAACTGCTGCGGCGCATTGGCGAGATCACCGCCGCCGAGACCCGCGTCACCGGCATGGAGTGGGCGTTCGCGCCGACCGTGGCGGTGCCGCAGGACGATCGCTGGGGCCGCAGCTACGAAGGCTATTCCGAATCACCGGAAGTGGTGGCCAGCTACGCCGGCATGATGGTCGAAGGTTTGCAGGGCAAGCCGGGCACGCCGCAGTTTCTTGACGGCCACCACGTGATCTCGTCGGTCAAGCATTTCCTCGGCGATGGCGGCACGCTCAACGGCAAGGATCAAGGCGACACCGCGATCAGCGAAGCCGAACTGGCGCGCGTGCATGGCGCGGGTTATCCGCCGGCGATTGCCGCCGGTGCGCAGTCGGTGATGGCCTCGTTCAACAGCGTCAACGGCGAGAAGATGCATGGCAACCATTACCTGCTGACCGATGTATTGAAGGGCCGCATGCACTTTGGCGGCTTTGTGGTCGGTGACTGGAATGGCCACGGCCAGGTCAAGGGCTGCACCAACGAAGACTGCCCAGCCACCATCAACGCCGGCCTGGATATGGCCATGGCCTCGGACAGCTGGAAGGGTTTCTACAACAGCCTGCTGGCGGCGGTGAAGAAGGGCGAAGTTTCGCAGGCGCGCCTGGACGATGCGGTCACCCGCATCCTGCGGGTCAAGTTCCGCCTGGGCCTGTTCGAAGCCGGCAAGCCTTCGCAGCGTCCACTCGGCGGCAAGTTCAACGTGCTGGGCGCGCCGGAACATCGCGCGGTCGCACGCCAGGCGGTGCAGGAATCGCTGGTGCTGCTGAAGAACCAGGGCGGCGTGCTGCCGCTCAATCCCAAGCAGAAGATTCTGGTGGCCGGCGACGGCGCCAATGATGTGGGCAAGCAGTCCGGTGGCTGGACGCTCAACTGGCAGGGCACCGGCACCAAGCGCAAGGACTTTCCGAACGCTGACAGCATCTTTGAAGGCATTGCCGCACAGGCCAAGGCCGCCGGTGGCGAGGCCACGCTGGCGGTCGACGGCAAGTACCAGCAGAAGCCGGATGTGGCGGTCGTGGTGTTCGGCGAGGATCCCTACGCGGAATTCCAGGGCGACATCGCCAACCTGCTGTACAAGCCGGGCAATGACAGCGACCTGGCATTGATCAAAAAGCTCAAGGCCGATGGCATTCCGGTGGTGGCGGTGTTCCTGAGCGGGCGTCCGCTGTGGATGAACCGCGAAATCAACGCCGCCGATGCGTTTGTCGCGGCGTGGTTGCCGGGTTCGGAAGGCGCTGGCGTGGCCGATGTGATCCTGCGTGGCAAGGACGGCAAGCCGCAGCACGACTTCAAGGGCAAGCTCAGCTTCTCTTGGCCTCGCACCGCCACCCAGTTCCACAACAACGTCGGCCAGGCCGGCTACGACCCGCTGTTCGCCTTCGGCTACGGCCTGACCTACCAGGACAAGGGTGATCTGGCGGCATTGCCGGAAGACTCCGGAATTTCCGGCGAGCAGGGTGCGGCCGGCGTGTATCTGTCGCGCGGCAAGCCGGCGCCGGGTTTCAGCCTGCGTCTGGAGAATGCGCAGGCGCATGCCACCCAGGTCACCACCACGCCGACGGCGCTGCACGATGACAGCCTGAAGGTGGCGGCGGTGGATCATCTGGCGCAGGAAGATGCTCGTCGCTTCACCTGGTCGGGTGCGACAGGTGCGACCTTGAGCCTGCGTAGTGCCGAGCCGCTCAACCTGACCCGCGAATCCAATGGCGACATCCAGTTGGTGTTGCAGCTGCGCCCCGAGCAGGTGCCGGCGCAGCCGGTCACGCTGAGCATCGGCTGCGGTGAGAACTGCAAGGGCGACATCGCACTGCGCGATTCGTTGGCCGCGCTCAAGACCGGTGAGTGGACCACGTTGGGCGTGCCGCTGAAGTGCTTTGTTGGTGTGGGTGGCGACGTGGGCAAGGTGCAGGACGTGCGCTTGCAGACCACGGGCGCACTGACGCTGTCGATCTCGCGCGTAGGCCTGGGCGCCGGCAATGAAGCCGCGCACGTGGTGAAGTGCCCGTGACCCAAGGTCGGGCGGGAGCGATTCTGCTCCCGCTCACCGCAATTGGCCCGTGCGTTTGCAGGGGCCAATCTTAAGAATTTCCTAATCAATGCTGACGACGCTGCGTCTCTCTGCATCCGGGAGACCGCCCGTGTTCGATTCGCGCATCCAGCGCCGCGCCGCCGCGATCGTCGCGCTGGCCTACGTCGCCATTCAGTCGTTCCAATGGGTCGTATTCGCACAGTTGCCGGAAACCAGCGACGCTGCCGCTTCGCTGTTGCAGGGGCCGCATCCGCTCAACCTGGCGCGCGCCGTGACGATGCTGTTCTCGTTCGTGGGCCTGGCGTATCTGTTTCTGGTGAGTTGCGGCATCGTCGCGCGCCGCAGCCCGGCCACCGCGATCACCGCCGCAGTCGCCTTCCTGGTGTTCTGCGTGATGGAGCTGCAGCTGCGCGCCATTGAGCTGTTTCACGTCTTCCTGTCGCTGCCGCAGCAGTATCTGGCAGCCACCTCGGCCACGCAGCAGGCGCAGCTGCTGCACGACGCGGCACAGTTCCAGGCCATCCAGCATGCCTTGTACTTCCCGTTGGGCTTGTCCTGGCTGCTGGCCAGTGTGCTGGTGTGCGTCGGCTTGCGCGGCAGCCGCTACGACTGGCTGGCGCGTTGGGCGTTTGGCTTGAACGCAGTGCGACTGCTGCTGCGCATGCTCGACGTCTACGTGTTCGGCCCGCATTTCGACGCGCTCTATTCCACCTTGTATCTGCCGCTGGTATGGCTGAGCTTCGTGCCCTTGGCGATTTGGCTGTGGCGACGCGAGCCCGCTCCCCACGCAGTCACCGCAACAGCGCAATAGAAAGGCCCCGGCCTGCACAGGCCGGGGCCTACTCCCCCTCAATCGCGACCGGGGAGTGTCGCTACTCTTCCTCTTCGTCTTGCCCCGGCTGCGGTTGCTGGGCGAAGCGCTGCGGCTCCTGGGGTTCTTGATCCTGCGGACGTGTCTGTTGGCTGTTCATCGGCGTTTCCGGGGGAGGCGGAGGGTTCCGCGGGAACGAGTACCTTCCACGCCAGCGCATGAAAAGCGCGTGGGTTTGGCGGCATGAATGGGCGAGGGCGATCGCCATTCGTCGGCACGCGCCGGAACCGCTCCCCGTTCATTCACTCAGGCCGCGGCCCTGCGCCTTGGCGCGCTGGATCACCGCCTTGAGCAGCTCGCGATCACCGTGCCGCGAGATTGCAATTGCGCCCAGCGCGATGGCCTGCTCGCGCAGTTCGGTGGTCACGTCGTAATGCGCGCCGCTGGTCTTGTTCTGGAAGGCACGCCGGGGAATACCCAGGCGCTGGGCCATGGCGTGCAGTTCGTCCAGCGTGTCGGCCATCAGGTGCGCCCAGCGCTGGCCGCGCCAGGCATGTACGGCATCGTCGACGTAGACGCTCATCGGGTCAGCCCTGTGTGCGCACCATGCGATCCAGCAGATGCTCCAGGATCGCGTCCATGTCGCCGCACTTGCCCATGTGCACGGGCGAGGTCTGGATGATCGCGCTGCGCTTGGCGGTGAGCCAGTGGAAGCGTGCGCGTTTGGGCAGCAGGCCAATCGGCCCGGCTTGCGCGCCGCCTTCGCAGATGCGCGGGATGCTGTCCAGGTGACGGCGCAGGGAATCCAGATCGATGGCCGGGTCGAGCGCGCGCAGGCGCGCCTCGTCCAGTTCGACCCGCGCCTGCAGATAGCCGCTGCGCTCGCACGACAGGATGATGCCGACGTTGATGAATTCCTCGCGCTCGACCCGTGGCACCACCCGGATCACCGCGTAGTCGTAGCTATCAAACGCGTGCACGCTGAGCCTCCTGCGCGAACGCATGCGGCAGCGCCAGGCGCTGCTGCAGGTAATGGGTGTAGGCGGCGCGTTGCTGCTCAGGCGTGGCGAAGGCGTCGCCGCCTTGCAGCCAGGCATCCGGCACCTGCGCGACAATTCCAGCCAACAGCTCGGGCGAGAGCCGCGCGGACAGCCGCGCATCCGCACCGGCGATGTCATCAGCCAGCGGCAACAGCACGTGGTCCTTGATCAACGGAAACGCTTTGCCCGCGCCGGCCGTGTCGCCATCCCAGCCATGGTGGAAATACAGAGAGGCGCCGTGATCGATCAGCCACAACTGGCGGTGCCAGATCAGCAGATTGGGATTGCGCACGGTGCGGTCGACATTGCTGATGTAGGCGTCGAACCAGACGATCTCCGAGGCCAGCTGCGCCGAAGGTTGCTCGGCCAGCGCGTCGAAGTTGGCCGCACCGGGCAGGTAGTCCAGCGCCAGGTTGAGGCCGGCGCTGGCTTTGATCAGGTCCTGGATTTCCGGGTCGCCTTCGGTGCGGGCCAGGTCGGCGTCCAGATCCACCAGCACGATTTCCGGCACCGGTAATTGCAGCGCGCGGGCGATCTCGCCGGAGATCAGTTCAGCCACCAGCGCACGCGGCCCCTGGCCGGCGCCACGGAACTTGAGCACGTACATGCCCAGATCATCGGCCTCGATCACGGCCGGCATGGAGCCGCCTTCGCGCAGCGGGGTGACGTAGCGGGTAGCGGTAATGGTGCGCAGGGGCATGCGCAAAGGATACCTGCTGGCATATCACGACGCTCGCGCAGTCAGGTCCCTCCTCCGCTTGCGCTCTTGCTTCTGCCCCTTCCCCCGCTTGCGGGGGAAGGCTGGATGGGGGCGCTTTTGGCGCGGTGCGATCCGGACTTCGTTCTGCCCCCACCCCAACCCTCCCCCGCAAGCGGAGGAGGGAGCGAAGAGCAGCAGCTACGAGCGCGTAGCGCCAGTGTCAGTCGTGACCGCTGGACGCGCTTGTCGTCGGCGGTGCCGCCGATGCAGTTGCAGGTGCCGTCCCCGGCGTCAGCGCGCTGGTATCCACATCGGCCACCGGCGCGCCCAGCACCATGCCGCTGTCGTTCAAGGCCACGGCCTCGGCGGCCTTGGTCATCACTACGATGCTGATGCGGCGGTTGATCGGGTTCTGCGGGTTCTGCTTGTCGAACAACACCGAGGACGACAGACCGACCACGCGGGTGACCTTGTCTTCCTGCATGCCGCCTTCCACCAGTGCGCGGCGCGCGGCATTGGCGCGGTCGGCGCTCAGTTCCCAGTTGCTGTAACCCGGGCGCGCGTAGGCGGTCAGATCGGTGTGGCCGGTCAGGCTGATCCGGTTGGGCACACGATTGATGAAGCCAGCCAGCTCATGGAGGATGTCGCCGGTGTAGGGCTTGAGCTTGGAACTGCCCAGATCGAACATCGGGCGGTTCTGCTTGTCGACAATCTGGATGCGCAGGCCTTCCGGGCTGATGTCCAGCAGCAGCTGATCCTTGAACGGTTCCAGCGCCTGGCTCTTGCTGATCGCCTCTTCCAGCGCCTGCATCAATTCTTCCAGGCGCTTCTTGTCCTGGGCCTTTTCCTCGGCTTCGGCGGCGGCCTTCTCAATTGGGCTTTGCTCGGCCGGGTTGTCTTTTTGGTCCTTCTTGCCGAACGGGTCATCGCTTTCGCCGCGCGGCAGATCCATGGTGCCGCCCAGCTTGATCATCGAAGTGCTGGCGCCGCCCGGACCCATCGGACCCGGCGCGGGCGAGAAGCTCTTGCCGACGATCGGGCTGGGGTTCTTGAAGTACTCGGAAATCGCCGCGCGCTCTTTGTTGGTGGTCGCGCCCACCAGCCACATCACCATGAAGAAGGCCATCATCGCGGTCACGAAGTCCGCATAGGCCACCTTCCAGCTGCCGCCGTGATGGCCGCCGCCGTGGACCTTCTTGACCCGGCGGACGACAACGACCGTGGACTTCTCGCTCATGGCGGCTTACTTCGTGCCTTTCAGGTGGTTCTCGAACTCCGCGAATTGCGGACGCACGTTCGAGGGCAGGGTCTTGCGCGCGAACTCCAACGCCACCTTGGGGTTGTAGCCACGCAGACAGGCCAGCAGCGCGGTCTTGACGCTTTCGTAGATGCGCGCGTCCTGTTCGGCCTGCGCTTCAATCGAGGCCGCCAGCGGACCGACAAAACCATACGCCAGCAAGATGCCCAGGAAGGTGCCGACCAGCGCCGCCGCCACATGCGCACCCACCAGGGCGATGTCGCCGCCAATCGAGCCCATGGTGGTGATGATGCCCAGCACCGCGGCGACGATGCCGAAACCCGGCAAGCCATCGGCGACCTTGGTCAACGCATGCGCCGGCGCCATCATTTCGTGGTGGTGCTTTTCCAGCTCCAGCTCCAGCAGCGGTTCCAGCTCGTGCGGCTCGATGTTGCTGCCGACCATCAGGCGCAGACAGTCGGTGATGAAGTCCATCAGGTGATGGTCGGCCAGAATCTTGGGGTACTTGTTGAACACGTCGCTGGAAGCCGGCGCGTCGACATGCGATTCCAGCGAGATGAAGCCCTCGCGGCGCGCCTTGTTGAGCAGCTCGTACATCAACGTGAGCACGTCCAGATAGTCGGACGACTTGTAGCGCACGCCCTTGAACACGCTGACCAGCGAGAGCAGGGTGGCCTTCACCACCTTGGGCGGGTTGCTCATCATGAAGGCGCCAAAGGCGGCGCCGCCGATGATCACCAATTCAAACGGCTGCCAGAGCGCGCCAATCTTGCCGTGCGAGGCGACAAAGCCGCCGAGCACACTGGCAATGACAACCAGGATTCCAACGATGATGAGCATGGACGCGACACGGAGGGGAGTACCTTGGTTTCGGCCGCGACGGGGGAAACTTGAATAGGCCGGTTGCGGATCGAGGTCGGGCCTGAAGGCCCTCCTACAGGGGCGCGGATGCGTGGTCGGGCCTGAAGGCCCTCCTACGGAGGCTCGGTGAGCCCCGAGGGGCAACCGATTAAGTGGAGCGGGCCATGCCTAGCTTGCGCAGCAGCAGGTAGACCCCGAGGCTGGACAGGCCGCCGAGGAAGATGGCCGTCCAGGCGCCGGCGCGGTGGTCGGCAAAGGGCAGGCCGTGCAGGTTCATGCCGAACACCCCCACCACCAGGCTGGGTGGCAGCAGCAGGGCGGTGATCATCGACAGCACGTACAGATGCCGGTTGGTGCGCTCGGCCAGCTTGGCCGCCACCTCGTCCTGCAGCAGGCGTGCGCGTTCCTGCACCGTGGCCACGTCGCCATCCAGATCGTCAAAGCGCTGGCCCAGGCGCGAGGCCATGTCCATCAGTTCCTGGCCGCCCTCGCCGACGGCAAGCGTGCGCTGCTCAACCTGCTTCAGCACCCGTCGCATCGAGGTCAGCGGGCGGTGCAGGCGCACGCTCTGGTGACGCAGTTGCGCCAGGTCGCGGCGCTCATCGCCGATGGCGTCGGCCAGCACCCGGTCTTCCACCCGATCCAGGGTGGTGGCCAGGGTGTCGATGGCACGCTCGGTATCGTTCGCGAACTGCTCGACGATGGTTTCCAATACCCCCAGCGGGCCTGCCTGGCGTTCGCCGGCGATGCAGCGGCGGCGCACGGTTTCCACAGAGCGTAGGGGTTGTCGTCGGCCGGTCACCAGCAAGCCATCGCCCAGGGCAAAGTGCAGCCAACCCAGTCCGTCATGACCGCCGGGCGCGCGCGCGCCCGGATCGCTGGCGCGTTGGTGCTCCCAATCCACAAAGATGCCGTACACGTCGTGATCCTGGCGTTGCAGGATCACATGGGTGTCGTGCGAGACCAGGGCTTCGCGTGCATCGTCGCCCAGCGGTAGCCGCGCCACGCTCTGGGCGGTGCGCGCATCACTCAGATTGAAATGCAGCCAGCGCCAATCCCCTGGAGCACACGGCGCGTCCAGGCTGGCTTCGTCGACTTCATGGGCCGTATCCAGATGCAAGGCATCAAAGCGCAACGCCCACAGCAAGCCGGGGCTGCTGGCAAAAGGAGTGGCGGCATCGGAACGGACGAGCATGCGGTGCGCCTGCGCGCGACGAAAGACAGTTTCGTGACGCGCAGGTTACGCAGGCAACATGCCGGTTTTGTGACAGCGCCGGTTCAACCGGTGGTGAACAAAGAAAGGTTGCCGTTGCATTCGCGCGAGTTCGGCGCGGGCGTGGAATATCCTGTCAACGACGACGGGGAGTATCAATGTCAGAAGGCAACAGGGAAGTTTGCGAGGCGGCCGAACTTGGTCCGTCCTCCCCGATGGCTATGGCAGGGCAAAGTCGGCTGGATGGGCACGGGGAAGGACTGCATCCGACGGGATCGGCGCAGCAGTTCAGCAACTACATTTGTTACGTGGATGAAAGCGGCGACCATGGCTTGGAAACGGTCGACCCGAACTATCCGCTGTTCGTGCTCGCGTTCTGCGTCTTTCACAAACGGCACTATGTGCAAGCAGTCGCGCCCGCCATCGAGACATTCAAGTTCCGGCACTTTGGACACGACACGGTCGTTCTCCATGAGAATGAAATCCGCAAAGAGAAGGGGGATTTCAAATTCAATGACCGCCAACACAAGCATGCCTTCATTGATGAGCTGACGCAGATCATCCAAGGCAGCAAGTTCATCTTGCTGAGTTGTGTCATCGATAAGCTCAAATTGCGGGAAAGATCCCAACGGGAAGGCAATCCTTACCACCTGGCGCTGGGCTTCTGCCTGGAGACGCTGTACGAGCTGATGCTGGAGAAGAAGCAGGAGCTGTTTCCCACGCACATCGTGGTGGAATGCAGGGGAAAGAAGGAGGACCGCGATTTGGCGCTGGAGTTCAGGCGCATTTGTGACGGGGCCAATCGCTGGGCAAAGCCGTTGCCTTTCTCCATTGTCTTCGCGGACAAGAAGACCAACTCGTCCGGACTGCAACTGGCGGATTTGGTGGCTCGCCCGATTGGGCTGTCCGTGCTCCGACCCAACGAAGAGAATCGAGCGTTTGAGGTTCTGCGGCAGAAGTTCCTCTGTCGCGGTGGACGACGCAACGCGGGCATGGGATTTGAAGGGTGCGGGCACAAGATTTTCCCGGCCCCAGAAAGCGAAAAGCCCCGGTGATCTCACCGAGGCTATGACGCCGACCGGGAACTCCCAGTCCACTTGGATGCCACTCTAGGAGCCCGGGCGCAAATTTTCAAGCGTCCAAGGCAAGCGGCTTAGCTGGCAGCCAGCGCCTCGCCTTCCGGGGCTCCACGTCCCAACCGGTCCGGCAGTGCCTCGCCGTCACCCGTAAAGGCCAGCGACACCGAGTTCAAGCAATGGCGCTCGTGGCTGGGCGGCGGGCCATCGGGGAACACATGGCCCAGGTGACTGCCGCAACGGGCGCAGACAATCTCGGTGCGGACCATGCCATAGCTGGTGTCGCGGATGCGGCCGATGTGGGCTTCGTCGAAGGGGGCGAAGAAGCTGGGCCAGCCAGTGCCGGAGTCGAATTTGGCGCTGGAGCGGAACAGCGGCAGGCCGCAGGTGCGGCAGGTGTAGACGCCTTCGCGCTTGTTATCCAGGAACACACCGCAGAACGGTGCCTCGGTGCCATGCTGCAAGAGCACGCGGCGTTCTTCATCGCTGAGGTCGGCCTCCAGCGCGGCACGCTGGTCGTCGCTGGGCGGAGTCAGATCAAACCGGCTCATCGGGGGGCCTCCAGGGGGGATGCCACCGATATGGTGGCGTCGGCGCGGGCTTCAAGCCGCGCCGACGCTGCCGGGCTGTCCAGCGAGCTGCTGCTGAGCGCGCGGCTCAGACGCCCTTCTGGCCCAGTTCCTTGTTGACCCAGTCATCCAGCAGGCGCTTCTCATAGCGCAGCGGGTCGGTATCGCTGAGCGGGCTGCTGCCCATCATGAAAGCACCGTCGACCAGCTTGCGCTCGCCTTCGGAAATCACCTGGCCGTCGGCGCCCTTGAGGGTGAAGTTCAAGGTCACGCGCGGCGGGTAGATGTCCTTGATGATGCGCACCCGATCCAGGTTCATGCCGCGACCCGGCTCATACATGCCAGCACGGCGGATGTCGGTGATGGTGACGTGCAGCTGCTGGCCGTCGACCAGCTTCTTGCCGGCCTGCTTCTGCAGATAGGTGGCCAGGTCCACCACCCAGTTGCCCTGCGCGGCTTCCCAGCGATTGCCGGAATAGCGGATGTCGCTGAACTGGTTGGGGTCGGTCCAGTCCACGCTCACGGCCGAGACGGTCGTCAGCTGGCGGGGGTAGTCGGCGTCGGTGACGCGCTTGCTCTTGGCGACGGCGGTGCCGGCCACCGCCACGGCCAACAACATCACTGAGGTAAGGATCACGCGTTTCATGGCGGCGCTCCGGTGGGGATGTGAGTGTGATTCTGCGCCGCCACCACCACTGCCAGCAACGCGCAAACCCGCCCAGGTGCGTTCGCTGTCAATCGGCATTCATTTGCCCGCCACGATTCGTTCAGGCCGCGACCTGCGCTTACGAAGCGCGCAAACGCTCCACGTCGCGCAGCGGCGGTGCGCCGAACATGCGGCTGTATTCGCGGCTGAACTGCGAGGGGCTTTCATAGCCCACGCGGTGCCCGGCAGTGGCCGCGTCCACCACTTCCGACAGCATCAGCCGGCGTGCTTCCTGCAGGCGCAGCTGCTTCTGGTACTGCAGTGGGCTCATGGTGGTCACCGCCTTGAAGTGGTGATGCAGGGCCGACGGACTCATATGCACCTGCTCGGCGATATGGTCGATGCGCATGGGTTGCGCATAGTTCTGCCGCAGCCAGCCGATGGCCTTGGCCACGCGGTGACCCTGGCTGTCGGGCATGGCGATGTGGCGCAAGTTGCCACCTTGATCGCTGCGCAGCAGGCGGTAGTGGATCTCGCGGATCACCAGCGGCGCCAGCATCGCAATGTCCTGCGGCGCATCCAGCAGCCGCACCAGCCGCAGCACGGCGTCCAGCAATTCGGGATCGCAACGGCTCACTGACAGCCCGCGCGAAGGCGGCGGCAGCGGCGCCGAGGCTTCCTCGGCCTTGGTCACCAGGGTGGCGATGTCGGCCGGCGGCAGTCTGAGCACCAGCGACAGATAAGGCTCTTCCGGGGTGGCGCGGATCACCTGGCCGACGATGGGCAGGTCCACCGAGGCCACCAGGTAGCGCGAGGCGTCGTACTCGTACACCTCTTCGCCCAGCATGGTCTGCTTGCAGCCCTGCACGATCAGGCACAGCGCCGGATCCTGGATGCCACGCATCGGCTCGCTGGGCGCACTCAGCTTGCCCAGCCGCAGGCCTTCGATAGGCATCTCGTGGATGCCGTCGACCACGGTGAATCGTTCAATCAGTTCGGCCAGCTGGGCGCGCCGGGATTCAACCAAGGCGTCGCTGTCGGCGGCGGCAGAAGAAGGGGGGGAGGGGGTATCGGACATGCTAGGGAGTCTACGCCCGGGTCGCGTGGGCGCGAGGGGCTGGGCGGGCACCGTGCAGGATCAGGCAATCACCCGCGAGGAATGGGCAGGCCGCGCGCGCGCCAGGCAGGCGAGCGGCGACAAAGCGTTCCACCGCCTTGTCTTGCTGCGGTCGCGAGCGGGGAGTGAAATGGTCGCCCCCCATTGCCACGAGTCACCGACATGGAATATCGCTACCTGGGCGCTTCCGGCTTCCGCGTTCCCGCCCTGAGCTTTGGCACCGGCACCTTCGGCGGTGCGGGCGCGTTGTTCAGTTCGTGGGGCCAGACCGACGTGGCCGAAGCCCGTCGCCTGATCGATGTCTGCCTGGACGCCGGGCTCAACATGTTCGACAGCGCCGACGTCTACTCCAAGGGCGCCGCCGAATCGATCCTCGGCGAGGCCATCAAGGGCAAGCCGCGCGACTCGCTGCTGATCTCCACCAAGGCCACCTTCCGTTTTGATGAGGGCGAGAACAGCGTGGGTTCTTCGCGCTATCACCTGATCAACGCCGTCGATGCCGCGCTCAAGCGCCTGGGCACCGACTACATCGATCTGTTCCAGTTGCATGGCTTTGATGCGCGCACGCCGGTGGAAGAAGTGCTGTCCACCCTCGACAACTTGGTCCGCGCCGGCAAGATCCGCTACTTGGGCGTGTCCAATTTCTCCGGCTGGCATCTGATGAAGTCGCTGGCCACCGCCGACCGTTACGGTTGGAGCCGCTACGTGGCGCATCAGGCGTATTACTCGCTGGTTGGTCGCGACTACGAGTGGGAGCTGATGCCGCTGGCCGCCGATCAAGGCGTGGGCGCGGTGGTCTGGAGTCCGCTGGGCTGGGGCCGTTTGACCGGCAAGATCCGTCGCGGCCAGGCGCTGCCGGAAACCAGCCGCCTGCAATCCACCACCAGTGTGGAATCCGGCCCGCCAGTGGATCAGGAGCATCTGTACAACGTGGTGGACGTGCTGGACGAAATTGCCAAGGAGACCGGCAAGACCGTCCCGCAGATCGCCCTGAACTGGTTGCTGCAACGCCCCACCGTGTCGACGATCGTGGTGGGTGCGCGCAACGAGGAACAGCTGAAGCAAAACCTGGGCGCGGTGGGTTGGAACCTCAGCGCCGAGCAGGTAGCGCGCTTGGACGCCGCCAGCGCGGTGACCAAGCCGTATCCGTACTGGCACCAGGCCGGCTTCAAGTATCGCAACCCCACGCCGGTCTGATCGTCGAACACCCCTGGCCGATCAATGTTCGCGCCCTCCCTTCGCCCCGGCTCTGGCCGGGGCCTGTCATCCAGGAATGCCATGAGCCAGTCCATCAAAATCGATTTTGTCTCCGACGTCGTCTGCCCGTGGTGCGCGATCGGCTTGCAGGCCTTGGAGCAGGCCATTGCGCGGGTCGGCGATGAGGTGCAGGTGGAGTTGCACTTCCAGCCCTTCGAGTTGAATCCGCAAATGGCCGCCGAGGGTGAGGATGTCACCGAGCACCTGACCAAGAAGTACGGCATGAGCGAGGCGCAGGCGCGCGAAAATGGCGAGGCGATTCGCCAGCGTGGCGAAGCCTTGGGCTTCCGCTTCGACATGGATCGGCGGCGGCGGATCGTCAACACCTTCGATGCGCATCGCTTGTTGCATTGGGCGGAAGTGGAAGGCTTGGATCAGCAACGCGCGTTGAAGCATGCGTTGCTGCAGGCCTACTTCAGCGACGGCCGCGATGTGTCCTCGCATGAGGTGTTGGCGGAGGTGGTGGCTTCGGTGGGCCTGGATGTTGCGCGTGCTCGCGCGATCCTGGCTTCAGACGAATACGCTGAAGCCGTGCGCGCGCAGGAAGCCTTCTATCAACAGCAGGGAATCCGGGCGGTGCCTTCGGTGGTGTTCAATGATCGCCACTTGATCCAGGGTGGTCAGCCGGTCGAAACGTTTGAGCGTGCGCTGAGGCAGTTGGCTGCGCAGGGTGGTTGAGTTTGCTGGCGCCTCTTTTATTGCGTACGGGCAAAAAGCGAAAGGCGAAAGGCGAAAGGTGCTGGTTTTCTGCGGTGTAGCGGGGCCAGACCCCTCGTGACAGGGTCTGGAATTGTTGTTCACTCGACCTGAGCCTCTCCTAGTAAGGGCTCCAGACCCTGTCACGAGGGGTCTGACCCCGCTTGGACAGATCGCCTTGGTTCAAATCGGGCGCTGACCGTGCTGAGACATATCGCCTCGATTTGATCTTGCCTGTGCAGATCAAAGCAGCAAACTGGGAACGCTACGGACCAGTCGCACGTCGCGCCGATGGCGGCAACTACTCTGCTCCTGCTGGTCGATCAGCTATCGGGATCTCTGGGGAGTGGGAGCAGGCCCTTTGCAACAGGGACTGGAGCTCTTACTGACGATGTCTCCGGTCGACGGAACATCAATTCCAGGCCCTGTTGCAAAGGGCCTGCTCCCGCTCACATGCGGGCTCGCCGCTTATGCTCCTGCTCCCACTGACACGCGAGCTAGCCGCTTCCGCTCCTGCTCCTGCTCCCGCTCACACGCGAGCTCGCACATGACAAAAAGTTAATCCGCAGGAAAGGCCGCCGAGAGGGGCTCAAGCGCAATCTGAGCCGGCGATGGGAACACCCCACCGGCACGCCCCTCTCAACCGACGGAGAAACATCATGAAGCTGCGTACTCCCCTGCTGGCACTCGGCCTGTCCCTGGCCGCCGCCAGCGCCTTTGCCACCACTCCCCCGCAGTCCAGCGAAGGTGCGGCCAAGCCGGCGGTAGCGGCCAAGGCCAAACCGGCCGACGCCAGCGCCAAGGACAAGCACGACTGCGCCAAGCGCAACAAGATGGGTCACTGCGAACAGTGGTCGGCCAAGCCCGCCACCGCCAAGCCCGCCGAGGCCAAGCACTGAGCCGCGCCTGCGGCTGAACACCCCCTCCCCGCAGCATGAAGAGCGCGCCGCCGGCCAGGACCGGCGGCGTTACGCTATGCGGGTCCAGCCGGAGTCGTCATGCGCGTCCTGTTGATTGAAGACGATGCCCAGACCGCCGCTTTCATCGGCAAGGCCATGAAAGAGGATGGGCATGCGCTGGATCGCGCCGACAACGGCAAGGACGGTTTGTTCCTGGCCAGCACTGAAAGCTATGACGTGCTGATCATCGATCGCATGTTGCCCGGCCTGGACGGGCTGACCGTGCTGCGCACGCTGCGCGGAGCGGGCAACAGCACCCCGGCGATCCTGCTGACCGCCCTGGCCGATGTCGAACACCGCGTCGAAGGCCTGCGCGCCGGCGCCGATGACTATCTGGCCAAACCGTTCGCCTATGCCGAACTGAGCGCGCGCGTGGACAGCGTGTTGCGCCGCGCCTTGCCGAGCGGCGATGGTTCGCCAACGGTATTGAAGGTGGCCGATCTGGAACTGGATTTGCTGGCGCGTCGCGCCAGCCGTGCGGGCCGCCGCATCGAGCTGCAGCCGCGTGAGTTCCGCCTGCTGGAATATCTGATGCGGCAGGCCGGGCAGGTGGTCACCCGCACCATGTTGTTGGAGGCGGTGTGGGACTACCACTTCGATCCGCAGACCAACGTCATCGACGTGCATATCAGCCGGCTGCGGCAGAAGATTGAGGGCGAAGGTGCGCCGCTGCTGCAGACGGTGCGCGGCGCCGGCTACCGGTTGGCCGGCTAGGCGATGCGCGGGCGCCTGCACTCCACCAGTGTGCGTCTGGCGGCGGTGGTGGGGCTATCGTTCCTGCTGGGTTTCGCGCTATTGGGTGGGCTGGTCTACTTCACCGTGTCATCGCTGCTGTATGCCGATGCACGCGAGGTCATACGCGTGGATGCCGGCGGCTTGATGGATCTGTATGAGGATGGCGGCGAGCGTGCGCTGGCGGCCGAGTTGCGCCAGCGACTGGCGCAGCCGGCGGATCCGGATGCGCTGTATGCGCTGCGGCGCTGGCCTACGGGCCAGGCGCTGGTCGGCAATATCGCGACGCTGCCACGGCCGCTGCATGGCCGCTCCGATTGGCGGCGGATGCGGCAGCTGGCCGCCGACAACGACGACGATGCCGACGCGGATGTCCCGAGCTTGTTGCTGCGTCAGCGCGTGGGCGCGAATCTGGAATTGATCACTGGCCTGCGCCTGCGTTCGGAATCCGGCTTCCTGGCGTTGGCGATACGCACCATCTGGATCGCGCTGGTATTGGCGGCGGTGCTGGGCTTGTTGCTGGGTGGCTTGATCGCGCGCTGGGTCTCGCAGCGTTTACGCCTGATCGAAGACACGGTGGCGCGGGTGGGCGAGGGCGATATTGATCGGCGGGTGGGTAGCGACGGCAGCGGCGACGCCTTCGACCTGCTGGCACTGCGCTTCAATCGCATGCTGGATCGCATCCAGGCGTTGTTGTCGGGCGTGCGCGAGGCCACCGATCACATCGCCCACGATCTGCGCACGCCACTGACCCGGTTGCGTACGCGTCTGGAAATGCTGCGTGCCGATGCGCCAGCATCGGCCGCCGCGCTGGAGCCGGCGATCGCCGAGGTGGATCAGTTGCTGCAATCCTCGCAAGCCTTGTTGCGGCTGGCGCGGGTGGAGGCGCAGCCGCCGGCCAGCGATGATCCGCTGCGCGATCTGGCGCCGTTGGTGCGTGATGCGCTGGAGTTGTATGAGCCGATTGCAGCCGAGCGCGGGATTGGCCTGGGTGCGCAGCTGGAAAGCGCGCAGGTGCACGGCGATGCGGATCAGCTGTTCCAGTTGCTGATCAACCTGCTCGACAACGCGGTGAAGTACTCACCGCCAGACCGCGAGGTGATGCTCAGTCTGGTAGCGGAGTCGGGCGGCGCGCGCCTGGAGGTCGCCGATCAAGGTTCCGGTATACCGCTGGAAGATCGCGAGCGGGTGTTTGATCGCTTCCATCGTCTGGAGAAGCATCGCGGTTCGCCGGGCACGGGTCTGGGGCTGAGCCTGGTGCGCGCCATCGTGTTGCGTCACCGCGGCCAGATTCGCCTGGCTGACAATCATCCAGGTTTGCGGGTGGTGGTGTGGTTGCCGCGCACCCCTGCGATCAGCACGGGCGATCCAGCGGGCGTGGATTCGTAGCGATGCGCCATCAGTGCCATGCGGCCGCGGCCGGTCTCAGCCGTGCTGGGCCAGCACCACGGCCTCGCGCCCGGCCATGTCCATCACCACCGCAGTCGGAATGCCGTGATGCTCGAACAAGGTGGCGGCCAGCAGCTGGGCGTTGTCACGCGCGTCGCTGAGGTTCTCGAACGAGGAACGGCCATGCTCGCCCTCATACAGCTGCCAGCCCTGATGTGAGGCGGCGATGGTGAAGAGCAGACGTGGCATGGGGCAACTCCGCGTGCAGCAAGGGCGCAAATGTGCGCGACCCGGAAAGCTTGCCTGTCTCCGAATGACAAAACACTCGGGAGACTCCGCCTTGTCGTGTAGGAAAATCCCTACACGTTCTTCACGCCGGCGCTTACTTCAGCAGCGGAGCCAGCGCCGTCCACACGTGATCGCGCAACTTGGGCTGGGCGCTGGCGATGGGATGCAGGTTGTCGTCCTGGAAATTGGCGCGGTCGCGGGCGATGGGCTCCAGCAGGAACGGCAACAGCGCCACCTTGTACTGCCTGGCCAGCTCGCTGTAGTTGGCCTCGAAGCCACGCGTGTAATCCGGCCCGTAGTTCGGCGGAATGCGCATGCCGATCAGCAGCACCTTGGCCTTGGCCTGTTGCGCGGCGCGAATCATCTTGTCCAGGTTGGCGCGGGTCTGGGTCAGCGACAGCCCGCGCAGGCCGTCATTGGCGCCCAACTCGATCACCACCACCGCCGGCTTGTGCCGCTGCAACTCGGCGGCAATGCGCGAGGCGCCACCGGCGGTGGTCTCGCCGCTGATGCTGGCATTGACCACGCGCCAACCCGGCTGGGTCTTGCTCACGCGATCGGCGGTCAATGCCACCCAACCCTGCGCGGCGGACAACCCATAGGCGGCCGACAACGAATCGCCCAGCACCAGTACGGTGCGTGCAGGCGGCGTGCTGGTGCGTGCTTGCGCGTTGGCCTGCGCAAATGCCGGCAGCGCCGCCGTGAATAGCAGCAAGACCCAGGCCATGGCAGAGTGCAGGGACAGCCTCACGCGTGTGCGGCCTTCAGCGTACGTCGTGGCGGGGCGAGAAGTTTTAAGAAACATTTAAACCCGGCTCCAGAAGATGGAGGACACCAGCATAGAGATGATCATGGCCGATTCCAGCGCAGACCGAACCTCCACCACAGACACGCTTCAGGTTGAAAACCTGGGTAAGCGCGTGCGCCTGCCCGA
>Ga0160436_1000378_pt1 | contig 18706 bp, 10 predicted proteins | sample HID1973M_E0MG_FD_108264 | JGI IMG/M metagenome (GOLD analysis project Ga0160436, IMG submission 108264) | Enriched mosquito-associated microbial communities from UW Madison campus, WI, USA - HID1973M_E0 MG | ecosystem: Host-associated > Arthropoda: Insects > Digestive system > Unclassified ...
CTGCGCGACGACATCGCCTCGACGGCGGTGTTCTACCTCGATCGGCCGACCGCCCGCCGGCCGAAGACGCCCAGCGCCGACGACCTGGAGGTGCACTTGGGCACGGCCCCCGTGCCCGACATCGGAGCCTCCCCGCCGCGAGAGCCGCGTGACTGAACCGCTGCGCCTGCGCGTCGCCCACGTCGAGCAGGCCAACACGGTCATGTCGGCGAGCGACGGCGACCTGTGGCCGTCGGCGTGGGCGTCGGACGGTTCGCTCTACGCCGCCGCGGGTGACGGCACCGGCTTCGCCCGGCACGGCTGGAGCGACATCCTCGTGAACCGCATCGACGGCACACCGGAGACAGGCCTCACCGGCGAGCGGCTCTCCGACGGCGACGCGGTGGCGCCGATCTGGGACGCGGAACACTTCAACCGCAAGCCCACCGGCATGGTGTGCGTGCGCATCGACGGCCATGACGTGCTCTACCTCGCGGTGCAGGACCTGCGCTGCACGGAGGGTCCCGACATGTTCAACGAGGCCCCCACCGCCACGATCGTGCGCAGCGACGACCTGGGGCGCACCTGGACCTGGGCAGCCGAGCCCATGTTCACCGACCACGTCTTCACCACGGTGATGTTCGCCGACCTCGGCCAGGCCAACGGCGCATCCGACTGGGTGTACGCGTACGGCATCGACGGCAACTGGCGCACCTCGTTCTCGAAGATCGTCGACGACCCGACCGCACTGCACCTGGCGCGGGTGCCCACGGCGCGTGTGCAGGACCTCGCCGCGTGGGAGTTCTTCACGGGAACGGATGCCGACGGGTCACCGATGTGGGCGGCCGACGTGGCGCAGAGGCGGCCGGTGCTCGTGGATGAGCGCCGCCACTACCCGACCCCGGCCTTCGGCATGGAGGCGCACGACTTCACCGGCATCGCGCAGGGCGGGGTGGTGTGGAACCCGGGGCTCGGCAGGTACCTCTACTCCAGCTGGAGCGAGTACACCTTCGAGTTCTACGAGGCGCCCGAACCGTGGGGGCCGTGGAACCTGCTGCACAGCCACGACTTCGGGCACTTCCCGTGGCACGGGCCGCGCTCCCCGCTCGCCAAGCACGGCGGCTACGCGCCCACCATGCCGTCCAAGTTCATCTCCGATGACGGCCGCGACCTCTGGCTGCAGAGCAACTGGTTCGTGCCCGCCTCGTCCCGCGGCGGCAGGGCGTACTCCTTCGGACTGCGCCGCATCCGCTTCGACCCGGGCACGGATGCGGTGAGTCCGGCATCCGGAAACCTCGCCCTGCAGGATGCGTGGCCGATCTCGTCGCGCGTGCGCGAGGGGCAGGAGCAGGTCCTCAACGACGGCACGCGCGAGCACGCCGAGGACTCGGCGTTCGGGCCGGGCCACGGCGACGACGTGTGGGGCTACACCTGGGCCTCTCCGCGGCGGATGTCGCGGCTCGTGTACGCGCCGGGGCCGCAGGACTCGCTCGGCGGATGGTTCGCCGTCGGGCCACGCGTCGAGGTGCGGGTGGACGGCGAATGGATGCCGGCCACGGCGGTGCAGGTCTCCCCCATCTACCCGAACGACTTCACCGCGCTCGAGGCCGACGAGTACGTGTTCACCTTCGAGCCTGTCGTGGCCGACGGCATCCGCCTCGCCAGCGAGCCGGGCGGCGCGCTGCGCTACACCTCGATCGCCGAGCTCGAGGTGTGGGCGTAGGGCTCGGGGAATGACCTGAGCGCCTGGCGAAGGATGTCGATGCGATCTAGACTTGAAGGGCTCGCCTTCGCAGAGGGTTGAGAAGTAGGAGCCGGAACCCCCGTGATTGTCATGGGATCCGGCTCTCGCGCTTTCAGAGGTCGATTTGCCTCAGCACTGTGGAGCTGCGGAGCTGCTCGAACCATCGACCATCCCCTCCGGCCAGCGACTCGCCGAGGGCACCGAGCACTTGGTCGGCGATCCACAGCATCGGCTCCTCACTGGGGAACCCGTGTTGCACCCGGAGTCCGGTCGGCAGGGCTTGCCTCGTGCGGAGCACGTCGACGAGCTGACGATCACGACGCATGAGATTCGGCGGGCGGGCCTCGAGGGTCAGGAGTTCCACGCCGTCCGAATCGAGTTCCCACGCCAGTCGCTCGAGACAAAGCGCTCTGGCCCGCTCCTGCCGACGGAGGTCCACGGGCGCGGCAACAACGACCACATGGTAGGCGTTGAGATTCGCAATGACGTCGATCGCTTGAGTCCGACCCTTGGCGCCGAGGTCACGCCAGTGCAGTTTCGACTTCCCTCGGCGCAGATGCCGGAGTTGTTCCCGGTAGGTGTCCGTCGCCGAGGAGTCGCATACGACCGCACCGAGCAGGTAGCTCGGTCGGTCGACCCCGACAGTTCGTATGCTCTCGTCCCCCCACGCCTGCAGTTGAAGTGGTTGGCCGATCACATGCCGAGCTTGACACGCAGCTCGGACACCGGCCGCTACTTGATGCCCGAGATCTTGATGCCCTCCACGATGTAGCGCTGCAGCACGAGGCACAGGATGATGACGGGCGCCGCCGCGAGCGCCGAGCCCGCCATCAGCAGGCCCAGCTCGGAGCCGCGCTCGGCACGGAACATCGCCAGGTACTGCTGGATCTGGAACAGGTCGGGGTTCGAGATCACCATCACCGGCCACACGTACGAGTTCCAGAAGGCGAGGAACGAGGTCATCGCGACGACCACGAAGATCGGCTTCGACATGGGCACGAAGATGGAGATGAAGATGCGGAACCGCCCGGCGCCGTCGATGAACGCCGACTCCTCGAGCGAGCGCGGCACCGAGAGGTAGAACTGGCGCATGAAGAAGATCTGCGCCGCGGATGCCGCCCCCGGCAGGATCAGCACGGCGAGCGTGTCGAGCATGCTGAGTCTCGCGACGACGATGAACGAGGTGAGCAGGATCGCCATCCCGGGCAGCAGCATCGTGCCGATGACGATCACCCAGACGGTGCGTTTGAACGCGAAGTCGAGGCGCGCGAACACGTAGGCGGCCATCGAGTTGATGACGACGCTGAGGGCGGCGAAGATCAGCGCGCCGCCGAGGGTCACCCCGACGGTGCGGAGGAACGCGGGGTCGCCGAGGATCTGCGCGTAGTTCTCCCAACGCCACACGTCGGGCAGGAACTGGAACGGCATCCGGTTCACTTCGGTGCGCGACTTGAAGCCGGAGATCACCAACCAGGCGAGGGGGAACAGGGCGCCCAGCACGAAGAGGACGACGAGCAGGCCCTTCCCCCCGCCGACGACGATCCGGTTCGGGACCGACCCTCGCGGGCGTCGGTGCGGTCGGGTCGGACGGTTGGACGTCTCGGCGATGAGTGTCGTGGCGACCATGGGTCAGTCCTCTGCCTGTGCGGAGTTCAAGAATCGGAAGATCAGCGCCGAGATGGTGCCCATCACGATGAAGAGCAGGAAGGCGGCGGCGATCGAGTACCCGACCGTGATGTCGTCACGGAAGTGGGAGAAGATCAGCAGGTTGGGCAGCATGGTCGCGTTCTGCGGGCCGCCCTTCGTGAGCACGAGCGGCAGTTCGAACTGCTGCACGTTCGCCACGAACCCGGCGATCGCCAGGTACAGGATGATGTTGCGCATCAGCGGCAGCGTGATGCGGAAGGTGCGTTGCAGCCAGTTGGCCCCGTCGAGTTCGGCGGCCTCATAGTAGGTGACCGGGATGTCGAGCAGGCCCGCGAGCATGATGAGGGCGGCGATGCCGAGCCCCAGCCAGATCGCCGGCACCGCCATCGACGGCAGCGCGAGCGCCACATCCGCCAGCCAGGCCTGCGGCGGGATGCCGAGGAGGCCGATCACCCAGTTCGCGAGACCACCGTGGTACTGGTAGATGAGGATGAAGACGATCGACGCGATGACGGTCGAGATGACCGTCGGGATGAAGACGCTCACCTTCAGCGCCGTCGCGAGGCGGCGTCCGACCGTGGCGACCAGGCTCGCGAAGATGAACGCCAGGGTCAGCTGCACCGGCACGACGATGAGTGCGAACAGCAGGCCGCGGCCGACGGATTCGATGAACACCTGGTCGGTGAGCACCCGCCGGAAGTTGTCGAACCCGACGAACACCGACTCCTGGTAGAAGCTCCAGTCGAAGAAGCTGAGGTAGGCCGAGTAGACCATCGGCCAGATGACGAAGATGCCGAGCAGGACGAGGGCCGGCCCGAGCATGACGAATGCGATGACGGTGTCGCGGGGGGCGCGACGCGTGCGCCGCGCCCCCCGCGAGGTCTCACCGATGGTGATGCGTGAGGCCAAGGTCAGCCGTTCTTCTGTTCCGCCAGCCCGAGGTCGGCGATCACCTTCGTGATGGCCGCATCCGCTTCGGCCTGGGCCTCGGCGACGTCACCGCCGAGCATCGCCTTCTCGAGAGCGGTTCCCATCGCCAGGCTCACCTGCCAGTCGTAGGTGGGCTCCAGGATGGCCGACTTCGTCGACTCGACGAGCACGTCGTAGAACGGGTTCACCGACTTGCCGGAGTCCTCGGCGAGCTCGGCCGCGACGCTGATGCGCGGGGAGAGCTTCGAGAACTGCGTCTTGATGAAGTAGTCCTTCGGCACGGCGGTGTCTTCGGCGAGCAGCCAGCTGACGGCGGATGCCGCGGCTTCCGTCTTCTTCGACTTGGCGTCGACGCCGATCGTCCAGCCTCCGAGGGTGGCGCTCGAGCGCGAGGTGTCGCCGTCGATCGTCGGCATCGCAGCGACGCCGAGGTTCTCGATCATGTCGGGGTACTGGTTGATCAGCAGGCTGATGCCCCACGAGCCGTTCGCCATCATGGCGAGGGTACCTTCGCCGAGCGGCGCCGCATCCCCGTAGGGGCTGAGCGGCTGCTTGGCGATGACGCCCTTCGCGTAGAGGTCTTGGTAGAACTGGAACAGCGGCGTGTACGCCGGGTCGGATGCGAGCGATTCCGACCAGTCGTCGGAGATCGGCAGATGGCCGGCGGTGCCGTTCTGCGACGACCAGGTCGTCCACGAGAGTTCGACCGCGTTCTGCGCGAGCTGGAACGGGACGACGTTCGCGTCGGCGTCCTTCAGGGCGAGGCCGGCGTCGATGAGCTGGTCCCAGTCCTTCGGGGGGTTCGCCGGGTCGAGTCCGGCGGCCTCGAAGTACGCCTTGTTGTAGAGCAGCAGGGCGCTGGGTTCGTAGAGCAGCGGGTAGGCGTACTGCTCGCCGTCGACGGTGACGGCGTCGAGGAAGCGCGGCTCCAGGTCGTTCCACGCCTCCTGGTCGATGAGGTCGGTGATCGGCGCGAGTTCGCCGTTGCGGGCCTTCATCGGCACGGCCGAGTAGTTCATCGTGTACATGTCGGGGGCGTTGCCGGCCGCCTGCGCGGCCTTCATCTTCTGCTCCCACGCGTCGCCGGGCACGACGGTCAGCTTGATCTGCACGTCGTCGTGCGCTGCGTTGAACGCGGCGACCTGCTCCTTGTACCAGGCGTTGTCTTCTTCCGAGAACTGGTTCTGCCAGAACGAGATGGTGTTCTCATCCGTCTCGCCTCCGGGTGTGCTGCTGCCGCAGCCCGTCAGCGCGAGCGCTCCGACCGTCACGACCGAGACGGCTAGGGCAAGGGATCGGTGCTTCATTGGATCTCTCCTCAGGTGATTGCGTTGCAAGGGGGTGTTTCAGTAGGTGGTGAGCGAATAGTCGTCGACCTGCACCCACATGTCGCCGTTGTCGGTCCAGATGCCGGTGAACAGGTCGACTTGGGTTCGAGATCCGCTGTTGAAGGTCACGCTGTAGCGGGTCCACGAGCCGACGGAGGTGAAGTTGACCTCGGAGATCGGCGCCCCGCCGACGTTGCGGACCCCGAAGAACCCGTTGTCGTTGTTCGCCGATGTGCGCAGCCAGCCCGTCATCCGGTAGTTGGTGTTGGGCGTGACGGTGACCACCTGGTGCAGGTTGTGCCAGCCGGAGTTGTAGCGCACGAAGCCGTTGCGGTCGCCGGAGAAGCCCCAGATGCCGTTGTCGACCCCGCAGTTGCCGGCGCACACCCACGGGCTGCTGAGCGTCGCGGTGGTCTGGCGCTCGAAGCTGGGGTCCTGCACGAGGTTCGGGTTCGCGACCCCGCCGCTGGGGGTGAGCCCGACCTTCATGAGGTACACGTTGTACGGGTCCCACTCCGAGAGCGCGAAGTAGAGCTCGGAGCCCGACGACCACGGGTGCATGAACCCGCCGTAGGGGCCCGGGTAGTCGGCGTCGCTGACGATCACCTGCGGCGAGCTCCAGGATGCGGTCGGGCCGGTGGCGGAGCGCAGCACGATGTCGCTGCCCTGCATGTAGGTCATCAGCCATTTGCCGCTGTACGCGTTCTTCTGCACCGACAGCTCGGCGACGGGCGCCGAGATGATGGCGGTCGCGGCGGATTCGGTGGCCGACCAGGTCGAGCCGGTCCAGTACTCGTACGAGGCCTTCGTGAGCACGGATGCCTCGGCGACGCGGGCGAGGTAGGCGGCGCCGGTGCGCCCGTTCGGCGTGCCGAACATGTAGACGTATCCGCCGTCGCGGACGAAGGCGACCATCTGGAACTTGTTGGTGCCGCTGGGGTTGTTCCACACGGGTCCGCCGGCCGTGGTCCAGTTCTGGCCGTTGTCGTCGGAGTACGCGATGGCCGCGTAGTTGGTGTCCCACGATCCGGGGACGCCCCAGTGCCGCACCGACATGTAGGCCATGTACTGGCGCGTGCCGACGGAGACGCCGGCTGTGGGGATGACCGTCATCTCGACGTTGTCGATCTTCTGGCTGGGGATGAGCTCCTTGGCGTGGCCGGGGGTGTTGGTGGCCGCGCTCTGGAAGCTCATGCCGTCGGCGAGGTTGGTGTCGTTGCTGCGCAGCAGCACCTGGCTGCGCCAGTCGTTGCCGTTGCCGCCGGGCGGGGCCCAGGTGTTACCGAAGGTGTCGCCGAAGGCGGTGAGGATCTGGCCCGCGCCGTTGTCCCACATGATGCCGAGGTCGGTCGAGTAGACGCCCCAGTTGGCGGGGGTGTTGCTGATCGAGCCGGGGCCGGTCATCTTGCTCACCATGACCGCGGGGGAGGTGGCGGTGGTCGCCTCCGCACGGTTCGAACCCTGCGAGAGCAGCAGTCCCGCTCCGAGGCCGATCACGGCGACCCCTGCGATCCAGCGTGAAATTCTCCGAGCCATCTCACCCTCCTTGGCGAGCTCCGGACGATCGTCGTCGATCGATAGCGTCAGGTTAGACGAAATCGATTTCAAGCGCAATCGGTCGACCCGTCCTAGGACCCCTTCACCAGATCCACCGAGAACCAGAACACGTTGTACGGCCCCCACAGCGACAGCGTGAAGTAGATCCGGCGGCCGTCCTCCGACACGTACCGCGGGTTCAGGTACGGCGAGTAGAGACCCGGGTAGTCGACCGCCGAGACCATCTCGATCGGGTCGCCCCACGGCCCCCACGGGGTGACGCCCTCGCGGATGTAGGCGTTGCCCGCATCCGAGTACGTCATGATCCACCGCTCGAGGTACTCCGACCACATCACGGAGAGCTCGCCCACGGTCGGATCGACGATCGTCTCGGCGTCGTCGAGCTGCTCGCTCCAACGGGGTGCCCCGTCGCCATCGACGCCGGCGAAGTAGCTGTACGCCGAGAGGTCCTCGACCGCCTCCGTCGTCGCCGGCACGCGCATCAACTGCACCCCGCCGAAGCGCCCCGAGGGGATGCCCCACAGGTACAGGTACTCGGTGCCGGCGTCCTGCACATGGGATGCCGCGAGCTGCACGAAGTTCGAGTCGCCCGGCCACTGGGGGGACTCGAGCGGAGTCCACGTCTTCCCTTGATCCACGGACTTCGCGAGGCCTGCGAAGTTGGCATCCCACGCTCCCGGCTCGCCCCAGAAGTTCACCGACATGTACTGGATGTAGAGCGTCTCGCCGACCGCGAAGCCGGCCGTGGGGATCTTCGTGACCTCGCCGTTGCCGGTGTTCGCATCGTGCTCGCCTTCGACCAGCGCGGCCGCCCAGCCGACCTCGTCGAGCGGGGCCCATCCGTCGAAGGTGATCCCGTCGGATGGGTCGGTGTCGGTCGTGTAGGCGGAGACGTTCGAACGCCAGATGCCGCCCTGGCCGCCGATGGAATCGGGGTCGCGCTCGCCGAAGGTGTCGCCGAAGAAGAAGTAGGTGCGATCGCCCAGGTTGGCCATCGAGCCGAGGTCGGTTCCGGCCACCGCCACCGCTTCGGTGTCGTTGATCGCACCGGGTCCCGTGAGCTGCGCGATCTCGGTGAGCCGCTCCACTCCTTCGAGCACCATCGGCTTGTCCTGATCGGCGTCGACCTGCGGGAGCGAGCCCGAGCATCCCACCAGAGCCGCCAGGGTCGTCGCCGCTGCCGCCGAGCCCATCGTGCGCGCCATCTTCTTCGATCGCCCCGCGTTCATCGCAACCTCATCTCGTCGCCGATCGCCCGCTTGTCGCCGCGAATCGTGAAATCGATTGCAAGCGTAGGGGACGAGAATCGGTTCCGTCGAGCCTCCGGACGGAACTCGCGGGGCGCGCCCCTGACGCTCGACACCGACCGCCTTTCAGCGACCCCGGGGGCGTGCGGTATGTATTGGTGGGACGGTCCGTCTCCGACGTCGCCGCCACGCACCCCGAGCCCGACAGCATCCGAAAGGCGCGCCCATGACCGACGTCCTGATCCTCACCGGGTCGCCCGGATCGGGGAAGAGCACCGTCGCGCGGCTGCTGGCCCAGCGCTCCCCCCGCTGCGTGCTCCTCCACACCGACGACTTCTGGCACGCGATCGTTCGCGGTGGGGTCGCGCCGTACCTCCCCGAGGCCGACGAGCAGAACCAGACGGTCGTCGGGATCATCGCCGAGACGGCCTTCGGGTACGCGTCCGGCGGATACACGACGATCGTGGACGGGATCGTCGGCCCTTGGATGCTGCACCACTATCAGCGCGTGGCCCGCCGGCATCCCGGGGTCGCCGCGCACTACGTCGTGCTGCGCCCCGACCGCGGGACGGCCCTGCTGCGGGCTCAGCAGCGCACCGCACCCGACGCGCTCGTCGAGACGGCGCCGATCGTCGACCTGTGGGAGCAGTTCGGCACCCTCGGCGCGTATGAGGATCACACCGTCGACACGTCGCAGCTGGATGCCGAGCAGAGCGCCGACGCCGTGCACCGAGCCGTCGCCACCGGACGGATGCGTCTCGATCGTTCTTGACAGTTAGATCTCTAACGATTAGAGTTCTAACTATGAACGCCGACGGACCCACCCTCTCCAGCACGCTCGACCTCGTGCGCTGGATCGGATGGGCGCAACGCAAAGCCGGAGAGGACTGGATCCGCGAACGCGAACTCAGCCACGAGCAGGCGTTCGCGCTCGGCTACCTCGTGAAGAGTCCCGGGGCGATCCAGCGCGACCTCGCCGAACTCACCCGCACGAGCGCGGCGAGCGTCTCGAGCCTCCTGAGCGGGCTCGAAGCGCGCGGCCTCATCGAACGACGCACGGCGCCGGGCGACGAGCGCAGCAAGCGCGCGTACGCGACAGCCGCCGGCGCCGAACTGATCGCCGGGTTCGACACCGCCATGGCATCCGCCGACGACACCATCCTCGCCCCCCTGAGCGAGACCGAACGCACCACCCTCCACGACCTCCTCGCGAAGATCACCGCCGAGCTGCCGCGGCCCGTGCGCTAGCCGGGCAGCGCCCGCAGCGCGCCCCCGCGTCCACACCCCCTCCGCCGTGCCGGCGTCTGCCGGCGCGCGCTCGAACCTGCCCGGAAAGGAGCAGTCATGAGCACCACGACCCCCGAAACCCGCACCAACCGCTGGTACCTCTCCTCCGCGCCGATCCTGCGCGCGCTCGTGCACCTGTGCGCGCCGATGGCCGCCGCGATGATCGTCGGCGCCGTCTACAACGTCATCAACGCCGGCTTCATCGGCTCGCTGCACGACAACGTGCTGCTCGCCGCCGTCACCCTCGGCACGCCCATCCTCGGTCTCGTCATGGCGGTCGGCGGCGTCTTCGGCGTGGGCGGCGGCGCCCTCATCTCCCGCCTGCTCGGCGGCTCCGAACGCGAACCCGAGAAGGCCGGCGAGATCAAGCACGTCGCGTCGTTCGCCGTGTGGGGCTCGGTGATCGCCGGAGCCGTGCTCGGTGCAGCCGGCCTGCTGCTGCTCGGCCCCCTCGTAACCCTGCTCGGCGCGGATGCGGCGACGGCATCCGCGACCGGCTCCTACGTGGCCGTCATGCTCGCGTTCGTGCCCGTGCTCGCCGCCGCCTTCTGCCTCGAACAGCTGGTGCGCGCCGAGGGCGCCTCCCGCCAGGTGATGGTGGGGCTCATCGCATCCACGATCGCCAACCTGGCGCTCGACGTGCTGTTCATCCTGGTGCTGCCGTGGGGTGTCGCCGGCGCGGCGCTCGCCACCGGGCTCGCGAACCTCGGAGTGGTCGTCTACTTCGTGGTCTGGCTGCAGCGCAACAGCGAGCACGTGAGCCTCGCCCCGCGCTGGTTCACGCTCTCCCCCGCCGTGCTGAAGCCGGTCTTCGGCGTCGGTGTCGGCGAGCTGCTTCAGACGTCGTTCCTCATCGTCACCTCGCTCGTGCTCAACAACCTGGCGGCCGCCTACGGCGACGGCCCGCTCGCGGCGATGGGAGTCGCCGTGCGCATCGCACAGGTTCCGGAGTTCCTGCTGATGGGCGTCACCCTCGGTGTGCTGCCGTTGCTCGCGTACGCCTACGGCAAGGGCGACCGCACGCGCCTCACGGCCGCGCTGCGCGCATCCGCCATCACCGTGGGTGGCATCGGCGCCGTCTTCTCGGTGGCGCTGCTGGTGTTCCGCGACCAGGTGGTGACCGCGTTCATCTCCGACCCGTCGGTGCTCGCGCTCGGCGTCACGATCCTCACGGCGCAACTGGTGGCGATGATCGCGAACGGATTCGCGGGCCTCATCACCTCCCTGTTCCAGGCGACGGGACGGGCGCTCGCCGCCACCGTGATGTCGGTCACACAGGGCGTGCTGTTCATCCCCGTCGTGATCCTCGGCAACCTCTGGTTCGGCCTGCCCGGCATCATCTGGGCGCTCACCGTCACCGAAGCCGCGGTGCTGCTCGTGGGAGCCGGGATGTGGTTCGCGTCCCGCCGGGCGATCGATCGAGGCCTCGCCGAGGGCAGCGCCGAGCGCGCCGACGCCTCGCTGGCGGATGCCCCCGCATGAGTCGGGGCAAGTAGCGCGGACCGGCGGGTGCGGTGCCGGTCCGCGCTACGACTCAGGCCCTGCGCTGACGGCGCCGGACGAGCACCATCGCCCCACCCAGTACTGCGGCGAGCAGTGCGGAGAGAGCCGCGATCAGAACCATCGGAGTCGCGCCCGTGCTGGCGAGCGCGTCGATCACCGAGACGGTCGTCGCGGTGCGCGGCGCGGGCGTGCCCTCCGCCGTGAGCGACAACAGGGTGGGGTCGCTGACGACGACGTTGGTGAGCTCAGTCCCTGACGCAGTGCTCGAGCGGACGCCCACCGAGTAGGTGATCGTCGCGGTCTCGCCCACGGCCAGGCCGCCCGTCCAGGTCAGGTGCCCGCCCGCCACGTCGACGGTTCCGCGGTCGGCGCGCGCATCGGCACGGTAGTCCGCGCCGGCGAGCACGTTCGTGAGGTCGTCGTCGATCGCGACGGGGTCGGCATCCGGGATGTCGACCGTTCCCGTGTTCACGACCCGCACGGTGTAGGTGACCGTGTCGCCGGGAGCCACCCGCGTGGCGCTCGCCGACTTCAGCACCTGCACCGCCGGCAGGCCGGTGGCGGTCGCCGAGCACGCCGTGGAGGCATCGCAGTCGGCCCCCGAGGGCGTCGACGGGTCTGTCTCCAGCGGAAGCGCTGCGAACGCGACGTTGTCGAGCTCGCCGTCGCCGCCCTCACCGATCGTCACGTCGTAGCTGAGGGTCACGGTGCCGCCGGATGCCAGTGCACCGCGCCACGAGATCCGCTCCCCCACCGTGGTGATGGTTCCCGCGGCGGGTGTCGCCGTCACGGCGCCGGAGAGCGCCGCATCGTCGAGCACGCCCGTGAGGTCATCCCACACGACAGCCGGGAACTGCGTGGTGAAGGCACCGTCACCGACGTTGCGGATCACGATCTCGTAGCTCGCCGTCGACCCGATACGGGGAACGGCATCCGCGACGACCGTCTTCTCGACCTCGATCTCGGGCACCAGCAGGTCGGCTGCGGCGTCGGCGTCGCTCGTGACCGCGCCGCCGACCCCCGAGACGACGGTCGCCGTGTTCGCGAAGCCGTCCGGCAGCGAACCCTGGCCCGCCGCGAGCACCACCCGCAGGGTCACGTCGAACGCGTGCACCGCGTTCGCACCGATGGCGGTGCCGCCGGCGACCAGCTGCAGCTGGGTCTGCCCATCCCATCCGGCCACCACTGCCGGGCCACCGCTGCGCGCGGATGCCGACTGCACGGTCACCGTCGAACCCGCCGGGAAGTCGAGCTCGTCGACGAGGCCGTAGCGGAGCACCACGGCGGACGGGTTGCTCACCGACATCGTGTACGACACGAGCCAGGAGCCGTCGGCCTGCTGAACGGGAACCCCGGCGACCGTCTTCGTGACGGCCGGGTCGTGGATGGTGGCGCACGCCTCGGCGTCAACGGTCGCGGCGCCCGAGCTCAGCGTCGCGCGGTTGAGCAGGCCGGTGCCCGTCTCCCCCGCACCGAGGGTGCAGTCGGCCGCGGGATCGTCGCCCGTGAGCGAGCCGGTGTCGACCGTCACCCGCACCGCGTAGCTGTGCGAACCGCCCGCGGGCAGGAGCACGCCTTCCGCGAGCAGCGCATCGCCGGCACCGTTCCAGCCCGGGTTGACGGAGGGCAGCGCGCCGGAGGGTGCGGACACGACGACCGGCGAGCCGACCACCGAGATGCCGGCGCCGAAGCCGAACTCGTCACGGACGGTGTAGCGCACGGCCGCAGTCGTCGACGGGTTGCCCACCTCGATGCCGTAGACGAGCTGCCACGAGCCGTCAGGCTGCTGCACCTGCGAGAGCACCGACTTGGTCACGCCGGGCAGCGGCACATCGGGCACGCCAGCGCACGCCGTCGCCCCCGAGACACGCGATCCGACCGTGATCTCGGCGACGTTCAGCAGGCCGCCGGTCGCATCGCTCGGCGAGCACTGCACGTCGGCGGTGAGGCCACCGGGCACCCGGAACTGCACGGTGACCGTGTAGGCGTGCTGCGCCGGGGTCGAGTCGTTCGCCGCGGCCATGATCGAGCCGCTCCCGAGACGGGTCTCGCCCGCGCCGTCGAAGTCGGGGTTCACCGTTCCGCCGGTGGTCGTGGCGGTGACCGCCGCGACCGTGACGCCCGTCGGAAGCTCGAGCGTGTCATCCACCGTGTAGGGAATGCCGCCCGCGACGGTCGTCGTCGACCGGTTGGTAACGAGCACCTCGTACACGACGGTCCAGATTCCGGTGGCCGGGTCCTGAACCGGCGCGCTCGCCACCGTCTTCACGACACTCGGGTCTGTGGCGGGCTCGCAGGCCGCGGCGAAGGCGCTCGCCGTGCCCGAGCGAACCGTCGCGAGGTTGCGGAACCCGGTTCCGCTCTCACCGGCGTCGAGGCGGCAGTCCGCCGCAGCCGATTCGGAGTCGACGGCGCTCGGGTCGACGACCACCTGCACCTGGAACACGTCGCTCGCGCCGGCCGGCAGCAGCTGACCGCGCACGGCGGCGACGGCCGACTCGCCGTTCCATCCGGATTCGAGCGAGGCATCCGTGGAGGAGATGGTCGCGTCGACGATGCTCGCACCCGCCGCGAACTGCAGGTCGTCGTCGAGGTCGTAGCTGGTCGCGAACTGGCTGCTCGGGTTGGTGACGACGATCTCGTAGCCGATCGTCCACTCACCCGAGGTGGCGTCGACGGAGGTCGACACGACGCGCTTCTGAATCTGCGGCGTCGGCAGCGGGGTCACCGCTGCACACGCCGAGGCGCTGTCGACCTCCGTCGCGCTTGTTCCCGCGAAGAGGGTCACCGCGTTGGCGTACCCCCCGGTACCTGCCGGTGCGCAGGCGAAGCTGCTGGCGGTCCCGGCCCCCGCCGGAACGGCCGCGTGCAGCGTCACCGTGTAGACCCGTGTGGCGGGAACGCTTGCGGATGGCGCCGCCGCGACGCGGTCGGCACCCGTGAGAAGGGCGGTGCTGGCGTCCCCGTCGAACGCCGGGTCGAGCGGTGCGCCCGCCGGTCCTGAGGCGGTCACGCCGAGCACCTGCACACCCGCGGGGAGCGCGAGCGTGTCATCGAGCGTGAACGGCAGGCCGGCGGCCGGTGCCGCGTTGGGGTTCGTGACGGTGATCGTGTAGGTGACGATCCAGGTGCCGTCGGGCTGCTGCACGGGCGTCGCGACGGTCTTGTCGACGGTCGGCGCGACGGGCGATGCGCACACTTCGGCGGCGACGGGGTCGTCTCCGTCGGCGGTGAGGGTCGCCACGTTGGCGAAGCCGCCCGGAACGCCCGCGGTGCAGACAGCCGCCGCGGTTCCTGCGACTCCTGCGGCGTCGGCCACCACGGTCACGCGGTAGCTGTGCACCCCGTCAGCGGGTACCTGGGCGGTGGCCAGCAGGCCGGTCCCGGTCCAGGGGGCGGGGGTCACCCCGGCCGGCGCGGATGTCAGCGTGGCACTGACGATCGTGATCCCGGGCCCGAACTTGGGGGAGTCCTCGAGCCGGTAGCCGACCGGGGCGGTCTGGTTGAGGTTGGTGACGTCGATGTCGTAGACGATCGTCCAGCGGCCGTCGTCACCCTGCGTGAACGACGAGATGCGCTTGTCGATGAGCGGTGCGAACGGGGTGCTGGTGGTGGCGCACGAGACGCCCTCCGGGTCGACCCCGGCGGCGCAACTCGACACGTCTCCGGATGCGTAGACGGTGTTCACGAGACGGCGGTCGCCCGCCGAGCCGTCGCCGACCTGCACACGGTAGGTGAGCTGGGCCACTCCGCCTGCGGCGAGCTCGCCCGACCAGGTGAGCAGTCCGCCGGTCGGGTCGGCGACAGCCGAAGGCGAGCCGCTCCCGATCACGATGCCGGCCGAGCCTGCGACGAACGTGGCGTCGTCGAGCAGCAGCGAGAGGTCGTCGACGACGACGACGGGTGTCGCCGCGTCGTAGTCGGCGGTGCCGGAGTTGGTGATGGTGACGGTGTACTCGACCGTGTCGCCCGCGCGCACACCGGCGGCGGGAGCATCGCTCGCCTTCGTGACGGTGAGGCGGCGCAGGTCGTCCACGTCGGAGTCGGTCGCCTCGAGGTTCTCGGTCGGGTCGGCCGGGTCGACCGCCACGGCGCGGGCCGTGTTCGACACGACACCGCTCGCCGCTGCGACGACACGCACCGTGACACTGCGGGTGAACTCGGTCACCCCGGCGCCTGCGACATCGTCGCCTCCCGCGCTCGGGGCACCCGTCTCGTCGAGGTCGACGGCGGCCCAGGTGACGGTGCCGCCCGACCCGTCGGCGGCCGCCCCGCTCAGGGTTCCCCCGTCGGAGGCCGACACGAAGCGCACGCCTGCGGGCAGCGCATCCGTCAAGGCCACACCGGTGAGCGACTCACCCACCAGCTGAGACCGCACGACGATCTGGTACGTGTACTGGTCGCCGATCGCCACGACCGTTCTCGAGTCGTCCTTGTCGACGTCGAGGGCGGGGCTCAGGGCGACGACCCGCATGCAGCCTTCGGTGTCGTTGTTCGCTGCCACGGGGTCGACCATGCGGCCGGCCACCTCGGCCGTCACGCACAGCGACGCGGCCGCAGCGCTGGGGACCACGGACACCTCGAGCGGGCGCGGCGTGCCGAGGGCGATGGTGGTGATCGCACCGGAGCCGTCGACCGGCTGGCAGGAGAGTTCGACGGGGCCGGCCACGGGGGCGGTCTCGCCCTCGGCGGTGCAGGTCCAGCCGGCGGGTGTCAGCGAGCTGACGGTGAGGCCGGCGGGGATGTCGACGGTCACGGTCGCGGGCGCGTCGACCGAACCTCCGTGATTGGTCACGACGAACGGCACCACACCGGGGCGACCGACCTGGAGCGGCAGGCGCTCGGGCACCGTCACGGCGAGGTCGGCCTCAGCGGTGACCGCGCACACGGCGGGCGGCTCCGAGGGCACCGTCTGGGCGGTGTCGATCGCGATCGAGTTGCAGGCGATGGAGTCGGCGGTCGCGCCGGTTCCGACGCCGGCCGTGTAGGTGAAGCTCACCGACTGCCCGGGGGCGAGGGTGCCGCCGTAGGTGGCGCGGATGGCCTTGGCCCCCGCAGCCGTCGCACCCCAGGTGCCCGACGTCGCTCCGCTGAAGACTTCGGCGCGCGGCGGGTTGGTCGAGCTCGAGTAGCTCAGGGTCAGCCCCGCACTGACGTTCGAGGTCGACACGAGCGTCTCGTCGAAGGTCGACCCGCGCGGCGTCGCCGCCGTGCCGTCACTCGTGCCGGTGTCGCCCACGTACGGCAGCACGTCGTAGCCGACGACGCCCGTGAGGTTCGCGTTCCCGGTGTTCTGGATGGTCACGCGGTACTTGATCGAGCTCTCGGATGTCGACACCGGAACGGGTCGGGTCGGGTCGCCCAGCCACTCGCATCCGTCCGTGGCAGTCGCATCGGGGCGGCAGATCTCCTTCAGCACCGAGGCGCCTGCGGCCGACGACACGAGGATGCTCTGCGCCGCGTTCGCGAACCACTCGGTCGTGAGCCCGTCGCCGTCGGCGTCGGGCGCGTCGGCGACGCCGCCGGTGAAGGTCGCGTTGGTGTTGTTCCAGACGTTGCGGGAGTCGCCGATCCACACGTTCGCGGTGCTCGTCGTTCCCGCCGCGACCGAGTAGGTGGGAGTCGCGACGACGGTCATCGTGGGAAGGGTGGCGTTGCGCCCGAACAGGGTGCCTGCGGGCCACGAGGCGACGACGAGCTGCCGCTCGACGCCCGAGAAGGTGGCGGTCCGGTAGGTGAAGGTGACGCCGGCCGGGACCGCCGCGGCGAACGCAGCGGAGCCGTTCTTCACCGTCCACCCGGTGGGTGCGACGAACACGTACTGCGGGGCGAAGTCGGATGTGCCGCCGAAGCGGGCGGTCGTGCCGTTGACCGAGAAGGTCACCTCGCGTCCGGGCACCGCCTGGCCGCCTCCGGCGACCACGGGCGTGGCCGGGAAGGCCGCGGCGATGGCGGGGAAGATGTTCGCGGTCGGCCATCCGCGCAGGTTCACCTGGCGCGTGGCCGTGCCGGTGAACGTGCCGGTGATCTCCGGGTAGTCGGGGTAGGTCATCGTCGCCGACATGGTGTCGGTGCGCACACCGGTGGCGGTACCGGGAGCGACGGTGTAGATGAAGTTGGCGCGGAAGAGCGTGCCGACGCCGGTGTCTGCGGGGCGGATGTTGCCTGCCGCGAGCACCCCGCTCGTGAGGGTGGCCGCGGTGAAGCGGCAGTCGGGCGTCGCGCCGACCAGGGTGCTGAGGCTCAGGTTCGCCTGCTGCACGGTTCCGCTCACCGGCGTGCTGGTGCCGCACTGGTAGGTGTAGTCGATGGTCGGCAGGGGCGCCGTCGCCGTCACCTGGATGGTGGTGACCGGCATCCCGGGCTGGTCGAGCTGGCTGTCGGTGATCGTCGCGACGCCGGGCACGTTGCCGGCGTTGTAGGCGGAGACCTGCCACTGCTTGGTGTTGTTGCCGAACGGGGCGAGCGCCTGTCCGGGGGTGCACGCACGGCCCCAGTCGTCGAATCCGGAGGTGTCGCAGACGAGCCCGGTGACCACCGGGGGCACGTACACCTGGCGGATGGCGGAGCCGCCGTCGTCGTTGGTGGAGTCCTTGACGACGTTGAGGCGACCGAAGGGGTCGTAGCAGGAGACCGAGTGGGTGGCGCTGGCGCTGGCGGACTTCTTCGTGCGGACGGTGTCGAGGTAGGTGACGTCGACGCTCACTCGGGGCTGGACGTTCGTGTCGAAGTTGCAGCCGTCGGTCGCGTCGGGGAAGTTCGCGGCGGGGTAGTTCACGACCACGTTGCGGGGGGCGTAGCACGGTCCGGTCACGTTCCAGGTGCCGGATGACGCCGCCGTGGAGCCCCAGCCGCCGCCCGCGCAGTAGGTGGGCGACGCCTCGGTTCCCTGAGCCCAGTTGACGGTGTGGGTGGCGGAGTCGTAGGTGCCGCCGCCGTCGGCGCTCACGAAGACCGCCTGCGCCGGCAGCTCCATCCGCACCGTGTGGTTGCCGGCCGCCTGCAGGTTGGCCGCGCCGTAGATGTTGCCGCCGGTGAGGCCCATCGCGCCGCTGTTCATGCGCACCTGGTAGCCGACGTTCACGCCCGGCTTCACTGTGCCGGGGCTGGTGATGACGATGCCCGGGGTGGCGGGCACGTTGATGTTCCACGTCACCGGGGATGCGGTCGCGGCGACGGGCGCCGTCGCGTTGGGCGACTCGATGGTGGCCGAATGGACGATCTGGAAACCGTTCGGGTACAGCTGCGCAGGCACGATGGTGCGGTTGATCGACGCGGGGAAGGCGTAGACCATGAGGAAGGACCCGGAGACGCCCGCCGGTACGTTGCCCAGCGACACGAGCTTGCCCGTGGTGTCGTCGCCGCTGATGGTGCCGCCTGCGGTGGGCGCGGTCCAGGTGGAGTAGCTGAGCAGGTTCGGCCCCCATGCCCCGAGGTACGAGGAGGCGACGGGGATGCCGTAGGGGTTGGGCTGCGGCGCGCTC
>Ga0160436_1000384_pt1 | contig 18412 bp, 20 predicted proteins | sample HID1973M_E0MG_FD_108264 | JGI IMG/M metagenome (GOLD analysis project Ga0160436, IMG submission 108264) | Enriched mosquito-associated microbial communities from UW Madison campus, WI, USA - HID1973M_E0 MG | ecosystem: Host-associated > Arthropoda: Insects > Digestive system > Unclassified ...
AGCAGGTCTTCCCCGCCGAACTTCACCTCGGTGCCGCCGTACTTCGAGTAGATGACCTTGTCGCCGACGGCGACGTCGAGCGGAACGCGGTTGCCGTTGTCGTCGATGCGGCCGGGGCCGACTGCCACGACTTCGCCCTCCTGGGGCTTCTCCTTGGCGGTGTCCGGGATGACCAGACCCGACGCGGTGACCTGCTCCGCTTCGACCTGCTTGATGACGATGCGATCCTCGAGCGGCTTGATGGAGACCGACACGTGTGACCTCTTTCTGAAGACTGGGATTGGCACACTCCCTTCGAGAGTGCCAGGACAACTATAGGCCCCAGTTAGCACTCATTCAATCCGACTGCCAACGGCGATACGGTGTGGGGATGACCCCCGAGGAGCTGCGCGCCCTGCTGTCGCCCGAGGGGCTGCGCCTGCTCGACGAGGTCGGCGACGTCGCCGCCGATGCCGACGTGCTGCGGATCGTGTCGCGCCTGCGGTCGGCGGGGCACCCGACGGAGCTCGTCGCGGCGGTGCTCACCCAGGCCCGGCTGCGCACGCGGGCGCGTGCCAAGTTCCACGAGTTCGCCGGACGGATGCTGTTCACCCCCGACGGTTTGGAGCAGGCGACCCGCCTGCAGGTGGCGGCGCAGCACGCCGGCCGGTTCGCACGCGCGGGCATCGCATCCGTCGCCGACCTGGGCTGCGGCATCGGCGCGGACGCGCTCGCCTTCGCGAGCCTCGGGATGCGCGTCGTCGCCGTCGACCGCGACGAGGTGACGGCGGCCGTCGCCGCATACAACCTGGCGCCGTTCCCGGATGCGCAGGTCGTGCACGGCGACGCACTCGCCGACGAGCCGGCCGACGTCGACGGGCTGTGGTTCGACCCCGCCCGCCGCAGTGCCGGACGACGCCAGAGCGACCCGGCCGATTGGTCGCCCCCGCTCGACGCGGTGTTCGCACGCGCGGCCCAGAAGCCCACCGGCGTGAAGCTGGGGCCCGCGCTCGATCACGCCCTCCTGCCCGAGGGGGTCGAGGCGCAGTGGGTGTCTGTCGACCGCGACGTCGTCGAGCTCGTGGTGTGGTCGGGCGCCCTGGCGCGTGACGGCGTGGGACGCGCGGCACTGCTGCTCGGCGGGGACCGACCCGAAGAGCTGACCGCTCCCGCGGAGGCGCCGGACGCCGAGCCCGGCACCCTCGGCGAGTACCTGCTCGAACCTGACGGCGCCGTCATCCGGGCACGCCTCATCGGCGAGCTCGCGCGACGCGTCGACGGGCGGATGCTCGACCGGACCATCGCGTGGGTCACCACCGACGCCGAACCGGCGACGCCCTTCGGTCAGGCGTTCCGGGTGCGCGAGGAGCTCCCGTTCGACGAACGCAAGCTCAAGGCCGCACTGCGCGAACGGGGCATCGGAACCCTCGAGATCAAGAAACGCGGAGTCGACGTCGACCCCGCCGCGTTCCGGACCCGCCTCTCGCTGAAGGGTGCCGAGATGGCCACCCTCGTGCTCACCCGCATCGCCGGGCGCCGCGTGGCGATCCTCGCCGACCGGGTGGGCACGTAGCGCTCACCGGAACGCCGAAGGGGCGGGATGCCGCGCATCCCGCCCCTTCGTGAACCGTTCGGAGATCAGCCGACGTAGTAGCCGGTGGAGTTGATCAGCGCGAAGTAGGCGATGATGCCGACGATCGAGATGAGGCCGATGATGACGCTCAGGCCGATCGCGACGAAACCGGTGATGATGCCGGTGAGCGACATCCACTTCGGGGCTGCGGGCTCCTTCTTCTTCGACTGGAAGCCGAGGATGACCGCCACGATGCCGGGGATGAGTCCGAGGCCGTAGGCGAACGCGAGCAGCACGCCCACGATGCCGAGGATGAAGGAGACGATGCCGAGGGTCTGCTTGACCGGCGCAGCGGGCGCGTAGCCCGGAGCCGCGGCGGGCGCGGCGTACGGGTTCGCGGCGGGCGCGGCGGGCGCCGCGTACGGGTCGGCGGCGGGAGCGGCGGGCGCCGCGGGAGCGGCAGGCGCTACCGGCGGAACGACCGGCTCAGCCGGGGCCGAGGGCGCGACGGGCTCGGAAGCAGCCGGCGTCGGCTCCTCGGGAGTCGAGGGGGTGTTGGTGGGGTCGGTCATTTCCGAGCTCCTTCATGTGGCGGACTCCGCCCATGCTCCCAGCGTCGCCGCACGCGTGTCAACGCGCGCAGCGGGCGTCAGAGCCAGCCGCCCGAGGAGGGGATCGCGAACCAGGCGACGATGAACAGGATGTAGAAGACCAGGAACGCGACCATCACGTAGCCGACCACGAGGCCCGCGATCGCCATCCCCTTGCCGCCCTCGCCCGTGCGCTTGATCTGGCTGAGCGCGATGTGCCCGGTGACCACCCCGCCGATCGCGGTGATCCAGGTGAGCAGGCCGACGAGCGACAGCACCATCGAGGTGATCGCGAGGGGGTTGGTGCGCGGCGCGTAGGAGTAGGCGGCGCCGCCGACGGTGTAAGGCGCGGGCATGTACGGCGCGGGAACCGTCGGGTTCGGCTGGTAGGGGCTCGCCGCCGCGTACGGGTTGGGCGCCGGGGATGCGGCAGGTGCCGCAGGAGCCACGGCTGCCGCAGGAGCCACGGGTGCGGCGGATGCTGCGGGCGCAGCCGCGTACGGGTTCGGCGCGACGTACGGGTTCTGCGCGACGTACGGGTTCTGCGCCACATACGGGTTCGGCGCCGTGTGCGAGGCGCCCGGTGCGGCGTAGGCTCCCGGCTCCGGCACGGGGGCGACGCCCTCAGGCTGTTCCGGCGTCGGGTGGGTGGTGTCGGACAAGAGGTCCCCTTCCGTGTCACGACATGGTGGCAGCCGCCGCCGACGAGCGGCAACCGCGCGTCTGGGGGTCAGGCCTGGATGGTGGTGACCGGCAGCGTCGAGTCGGCGCCGAACGCGAGCCCCGACGGAGCGTGCCCGGCGGCGATCAGCTGCGCGGCGAGCGCCGCGATCATCGCCCCGTTGTCGGTGCACAGCGACAGCGGCGGGATGCGCAGCTCGATCCCGGCGGCGGCGCACCGCTCCTGGGCGACCTCACGCAGCCTCCGGTTGGCGACGACCCCACCTCCGAGCAGCAGGCGCGGCACGCCCAGGTCGCGGCAGGCGGCGAGCGCCTTGGTGAGCAGCACGTCGACGACGGCCTCTCGGAAGCCGGCTGCGACATCCGCCACCGGCACCTCTGTGCCCGCCGCTCGCGCGGTCTCGACGTACCGGGCGACGGCCGTCTTGAGACCGGAGAACGAGAAGTCGTAGCGGTGGCGCTCGAGGTCCTTCGGCGCCGTCAGACCCCTCGGGAACCGGATGGCGGTGGGGTCGCCGGACGCAGCCGCGCGGTCGATCTCGGGGCCGCCCGGGTAGGGCAGCCCGAGCAGCCGGGCGACCTTGTCGAACGCCTCCCCGGCGGCGTCGTCGATGGTCTCGCCGAGCAGCTCGACATCCGACACCAGGTCGCGGACGAGCAGCAGCGAGGTGTGCCCGCCCGAGACGAGCAGCGCGATGGTCGGCAGCTCGAGCTCGCCCGTGCCCACGAGCGGATCGTGGCGCAGCACGTCCGCGCCCACGTGGCCCACGAGGTGGTTGACGGCGTACAGCGGCTTGTCGAGCGACACCGCGAGCGCCTTCGCGGCACCGACACCCACCATGAGCGCCCCGGCGAGGCCCGGCCCGCTCGTGACGGCGATCGCGTCGAGGTCGGCGAGTTCGACTCCCGCCGTCTGCAGCGCCTCGTGGATGGCGGGGGTGAGCGCCTCCAGGTGGGCGCGGGCCGCGATCTCGGGAACGACGCCGCCGTAGCGGGCGTGCTCGTCCATCGACGATGCGATGACGTTCGCCAGCAGGTCGGTGCCGCGCACGATGCCGATGCCGGTCTCGTCGCAGCTCGTCTCGATGCCGAGCACCAGCGCGCTCGGCTGGAGGGCGGCCTTCATCACCACGGCATCGACGCCGTCGGGCTGGTAGTAGGCGGGGCGGATGGCGATGCGCTCGAATCCGCGGGTGACGTACAGCGCCTCGGCGCCGGGGTTGTCGGCCCGCACCTCGAGGAACATCTCCCGGACGCCGCGCGCACGCGCCTCGGTGAGGAGCGCGTCGAGCAGGGCCGCGCCGATGCCCTGCCGCCGCGCCGATTCGGCGACCGCGATCGTCTGGATGTCGCCCTGGCCGCTGCCGCGTGGGGCGAGGAGCCCGGCGTAGCCGATCACCGCATCCTCGGCGTCGACGGCGGCGAGGTAGTGCCCGTGCGGTCCTGCGAGTTCGGCGGCGATCGTGCCCCGCGTCCAGGCGTCGGTGGGGAAGGTGGCGCGCTCGAGCGCGTCGATCGCGTCGAGGTCCGCCGGGGTGGCGGCGCGCAGCCGCCAGCTCATCCGAGCACCTTCTTCGGTGCGGACGGCACGGTCACGTCGGGGGCGCGCAGGTAGACCGGTTCGGTAGGGCCGGGCTCCGCGCCTGCGTCGAGGCGGGCGAGCGCGAGCAGTCCGAGGGCGCCCGCGTCGATCGTGGCGGCATCGATGCGGCGGTAACCGGATGCGGCGGTTACGGGGTCGAGATCCGCGAGCGGCACCAGCGCGGGGCCCGCCGACCGCACGGGAAGCCCGTCGGCACCGGGGGCGTCGAACCGCGACCACGCCAGCTCTCGGCGCCGAGCATCCGTGATCACGAGCACAGCATCCGTCTGGCCGAACGCCACCGCGTCGTGCGAGACGACCGGCAGCACCGGGCGGTCGATGCCGAGCGCGAACGCGCGGGCGGCAGCGATACCCACCCGCAACCCCGTGAACGGGCCGGGGCCCATGCCCACCGCGACCGCCTCGAGGTCGGAAGGCGCGACGCCCGCCTCGGCGAGCACCTCGGCGAGGAAGGCACCGATCACCTCCGCGTGGCCGCGGGTGTCGGCGCTCGTGCGCACGGCGCGCACGCCGCCGCGGTCGACGACGGCGACACTCGTCCCCGTCGAGGTGTCGATCGCCAGCAGCACCGCACCAGCCTACGTGCGCGCACCGGAGCCGGCAGCGGTGGCCGTTCAGGCGTTCGGCAGCTCGACGCCGTCCCAGCGCGGGCCGTGGGCAGCCAGTCGCACCTGCCGCGGCGCGTCATCCGCCTCCGGATCGCCGCCGACCGGCCGCACGATGTCGAGCTCGAGCCACGAGTCGACGGCGCCGTCGAGCTTGCCCGCACCCCACTCGACGACCGTGATCGACCCGTCGAGGTCGAGATCGAGATCGTCGACCTCCGCAGCCGACGCCAGCCGGTACGCGTCGACGTGCACGAGCGGAACGCCCGATGCGGTCGGGTGCGTGCGCGCGAGCACGAAGGTCGGGCTCGTCACGGCCCCCCGCGCGCCGAGCGCGGCACCGAGTCCACGCGTGAGCGTCGTCTTGCCGGCGCCGAGCTCGCCGTTCAGCAGCACCACGTCGCCCGCGCGCAGCACCGCCGCGAGTCGAGCACCGAGCGCCTCCATGGCCTCCGAGTCGTCGATCACCAGGTCGAGCGGCTCGCTCACGCCTGCGCCACCCGCACGACCCTCGGGCCCACCCGCGTGACGATCTCGTAGCCGATGGTGCCCGCGGCATCCGCCCACTCGTCGGCGCTCGGTGCGCCGTCGGCCGGATCGCCCCACACGATCACCTCGTCGCCGACCGCGACGGCGGCGTCACCGACGTCGACCACGAACTGGTCCATCGCGATACGCCCGACCTGCGGGTAGCGCACACCGCCGATCGCGACCTCGGCCCGACCGGAGGCGTGCCGCGGGATGCCATCTGCGTAGCCGAGCGGCACCAGCGCGAGCGTGGTCGGGGCGTCGGTGCGGTGCGTGTAGCCGTAGGAGATGCCGGTGCCCGCCGGCACCCGCCGCACCGCGGCGACGGAGCTGGCGAGCGACATCACCGGGCGGAGACCGAGGGATGCGACGTCGAGCGACGGGTCGGGCCGCACGCCGTACAGGGCGATGCCGACGCGCACGAGGTCGAAGCGCGCATCGGGGGCGGTGATCGCGGCGAGACTGGCCGCCAGGTGGCGCACCTGCGGGTCGAGGCCCGCCGCCTCCGCGGTGACGACGACCGCAGCGAAGGCGGCCCGCTGCCCTGCGTCGTCCGCCGGAGAGGCTCCGGAGAGGTGACTCATGAGCCCCCGCACCCGCAGCCGGCCCGCGCGCTCGTGCTCCACGGCACGCGCGATCACCGCATCCGCCTGCTCGGGGGCGATGCCGTTGCGGCTGAGGCCGGTGTCGAACTTGAGGTGCACGCGCGCTCCCGCGAGCGCTGCCGCGTCGAGCTGTTCGAGCGAGCTCACCGCAACGTCCACGTCGTGCTCCGCTGCGGCACGGAAATCCGCCGGCGAACCGTGCAGCCACGCGAGCAGCGGCGTCTCGATTCCCGCGGCCCGCACGGCGAGGGCCTCGTCGACGTCGGCGACACCGAGCCAGTCGATCCCGGCATCCGTGAGGGCGCGGGCGACGGGCAGCATGCCGTGGCCGTACGCGTCGGCCTTCACGACGCCCATGACCGCGGCGGGCGCCACCGTGCGGCGCAGCACCTCGACGTTGCCGACGAGGGCGTCGAGCCGGATGCGCGCCTCGCGCGTGGGCGCGTTCACAGCGCCTCCGCGACGACGGTCGCGACGGCGACGCCCGCGTCGTGGCTCATCGACACGTGCAGGGATGCGATCCCTCGGCGCTCGAGGAGCGCGGCGAGCGGACCGTCGATCACGAAGGCAGGGTTGCCGGTGGTGTCGCTGGCGATCGCCATGTCGACCCAGTGCACGTCTTCGGGGTCGCCGAGCGCCTTCACGAGCGCCTCCTTCGCGGCGAAGCGACCGGCGAGCGACCGCAACGGGAGCCCGCGTTCGCTCTCGGCGAACAAGCGCTCGCGGAGACGCGGAGTGCGTGAGACGGCGCGCTCGAACCGGGCCAGATCGACCACGTCGACGCCCAGTCCGACGATCACCGTCACTCCACCGTGACGGACTTCGCCAGGTTGCGCGGCTGGTCGACGTCGAGACCCTTCGCCGTCGCCAGCTCCATGCCGAAGATGTGCAACGGAACCACCGCCAGCAGAGGCTCGAAGAACGGGGTCGCCAGCGGGATGCGGATGACCTCGTCGGCGTACGGCACCACCGCGACATCCCCCAGCTCCGCGATCGCGATCACGCGGGCGCCGCGGGCACGGATCTCCTGGATGTTCGAGACGACCTTCTTGTGCAGCGACGACGGGTCACGGGGACTGGGGACCATGACGAACACGATCTGACCCGGCTCGATCAGCGCGATCGGACCGTGCTTCAGCTCGCCCGCCGCGAAGCCCTCCGCGTGGATGTAGGCCAGCTCCTTGAGCTTCAGCGCGCCCTCGAGCGCAACCGGGAAGCCGACGTGGCGGCCGAGGAACAGCACCGACTGGGTGTCGCTCATCCAGTGCGCGAGCTCGGCGATACGACCGGATGCCGACTCCACGACCTGCTGGATCTTCGCGGGCACCGACTCCAGCTCCGCGAGCTGAGCGGCGATGGCCGGCTGGCCGAGCGTTCCCCGGACGGCCGCCAGATGCAGGCCGAGCAGGTAGAGCGCCGTCACCTGGGCGACGAAGGCCTTCGTCGACGCGACGGCGACCTCGGGGCCGGCATGCGTGTAGAGCACCGCATCCGACTCCCGCGGGATCGTCGCGCCCTGGGTGTTGCAGATCGACAGGGTGCGCGCCCCGGCCTCGCGTGCGTAACGCACCGCCATCAGCGTGTCCATCGTCTCGCCGGACTGACTCACCGACACCACCAGCGTGCGCTCGTCGAGCACCGGGTCGCGGTAGCGGAACTCGTGCGACAGCTCCACGTCGACCGGCACGCGCGCCCACGCCTCGATGGCGTACTTGCCGAGCATGCCCGCGTAGGCGGCGGTGCCGCATCCGAGGATCAGCACACGGTTGATGCCCGCGAGCGCCTCGGACACGTCGTCGAGCTCCGGTAGGGTGACCGCGCCGTCGTGCACACGGCCGCGCAGCGTGTTCGCGACCGCCTCGGGCTCCTCGGCGATCTCCTTCTTCATGAAGCTCGGCCATCCGCCCTTCTCGGCGGCGGACGCGTCCCACGCGATCTCGAACTCCTTCGCGACGGCAGGCGCACCGGCGAAGTCGATGACCTCGACCGAATCGGGACGGATGGTGACGATCTGGTCCTCGCCGATCTCCATCGCGCGGCGGGTGTGCTCGACGAAGGCAGCCACATCCGATCCGAGGAAGTTCTCGCCCTCGCCCAGGCCGATCACGAGCGGCGAGCTGCGGCGCGCGCCGACCACGACGCCCGGGGCATCCTTGTGCAGCGCGAGCAGGGTGAACGCACCCTCCAGCCGCTCGACCGACACCCGCATGGCCTCGGTGAGATCGCCGGTCTGCTGGTACGCGCGACCCACGAGCAGGGCGGCGACCTCCGTGTCGGTCTCGCTCTCGAAGGAATCGCCCTCAGCGGCGAGCTCGGCCTTCAACTCAGCGAAGTTCTCGATGATGCCGTTGTGGATGAGCGCGAGGCGCCCACCGTCGCCGAAATGCGGATGCGCGTTCACGTCGGTCGGGCCGCCGTGCGTGGCCCAGCGGGTGTGGCCGATGCCCGTATGGCCGTCGGAGATCGGGGCCGTGGCCAGTTCGTCGACGAGCACGCCGAGCTTGCCGGCGCGCTTGCGGGAGCCGATCTCACCGCCGTCGTCGAGGATCGCGACCCCGGCCGAGTCGTACCCGCGATACTCGAGCCGCTTGAGGCCACCGATCAGGACGTCGAGGCTGCTGCCCGGGCCCACGTAGCCCACGATTCCACACATGGGATCGATCCTAGGCGACCGTCCCCGGGAGGACTCTGCGCAGGACTACGCTCGAAGGGATGTCCGATCCCGGTGAGCGTCCCGCTTCGTCGACGCCGTTCCTCGAACTCGACCGAGCCGCCTGGGCAGCCCTCGCCCCGCAGGCCGCGAACCCTCTCACCGAGGAGGAGATCGTGCGCCTCCGCGGTCTCGGCGACTCGCTCGACCTCCGCGAAGTGGCCGAGGTCTACGTGCCGCTCAGCCGGCTGCTGAACCTGTACGCCGTCGGGGCCAAGCGCCTGCACCGCTCGACCCGCGACTTCCTCGGCCAGGACGACCCTCCCACCCCGTTCGTCATCGGCGTCGCCGGCTCCGTGGCCGTGGGCAAGTCGACCACCGCGCGCCTGCTGCGCGAACTGCTCGCCCGGTGGGACGACACCCCCCGCGTCGAGCTCGTCACCACCGACGGCTTCCTGCTGCCGAACGCCGAGCTGGAACGGCGCGGCCTCATGGCGCGCAAGGGTTTCCCCGAGAGCTACGACCGCCGCGCCCTGCTGCGCTTCGTGAGCCGGGTGAAGAGCGGGGTCGAAGAGGTGCGCGCGCCCGTCTACTCGCACCTGTTCTACGACATCGTCCCCGATGCCGAGGTGATCGTGCGCCGGCCCGACATCCTCATCGTCGAGGGGCTCAACGTGCTGCAGCCACCCCTGCCCGGCGCCCGGCTCGCCGTCAGCGACCTGTTCGACTTCACCGTCTACGTCGACGCACGCACCATCGACATCGAACGCTGGTACGTCGAACGCTTCCTGCGGCTCCAGCGTGGCGCGTTCGCCGACCCGCGCTCCTACTTCCACCGCTACGCGGCGCTCGACGAGGAAGCCGCGGTCGCGCAGGCGCGGTCGATCTGGCACGAGATCAACGGCCCGAACCTCGAGCAGAACATCGCGCCCACCCGCGCGCGGGCCTCGCTCGTGCTGCGGAAGGCATCCGACCACACGGTGTCGAACGTGCTCATCCGGAAGGTGTAGCGCTCCCAGCGCTACACCTTGAGGAGCGCCCGCGCAGCGGACGCGTCTCGAAACCTCTGGATCCGACTAGGCCAGCGGCTCCAGCACGAACACCGGGATCGGGCGGTCGGTCTTGGTCTGGTACCCGTCATAGGCGGGCCACACCTCGGTCGCACGCGCCCACCAGACGGCCTTCTCGTCGCCGGTGACCTCACGGGCGACGTAGTCGCGCTTCACCGGGCCATCCTGCAGCTCGACGTGCGGGTTCGCCACGAGGTTGTGGAACCAGTTCGGGTGCTCGGGAGCGCCGCCCTTCGAGGCGACGACCGCGTAGACGCCCTCGTGCTCCACCCGCATCAAGGCGTTCTTGCGGAGCTTGCCGCTCTTCGCGCCCTTCGAGGTGAGCACGATGATCGGCTTGCCCTGCAGCTCGTTCGCCTCGGCACCGTCGGAGGCCTCGAACGCCTCCGCCTGCTTGCGAGCCCACTCGGATGTGCTCGGTGCGTATTCTCCGGTCAGCGGCATGGTGCCCCCCTCGTCGACGTCTCAGACGACTTACGACAACGCGAGACGCTCGCCCACGATTCCCGCGAGCTCCTCGGCGATGCTCTGCGCCTGGTCGCCGTCGCGCGCTTCGACCATCACCCGCACGAGCGGCTCGGTGCCGGACGGGCGCAGCAGGACGCGCCCATCGCCGCCGAGCGCGGCGGTGTGACGCGACACGGCATCCGCGATCACCTCGTCCTGGTGCAGCGCGTGGTGGTCGACGCCGCGCACATTGATGAGCACCTGCGGGTACACGTCCATGACGGCCGCGAGCTGCGCCGCCGTCTTGCCGGTTCGCACCATCTCGGCCGCGAGCTGCAGCCCGCTGAGGATGCCGTCGCCAGTGGTGGCGTAGTCGCTGAAGATGATGTGACCCGACTGCTCGCCGCCGAGAGACAGGCCGTGCTCGGCCATCGCCTCGAGCACGTAGCGGTCGCCAACCGCCGTCTCGACGATGCGGATGCCGTGCTCGGCCATCGCGACCCGGAGACCGAGGTTGCTCATCGTGGTCACGGCGAGCGTGTCGTGGGCGAGCAGCCCGCGGCGCTTCAACGACACGGCGAGGATCGCCATGATCCGGTCGCCGTCGATCACGTTGCCGTCCGCGTCGACCGCGAGGCAGCGGTCGGCGTCGCCGTCGTGCGCGATGCCCAGGTCGGCCCCGGCGAGCCGGACGGTGGCCTGCAGCTTCTCGAGGTGCGTCGAACCGAGGCCGTCGTTGATGTTGAGGCCGTCGGGGTCGGCACCGATCACGGTCACCTGGGCTCCCGCATCCGCGAACACCTCGGGCGAGACGCCTGCGGCCGCGCCGTGCGCGCAGTCGAGCACCACGTGCAGGCCGTCGAGGCGCACGTCGAGGGTGCCCAGCAGGTGCAGCAGGTAACGGTCCTCGGCGTCCGCGAAACGACGGATGCGGCCCACACCGGCACCGGTGGGCGCCAGCTTCGGCTGGGTGAGGGCGGCCTCGATGCGGTCCTCGACCTCGTCGGGGAGCTTGACGCCCCCGATCGCGAAGAACTTGATGCCGTTGTCGGGCGCCGGGTTGTGCGACGCCGACACCATCACGCCGAAGTCGGCGCCGATGTCGCCCACGAGGAATGCGGCCGCAGGGGTGGGGATGACTCCCGCATCGAGCACGTCGATGCCCGAGCTGGCCAGACCCGCCGCGACGGCGGCCGAGATGAACTCACCCGAGACCCGGGGGTCGCGAGCGAGCACGGCTCGTGAACGCCGACCCTCCCCGCGAACGATGTTCGCGTGGCGGCCCTGCGTGAGGACGCGAGCGGCAGCCTGAGCGAGGCCGAGGGCCAGGTCGGCGGTGATGACTTCACCGTTCGCCAGCCCTCGGACCCCGTCAGTGCCGAAGAGACGCGGCATGCGCGTTGCAGTCCCGGCGCGTTAACGCTTCGAGAACTGCGAGGCCTTGCGGGCCTTCTTGAGACCGGCCTTCTTGCGCTCGATGACGCGGGCGTCGCGCGAGAGGAAGCCGGCCTTCTTGAGCGCCGGGCGGTTGTTCTCGCGGTCGATCTCGTTGAGCGCACGGGCGATCGCGAGACGCAGGGCGCCCGCCTGGCCGGAGGGGCCACCGCCGGTGATCTTCGCGATCACGTCGTACGAACCGAGCAGGTCGAGCACCTTGAACGGGTCGTTGATGAGCTGCTGGTGCAGCTTGTTCGGGAAGTACTCCTCGAGCGCGCGGCCGTTCACGGTGAACGTGCTGCCACCCGGGACCAGGCGCACGCGGGCGATGGCCTCCTTGCGGCGGCCCACGGCTGCGCCGGGCACGTTGAGGACGGCGCGCGGGGCGCGGGGCGCCTCGTCAGCCGGGGTCTCGGTCGAGAAGGAGGTCAGAACCTCGTCCGACACGGTGTCTTCGATCTTCGCCATCAGTGATGTCCTTGGAAGTCTCTCGGCGCTTACTGCGCGACCTGGGTGAGGGTGTACTGCGTGGGCTGCTGCGCGGCGTGCGGGTGCGTGGGGCCGGCGTACACCTTCAGCTTCTTGATCTGGGCACGACCCAGCGAGTTCTTCGGCAGCATGCCGCGGATGGCCTTCTCGACCGCGCGGGTCGGGTGCTTCTCCAGCATCTCGACGTAGCTGGTGGCCGTGAGGCCGCCCGGGTAGCCGGAGTGGCGGTAGGCCATCTTCTTCTCGAGCTTCTGGCCGGTGAGGGCCACCTTCTCGGCGTTGACGATGATGACGAAGTCGCCCATGTCCATGTGGGGGGCGAAGGTCGCCTTGTGCTTTCCGCGGAGGAGAGCGGCGGCGTGGGTGGCGAGGCGGCCGAGCACGATGTCGGTGGCGTCGATGACGACCCACTCGCGCTTGATGTCCGCCGGCTTGGGGCTGAACGTACGCGTCACGGAATGACTGCTTTCTGGTCGGTGGTGTTCGTGAATCCCGCTCCGGTGTGCGTTCCGAATCCGATGGTTCGGAACCCGACGGTGGAGGGCCCAACTGGTCGCCTACGCGGTACGCAGACAACCTGTACAGATTAGTCGACCGGACCCTCTTCGGTCAAACCGAGCGCCGGCCGTCGCGCCCGGGTCTGCTCGGCCCGCGCGGCCAGCTCATCGTCGGCCGGATATCCGACCTCCATGAGGGTGAGCCCCCGCGAGGGCAGCACGATGAACTCGCTGCCGCGCTGCGCCTCGTCGCGGATGCCGGCCGCCCGATCCGGGGCGAAGCGCCCCTCACCCGCGGCCGTGCACGCACCGACCAGGGCACGCACCATCGAATGGCAGAAGGCATCCGCCCGCACGCGCGCCACCAGCACGCCGTCGGCGTCGCGCGACCAGGAGAACTCCTGCAGCGTGCGGATCGTCGTCGACCCCTCTCGCGGACGGCAGTATGCGGCGAAGTCGTGAAGACCCAGCAGGCCGCGGGCGGCCGCATCCATCGCCTCGACGTCGAGCTGCGCCGGATGCCAGAGCGTGAAGGCACGTGCGCGCGGATCGCGCAGGGCACCGGCATCCGCGATCCGGTACTCGTAGCGGCGCCACACCGCGGAGAAGCGCGCGTCGAAACCCGCCGGCGCCGGCCGCGCCGAGAGCACCTGCACGTCGGCCGCCTGCCCGACGATGCCGTTGAGGCGGCGGCCGAGCGACTCGACACCCGAGGCGCCCGCGCCACGCCCCCGCGGCCGGCGCTTCAACGCGGCCAGCTGGCCGGGCTCGAGATCCAGGTGCGCCACCTGGCCGATCGCATGCACGCCCACATCGGTGCGCCCCGCGACCGTCAACCGAGGCGACTCGCCCGCGCGGGCGAAAAGGGCCGCCAGCGCCTCCTCGAGCACGCCCTGCACCGTCCGCAGACCCGGCTGCCGGGCCCAGCCGGTGAAGTCGGTGCCGTCGTACGCGAGATCCAGCCGGATGCGCGTGGGGGCTTCCGGGTTGTTCACGAGGCGAGCTTAGGCTGTTACGGGAACACCGCCCATGACCGCATCGACAACCTCCGCCGAAGCGCCCGCCGCCCCCACGACGGGCGCGCCCGCGCCTGCCCCGGCCGCATCCCGCGTCGCCGGTCTCGACGGCCTGCGCGCCTTCGCGGTCGCGGTCGTCGTCGCGTTCCACCTCACACCCGGGGCCGTCATCGGCGGATACCTGGGCGTCGACGTCTTCTTCGTGGTGAGCGGGTTCATCATCACGCGGCTGCTGCTGCTCGAGCGGGCACGCACCGGCCGCATCCGGCTCGGCGCGTTCTGGAAGCGCCGCGCGCGCCGCCTGCTCCCCGCGCTCGTCGTCCTGCTGCTCGCCTGCAGCACCGTGGCGCTGCTCGTGGGCGGCGACGTGCTCGTGGGCCTCGGCGGGCAGCTGCTCACCGCACTCACCTTCTCGAGCAACTGGTACTACATCGCCGCCGGCTCCGACTACTTCGCCGCCTCCGCACCCGAGCTCTTCCGCAACCTGTGGTCGCTCGCCGTGGAGGAGCAGTTCTACCTGGTGTGGCCGCTCGTGCTGCTGCTCGTCATCCTCCGCGCGCCCCGCGCCACCCGGATCCTGCTGCTGGTGGCCGCGACGGCGGCATCCGCGCTCGCCATGGCGCTGCTGCTCACCCCGGGCGACCCCACGCGCGTGTACTACGGCACCGGCACGCACGCTTTCGGCCTCACGCTCGGGGCCCTCCTCGCCGTGATCGCGCAGTGGTGGTCGGCGCGACCGCTCGAGTGGCCGCGCCCGCTTCGCCACTGGCTCGGATGGCTGGGCGCCGCCGCCCTCGCCGGCCTCGTCGCCCTGTCGGCGCTCATGCCCGGCGCCGCCGACTGGACCTACCGTGGGGGGCTGCTCGGCGTCGCCGTGCTGACCGCGATCATCATCGCCGCATTGCTGGTGCCCGGCTCGCCGCTCGCACGCCTCCTCGAGCTGCGCCCGCTGCGGTGGGTCGGCGAACGCAGCTACGGCATCTACCTCTGGCATTGGCCCGTGTTCGTGCTGCTCGCGGCGGTGCTGCCGACGTGGACATCGGATGCGGGCCTCGCCTGGGCGCTCGGCGGTCTCGCCCTCGCGATCACGATCGTCGCGGCCGCCCTCAGCTACCGCTACGTCGAGTCGCCGTTCCGGCGTGCCGGGTTCCGCGGCGCCACGCGCTACTGGGCCGTCGGATGGAGTCGGTCCCGCCAGGCGGCCATCGCCAGCGCGACGGCGCTCGCACTCGTCGTGGCCGGTGCGGCCGGCACCGCGGTCGCGCTCGTGATGCAGCCCGCCGGCTCCGCCGTCGAGCAGCGGATCCAGGCCGGCGAGGACGCGATCGAGAACACGCCGTCACCCACCCCCGACGCCACCGCGACCGACGCGCCCGAAGATCCCGCAGGACCGCCGGCCCAGTTGCAGGGCGATCAGATCACCGCCATCGGGGACTCGGTGATGCTCGCGGCGGTGCCCGAGCTGCAGGCGGCCTTCCCCGGCATCCAGATCGACGCCGCCGTCTCACGCCAGATGTCGAGTGCGCCCGAGCTGCTGCAGGCCCTCGCCGACGCGGGTGCGCTCCGCCCGGTCGTCGTGCTCGCCCTCGGCACCAACGGCTCCATCAGCCGCGACACCCTCGAGCAGGTGCGCACGGTGATCGGCTCCGATCGCGAGCTCGTCGTCGTGACGGCGCAGGCGCCCCGCGGCTGGATACCGACCGTGAACGAGCGGCTGGCCGCGTTCGCGTGGCAGTACCGCAACGTCGAGCTCGCGGACTGGTACGCGGCCGTGCAGCCGCACCTGGGCGAGCTCGCCCGCGACCAGGTGCATTTCGGGCACGTGGGCGCGAGCATCTTCACGGGCAGCATCCAGGAGGCGCTGCAGCGGCTCGCGTCGCTGCCTCCGCTGCGAGACGATGCGGCTGACGAGTCGCTGCCTCGTCCTGTCTGAGTGGTACCTAGCTCCAGCTACGGGCGCTCGGACCCAGTTGCATCGGGGTCCGAGCGGACCTAGCTGGAGCTAGCAACCCCAACCCTGAGGAACGCGAAAGGCCCCGCTCGGCGTGAGCGGGGCCTTTCGTGAATCGGATGCGAGGGGTTACTTCTCCTCGGACTCCGCAGCCTCGTCGGCGGCGGGGGCCTCGTCGGCAGCGCTCTCGTCGGCGGCGGGCGCCTCCTCGACGACCTCCTCCGAAGCGGCCTCGGTCTCCTCGACCGGAGTCTCCTCGGCGGCCGGCTTGGCCTCCGCCTTCGGGGTCTCGGTGCGAGCGGCCGACTTCTTCGACGACGCCGGCTTCTTCACGACCGGCTCGAGCACCAGCTCGATGACTGCCATGGGAGCGTTGTCGCCCTTGCGGTAGCCGGTCTTGATGATGCGGGTGTAGCCACCCTCGCGCTCGGCGACGAGCGGCGCGATCTCGGTGAAGAGCTCGTGCACGACCGACTTGTCGTGGATGACCGCGAGGACGCGACGGCGCGCGTGCAGGTCGCCACGCTTGGCGAAGGTGATGAGCCGCTCGGCCAGGGGACGCAGGCGCTTCGCCTTCGTCTCGGTGGTCGTGATGCTCTTGTGGGTGAACAGGGCCGCGGCGAGGTTCGCAAGCAGCAGGCGCTCGTGCGCCGGACCGCCGCCGAGACGGGGACCCTTAGTGGGCTGAGGCATGATTCTCCAGGATGTGTTTCAGGTCAGGAAAGCGGGACTAGACGGTCTCGTCGTCGTCGTATCCGCCGTAGAAGTGCGCACCGTCGAAGCCGGGCACGCTGTCCTTGAGCGAGAGGCCGAGCTCGACGAGCTTGTCCTTGACCTCGTCCACGGACTTCTGACCGAAGTTGCGGATGTTCATGAGCTGCGTCTCCGAGAGGGCGACGAGCTCGCTGACGGTGTTGATGCCCTCGCGCTTGAGGCAGTTGTAGCTGCGCACCGAGAGGTCGAGGTCTTCGATCGGCATCGACAGCTCGCTCGAGAGCACGGCGTCGACAGGGGCGGGCCCGATCTCGATGCCCTCGGCCGCGGTGTTGAGCTCGCGGGCGAGGCCGAACAGCTCCACGAGGGTGCGGCCGGCGGATGCGATTGCGTCGCGCGGCGAGATCGCCGGCTTCGTCTCCACGTCGACGACCAGGCGGTCGAAGTCGGTGCGCTCACCGGCACGGGTCGCCTCGACGCGGTAGGTCACCTTGAGCACGGGCGAGTAGATCGAGTCGATCGGGATCTGGCCCGCCTCGCTGAACTCGCTGCGGTTCTGGGTGGCCGACACGTAGCCGCGACCGCGCTCGATGGTGAGCTCGAGGTCGAACTTCGCCTTCTCGTTGAGGGTCGCGATGACGAGGTCGGGGTTGTGGATCTCGACACCGGCCGGGGCCGAGATGTCGGCCGCGGTCACCTGACCGGCACCCTGCTTGCGCAGGTACGCCGTGATCGGCTCGTCGTGCTCGCTGGAGACGACCAGGTTCTTGATGTTGAGGACGATCTCGACGACGTCTTCCTTGACACCGGGGATGGTGTCGAACTCGTGCTGGATGCCGTCGAGTCGGATGCTCGTGACTGCCGCGCCCGGGATGGACGAGAGCAGGGTGCGACGCATCGAGTTACCGAGCGTGTAGCCGAAGCCGGGCTCGAGGGGCTCGATGACGAACGCGGAGCGGAACTCCGAGATGTTCTCCTCGGAGAGAGTGGGACGCTGTGCGATGAGCACGTGGTTTCCTTTCGGCGAGGGCGTCCGCCATATGACGCCCACGACAGTTGCGGCGGGTGGCTGGGCCGCCGTGTTGTGAAGTTGTGAAGTCGCTCCGTCTCCGGATGACCGGGGCCTGATGGCTGCCGGTCATCCGGATCGCGGAATCAGACGCGGCGACGCTTGGGGGGACGGCACCCGTTGTGCGCCTGCGGCGTCACATCGTTGATGGTGCCGACCTCGAGGCCCGCGGCCTGGAGCGAGCGGATCGCGGTCTCACGTCCCGAGCCGGGGCCCTTGACGAAGACGTCGACCTTCTTCATGCCGTGCTCCTGCGCCTGGCGCGCGGCCGACTCGGCGGCGAGCTGTGCGGCGTAGGGGGTCGACTTGCGCGAGCCCTTGAAGCCGACGGCGCCGGACGAGGCCCAGCTGACGACGGCACCGCTCGGGTCGGTGATCGAGACGATGGTGTTGTTGAACGTCGACTTGATGTGGGCCTGGCCCACGGCGATGTTCTTCTTCTCCTTGCGACGCGCCTTGCGAGCGCCGGCCTTCGGAGCAGCCATTACTTCTTACCTGCCTTCTTCTTGCCGGCCACGGTGCGCTTCGGGCCCTTGCGAGTGCGTGCGTTGGTCTTGGTGCGCTGACCGCGGACGGGCAGGCCACGACGGTGGCGCAGGCCCTCGTACGAGCCGATCTCGACCTTGCGGCGGATGTCGGCCTGCACCTCGCGGCGGAGGTCACCCTCGACCTTGAAGTTGCCTTCGATGTAGTCGCGAAGGGCGACGAGCTGGTCGTCGGTCAGATCCTTCACGCGGATGTCACCGGAGATCCCGGTTTCCTTGAGGGTCGCGAGCGCACGAGTGCGTCCCACGCCGTAGATGTACGTCAGAGCGACTTCCACGCGCTTGTCGCGCGGGATGTCGACGCCGGCGAGACGTGCCATGTCGGCTTTCTCCTTATGGAGTCGTTCGGAGGTGTGGAGCGCC